>Ga0209013_10004690_pt1 | contig 11929 bp, 13 predicted proteins | sample Cruoilmetagenom2_FD_187291 | JGI IMG/M metagenome (GOLD analysis project Ga0209013, IMG submission 187291) | Oil polluted marine microbial communities from Coal Oil Point, Santa Barbara, California, USA - Sample 2 (SPAdes) (version 2) | ecosystem: Environmental > Aquatic > Marine > Oil seeps ...
TAGTCTTTTATTTGCTAATCAAAGAACCTCTGCTCATTGTGAAGTTCCTTGCGGAATTTATGAAGACTCGCTTAGAGTATCATTGATAAAAGAGCACATAACTACAATAGAAAAATCAATGAAGATGATTGGTGAATTATCAAAAGAAGACACACCCAATTATAATCAGATTGTTCGATGGGTAATGAATAAGGAAGAGCATGCAGAAAAGATACAGGATATTGTGAGTCAGTATTTTCTTCATCAGCGAGTCAAAATAACCGATCCTTCAGATAAAGAACATTATAATAAATATGTTCAACAATTGGCGACACTCCATGAAATTTCAGTCTATTCAATGAAGTCAAAGCAGAGTACAGATACATCAAACATAGATAAACTAAGAAAAAGTGTAGAAGCATTTGAGAAAGTATATTTTCATTCGCACGAACACTAATTATTTATATGGGGAACCTAACTAAATATTTTTAGTAAGGTTTCCCGATTAATATAATCCTTGCATTCCTTACAGACCGAAGTAATTATCTTGAGTTTGTAAAAAAACAATCATACATCTAATTTGTTCTACATTAATATAATTTGCAAATTATTAATTCCTCCAATCAATTAAATTTGATAATTTTAAGCACAAGAATTATTTCAATAAGGAAAGGAGATGTTGAAATGAAAAAGAAATACTTCGTTCTTCTGATTTGTATAATTTTAATAAATCTATCCACACCAATCTTTAGCCAGCAAGAAGCTGTGGAGATAAAAAAACACTCCGACATTATCCCCAACTACACTGAACTTCGCACCATTCACTCCAAAATAATTGATGATGATTACTATCTCTATATCAAACTGCCGAAAGACTATGAAGAAACAGACAGCGCTTATCCGGTAATTTATCTTCTTGATGGAGACATTGCATTTACAATGGCTTGGAGCAGTGTAAGATATTTGCAATACGGTAAGGAGCTTCCTGATGTAATAATTGTGGGAATTGGTTATGGCTCACTCTTATCAAGTGATGAAGAGAACATGCGGGAAAGAGATTACACAATATCTAAACTTAGTAATAGATCAGAGAGTGGCGGCGGAGAGAATTTCCTAAAATTTCTCAAGAGTGAATTAATACCTTATGTCGATTCTGAATATCGAACTAACCCAAAAAAAAGAATTATAAATGGCTATTCATTTGGCGGCTTATTTGTGATGTATACATTAGTTAATGAACCTGAATTATTTCGCGGCTGGATTGCCGGAAGTCCTTATCTATCTTTTGACAATGAATATTTATTAGAGCAGATGAATCATCCTTCAGATCAATTAAAAAACTCAAATTCAAAATTATTTATATCGTTCGGTGAGCTGGAAGATGAAGACTTATATGCAAAACCGATTACAGAAATTGTTGCAAAGTTAAATGAGTTAAATTTTGATAAAACTCAAATTAGAAAACGAGTTTTTGAAGGAGGCACACATTTTACTTGTCCCTCTGAGGCAATGGTTTATGGATTAAAATTTTTATTTGAATAAAAAAGTTATTTACGTGTATAATTAATGTAATGATAAAGAGAATTATTAATCCCGGATTATCGAGAAAAGAAAAAATGGCTTTCGAAGGATATGTAAAAGCAAATATGAAACGTGCTTATTACAGTGCATTTGGAATTCTTGGCTCTCACGATGCAGCAATGGAACTCTCTCAAGATGCATTTATTAAAGCGTATCGAAATTTTAAAGCATTTGACAATACAAAAAACTTCTTTACTTGGTATTACACAATATTGCGGAATCTCTGCTTAAATTATTTTCGGGATTCAAAAGCAAAAAATGAAATTACGTTTGAAGATCAAATTGAAATTAAAGATAATGTTAATCCAGTTCAAGATCTTGAACAAAATGAGATGACAGAAAAATTATGGCAAGCAATTAGACAGTTAGAATTTGATGATAGGGAAATAATCATTCTCAAAGAATTTGAAAATTTTAGTTATCAGGAAATATCAGAAACTTTGAATGTTCCAGTAGGAACAGTAATGTCGAGATTATATTATGCACGCAAAAAGTTAGCAAAAAAACTTGAGGTGTTTAAATAATGAACGAACGATTTATATATTTAATAGAAAAGTGTTTCGATAATGAATTAAATGTTGATGAAAAAACCGAGTTTGATTCTTTGTTACAAAATAAAGATCTAAAAAATGAATTCGAGGAACAAAAAAGAGTAAAGGAGGTGTTAGGTAAAATGAAACTTAAAAATCCAACCGTGGAAGTTTGGGATAAATACTGGCTAGGTGTTTATAATAAAATTGAACGCAGCTTAGCATGGATAGCTGTTGCGCTTGGTTTTACAATTCTGATAATTTATGGAAGCATTGAAGCAGTCGAGAAATTTTTTGCTGACACGCAAACTCCGGGAATAATTAAATTTGCAATATCAGCATTGGTTATTGGGGGATTAGTGCTGCTTTTCTCCGTTCTAAGAGAAAAGTTTTTTACTCATACACGTGATAAATATAAGGAGGTTCAAAGATGATAATTGTTAATTCGTCTGAGATTGCAGGTAAGAAAATTATGAAAACATTCGGTATTGTTCGCGGGAATACGATTAGAGCAAGACATATTGGGAAAGATATTGTTGCTGCTTTTAAGAACATCTTTGGCGGAGAGATTGAAGAATACACAAAACTGATGGGAGAATCGCGTGAGCAGGCTTTGGATAGAATGACGAATGAGGCTAAAGCGCTTGGTGCAAATGCAATAATCGATGTAAGGTTTTCAACAAGTTACATTATGCAGAATGCAGCGGAAATTCTAGTATACGGCACAGCAGTTTATGTAGAATAATTAGTAAGGTTCTTTTCAACTGCGGTTCATCACTATATATTAATTGCAGAAAGCCAACATACTAAAAAGGAAATAAAATGAAAAAAGCAGTATTTATTTTATTGATAATTTTGATAACATTGCCAATATATGGTCAAGATATTGCAGGGGAATGGAATGGAGTATTAAAAGTTCAAGGAATACAACTTAGATTAGTTTTCCATATAATCAATGAAGAAAAAGGTTATAGTTCAACAATGGACAGTCCCGACCAAGGAGCCAAAGGAATTCATGTAACTTCTACCAGATATGAAAACTCAATTTTAATAATGGAAATATCAACTTTAGGGGTTCATTACAAAGGTACTTTAGATGATCAGAATATTTTTATTGGAATATTTAAACAAGCAGGCCAATCTTTTCCATTGAATTTAAGTAAGGAAAAAGTAATTAAACCTCAGGAACCTACTGAACCATATTCTTACCATTCGGAAAATATTAAGTTTGAGAATATGCAAGATAAAATTGTATTGGCTGGAACATTAACGTTGCCACAAAAAAACGGAAATTTTCCAGTTGTTATTTTAATAAGTGGAAGCGGACCACAAAATCGTAATGAGGAAGTATTTGGGCATAAACCTTTCCTTGTTTTAGCAGATCATTTAACTAAAAAAGGAATTGCAGTATTAAGATTTGATGACCGTGGAACTGCAGAATCTACAGGGAATTTTAAAACAGCAACTTCATTAGATTTTACTGGAGATGTGGAATCTGCAATAAGATATTTACAAACAAGAAAAGAAATAAATAAAAACCAAATTGGATTAATTGGACACAGTGAAGGTGGAATAATTGCACCAATAATTGCATCAAAATCTAAGGACATAAATTTTATTGTTCTATTAGCAGGACCTGGAATACGCGGCGACAAATTACTATTAATTCAGCAAGAACTAATAGGAAAAGCTTCTGGAATTAGTGACGCCGATTTACAAAAAGCTAAGGTTATTAATAAAGGTGCCTTTGATATTGTACTAAAATCTAATAATACCGAAATGTTAGAAACAGAATTAACAAGCTACATTCAACAAGCAATAATAGATAATCCTGAATCTGGAAAACCAACAGGAATAAGTGAAGATGACTATGTTAAATTACAAGTAAGTCAATTAATAAATCCTTGGATGAGATATTTTATTAAATATGATCCTGCACCCATATTAGAAAAAATCAAATGTCCTGTACTGGCTATTAATGGGGAGAAAGATTTACAAGTCCCTTCAAAAGTGAACTTAGAGGCAATCGAAAAAGCTTTGGAAAAAGGTGGAAACAAAAAAGTTACTACAAAAGAATTAGCGAACCTAAATCATTTATTTCAAGAATGTGAAACAGGTTCGCCTAGTGAATATGCAGCAATTGAACAAACATTTTCACCAATTGCATTAGCAAAAATATCAAATTGGATATTGAAACAAGTGAAATAAATACGTTGGCGAACAATGTATTTAATCAATAATATAGTATAGCTTTGTACCGCTCAAGGACCAATAGTTTATAGGTATTTGTTACAGAACGACCATACCAGCCTAATGATGTTGCTAAAGTCAAAAACTCCCTGACAAATTATTTTTATTTGGATAACTAAAAATTTAAATATATATTTGTGTAACATAAAGGTTACAAAAAGATAATAGTATGTTACATTAAGAGAGAGTTATGGACTCAACAATTATTGAGAAATTAGACAAATCCAGGTATGAAGCAATGAAATGGTTCACTTTTGGGTGGATTTTGTGGTTTTGTGGTTTTATTATTAAGGATTTTATAAATAACAACTTTATTTTAGGATTAATACTGTTAATTGGATTATTTGGATGGGTATTCTACACTGTTAATCTGATTAGGATTGTAAAATTGGGAAAAATTATTAATGCAGATGAGAAACTAAGAAACGCTTTAAATAATGAATTACATCAATTATATATGTACAAATCTGTATTTTGGGGTTTCAAAATAGTGATAGCAATCATTTGTGTCTTTTTAGGAATTTCATCATTCTATAATATTTCATCATTACTCGTTTGTGAAATTACTCTTTTATTTGGGGTATCATCTTTTCTAATTGCGGGACTAGTATACAATAAGGATTGATATGGGGAATTATGAATTCCGAAATCAGATAAAAGTGCAAAGAGCAATGAAAGACATAACTCAAGGAGAACTTGCAGCCAAAATTGGAGTTACAAGGAAAACTATTAATACAATTGAAAATGGCAAATTTGTACCTTCTACGGTATTGGCAATTAGATTAGCTAGATTCTTTGAGATAAAAGTTGAAGAATTATTTGATCTGATTGAAAATTAAAATGCTTTTTTTTCCATGAGGTCATGGTAATATAAGTTTCTGTCGTGGTAAACTTGTGAATTGATTAAGCTAATGCAGTCTTCATCAATGCTTCTAATTTATTCTTATCCAGCTTGCCATTTGTTCTTACACCACTGCACAAGTCAATCCCAAATGGTAGAACTTCATCTATTGCTCGTCTCACGTTTTCCGGTGTTATTCCGCCAGCTAAGAAAACAGGAATATTTATGCTTTCTCTAATTACCTTACTCAATTTCCAATTGTGAGTTCTTCCAGTTCCACCAAGTTCCTTTACAGCAAGATTAGGATTACCACTATCTAGCAATATAGCGTCAACATAATTTGAGACTCTAATTGCATCATCAACGGAATTATTATCAGAAACATGGATTACTTGTACAAGTTTGATATTAGGCAATTCTTCTCTTAATTGAGTATATGTTGATTCAGAAACCGAATCAACAATTTGAATTGTGTTGGTTCGAGTTCTCTTATGATGCTCAATGATATTTACAGCAGAAGCTTCACTTGTCAGCAAGAATGTCGCGATAGGCGGTGGAATTTTTTTTGCGATCTCAAAAATTAATTCATCATCAATAACACCGGGCCCGCTTGGCATTTCACCAACAAGTCCTAAAGCAGAAGCTCCAAATTCAATAGCGATTTTAGCTTCTCCTAAACTGCATATGCAGCAAATTTTAACTCTCGGCCGCATGAATTATTTCTTGTAATATTTCATTGCTTCAGGTATCCATGAATTGAGATCATTTATTCTCGTTTCGTCTGAAGGGTGCGTGCTTAAAATCTCCGGTGGACTTCCTCCTTTTTTATTGGCGGACATTCTCTTCCAAAATTCTGGTGCTGCGTTTGGATTATAACCAGCCATAGCCATGAATATTAATCCCATGTGATCAGCTTCACTCTCGTGAGTTCTACTATATGGAAGCATAATTCCAACTTGTGTACCGATACCATAAACAGATAACCACATAGCTTGTTTTTGAACAGGCTCATTATTCATTGCAATCATTAGCCCAACTGCACCAACTTGCTGCAGAATTTGCTGACTCATTCTCTCGTTTCCATGCTCTGCAATTGCATGTGCAATTTCGTGCCCAAGTACTACTGCGAGTCCAGTTTCATCGTTAGTTATTGGTAGAATTCCTGTATAAACGACAACTTTTCCACCAGGCATGGCCCAAGCATTCACTTGGTCGTTTTGAATCAAATTAAATTCCCATTCATAATCTTTAAGCTGATTAGAAAAATTATTTTGTTTCATATATTTTTCAACTGCGTGTTGAATTCTTATTCCAACTCTTTTAACCATTTTTGTTTTATCGCGATCCTTACTAACTGCATTTTCGCTAAGGAATTGATCATATTGCTGGAAACTCATTGCAAGCATTTCGTTATCGGAAATCATATTCAATTGAGATCTTCCAGTTAAAGGAACCGTGCTGCAAGAATTTATGAGAGAAAAGGAGAAGACAATTATTACAAAAGATTGGAGATAGTTAAGTTTTGATGTCTTTCGAGAATCAAAATACATATTCATAGTCCTTAAATTAAATCAATTATTTTAGCTAAAGAGTAGTCTTTATTAGTAATCTTATCTTCAGAATGTGTATAAAGCATAATTTTAACTTTATTGTACGAGTGAATTAATATATTAGGGTGATGACCCATCTGATCAGCAAGAGGATGAATTTTGTTTACAAATTTAATAGCTTCGCCAAAATCAGTGAATTCAAATTCCTTTATCAAAGAGTTATTTTCTACTTTCCAATCCATACAAGTACCTAACTTTAAAATTAACAAGTTATTTAATTTGAATTTATCAGATTAAAATAAAATAACAATTACTGCATCTAATCAGTTCTTTTTATATTTTTATACGTCACAAATAATTTATTACTATAAAATAATGAATCATAGAGAAATATTTGCATAAAATCTAATATCTATCATTAAAATAAGGGAAAAATTTATGAAAAAATTATTACTCTTCTTTTTATTCTTAAGTTGTGTTCTTCTTGCTCAGAAAGAGACTAAGAGTACTTTTAGTTTCAAATTAAAAGGTCATGTAAAAACTGATGTTATGCTCGATTCGCGACAAACCGTAGCTGCTCGACAAGGCCATTTCCTTCTTTATCCTGCCTCAGAGAATTTAGATGTTAATGGATCTGATATTAACGCCGCACCTAATTTTAATATGCTTTCAATTCAAACTCGTTTGACAGGAATGATAACTGGACCTGACGCATTTGGAGCAAAATCAAGTGGTGTTATTGAAGGTTCTTTCTTTGGATCAGTAAATCCTGATATTAACGGTTTTAGGCTTCGACATGCATATTTAACACTCGATTGGAAAAATTCAGCTTTATTAGTGGGCCAGTATTGGCATCCAATGTTTATGATTGAACTTTGTCCATCAACGCTTTCCTTTAATAGTGGTGTACCATTTCAACCCTTTTCAAGAAATCCTCAAATTAAGTTTACACAAAAAATATCAAGTATTTATTTAAGTTTTACAGCGGCCTCTCAATTGGATTTTGCTAGTTATGGACCTAATGGAGTAAGCTCTTCATATTTGAGAAATTCTGTTGTTCCAATATTGAACTTTTCAATAAAATATGTTAATCCTGCAATGATTTTAGGAATTAGTACCACTTATATGACTTTAACCCCAAGATTATTTTCATCGGATAATTACAGTGCTGATGTTCCTCAAAAATATTCTACAAATAACTCAATTTCTGGAATTTCTGCTATGGCTTTTGCGAAATTTATGGTTAATGAGTTTACAGCAAAATTTGAAGGGGTTTATGGGAGCAATGTTTCTGATTTACTAATGCTGGGTGGATATGCTGTAAAGTCAATTAATGCTGCTACTGGTGCTGAAGAATATACAAACACAAATACGTTTTCAGTATGGGGTGATTTATCATATGGTAAGGTTTTAGAATTAGGTATATTTGCTGGATATACAAAAAACTTAGGAACAGAAGCTAATAATGTTGGAACATATTATTCTCGGGGATCAAATATAGAAGATGTTTTTCGAGTATCGCCAAGAATTAAGTATAAAATGGGAAATGTAAAATTTGGTGCTGAAGTGGAATATACATCCGCTGCTTATGGTACTCCAAATAACAATAATAAGGGGATAGTTGAAAATTCAACTAGTGTTGCTAATCTTAGATTATTGTTAGCAGCATATCTGTTTTTCTAAACAAATAAATTTTTAATGTACAAATATTTAGATATACTAATCACTATTTGGTTTTCGGATTTATGTTGTCATACCGGTTCTCGCAGTTTCTTATGCGGGATACCGGTATCTGTTTGTTCAATAGATTCCGGTATTACACAAAAGCGTGTAAACCGGAATGACAGTTTAATGTGTTTCATAATACTGAAAACCACTTTATAAATAGTATAACACACAATGGATAGACACAATTAATTATTTTATTACATTATTTAAGAGGAAAAAATGACAAATCATGAACAATATGAAGTCAATTTTTTTAAGCCTTTATCAGACCATGCTAAAGCTAACAAGAAATTAATTTCTTCATTAGCTATAATCTGGGCTGTCGCAGTATTCGGATTTCATTTTTTATTAATATTTATTACTACACCTACTCCTGAGCAAACATTAGATGATTTCAACTCTGTTTGGCCACAAGTTGTTGAAGATACTTCCGCAACAATTGAAATGAAACAAGTTTTTGCAAAATCGATGCTTATGGTTCTGGGTAAAAATATTGCAGTAAAAGATAATCACAAAACTGTATTAAAAGAATCACTGAGCTGGTCTGTTTATAGCATGCAGCCAGATTCAGTAAAACCATTATATAAATTAGAGCCAAAGAGTGCTGCTATCAGCATTGGATTAAGCTCAGATGGTTTTGATAAAATTATGCGAAATCTACTAACTACATCTCTAATTAAAGTTGAAAATTATTCTTTGAGTAATGAATCAATAGAAGTTTTACCAGAAATTATGAAACTATACTTAGTTCACAATCAAAGTTTCTTAACAGATTTTAAGTTTCTTGGATTCCCTTTTCACTATTGGTATACAGCACAATTCTTGTTAATACTATTTGTGCTGTTATGTGTGTTCTATGCTGTTTCAATAGATAAATTAAATAAAAAACATGCATTTGCAGAAGAAACTTAAAATAATTATTTGGAGATAATTGTGAACAAATTATATAAAATTTTATACTCGATATTTTTTACACTAGTACTTTCGGGCAATCTTTTTGCTCAATCAGCTACTAAACTTGAGGGTGAATTCAAATTTGGTCCCGCTGTAATTTTAATAGTATTACTAGTAACATTTATTTTAGTTGGTGTTTTTAATCGTGCAAAAGATACAAAGACCTATTGGGCTGCTGGTAGAAAAATCTCTCCAGTTGGCGCTGGTATGGCAATTGCGTCAAATTGGATGAGTGCTGCATCATTTTTAGGTATGGCAGCTATTATGTATGGCTCTGGCTATCATGGCTTATCGTATGTTGTTGGATGGACAGGTGGATACGTGCTACTTTTAATTTTAATGGCTGGTCAGATTAGACGTTATGGAAAATATACTGCTGCTGATTTTATTGGTGACAGATACTACTCGCAAGGATTAAGAGGGGTTGGAGCCGGGCTGGCAATCTTTATCTCATTTTCATACTGTGTTGGTCAGTTTGCCGGAATTGGACTTATGTTCAAATGGATTTTAGGAATTGATTATGAATGGGCAGTTATTATTGGTGCATCCGTAGTATTAACTTATACTCTTATTTCTGGAATGCTCGGTGTGACTAAAAACATGCAGATTCAGTATGTGATTATTATAATATCTTTTATAATTCCACTTTTTATTTTAACATATAAATTTGGATATTTCGCATGGTTACCTCAAGTTGGTTACGGTCAAGTCATTAGTGATATTGTAAACGGTATTGCACCAGGAGGAGGTCTTTCCTCAATGGGACATGATTTTGCCATTCTCCCGTCGCCCGAGTTTGCGATGCCCTGGGATCCGGCTACAGGACAAACTGCATTTCAATGGTTGGCAATTTGCTTCTCTTTAATGATAGGAACTGCTGGGTTACCTCACGTTATTCAAAGATTTTATGTGGTACCAAGAGCAAAGGACGCTAGATGGTCAGTTGTTTGGGGTCTGTTTTTCATTTGTATTCTTTATTGGAGCGCTCCAGTTTATTCTGCCTTCGGAAAAATTCTATCCTCCAATCCTGAGGTAGGAAAATTAGCTAAAGATGCAATTGTTGTTTATACTGCACAGCTTGGTGATTTATATCCACTTATAATAGGTTTCTTAGCAGCCGGCGCGGTTTCTGCTGCCTTTTCAACAGTATCAGGATTGTTAGTTGCTGGTGCATCTGCGTTTTCTCACGATTTGTATTTCAATGTAATAAACCCAAAAGCTACAGAGAAAAAACAAATGCTCATGGCTAGGATTGGAACAATTTTAATGGCCGCTGGAGTTGCTATTATTGCACTAATGAAGTTAGGGCTTATTGCTCAATTAGTTGCAGTAGCTTTCTCGCTTGCTGGATGTACTATATTCCCATTATTCCTACTTGGTATCTGGTGGAGCGGTTCAAACAGAACTGGAGCATGGGCTGGACTTATAGCTGGTGGATCTGTAGCTACAGTTACTTTAGTATATTTTATAGCAGGAAAAATGGGTGCTACTCTTCCTTATCAGGAATTTATAAATTACTATTTAAATGCATGGTATTTTGCTTGGTTGGGTGCACCATTAGCAATAATTGCAAACATTGTTGCTTCTAAACTTTCTAAAGACAAAACTCCAATTGAGATTAAGAAATTTTTAGCTGAAAAAGTTCATGGAGTAAAAGTTAATTAATAACCTTAAACCCCGCAATAGCGGGGTTTTTATATTTTGTATAAAATAATAATCGGTTCTAAAATGAGCAAAAAGATTATTAACAAAGAATTTGTTTTTCGAATAATACTTCCCACATTATTAGTTTTTTCCATCTTCACTACTTTAATATTTGCTGTCATAATTCCATCAATCAAAAAATATATGCTCGATGATAAACGAGAGATGATCAGAGAATTAACAAATTCGGCATGGAGTGTGCTTAACGAATTTGAGAGCGAAGTTTTAGATAGCATCCTCACACTTGTAGAGGCACAAAAACAAGCAATTAAAAGAATTGAGAACATGCGCTATGGTGATGAAAGAAAAGACTACTTCTGGATTACCGATATGCACCCTAACATGATAATGCATCCGTATCGAAATGATTTGAACAATACAGACCTTACGAATTATAAAGATCCGACCGGAAAAAAGCTATTTGTAGAATCTATAAATGTGGTTGAGTTAAATGGCGAAGGTTTTATTGATTATATGTGGCAATGGAAAGATGATTCAACTAAGATTGTTCCTAAATTATCTTTTGTAAAAGGGTTTAAAAAATGGGGCTGGATTATTGGAACCGGTATTTACATTGAAGATGTAAATGAAGAAATCTCTTCCATCACAGGTCATCTATTTTATATCTCATTCGGGATATTATTTCTTATTGGCTTTATCCTCTTTTTTATTAGTAAGCAGAGTTTGTTAATTGAAAGTAAAAAACATGCTGCAGAAATTGGACTCAAAGAATCAGAGGCTAAGTACAAAGCGCTTGTTGAAGCATCAACAGATGGTTTGGTAATGATGCTTGATGGGAATATAATTTATTC
>Ga0209013_10004691_pt1 | contig 11929 bp, 15 predicted proteins | sample Cruoilmetagenom2_FD_187291 | JGI IMG/M metagenome (GOLD analysis project Ga0209013, IMG submission 187291) | Oil polluted marine microbial communities from Coal Oil Point, Santa Barbara, California, USA - Sample 2 (SPAdes) (version 2) | ecosystem: Environmental > Aquatic > Marine > Oil seeps ...
TTCATGAGGGTTACATACTTCGAGTACTGTATAGGGTATGTCAAAATCCACACCCTTTTCCTTTAGAGTTGCTGTCAAATCAAAACTCCATAAAACCCCAAATTTCTCACCCTTCAAACTTTCTTCCAATGAACGAACAGCTTCTTCCACGTTTTTTGTTGTTTCAACAGTATAGTCAAACATTTTAATCCCACTCCATCCTATAGATTTTTTACAGGATTAGAATTCCCCATTAAAACAAAATAAAACTATGCCTTGCGTCTATTGATATTCAAACATCGAATCTACTTTTGGTTTTTCCGGGTCCTATGGTGAATTATTTGTATTAATACTTTTGCATAAGAATGATTTCTACATCTAATAAGTAAAATTATTTAATAAAATATTAAGTAGCCAATAAGGTTGAGATTTTAATGGTCTACGTTTTGATTCAAATATTATGAGTAAAAATAATCATTGATTTGTATTGCATTATGATCTAATCTGATAACAGACTTGAACTTTTAAATTCTCTAACGTATTGTAGTTTTGACTTCCAATAATTTGGATTGGTTGAAGATGCTGTTTTGTTTTCAACTCAGTCAGATTTATTGGGTGCCAAACCCTCGAGAACTCTTAAGGAACGAAGAGTTCTTCCAAAAAAGCATCATCTCTTTTGAGATGGTGCTTTTTCTATCTGAAGACATATGGATTTCGATTTGTAAAACAAAAAAGCACACTCAAATGAGCGTGCCTATTATGGAATAAGGTAAATTGAATAATTACATCATCTGTCCACGGATTTGTTATCCCCTGTATTTTATCGCCAATCCTCTTAAGAAATTACGCGCGATTTGATCTCCGCACTCTTTATAATTCTTATGTCCTTCTTTCCTTAAGAACGCGCCTATTTCTCCTTTGGTTACAGTGAATTTCGCCGTTTTAAATATATCAAGCATATCCTCGCTTGTTAATGATAGGGCAATTTTCACTTTTTTCAGGAGAATATTATTCATTCTATCATTTGGAGAAAATGCCGGTCTTTCAGGTTGTCCCGGTTTTGGCTCTTGTTTGCCTCTTTTAAAGATAATCAAGCCATTTAAAAATGACTCCAACATGATGTTATTACATTTCTTGTGGTCTTCATTCTCAGTGAAATCCCCATCCATGTCGTCATCGCTGTCATTTGATTTCGTGAGCAACATCAGCACTTCTTCCTTTGTCACTTCAACGCCGCCAAGTTTAAAAATCTCGATCATATCTTTATTTTTTATATCCAGCGCATATCTCAATCTAATCAATAAATCATTATTATTCATCGATAAACCCTCCTATAACATTAACTAAATACACAACAATTATTAGCTCTTTGTGTGTTTATCCTATTTATCCAATCGATTTCAACCTAATAATAGCACAAATAATTCAATTTCATTCAAATGCTTTTAAATGAATTCATTTCATGCCCTACATATTCAAAGCTAATTAATCAGTAGTATCTTATTACCCTTTCTAACGGTTGAGGTCGATGGTACGGGGGTTGATTTAGAGAAGCTCATTATTTTTTGAGACAACCATATCATTATTTGCCTCCTATAAGTATTCTTATTAAACAAAAAAACAAGTGTGCCTTCCCTTAGTAGAGGAATGGCTCGCTTGTTTTTTATATACACTGTACTGGATTGGATGTTATCCATATGCAAGTGGAATCAGACGGTTATGCTTCCCAAACACCACGTTGCCATTTATCAATGAACTGTTCAAAGGTTAACCCGTAACGTTCCCGGATTTTATGGTAAACAAAATAATGGCCTAACGTTTCAATAAGACGGTCTTCCAATTGAATTCCTCCTTAAATCACAACTTTACCCACCTGCTACAGTTTATTCACTGTAGGGTTGTCCTTAGACATTTGGGTAGAAAGTTATTTATTAACCAGGATGGTCAAGAAGCCCGTTCTTTTATTCCCAAAAATAAAAAAAGATCGCAATGAGATTGCTCTCATTTGCGATCTTTTATTTTTGCCGAAACTTAAACTGCAGGAACTGATTTTTTCTTATCATGGCTCTTGTCGCGAGTGAAGTATTGAATCGCGAATAATGAAACGAACATAATCAACCCAATCGTATCAGTCACTCCTTCAGGATAAATCAGAAGTAAGCCGGCCACTATAGCTAAAATACGTTCATACCACTTCACATCACGATACCAATAACCAATCATCCCTGCTCCAATAGAAATCATACCAGAAATTGCGGTAATCAGTACCCAAATCAATTGTGGAACTGTCGTATCAATCATCAATAACTCAGGAGATAACACGAACATGTACGGAATGATAAATGCCGCAATGGCAAGCTTAGCCGAAACAACACCCGTTTTTATCGGATCGCCCCCTGAAACTCCAGCGGCTGCAAATGCTGCCAATGCAACTGGTGGAGTAATATCGGCAATGATCCCAAAGTAAAACACAAATAAATGTGCAGATAAAGCGACCGTAATTGGAATCGCAGCACCTTCCGGCATATCAAGCATCAATAACGTAATGATGGCAGGCGCTGCAATTGTTGATGTGATGACATAGTTTGCTGTTGTGGGAGAACCCATACCAAGGACAATTGCCGCTAACATGGTAAAGAATAGTGTCAATAAAATATTCCCGCCAGAAGCAGACACTAATCCATTCGCCAAACTCAATCCTAGACCGGTTTTCACCACGACACCGACAATAATACCCGCGGCCGCAGTCGCGGCTGCCACTGCAAGAGCAGTACGAGCACCATCGACCAAGGCTTCAATCATGTCCTTGAAACCAAGTCGCGTTTTCTTATCAATGGAACTAACCGCAATCGTCAACACAATTCCCCAAAGGGCAGCTTGCATTGTAGGGATACCTATCAACAAGAAAACAATGATTCCTACAATCGGAAGCAATAAATAAATTTTCTTCAATACTTCTTTGCGATTCGGCATTTCTTCTTTTGTCAATCCGCGTAACCCTACACGTTTTGCTTCAAAATGCGTCATAATCCAAATCCCTGTAAAGTAAAGCAGTGCTGGAATTGCAGCGGCTTTAGCGATGTCCCAATACTGGATACCACCAATGAATTCGACCATCAAGAATGCTGCTGCACCCATAATAGGAGGCATGATTTGTCCGCCCGTAGATGCTGCCGCTTCCACACCACCGGCAAATTCTTTTTTATACCCAAGTTTTTTCATCATCGGAATCGTATACGATCCTGATGTCACGACATTTGCAACAGAACTACCTGAAATTGTTCCTTGAAGAGCACTGGAGAAAATCGCTACCTTTGCTGGTCCACCAATTAAGTGTCCTGCAAATGCTACAGCCAAATCATTGAAATATTGTCCGACGCCCGTCTTGACCAAGAAAGCCCCAAAGAGCAAGAAGACGAAAATGAAGGTAGCCGATACACTAAGCGGTGTACCTAGAATTCCGTCTGTTGTAAAGAACATTAATTGGATGACACTTTCCAAGTCTTGTCCACGATGTGCCAAGAATCCCGGAAAGTACCGACCAAAAAATGCGTATGCCAAGAACACAGAAGCGATAATCGTAATTGGCAATCCAACCGCACGACGTGTCGCTTCAAGCGTCAATAGGACAGCTAATATCCCAACAATCAAATCCAGCGTTGTGACATTCCCAACTCGGAAGTATAATTCATCTGCCATAATCGGCCAGTACAATCCCACTCCGACCGAAAGGAGCGAAAGAATGTAATCATAAAAAGGAATTTTATTTCTTCTTGTTGCGCTCCCTTTTTTGATTGCAGGAAACAGCAGGAAGATAAGTGATAAAGCAAATCCTAGATGGATTGAACGTTGTAAGTACGCTGTATACTGACCGAAAATGGCCGTATACAATTGGAATAAAGAAAATGCTAAGAGTCCGAAGAACACAACTTTCAACATAATCCCCTTTAAGTCTCGTGTATTTGATTCAGGATCATATTTTTGCAGTATTGCCTGTTGTTCTTCTTCAGAAAGTTGTTCAAACTGGTCGTGTTGTTCAGTACTGTTCGTTTTATCGCTCACGAATCTTTTCTCCCCTCAACTGGTCAACTAAAGACAATCGATCTACTTGAAAAGTATACGTTTCGCCTCTGGTTAAATAGTCTTTTAAATTATGTTCAATTCCTACATAGCGAAAAGCTAAATCACGCTCAACATCACCCACAAGTAAATTAAAAGAGCTGAACACTTGTGACATGTTTGTTATGTAATACTTCCCATCTTTTTCGACAAATTTTTCGTTTTTTCCTGCACCTGACGGCATTCCAATTGCAAAATCTTCATATTCAAGGGAAGATAACTGGATTTTATGTTGATTGGAAATCTGATAAGTCTCGATAACATCTGATAAATGAATGGAATGCGTATAACGGATTTGGAAAGTCTTCGATGAATCAAGAGGAAGATAGGCAACTGGATGGGTTGTCCGTTGCTCGAAGAATACAAAACTCCATTTATAGGGGATAAACGCAAGAATAAGGATCACTCCCATAACAAGCAGTGAAACAATCAATCTTGACCTTTTACTCATAAATCCCATACCCCGTTTCTATTAAGTCTACGTATGGCGAGTAGTGATGTCCTTTTTCAACTAATTTATCGGAACAGAAGAAGAACGATGAAGCATTACGCTTCATCGTCATCGTTAAATTATTGTTATTTAACTTCGTCGAAATATTTTTGCGCACCTGGATGAACGTCAATATCAATTCCATCAAGTCCAGTTTCAGCTTTAATGTACGCGCCTTTTGGATGTGAAATTTGGTCCGTATTTTCATAGATGGCTTTTGTAATGTCATACACTAAATCTTCCGGAAGATCATTGCTAACAGCTAACATCGCAAGAACTGAAACGGTTGGAACCTCTTCAGTCATGCCATACGTACCTGCAGGAATGGTTTCTTTTGCATAGTAAGGATACTTCTCAAGTAATTCATCCGCTTTTGCATCTTCAACAGGAACAATCACAACTTCAGTCGTAGCGTTTAAAGCTTCAACCGCTCCAGTTGGTGTACCCGATGTGATGAACGCTGCATCGATTTGACCTGACTGCAAACTTTCTTGTGACTCAGCGAAGTCTAAGTTTTGTGCTTCGATGTCGTCCATTGTCAAGCCGTGGATTTCCATTAATTGTTCAGCATTTGCAAATGTACCTGAACCAGGAGCACCTACTGAGATTTTTTTACCTTTTATGTCATCAAATGAAGTTATTCCCGTACCTGCAGTTGTCACCAGTTGAATTGTTTCTGGATAAAGTGCGCCGATAGCTGAGATATTATCAATCGCTTCGCCTTCAAACATAAATTCGCCTGCCGTTGCATAATAAGCGATATCTGTTTGCACGAAAGCAATTTCAGCTTTGCCATCTTTAAGAGCAGTCATATTTGCTGCTGATGCTTGAGACACCTCAGCCGTTGTTTCTGTACCTGTTTCTTTTTCGATGATTTGAGCCAGTGTACCACCAAGTGCGTAGTAAGTTCCTGTAGTTCCACCTGTTACGATACTTAAAAATTTATAATCTTCTTCTCCACCGCTACATGCACCTAAAATCAATGAAGCAGTTAGGCCTAATGCAGCAATAATCCCTAATTTTTTCTTTTTCATAGAATGACATCCCCCTATAGTTGTTTGATTATAACAACTATTATTCTAGCATAAATTGTCATTCTATTGTCAAATGAAAGAAAATTAAAAAAGGGTTATTTTACCTATTATTAAGTCGTTGTACCCTCTACTTTCGTTTCAGGCGCTGTCTCTTCCGGTGTAATATCCGCAAATGTTTCATTGTGTTCTTCGAGATCGCGTGTCCGATGGGCGATACGTGAAGATGCCGAAGCTGCAATACTTGCCACTAAATCATCTAAAAATGTATGAACTCCATTTCCGACTTTTGTATCCAATTTCTTGATAATGCCTATCTTATTTTTATCTAAATGTCCAAAAGTAGTGACGGCTATACTTCCATAAGTAAACACGGAACCTAAAGCTATCGTTTCATCTACCCCGAATAAACCTTCATCGGATTCCACAATTTGTTGGAGTGGTGAAGATAACATTTTTTTCTCGGCTAATTCGTCCAATTCAATGCCTACTAAAATGGCGTGTTGCATTTCGCGTTTTTTCAACACACTTTCGACTGACTCGATGCAATGTTCAAGCGTCAATCCAACGTTGTAAGCAATTTGCATTTCGAACACGATTTTAGCCACTTCTTCTACTGTAACTCCTCGTCTTTCCAACGCCGCTTTTGTGGCTTCATAAACCTCTTTTGAATGAATTCGTCCTTGATTTCTATCCATTTAGCCAGCTCCATTCTTTCATCATTTTCTATCGTTGTTCATCATTATACCTTCCACCTGCATTATGGTACAATTTCTGTATAAAGATACATAGGAGGTTAATCCGATGTCAAAAGGTACAGTTCAAGACGTTACCTTTTTTAGTAACGCCTTACAAGAAGATATGCAATTGCTGATTTACCTACCAGCAAATTATTCACCACTTTATAAATATACATTGTTAATCGCATCTGACGGAAAAGATTACTTCCAACTAGGAAGAATACCTCGCGTCGTAGACGAACTACTTGAAAATAAGGAAATTGAAAATATGATTATTGTGGGCATCCCCTACAAAAACGTTGAAGATCGCCGAAAAAAATACCATCCTTCAGGTGAACAACATGATGCGTACTTACGTTTTCTCGCACATGAACTGGTTCCTTATTTGGACGAAACTTATCCGACCTACCAAATTGGCATGGGCCGCGCTTTAATCGGTGATTCGCTCGCGGCAACCGTGTCCTTGCTCGCAGCTGTAAAATATCCGAATATTTTCGGGAAAGCGTTATTGCATTCCCCCATGGTCAATGAAGATGTACTATCGAAAGTTGAAAACCTTCGAACACCTCATGCATTCTCGGTCTATCACATCATTGGCACTGGAGAAGACGAAGTGAAAACAACCAATGGGAAAATTGAAGACTTCTTAAAACCAAATCGCCAATTAAATTCACTGATGAAAGAAAAAGGGTTTTCGGTATTCTATGACGAATTTGAAGGGGATCATACTTGGAAACATTGGCAACCGGATATGAAACGGGCAATTAAAATGAATTTCAGTCTTTAATCATTTTACAATTGAAACAAGTTTATGAATTTTATTATACTGATATCAGAAAAAATTTTATTTTCTATTAGTTTAATGAAAACTTTATCCCCGAACTTTGCTATACTCAATGTATGTACTAATCAACCAAGAAGGAGGTTTTTATGATGAAATATGGAGTCGTTGCATTCCCATCAAAAAAACTACAAGATTTAGCTAATTCATACCGCAAACGTTATGACCCACATTATGCTCTCATTACTCCACACATGACTGTAAAAGGTGTTTTCGAAGCAGATGAAACCGAAATTGAAAAGTTATCGAATGAAATTGGCAACATTGTGAGAAGCCATAAGCCTTTTACTTTACGTGCAACGGGTGTGAGTTCATTTTCGCCAGTTACAAATGCGATTTACTTCAAGGTGGAACCTACATCGGAATTACTGAAGCTTCATGAAGACCTTCACACTGAGAGAATCGGGAAAGAAGCCGATTATACTTTCGTACCACACATCACAGTAGCTCAGAAAATGACTTCTGGTGAACATGACGATATATATGGCCAATTAAAAATGGCTGGTGTAAATCACGAAGAAACAATCGACCGCCTACACTTGCTCTATCAACTTGAAGATGGCTCTTGGACGGTCTATGAAACTTACCGTCTAACTGGAGATGAAAACTAATTGATAACTGCTAAACGTGTTGAAATGGAGAAAGAACGTAACGATGCGTTTTGTGTTCGACAAAAAGTGTTTGTTGAGGAACAAGGTGTTCCTGCACACTTAGAGTTGGATGATTATGATCAAACTGCCATCCATTTTGTCGCTTATGACGAAGAGACACCGATTGGTGCTGGACGTATACGAGTACCTGAATCCGGAATCGCAAAAGTGGAACGAGTCTGTATCCTTCCTGAATATCGCAAAAAGAAATTAGGAAACTTGATGATGGATAAAATGGAACTTTACGCTAAAGACGCAGGTTTGACGTCAGTAATACTCAACGCACAATCGTATGCGGTTCCTTTTTATGAAAAACTGAACTATGAAATCACTTCACCAGAATTTATGGATGCAGGAATCCCGCATCGTGCCATGAAAAAAGAATTATAAGAAAAAGCACTTGTTCAGATTGAACAAGTGCTTTTTTCTATTCATTTTTCGGATTCATCATGTTAGCAATCTCATTGAGATTAAGCTTATTTCCTTTTTGAACGACCGATTTGACAATTTGAGCTTCGAAATCGCTTGAAATCGGTTTTCCGGCAATTTTTGATACTTTACGCACAATTTTTTTCACCTGTCGTTCATCTGAAAAATCAGCATGCTGTATCGCATTCGCTAATGTGAAAACCTCATCCATTGATACTCCAGTTTTTTGCTCGATTTTCTTAAAAAAAGAGTCGTGCATTTGTTCCCCTCCTATCAGAGATAACTTTTACCTACGATAATCAATAGGATGAAAAGTACGACAATGAGGATAAATGTAGACCCATTATAAGGTTCACGAGCTGGATACATTTCTGGATAACCATCACATGGATTACAACTACCGTACATACCGAATCTCCTCCCTTCCCATTCGAACTAGCGTATGCCAAGAAGTTCAAATGAAGAGGGCTATTTCCTCAGTGCACTTTTCCTTTGGATTTAAAAATAAGGGCAGCAATAACACCAAAGACAATCGCGGCACTGATTCCTGAACTTGTGACCTCAAACATGCCCGTCAGCACCCCAATTAGTCCATGCTTTTCAGCTTCCGCCATTGCACCATGCGTTAAAGAGTTACCAAAGGAAGTGATTGGAATGGTTGCACCCGCTCCAGCAAAATCGATGAAGGGTTCATATAAACCGAATCCATCGAGGATGGAGCCAATGACCACCATTAAACTCAGTGTATGCGCAGGTGTTAATTTCGCCACATCGAAAAGTAGTTGGCCCACTACACAAATAAGTCCACCCACTACAAAAGCAATAATAATTGAAAAGATCATTTTGTCACCTCATTCCATCGTCAATTCAACAGCGTGAGCAATGCACGGGATTGACTCACCTTGCTGAAATGATAATGGGGATAGTAATGCGCCTGTTGCCACCAGCAGGATCTTCTTCCATTGTTTCTTTAGTAGTTCCGCATAAATCGGACCATAATAAACGCTGGCGGAACAACCGGACCCACTTGCTCCTGATAAAAACTTATCATCATTCCCGTAGAACTCGGCTCCAGAATCACGGTAATTATCAACCAGGTAAGAAGAAACACCACTCGTTCTGATAAGTTCTTGCAAAATAGCCAATCCCGTTTTACCAAGATCTCCAGTCATAACGAAATCATAGGCTGTTCCTTTGTTTTGCGAAAGGTGATACTGGATCGTGTCAAAAGCTGCTGGAGCCATCGCGCTTCCCATGTCGAGTGGGTCTGTACATTCACAATCAATCACTTGTCCGATTGTCGCGGAATGAACATACGGTTTATCACTTTGATTGTGAGAAAGAATTCCGTACCCCGCTCCCGTAACCGTCCATTGACCTGTAGGAGGTTTTTGAGCACCATATTCAATTGGGTATCGAAATTGCCGTTCAACCGAGTTGTGCTGACTGGCTGAACCGAAAAGAATTCGTTCCATCTGATTCGATTCAAGAAAAAAACTAGCGGTAATGAGTGAAGACACGCTAGTGGCACAAGCTGAGAACATTCCCATAAATGGCGTGGCCAATTCGCGAGCCGCAAAATTTGTAGGGGTCATTTGATTGACTAAATCCCCGCCTAAAAAAAGGTCGATATCTGTCGTTTGAAATCCACCTTTCATAATGGCCAACTTACATGTTTCTTCTATTAAATGGGCATGTCCTTTTTCATTCGTGTCTTGTCCGAACCGTTCGTCCTCGTATACATGGTCGAAATGTGGGTGAAAAGGGCTTTGTTTTTCCAAAGGACCTACAGCAACAGCAGTCGACACAATGCTTGGCTTAGAGGTAAATTGATACGTTCGCGCACTTTTCACCAAGAGATTACCCCCATTTGAACAAGAATTGTTTTGATCAGTGCGACTACAAAAGCAGAGAATACACCATAAACAATAACGGAACCTGCAAGTTTAAACATATTCCCTCCCACACCGAGAATAAATCCTTCTGTTTTGTGTTCGATGGCTGCAGAAATCACGGCGTTCCCAAATCCCGTTACCGGGACTGCCGAGCCTGCTCCTCCAAACTGGCCGATTTTTTTATAAACGCCTAGCCCTGTCAATACCATGGCAAAGAAAACCATTGTTGAAACGGTAGGATTGCTTGCCGTACGTTCTGTAAACGGAAAGAAGTACATGTAGACGAAGGAGACAATTTGGCCAATTCCGCAAATGATGCCACCAGTCAAAAATGCGGTCATACAATTTTTCAGGACTGGACGTTTTGGAGCAATTTGATCCACCGTTTGTTGATATGTTTTAGCATCCATTACGTTTCCTCCTTCGCAAGTTCTTGGATCTCATCCAAGTCTTTCTTCAATTCTTTCCCCTCCGATTGTTTCTCGATCACTTTATTCAATTCCCAGGTGATTTTTAAATCGCTTGAAACGAAAACATCGTGGTCCGGGAAAAGGGATTTCACTTCTTTTTCTAACGATTTAGTGATTTTCTCTTTTTTAAATTTTGACAAAGGTTTTACTTGTAGCGATACGACAAGTTGATGATCAAAAAACACACCAGCCGCTTCAACAATTTTCTTGTTATCTGTTAAGGCTTTTTCAAGTGTTTCAATCTCTTGCCGATCCTCCTCCGCATGGAATGTCGATACTTTAGGTTTCTCGGAACAGCCGGATAATAACAGGAAGATACAACTAATTGCACACAATTTCCGCTTCATATAATCACCTTTTTTCCTAGTATGGTGATTCCGATAAAATTTATGTATTAAATTTGTTTGTGCGCCCTGTTCTAAATGCACATGCGACATACAGTATAAAGACAAAGTGAGGTGAAAACAAAATGGGATGTGGGCGTAACTTCGAATCATCTTCAATTCATGGCCAATCAAAAGACCGGTGCATCTGTGACGTAGTTCGTGCGATTAAAGACATTCAAGATTCAGTAATGGATAATGACTGTGCGCAATGTCAAAGTTGCTTCTTGGAGCCACTAGGTAGTTTAGTAAGTCCATCACGCCATCAGGCGGATACACGTGTATTCATGTTGTTGACAAAAGATGGTACACCATTCAAAGCTTTCTTCCGTGAAATGGAATTCAATGGAAATGGTCACGGTCATGGCGACGGCAAAGGCGATGGCAAAGGGAAAGGCAAAGGCAATAAAAACTGCTTCTCGATTTACTTCAGAGTTGAAAAGGTATTTGATGGTTGCTGTGCGACTCTTCGGGTATTGAATCCAGTTGATCGTAAAGGAGAACCAGTAGAACTTTTTGATAAAGGGGTTTTGAACTTCGAAAATATTTGTGAAGTGGAAGATTTCCAATTCACAAACAGCTGTATTACAGTTGATTTAAATTGTTTCTGCGGAATCGAATGTGTTGCAGACGTATTTCTAGGAGTTTGTGACTGATTAATTAATTAATAAAACACTTCAAGTGTGCAGTGTCTAATGGGCCCAATTTCCTTCTAAAGGAAGTTGGGCTTGATTTGTGCATTTCCGCGTTTGAAAAATAGGGCGCCACAGTGTCATCCTTCGTTTAATGTAAAATCACAGTGTTATCCACGGATATCGTACATTTGCGCTGCCGCACGTTCCGCATGAGCCAACAAGTATGAAGACCGCATAATTGTAGGTCTCACGCTTGGGCCCACACGA
>Ga0209013_10004692_pt1 | contig 11926 bp, 14 predicted proteins | sample Cruoilmetagenom2_FD_187291 | JGI IMG/M metagenome (GOLD analysis project Ga0209013, IMG submission 187291) | Oil polluted marine microbial communities from Coal Oil Point, Santa Barbara, California, USA - Sample 2 (SPAdes) (version 2) | ecosystem: Environmental > Aquatic > Marine > Oil seeps ...
TGGCGAAGAAAGGTTGGGCATTGCCAGCGCCAGTGCACCCAATGTTTCTTGCCACTGCGTTCCGTAACCGGCGCGATGCCGGCATACTGCTGCAGTTCGGCGGCATTCCTGAATCGCTCGCGCTGCTCGCCAAAGGCGACAAGCAGCCGGGGGGCTAATTGAGGGCCTGCTCCCGGCAGTGCGCTGAACAAGGCGTAGTCGGCATGCGTCGAGGCCAGTGCAGCAATCTCATCGTCAAAGCGCTGAATCGCTTGCAGGGTAACCCGTAGCTGATCGACAAGTACCAATGCCTGCAATCGGTGGGGCATAACGACGGCTTCATCCAGGGTGAGTGCTGTGGCTGCCTTGATGGATTTCAGCCGTGTTTCCAGCACATGAGCAAAACGCATATTGTGCGTATGAAAGAATCGCTCGAGGGTGCTCCTGCGGGCCCGTTTCACCTGTAGGAGTGTTGGCCAACGCGAAATGAAATCACAAAAAATCACTGTATCGATGTGATCGAACCACTCTAGCGTTTGCGGGTAGTATTGTTTTAGCGTACTTCGCAGGCGATTGGTAAACCGGATCTTGTCACTCACCAGGCGCCTGCGCTGCTCCACCAGAGACATCAAGGTACGTATCTCAACACTTTGCGGTTGCAACGCCTTGAAGCGCTCCGGATGGCGCATCAACAGATCCAGGGCGAGTTCGGCATCGGTAGGATCATCTTTGGCCCGGCTAGGTATGAATGCCTCACGGTACTTTGCCAGCATCGAGGGGTTTACCGGAAAGAGCACGAAGAACTCATATTTCTGAAGCGCATAGACAATCGGTCCCTTTGACAGTTCGAGCACCACGGCGATCTGACCACCGAAACGCTGATGCATGGAATGAGCCCATGCCTCGATGCAATCGACCTGATGCGAAAAGCAGGTGAATTCCCGCTGCTCGCTGCCAGCCGCCTGCAAGCAGGCATCGTGCTTCGTATCCGCCCAGTCAATCCCAATATAGGCGGCAAATGGTTTGTCGGTGAGCACGTGCATAATCGACCTCCGGGATGCTATCTTAGTCATCAGGGACATGCGGTTTTGAGTTCTGCGAAGGCAATATAGGTGAGCCGGTGCAACGGCAAGCCCTGAGTATTCGTTAACGAACTCAAAGGCACCCACGGACTCGAAGCTAAAGCGGTAAACATCGTGTGTTTAAGTACATTTATTCGTAGTCCGCGGGCGCATGTCCCGCCCTCACTGACAGCTACCTGCCAGCTGTGTTCAGTATCACAGAGGATGGGACGGAGTATCTATATACAGTACTTCTCGGAAGTTTAAGGTAATTTTCTGAATGTCCGCTTCCAGATCGACTCTTGCCCTTTAGTTCCCGCTTATATTAGCCCCGACTAAACGACCGAGATCGGGCAGGAACCTGCCGTTCTCAATGCGCTGGGCTACTTCCGATTTGCCGCAAACTTCGGACGTTCCCGTCCTGCAAGTTGTACTCACACTTTCCCTCGGCCATAAACGGTCATTCTGTTTGATTATTAACGCTGGGGTTAGGTTGCTACACGAAGCTCTGCCATAGCCGAAGAAATCACATGAATTGCGGAACGCATTAAGAGCCACGTGAGACCAAGCGCAACCACAATATCAGGCCAGCCTGAACCAGTGAACCAGACTGCACCAGCCGCGACGAATACAGAAATATTTGATGCTATGTCGTTTCGTGAGCACTCCCACACTGAGCTCATGTTTACATCCTCATGGCGATGACGCCACAGCAGAAAAAGACAAACTGAATTTGCAGCAAGACCCAAAAGGCTAAATATACCCATAACCTCAAAGACGGGGACACTTGGAACAAATAGTCTGTAGGCAATTTGAGCAGCAACCGTTAACGCTGCGAGAAAAATAAGTACTCCCTTGAATAGTGCAACCTTTGCCTTTACGGTGGCACCCTTGGAAACCGCGTAGAGACTAAGGCCATACGTCAATGCGTCTCCAAGATTATCCAAACTATCTGCCAGCAGGGCTGATGACTTTGCATAGTGCGCAGCAGCAACGATAACCAAAAACATTAGAGCGTTAATTACCAGGACAATTTGTAATGTCCCACGTTGCCGCTCATGTAACCGTTTCAGCGAGCAATCGTGGTTACAGCATCCACTCATAATGGGAACCTTACTACGCGCTAAAAGACCAAAACCTTTTCTGATTCGACAGTCCATTGTGCCAACTGAATCATTGTGCTTATCTCAGCACCTCCCAGTAAAGGTATGGTTTTGATGCCACGCGCCTCGCAGCAAGCGCCGCAAAGCCTGACCTGACCACCCTTGCTGATCACGGACTTGAACATTCGCTCTATGTTGTAGTAACCCTGTGGTGTGTTCTGCGCAGGTAAAGCTGCTGTAACAGCATCTGCCAAGAGGAAAACAAGCACCTCTGTGCCGGGTTGATCTTTCTGCAATGCCATTGCGAGACGCAACGCGTTATAGGTTTTCTCCGAGCCGTAGGGCGCTTCATTAAGAATGAATAGAATTTTCATGTGATTTAGTACCTTCCTTATTATCTAAGCCTAGCATCTTACAAAGATGAGACTAAAAGGTTCTCACATCGAAGTGCGAACAGAAAATAAGTGAGCTAAACATCTCATCGGGGTTGGAAGTGCGCGTTTAGCTAAATATACAGCAGCTTATCTCAGGAACGTCCCGTTCCAACCAGTAACCTGCCGTTCACGGACAGGACAAAACTACAACCTGTTATGCAGCTTTCTTACGTCGTGCTATGCAGACAAGGCCCAGCAGGCCAGAGACGAAGAGCCATAGGGCTGAGGGGATTGGGATTTCCAATACGCTTATATTTATGGAATTGAGTTGATATGGTTCACCTTGGCCATTATCTCGCATAAAGACAGAATCAGTTCTGGATTGGCGGTCAAGAGTAGTACCAATTACAGTTTCTGAGCCATTCCCAGCTGGGTACATTACCAATGTAGAGTGAGCCTGCGTAGTAAAGTTAAGTAAAATTACCGCACTAAGTAGGTGCATCCTATTCATAGCATCCTCCACACTAAGGCGTATTCTTCAACAATAATTATCAATGCACTCTGATGTGCCTAACTACCGTCCGTGACTACTGACCATCCTTGTGCTGTTCCCGCCATATCTTGTAGCACTCAAGGCCGCAGAAGTGCATTGCATAGTCGCCGCCCTCATCATGCTGCGCATCCGTGTAAGGGACTTCCCTAAGGCAGATACCACACGCCACGCGTTCCGGATCAACAATATTTGCGGGTTCATTCACTGGAGCCTCCATCATTCAGGAAACCGTTGCACGCATTCGACAACACATACTGTGAGTATAGTAAGGATGCGTGACAGCAGACACAGAAAATATATCGTGAATAATAGGGTTTTATAAAGCACGGTATTGTGTTGCGCCGACGGATTGAACCCGCTATAAAAATGTACGGTCATTCAAGATTTAAAATCACCTGGTCATCTTACAGTCACAGAAGCGCCACTGACATAACCCTAAAATAGGCAGGCCAATAGTCGATGATTGCATACCGGCCCAGGCACGCCACCAGTTTTTCACGACCACTCGTTTGCAAGCATCGAAATATCACGTTAACCATGTGTGCAGTGCCAGTAATCGTGAAGGTGCTGGTCATAAAGGCATCCATGGTGAGCAAGTACAGGTGCGCGATGAAAGGAGTGGCAGTTGACAAACAAGCACGGTGATCTAGTGTTAGGGTAAACAGCAACGCAGGAGACATACATTAAGTTCAGGCTGTACCGAGGTAGCACGTGATGAATACCATAAACCCTGCTAATAGAAGCCTTGATTCCCTCCTGAATCCTGATGGATTTCTGTACAATCCACAATCGTGGACCAAGGGAATCGCGTCAGCAATTGCACACCAGGATGGTCTGCCTGAATTGACTCATGATCACTGGGTGATTATTTGCGCACTACGCGATCACTATCACCAATTTGGCGCAGCCCTGCCTGCATTCAGCCATATCTGCAACAAGCATCACCTGGGTAAATACTGCGTGGACAGGCTGTTTTGCAGTGAACGAGAGGCTTGGCGTGTTGCCGGCTTGCCCGATCCGGGTGAAGAGGCCAAGGCCTATATGTAGGGACTGGAAAAAACCATACCGGTCTGGAGGTAGCTATGAAACGGCGACTCTATTTTCTCTTGCCAGATACCGTGCATACACGGGCCGTGGTGAACAACCTGAAAGTGTTCGGAATCAGCACTGATGCCATGCACACCCTCTCGAAACCGGGCGTCGATCTGAGCGGACTGCCGGTCACTACCGGGAGACAACGCGCGGATTCCGGCGCTAAACTTGAAACCATACTCTGGGACGGCAACCTGGCGATATTCTTTATTGCTCTGGTTGCCCTGATTACAATGGCTTATATGGGACTTAGCTGGTTCTGGCTATTGCTATCGGCAGCCGTCATGCTGGTGACATTTGTACCGGGGATCGTGTTCACCTCACAGGTGCCCAATGTACACCTGTCCGAATTTCGAGATGCCATGCGGCACGGTGAGATCCTATTGATGATCGACGTCCCTATATGGCGGGTGGAGCACGTCGAGACACTGGTGCACAAGCATCACCCCGAGGCCGTCGTTGGTGGCGTCGGCTGGCATATCGACGCCTTGCACATCTAGCTTAATTCACGTATCCACGAAGCACTACTGTAACGTGGCCATACGAACAAACAGGAGGTACTGTCATGAACACATCGACACAGCACACACCGGCCATCCGGTTTGAAGATCTCAACTGGGTCGCCACCACTCCGCTGGCACGCGATCAGGAACAGAGTCACCGGCTGCATGAACCTGATCACCTGGTGAACACCATTGATCCGATCACCGGCCGCGACATCTGGAACCTGGCGGAACACCCGTCGATTATGGATGGCAACCTGACCATTTATTTCGAGTCCGAGGAGAGCAGGGCCGCATTTGAGAAAATGCAGCTAAACCATCCCTTCAGCCACTTTCGGAGCAATCCATCAGAGGAGCTGGACCGGGGTGGCTAACCCAACACATCTTCACTAACAGTCCAAGGAGGACTGTCATGTGTCGGAGACATGACGAGTGTCTCGATTTCACGCGTCAGTATAAGCCGGTGATATAGAGCGCTAAATTTTAAGCTGAAAATGAACGTCTGCTTTCGCTAGGCAGTGCAGACATACAATCTTACATCCTGAACTCCCCGTTTGGATCGATGGTACTCGTTAAGTGGCTGTTTATATTGGAAGCCACGAAAGGACCGCTTCCGGGTCTCGCACTCGCCGTTCACCCGCCCCGGAGTCCTCACGGGCGACCCCGACGGAACCCGCACACGTCGCATCAAAAATTCTCCCACGGAGATTAACACCGCGGGCCGGTACGGGATGTCATTTGTCGGCGATCTCCCGGAGAGCACATCGTGTGTGTCCTCCTGTGTTGGTTGATGGGATGGTGACGGAACTGTTGTACGTCGGTGATACTTTTGAATGTCTTCATGGAATTCTCCTTCTGATGGGCACAAAAAAGCCCGCGACGTGGCGGGCGTGAGGGGGAGTCGGCGGGGCTCAGTCAGGGGTGGTCAGGGTGATCAATACAGCATAAGCGATATCACCAGTCCCTGGATGACGTTACTCCAGCAGATGTTTATGATGGCAAGAGAAACGACATTCTGGACCAGTTCGCTATGGTAATGGCAAGCACGATGAGCCGGAGTAAAATACATAACCTGCGATTAGCAGACTAAACTGGAGGGGCATTGGGCAGAAAAGTGTCTCTTAAGAAATAGGTCCGATTGGTCTCAAATGGTGTAACGATGTACAGACTGAAACCGACCCTTTCCGGATATCAGATGATTTATCCAGATAATCTAACTAACGGAGAATATGAAGTGGCTAGTCTTGGAAAGAACGTGCCTCAAATTCAAGGGGGAACACTTGTTTGTAGTTACGAATGTGGTGGATATAGGGCAATTCTTGTAAAAGACCCTGAGAGTTTTGGGCCAATAAAATATCCACATGTTCTAATTGTTTATCGGGCGATTGATAACACATCCCCGATCATGATTATTACTGCAGAGCAAGGCACGATATCTCCTACTTTACTAGAAAAGCTCCCAGAAGAATTAAAAGGAGGATTCGGCGAAAATGCGCAAAATGAAGTGTTTATTGGAGTATTTGATGAGAGAGGACATTCTAATTTTAGCTCATCAGGCGAATACGCAATTCTTGAGAAATTTGAATCAAAGGCGCTTTTAGTTATGAGGAATAGCCTGAATCTAACTTGCCGTATTCGCGTGATTAACGATACGAGAAGAGGAAGAGCGTTCTGGAGTTATAGATTACTTTTGTATGTAATCGCGGCAATTATTTTGGCCGGTATACTTATCTTTTTAACCTCGGTTCTTTTATATAAGTAATTCCTTCAAGGGGGGAAGGCCGGGTCGTGACGATTGAGTTGCTGTAGATCGGTGTGGGATTTGAATGTGATCACATTGAAAGTCCTCCTGTGTCGGAAATGAAAAAGCCCACCGAATGGCGGGCCTGAATATTCATATAAGACACCGCTTTTTCCGCAAACGCTATGGGCCCAGATATGCCTCCAGATGACCGCGAACGTCACCCGGCAGCCAATCTTCATCGAGTACCAGGATGCTCAGCGCGAATGGTTATTCGGAATGTAAACACCATGGAAGTGATCACCGATCATCTCGACCGCCTCGAACGGCACCTGAGATAATCTGTATGGAATATCCAGATCGTCCAGGCCGCGGTCCACGTCGCCGGGTTCCATTAGGACGAGGTAACCGTCGTCCCCGGGTCGGTAGTCAGGATATTCCGAAATGACCGGCAGGAAGAGTGACTTGATGGTTGCATACAGTGGGTCATTCCGAACCTGTTCCAGGTCGGGGATGGATTTGAATGTGATCATGGTGGTTCTCCTATGTTGTGGGCAATAAAAAGCCCGCCGATCAGGGTGGAAGGGCGGGCGTGAGTGGAGCCTGAGGGGCTCAGTCAGGAGTGGCTAGCCTGTGTCAGGTCAGGCAAGTGCCACTGGAAGGTGCAGGGTGGGGGTTGAATTGCATCAACATTTGCACTTTTTTTGAACCGCAATAATACTTTCTTTGTATACGGGCGGTGTCCATGTAAGAGTTTCCTTAGGTATACTGTCTCCTGAATTACAGAATTTTGCTGCCATTGTTTTATGACACGCCCTGTTGCAACAGCCAGGCCTTTGTTGACCGTCCACCAGGGCAATGAGCCAGTCCTAGTGACTGCTATTCACGCAGGTCACGAAATGCGGCCTGAGCTGCAGGAGATCATCCAGCTGGATGAATCCTCACGTTTGCACGAAGAGGATCCTTTTACCGACGCTTGGATATGTATTGCGGATAACTACATCGTGCCGTTACGCTCCCGCTTCGAGGTCGATCTCAATCGGCCGCGAAACGAAGCGGTTTATCAATCAGCTGAGGATGCCTGGGGGCTGGATATCTGGAAGGCGCCGCCGACAGAAGCCATAGTTGAGCATTCCCTGGCCGAGTATGACGTGTTCTATCAACAGTTGCGTGCCCTGCTGGATGATATGCAGGGCCGGTATGGTCGCATTGTTATCTATGACCTGCATACCTATAACTATCGCCGCGGTGGTGCCGATGCGCCACCGGCCGATGCCGCAGCAAACCCGGACGTGAATGTAGGCACAGGGACCATGGATCGGGCATATTGGGCGCCGGTATTGGATATGTTTATCGAGCAGCTGAAAGCATTTAACTATCCTGGCGGGCATCTCGATGTCAGGGAGAACGTCAAGTTCAAAGGCCGCGCTTTTGCTCAATGGGTGCACGATCATTATCCCGAATCAGCCTGTGTCTTGTCGATCGAAATCAAGAAGTTTTTCATGGACGAGTGGAGTGGCATGGGCGACCCGGTAAAGATACAGGCACTCCGCCAGGCACTGGCAAGCACCATACCCGGTGTTAAACAGGCATTGAGAAACTTGTGAGCGCTGGGCTGACAGACAACGGTATATCCCGGGAACTGCTGGCGAAGATAGAAAAGAAGCTGGCGGACAATCAGCTAGTGCGTTACAAGCTTCCCGCAAATGGCCGCCTGCATATCGACCGGCAGTTACCGTTTCTAGTCGTACACCGTTGCGCAGATGAAACAGCGGATGTGGGTACCGGGCAATTGCTGCTCGGTGAAGCGTCTTTTTTGCAAACGACAGCAGAACCTGCATTGCAGGCGAATATCAAACAACTGGTTCATCTTATTGCACAGGTACAGGGGCAGCATTTCGGCGCTTTTCTTGTGATTGAACTCTGGTCCCGGGAAAGTGAAACCACTGCAGACCTGGAAACACCTCACTCACCGGGTTTCTGCATTATTGCGCCGGAACAGGTGGTTCCTGACAGAATATTGCAAACGCTGGTACATGCCTTGCAAGCGATACGCTTACGCGGCAAGCATGCCAAAGTCACTATAGAGTATCAAAAGCAGCCGGCACCTGTAGGACTTCAGCCTTTTTATGATGATGCGCATGCCAAGCAACAGCATGTTGTTGTGTTCGGACTGGAAGTGGATGCCGTGTATCGAGATGCACAAAGCGGCGCTGTTTATCCTTTCGCGCTCAAGACCATTCGCCGGGGATTGTCCGTTGCACTGAAAAAAACCTTCTTTGCCTTTATCCACCAACAAACCCGCTACCGGCCGGAGCACTATCATGTGCTGGGTCGGCGGGCCATGACCCGGGTCGTATGGGATGTCGATAAACAACTGGCGAACATCAGCCGGCAATTTGATCTGTTGCTGCATGTGACGCCGGTTAATGCCGGTGCTGCCTGGGAATTATTTCAGCGCAGTCACTTTAACAGTGCGCCGGAGTTTCACTACCGGCCGCGAAGCGCCGATCCGGCCCTGCTCAAACGCAGCCTTTACAAGGCACCTCTCGAACGCATAGAGGACCCGGGCCTGGCCAGTTTCTTTTCCAGTAAGCGTGACGAACTGGACCGTCAGATAAGCCTGTTTGCTGACCGGGGGAAGCCGCGGTTTTTGTATGGAAGCCTGCAGTTGTTTGGAGAGATCGATGATGAATTAATGCAGACGGCCAGGCAGATTATGTCGCAGACTGTTGATGCACAGTCCGGCAACGAGCGTGCTCTGCTGGCAGCGGAATCCATGGCAGAATATGCCCGTGCCGAGCTGGACTATTATCGCGCCAGGGATCCCGGCTTTGCCGCCGGCGTCGAGGTGCGCGACGACATAAGCGGTATCCTCGTGTCGCAGGGTAATCTGCTTGTAGGGACCGATGCCCGCATAGAAAAACGCTGGCTCAAGGGTATGCTCAGCCATGAAATCGGTACCCACATTTTGACGCACCACAACGGCCGACAGCAGCCATTTCAGCAACTCTCTGCAGGCATGGCCGGTTATGAAGCACTCCAGGAAGGGCTTGCCGTGCTGTCGGAATATCTGGTCGGAAAACTGGATATGCCCCGCCTGAGATTGATTGCCGGCCGCGTGATCGCTGTAGACAGTGTTGCAGGTGGCGCCGATTTTGTTGAGACTTTCAGGTTGCTAGAGCAGGGCTACGGATTTACGCCACACCTTGCGTTCACCATGAGCATGCGTGTCCATCGCGGCGGGGGGTACACCAAGGATATGGTCTATCTGCGTGGTTTTAACCAGCTTCTGGAGTATCTCAAGAGCGAAAAAGATATTGAATTGCTGTATGCCGGTAAAGTCGCGCTGGAATTTCTGCCACTGCTCGCGGAATTGCGCTGGCGTAAAGTGATCAAGCCGCCAGCATTGATGCCCAGGTATCTGCAACAGGAGCAAAGCAGGGTGCGCCTGGAATATTTAAGAAGTCATCCTTCCCTGGATACGATATTAAGGAATACATCTCCATGAAAATCGGATTCTGTGTAAACGATATGCAAACGGAAGTTGTGCGTTATACCACTACCAATCTTGCATTGGCGGCAACCCACATGGGTCATGAGTCCTGGTACATCAGTGTGGGTGATCTTGCCTATGATCAGGATGAGGCGATCCACGCCCAAGCCTGCCGGGTTGCGAAGACCAATCATAGGACCGGTGCGGCATATTTAAAAGATCTGCAGGGGAAAGAGGCGGTACGCGACTATATCAATGTGAGCGAACTCGACGTTCTGCTGCTGCGCAACGATCCTGTAGAGGATATCCAAACCCGTCCGTGGGCCCGTCTGGCAGGCATCCACTTCGGGCGCTTCGCCGCCAGGAGTGGCGTCCTTGTCCTGAATGATCCGGAGGGGCTTGGCAATGCCTTGAACAAACTGTATCTGCAGCAGTTTCCCCAGGCCGTACGACCGAGATGTTTGATCACCCGCGATCCGGTCCGGATCAAGGCATTTGCCAAAGCGGAGGGCGGAAGGGTCGTCTTGAAGCCGCTGTCTGGTTCGTGTGGCCGGAATGTCTTTCTGTTGCGTCCTGAGGACGCGCCGAATATGAACCAGATAATCGAGACCGTCGCACGAGACGGTTATATTGTCGCGCAGGAATACCTTCCCGAAGCAGTCAGGGGTGATACTCGTTTGTTTCTGATGAATGGTGAACCCTTGCAATATAAAGGCAAGACAGCGGCGCTACGCCGGGTACGTACCGACGGCGATATGCGCAGTAACATAACAGCCGGCGCCACTTCAGAACGCGGAGAAATCAGCGAGAGGATACTCGAGATAGTGAAAACCATCGGTCCCCGGTTGAAACATGATGGCATGTTTTTTGTGGGGCTGGATATTGTCGGTGACAAACTGATGGAAATAAATGTGTTCAGTCCGGGTGGACTGGATAGCGCAGAAGTATTCGAGCAGGTGAATTTCTGCCAGATTATCGTTAAGGACATCGAGCGTAAGGTGGAATTAAAAAAAAGCAGCGAGAACAGCTTCACCAACCGGGAGCTGGCTACCTTGTGAGCGGTGCCGGGTGAGGGCGGCGAATGCCTGATTACGCGGCAGATGCATCGGCTGGTTGAGCACGCAGCTAGAAGTACGCGTTCATGCGATGTTCTCTAGTGATGCTTAACTGATTCTTCTAGAAAATGATGTTTGTATGTATGAAGTAGAGTCTGGGCTTTATTGCGTGATGCAGTTGCTGCCGTATACAAACCGACCTCTTGCAGCCGGCGACCAATCTTGAGCTGGTGTTTCAGTTTCATCTTGCATTCTTCTTTAGTCATGGCGTCTTACCTCTTTTAGGTAAATACTCTATTGTTGACTGTTTAAATTACTTATTCCCAGAAAAATGGCTTTATAGTTTATTTATACTTTCAAGGCGATGATATTTCTATTGAACCAAGGTACAGGGAAAGTTGGACGAGGATAGGGGTCGTTATTCGGGGACTAAAGAATGGTAATTGATGAGTTGCACATCATGGGGTTCTTCTTTTTGGTGGGCACAAAAAAGTCCGCCGATCAGAGTGGAAGGGCGGGCGCGAGGTGGGAGCGGGGAGGGCTCAGTCAGGGTTGGTCAGGGCGGGGCTGTGCAGGCATGGGCGGCAACATTAGGGGTGACGGACGTAGAATAGATGCCCGTTATCACACTTATGGTGACGAGTTGTACTTCCGTGTCCGGTCACAACGGGTCAATCAGTCCACTTGGCCCCGTAACCGGATAGTGATCCCTACCGCAACGCTTTGAACAGGGATTTCTTGTTCTTTTTTCCTCGAATGTGGGTGACGTCCATGCTGATATTGTGTGGTGTATATAATGTGGTCCTGATCAGCCAGTCCCCGGACGGCATCCGCGCCTGTTCGGTCATGGTCCTGATCTGCGTGGTATCGTCGTAAACATCTTCGATGACATCGTATGCAAGTTTCATTGTTATCTCCTTTGTACTGATACGATGATCCCGAGACAGCGGGATCGGTGCTGGCTACTTA
>Ga0209013_10004693_pt1 | contig 11926 bp, 7 predicted proteins | sample Cruoilmetagenom2_FD_187291 | JGI IMG/M metagenome (GOLD analysis project Ga0209013, IMG submission 187291) | Oil polluted marine microbial communities from Coal Oil Point, Santa Barbara, California, USA - Sample 2 (SPAdes) (version 2) | ecosystem: Environmental > Aquatic > Marine > Oil seeps ...
AAACTACTGACGGTGGTTATATCCTTGCCGGGGATATATATATTTACGAACAAGGGGAATATAATTATTATTTGGTAAAAATTGACCCTGAACAAGGTGTCGATGTAAATGAAACAACTCAAACCGGCTCTTCACTTTATTGTTACCCAAATCCCACAACAGGTATTTTTACTATTCAGCCAAAAGATAATTTATCTGAGAACCTGCAGATTCAATCAATTGAAATCACAAATATTAACGGAAAAATTATTGAGCAATTATCAATTGACACGCCTTCATTTCATTACGGACGGGCAGGCAATAAACAATCATCAATAGAAATTAATTTGTCGCAATATGGAAAAGGTGTTTATTTCGTAAATATTCAAACTGATAATCAGGTATTCACAAATAAAGTTATTGTAAAATAAATTTAATGTAACTATTCATGAAAAAAATATTAATTGCTTTAATAATAATAAGCACAGGATTTGTTAATGCTCAAAATCCTATCGGTGAAAGCACACAGTCTTCTGCAACGGAAAGAAATAACGCAAGACTAATTGTTGAAGACGACAGTGGGAATTTGCATGTTGCATATTACGACAATGGTATTTATTATTCATTTTCTGATGATGCCGGTACAAATTGGTCAACACCTTTCCTTATTGATGAAACAGGCAGAAATCCATCACTTGCTGTTGATAACGACAATATTTTGCACCTTGTTTATAAATACGGTGGAACAAGCGCCTATGATATTGTTCACAGAACATATAACGAGGAAATATGGAGTGAATTTGATGTTGTTTATCACGATGAAGTCACCGAAGTTTCACGCCCTGTAATTGCTGTTGATTCGGAAAATAATTTGCATTGTGTATGGCAAAGGAGTGGCTATACTGCGGTTCCAAATTCGGAAATATGGTATAGTAAATTCACATCAGGAACAGGCTGGGAAACACCGGTAAATATCAGTAATTCGTATGGTGCTTCTGAGTACCCGACAATTACAATTGATAATGACAACAATATATATGTTTTTTGGAAAGATTCGGGTGAAGATATTGGTAACGACAAAATGGTTCTTTACCGAAAATATACTGTCGGAATCGGCTGGGATGCTGCTTACACAAATATCAGTAATACAACAGGAAACGGAAGTTATGCCACAATGGATCCTTGTGCGGTAACCGATACAGACGGTAATATTCATCTTGTGTGGAAAGATTCGGAAACAGGAAACAGGGAAATTTTTTATAAAAAATGCACAAACGGGGTTTGGGATATTGGTTATACGAATATCAGCAATACTGCCGAAGCATCGGCGCATCCATCAATTTCAACTGACAGTCAAGGAAATTTACGTGTTTTTTGGGCAGAGAAAATTGGTGGTATTTATTATGAAATTGTTTATATAAAATATGATATAGAGCTTGAAATTTGGACTGAATTAGTAAATATCAGCGATACGGAAAGTACTGAATCGGAACATCCTAATGCTCCAAATAAAATGAGCAATTTATTATCGGTAATTTGGACAGAAGGAAACGCTTCTCCATTTTCTGTTATGTATTACGGTGAATTATTTTCCTTGCCCAATGCTCCAAACTTAATTAGTCCTCCCAACGGAAGCACAGGAATATCACACGTATCAGTAGAATTGGAATGGTCATCATTAGCAGAAGCCACAAATTATCAATATCAATATTGTGAGGATAACACATTTAGCACTGGAGTTATTGATGGAACTACCACATCTTTAACAACAACCATAACTGATTTAAACGAAAGCACAACCTATTATTGGCGTGTAAGAGGACAAAATGCAGATGGAAACTCTCCTTGGTCGAGCATTTGGAGCTTTACTACAAACTTCCAATTTTTAGAAGCACCTTCCCTAACAGCTCCCAGCAATGGAGCTACAAACCAACCCATAACATTATATCTTTATTGGACAGATATTGCGGACAATGTCGGCTATGCCTATCAATACGATACAGTTTCCGATTTTAGTTCGCCTGTTATGCAAGAGGGCACTACCACAACCAATACATCTTATGTTAATGTTTCGAATCTCTTTTTTGGGAAAACATATTATTGGCGTGCAATGACATTAGGTTCTCCGGAGAATTCGGAATGGTCTCCTACATGGAATTTTTCTACAGGAACCACTGTGTATAATACTGCTCCAAGTGATGGTGCTATTAATCAAGACATTTCGCTAACTTTAGATTGGACAGATATAATAGGAAATGCAGGCTATATGTATCAAATTGACACATCGCAAAGTTTTAATTCTTCATTATTACAAGAAGGAACAACTGCTCAAAACGATTCTTATATAGGCGTCTCGGATTTGTTTTTCGGAACCACATATTATTGGCGTGCTTGTGCTTTGAGTGCAGTTGATACTTCAATTTGGTCTAATACCTGGATATTTACAACCTACCATACCGTAACTAATACCAGTCCGGATAATGGAGCAATAAATCAAGATATATCGCTATATCTCGACTGGACCGATATAAGTGGAAATTCAGGCTATATGTATCAGATTGACACATCGCAGAGTTTTAATTCTTCATTATTACAAGAAGGAACAACAGCTCAGAACAACTCTTATGGCGGGGTATCGGATTTGTTATTCGGAACTACTTATTATTGGCATGCTTGTGCTTTGAGTGCAGTTGATACTTCAATTTGGTCTAATACATGGAGTTTCACAACTCTAAATCAAATGCCAAATGCTCCAATCTTAATTAGTCCTGCCAACGGAAGCACAGGAGTGTCAGCTACATCGGTTGATTTAGAGTGGTCGTCAATACCAGATGCTACCAACTATCAATATCAGTACAGTGAGGATAATACGTTTAGTGCCGGGGTTTACAGTGGAACAACAGCATATTTAACAGAAACGATTGTCGATTTAAGTGAAAACACTACTTATTATTGGCGAGTCAGAGGACAAAATTCATCGGGAAATTCTCCGTGGTCGGTTATTTGGCATTTTACAACAGAGAATAGTGTTGGGGTTTTAAATGAGTCAAATATAAGCTCTATCAAAGTTTTTCCTAATCCAACATCAAAGATGCTGACGATTAAAGGAGAAGGTATAATTAGGCTTGAATTGATAAGCTTCAATGGACAAATTATTGGTGAGAAGAATATTGAAAATGATAAGAGCATCTTTGATTTAAGTGCCATACCAAATGGTATTTATTTAATTAAAGTAGTTACGGATAAGAACACAATTTATAAAAAAGTAATTAAAGAATAAATTTATGATAAATAATCTGTGTAATAGCACATTGTTACACGAATGCAAAAGCAAGAAAAAAAATATAAGATATACCTTGGCGTATTAACACTCGGAATTATTTGGGGTTCAACGTGGCTGGCAATAAAATTTGGGCTTCAAGATGCCCCTCCGTTTTTCTCTGCAGCATTGAGGTTTATTTTAACGTTTTTAATTTTATTTGTTTGGCAGAAGATCAAAGGCTATAGATTTCCCAGGAGTATAAAATATTGGGGAAATTCAATTTTTATTGCCCTGTTTATGTTTATCATTCCTTATGCTATGGTTTACTGGGGCGAACAATATATTTCATCGGGCTTATCGGCAGTATTGTTTTCTACTCAATCATTATTTGTAGTTGTTTTTGCCCACTTTATTTTAAAATCGGAAAAGGCCGGTATTAAGAAGATTTTAGGGCTTGTGATTGGCTTATTTGGTTTAGTTATCCTTTATAAAAGTCAAATAGCCTGGGATGAAGCCCAAGGGCCTAAAGGCATGATCGCTTTATTGTTTGCTGCTGCAAGCGGGGCTTTAGGCCTTGTTGTATTGTCAAAACAAAAACACAAATTCGAACCTGTGCCCGAAGTTATGACACATATCGGGATTACCGCAGTTGCGTTTATTTTGTTGACATTGATATTTGAAAAACCACCCGAAAATATATTTACACCAAAATTATGGATCAGTATCATTTATCTGGCAGTTTTCGGAACGGCATTCGGATTTATCGTGTATTACTGGCTAGCAAAAAACGCAACTGCCTTTGTTACTTCATTTTCAATATTCATATCTCCGGTTTTTGCTGTATTTTTAGGATGGTTAATATTAAATGAAACAATCAATTTGCTGGGCGTAGCTGGTATTTTTCTCGTTTTCATAAGTATTGTTATTACGCAGATTTCGAAATAATGCCAGTTGATTCTGATTAAAGGCTATCTATAAAAATTTTAAATAAATATGAAAAACTCACTTTTATTAATCCTTGTAACAATTTTAACAGGTTCGTGTTCGAATAAAGATAATAACATGACAGATTACCCTGTTAAACCGGTAGCCTTTACAAACGTAAAATTCACAGACAATTTCTGGTTGCCACGATTAGATACCAATAGGATTATTACTATTCCCTACGATTTTAAAAAATGTGAAGAGACGCATAGAATAGACAATTTTGCAATTGCAGGAGGCTTACAGAAAGGTTCTTTTGTTGGGATCAGATATAATGATTCGGATGTTTATAAGGTAATTGAAGGTGCATCATACTCATTAAATATCCATCCCGATCCTGAACTGGAAAAATATTTAGATGATTTAATTGCAAAGATTACTGCAGCACAGGAAGATGATGGTTATCTATATACGTGTAGAACAATAAATCCCGATAGCTTACCAGCCTACACAGGGAAAACAAGATGGTCGCAATTAAAAGACAGCCACGAACTTTACAATATCGGGCACATGTACGAAGCTGCCGTTGCCTATTATCGGGCAACCGGCAAAAAATCGTTATTGAAAGTCGCTATCAGGAGTGCTAATTTGATTGATAAAGTTTTTGGTCAGGGCGAAGACCAACTGCACGGTGTTCCAGGCCATCAGGAAATAGAAATAGGCTTAGTAAAACTATACAGGGTTAGGGGAGATAAGAAATACTTAAAACTTGCCAAATATTTCTTGGACCAAAGGGGAAATCCCGCCGGCCACAAACTATATGTCTATGGTGAAGACGGAAACAACAAAATATATACCCAGGATTATAAACCTGTAACTGAGCAATTTGAAGCTGTAGGACATGCCGTAAGAGCAGCTTATATGTATTCCGGAATGACGGATATTGCAGCTCTCACAAACGACAAAAACTACAATAAGGCTGTTGATAAATTATGGGATAATGTAGTATCGAAAAAACTTTACATCACAGGTGGAATTGGCGCTAAACATGCCGGCGAGGCATTTGGTGAAAATTATTATTTGCCAAACCTGAGTGCATATAACGAAACCTGTGCTGCTGTCGCCAATATACTTTGGAACCAAAGAATGTTTTTATTGAACGGGGACGCAAAATATATTGATGTTTTAGAGCGTACGCTATATAACGGATTTCTTTCGGGAGTTTCAATTCATGGCGACAAGTTCTTCTACCCAAACCCACTTGAATCTGATGGTAGTCATGAAAGAAAACCCTGGTTTAGCTGCTCGTGCTGCCCTACAAATGTTGCTCGCTTTTTACCATCACTGCCCGGATATGTATATGCACATACAAAAGATGATTTATTCATCAATCTATATATTGGGAATAAGGCAAATATAAATATGGATTTCGGGGAAATAAATATATCTCAAACCACCAATTATCCCTGGGATGGAAATGTAAAAATCAATATTGAACCTGAAATCAAATCAAAATTTACTGTCTCATTAAGAATTCCCGGATGGGCTCAAAACAAACCCGTGCCATCTGATTTATATCATTATATGAACCGGTCGGATCAAAAACCCATAATTAAAATCAATAACAAAGAAATAAAATATAGCATCAGCAATGGATATGCTAAAATAAACCGACAATGGGAAAAAGAAGATGTTATCGAAATTGAATTTCCGATGCTTGCACGAAAAGTTATTGCAAATGAAAAAGTTAAAGAAGATATTGGCAAATATTCTATTGAAAGAGGCCCTATAGTTTACTGTGCAGAATGGGTTGATAACGGAGGGAAAGTAAGAAATCTTCTATTAGATAAAAATGCTGATTTTACGCATGAATACAAAGAAAACCTAATTAACAGCGTTGTCATTTTAAAAGGAATATCAAAATCGTTGTCCATTGATAAATCAGGTAATTCAACAATAGAAAAAGAACAAAACTTTATTGCTATTCCATATTACGCATGGGCGCACAGGGGAAATGGCGAAATGGCAGTTTGGTTCCCCTACGAAAAATCGGCAGCGAACCCAACTCCACCGCCAACTATAGCATCTGAAAGCAAAGTGTCTGCATTATATACTCATGATCAAATTCTTGCAGTTAACGATCAGCTTAATCCCAAAAATTCTAACGATCACGAAATACCAAGGTTTACATTTTGGGATCATAAAGGAACAACAGAATGGGTACAATATGATTTTAATGAAGAAACAACAATTAGTAATATCCATATATATTGGTTCGATGATGGGCCAAATGGCGGTTGCAGAGTTCCTGAAACATGGAAGATATTATATCTGAAAAACGGAGAATGGAAAGAAGTATCAAAACATGGTGAATATCCGGTTTTAAAAGATGAATTTACTTCTATCGAAATCTCAAGTGTAAAAACAAAATCAATGAGATTAGAAATTAAACTAAAGGAAAACTTCTCAGGAGGTATTCTCGAATGGAAACTTGATTAAATTCTAATCTGTATCATTCGTGAATTAATCAGGTAAAAAAATTCAGGTTAAAAAATAAAGAATGAACATGTTTATTATCTGTTCCTATTTCCAAAAATCGTACATCATACCTTTTCTCCAATTCATCACAAGTTGTGACTAAAACTTCATCAACTTTATCCGAAAAAACAATTCTACGGTATTTTGCACTCTTACGATATGATATTGCAAAACGGATATATTATGATTCTTGTCGATATATTTACTATTTTGTGACATCGAATCACAAAATAGTAAATTTGAACGAGGCAAGTCTTGAGGTATTCAACCTAAACATGATTAAAGTTGTTCATAATTTAATTGTTTGGATATTTATTAAATATACGAATATTTATTGTTCGATGAACAACTTTTTTATTCTCTTTTTCAAATGCACAACAGGTTAATTACTACAAATTAATATAAATTTGTTTAGTCAAAAAATAGCAGATGAGAATTTCAATATTTAGAAAAGTCAGTATTACTTTCTTATCATTGATAATAATATCTATTATAATCGTTGGAACCTATTCTTATCAAAAAGCAAAGAATGCAATAATGTTGCGTACTTTTGATCAACTTACCTCTGTAAGAATTGAAAAGAAAAATCGTATTGAGGATTTTTTTAATCAAAGAATAAAGGATATAAATAATATTGCCAATTCAGAAGATATTAAAAAAAATATTAATGAATTTGAATATATTCAAAACACATCAGATACTAGTGAGTACATTGAACATTTAAAAAAAGAATATAACAGATATTTAAATGCTTATCTCCATGCCAGCAATTGTTATAAGCGATTTATTTTATGCAATACATCCGGCATAGTAATATATATGGATATTTCACATAATATTTTTCAAGCAAATTTATTAATTGACACTTTATGTATTTTACCCTTACAAAATTTATGGCAAAAAGTAAAAGAAACAGATAAGCCTGTTATTGAAGATTTTAAGTTTGAAAATACAATTAATAGTCCTGCTATTTTTATTGGAAAATCAATATCATCAGGAAAAAATAAATTAAACTATATGGTAGCACTTGAGGTATCGATTGACGCAATAAACAATATTATGTTTGAGGATAATCCACATAATGGACTTGGACAAACAGGAGAAGCCTATTTGGTAGGTAATGATTATTTAATGAGAAGCACTTCCAGGTTTCAGGATAACTCGGTCTTTAATACAAGAGTACAAACAACTGGGGTAAAAGAAGCTTTTAAAGGTATTGTTGGAACTAAAGTAATAGATGATTATAGGAATATTTCTGTTTTAAGTTCATACAGTAAAGTAGATATTGATGGTCTTAACTGGGTTGTTCTTGCTGAAATAGACACTAAAGAAGCCATGATTCCAATTTACTCAATTAGAAACGATATCCTTTATTTAAGTATTATTATTACAATATTGTTTTTCGGAATTGTAGTCCTGATATCAAAAATGATAACTGCCCCAATAAGAAAACTGAAAAATGCTGCTGATAAAATTTCAATTGGAGAATATGGTTCCACATTATCAGTAAAAAATAATGATGAAATCGGGGACCTGACAAATGCATTTAATAATATGACTATTAAGCTAAAAGACCAATCAGAAAAATTAACACAGGAAAGAATTATGCGATTAAGATCTATGATTGATGGTCAGGAAATTGAAAGACAGCGGCTTTCAAGGGAGTTGCACGATGGTTTAGGACAATCAATACTTGCCATTAAAATGATGATTGAACGGGCTTTAAATACAAACCAAACGAAAACCAGGGAGATTTTGAACGAAGCCCGGAATTTATTTTCAATAACATTAAAAGATATCAGAAATATCTCAAACGGCCTTATGCCAGCTGTGCTCAATGAATTCGGGATAATTACCGCCTTGAATAATCTTCATAAAGAAATAAAGAAAAGTACAGGGATAAATGTTAAGTTTATATATTTAAAGCAAAAAAATAATTTAGATAATAAAACAGAAACTTATATTTATAGAATTGCTCAAGAAGCATTAAACAATGTAATAAAACATGCTGATGCTACTTGCATTGATATAAATTATACAGAAACCGAAAAAGAAATAATATTTATTGTTAAGGACAATGGAAAAGGTTTTAATCTTAATAGTAAATATCACAATGGCAATGGTATTTCCAATATGAAAGAAAGGGTAAATCTTTTAGGAGGAAAATTAGAAATTTTATCTTCTAAAAATAAAGGAACTTCTGTAAAAGCATTTATCCCATATAAAAATATTTGAAGTGGATAAAATAAAAATATTACTCGCGGATGATCATCTTCTTTTTAGGGATGGAATAAAGTCATTATTAAACGATGTTGACAATATCGAAATTATTGAAGAGGTTGCTAATGGGAAAGAATTACTTGAAAAATTAAAAACATCTTCCCCTGATATAGTAATAGCTGATATCTCAATGCCTTCAATGTCAGGTATCGAGGCTACCAGGATAATTACAGAGGAATACCCTGATATTAAAGTTTTGATTTTATCAATGCATAATGACGAAGAATTTATACTGAATTCGATAAAATCCGGTGCAAAGGGTTATTTGCCAAAAGATACCGGAAGGGATGAATTACTCAAAGCAATTTATTCAATTAGCAATGAAGAAGAATACTATAACAAAGATATTTCAGATACTATTTTAAAAGGAATTATTAAAAAAACAAAGTCGGAATCAAAATTGTTAAATAAAATTCCCAACTTAACTAATCGTGAAATTGAAATAATTAAGCTTGTTGCTGAAGGGTTCATTAACAAGGAAATCGCAGATAAATTATATATAAGCATAAGAACTGTAGATTCCCATAAAAATAATATTATGCAAAAACTCAAGCTTAAATCAACTGTTGATTTAGTTAAATATGCCATAAAAAATAATTTAATAGAGCTATAAACGGCTTGTCTTTCCAAAACATTTGAAGAAATTAAATAGGTAATTTACTCAGTATTTTGCATATAATACTTATAAGTAAATTAGGTGAAAACCACTATTTCTTTAGTAGTGTGTATCTATTAGTTTTGTTTGCCAATGTATTATTATTTTAATACGAATTTTATTGCTATGAACAAAACAAGAGTAATTACAGTTTTGGTTCTTTTTCTTCTTACAGGTTTTAGTGTAGTAGGTTATGGACAAGAATCACCCAAAGAAAGCAAGTTAGGTTTTGATATCGGCGCAGATATTATGAGCCGTTATGTTTGGCGTGGTACTCGATATGGTGGAAGCTCACCGAATATTCAGCCTTTTACAAGTTTAAGCATTAGCAATTTTGAAATCGGTGTGTGGGGGGCATATTCTATTGGAGGAACTAATCCTTATCAGGAATTTGATCTTTATGCAACTTATAATTTTGCTGATGAAATGTTCTCGGTAACAATTACCGATTATTTTTTCCCTGATGAATTATCAGACTATAAATATTTTGAATATGAAAAAGATAGTACAGGACATATTTTCGAGGGAGCTATAAGTTTCAACGGCACAGAAAAAATTCCTGTAAGTCTTCTTATAGCAACAAATTTTTACGGATGTGATGCTAAAAAAATTAATGATGATGTTAATAGTCCTGATTTTAATGAAGAAGATGGAATACAGTATTCTACTTACTTTGAATTAGGATATTCAACAAGCATCAGGAAAATTGATTTTGATGCATTTTTAGGTTTTACTCTAAATAGCCCGAAAAAGGCTGATACTGATTCCGGGTTCATTGGTGAAAACGGATTTTATGGTAATAGCCCCGGGATAGTTAACCTGGGATTTACAGCAACAAAAGAAATAAAGATTACTGATAAATATTCATTATCTGTTTCTACTTCAGTTATTACAAACCCGCAGGCAGAAAAGGTTTGTTTTGTTTTTGGCATTTCTCTATAAATAATTTATTAAACAATTAAAAATTAAAAATTATGATTGATACAGGATCGACGGCTTTTATGATTCTTTGTACAAGCCTTGTAATGTTAATGACACCTGGACTTGCTTTTTTTTACGGCGGTTTATCCGGGAGAAGAAATATCCTTGGAATTATGATGCAAACTTTTGTATCATTAGGTGTTACTACAATAATGTGGGTAGCAGTAGGATACTCACTATGCTTTAGTGGTGGTGAAGGTGGGATTATTGGAAATTTGAATCATGCTTTTTTAAATGGTATTCCATTTAATGAACTGTTTAGCGGAGCAGATAGTAAGTATCCAACATATATTTTTATTGCCTATCAAATGATGTTTGCAATTCTAACCCCTACACTTATTACCGGTGCATTTGTAAATAGGATTACTTTTAAATCTTATTTTATTTTCCTTGTGTTTTGGCAATTGTTTGTTTACTACCCCTTTGTTCACATGGTTTGGGGCGGTGGCATTTTAGCTGAATGGGGTGTTCTTGATTTTGCAGGTGGTGTTGTTGTTCATGCAACAGCTGGATTTGCTGCACTTGCCTCAGTAATATATGTTGGAAAACGTCGCGATCGCCAGTCTCCTCCAAACAGTATTCCTCTGGTTGCAATCGGAACAGGATTATTATGGTTTGGGTGGTATGGCTTTAATGCCGGTAGCGAATTAGATGTTAATGCTGTTACAACCCTGGCATTTTTAAATACAGATGTTGCAGCCTCTTTTGCAGCAATTACCTGGTTAATTATCGAATGGATTAGGGAAGGTAAACCGAAGTTTGTAGGATTAATGACAGGTGCAGTTGCAGGACTTGCAACTATTACACCGGCAGCAGGTTTTGTGCCTTTATGGGCGGCGATAGTAATTGGTATTGCTGCAGGTTCAATTTGTTACATAGCAGTTAAATTTAAAAACAAACTTGGCTGGGATGATGCCCTTGATGTGTGGGGAGTTCACGGCGTAGGAGGTCTTGTAGGTATGATTTCGCTTGGTATATTTGCTTCAGCTGCAGTTAACGGGCAATCAGGATTAATCGAAGGCGATGTAAGTTTCTTTGTTAAAGAAGTTGTGGCAGTTGCAATCGGTGCAGTTTATGCTTTCTTGTTTACTTACCTGATGTTAGTAATTATTAATTTCATAACCCCCGTTAAAGTTTCTAAGGAGGTGGAAGAAGCCGGACTCGACAAATCATTACATGGTGAAGTTGCTTATGATGAATATGTTTTATAACAAACATTAAAACACTTTAATCTTGAAAAAGCTGTCAGTAAAACATGACAGCTTTTTCTTTTGATAATTGTGTATCCTCATAATATCTGGCAATTG
>Ga0209013_10004694_pt1 | contig 11925 bp, 10 predicted proteins | sample Cruoilmetagenom2_FD_187291 | JGI IMG/M metagenome (GOLD analysis project Ga0209013, IMG submission 187291) | Oil polluted marine microbial communities from Coal Oil Point, Santa Barbara, California, USA - Sample 2 (SPAdes) (version 2) | ecosystem: Environmental > Aquatic > Marine > Oil seeps ...
CGACCCCCGCCTCCAAAGCCAGCAAGTGGGTGCTCGGACCATACGAGACCACCACCATCAGCGGCTGGCAGGTCAGCAGCACCGATGCCCGCCGGTTCTTCTTCACGACCGAGGACAAGAGCTATGGCAGTTGGCTCGGCCGTGACGCAAACCTCGGTGTGATCGAGGCGGTCGCGTTTCGGGAAAAGAAACCCAGGATGACGCTTAATCAGTGGCTGGGCTCACGTTCAAAAGCAGCGCCCGCGCCGACCGATCGCGCACGCCCCTCGGCCGAAGCGGAAAAACAGCCCGGTGAGGCGGCAGACGCGGACGACCTCGCGGCCACAGGCATCGGCCGACGGGTCGACCACAGGGTACAAAGGGTCCACCTCGAACTCGAGGACCGCCCGGCCGCTCAACTTCGCCTTCGCTACGAGTACCGGCCGCAGCTCGTCCATCTCGGTATTCTGCCGAGTCCCGAGGAGGAAACGGCCCTCGCGCGCCGTGAGCGCGCGAGCGGTTTCTCTGATTTCTCCTTCGCTCCGGACCCGTTCAGCCGCGGCCGCTGAATCCGACCGAAGCCGCACAAACCCCGGCGGACGCCGGGGTTTGTGCTTACACAACGACGCCGGCGCCGGTAGGAAAGGCCTTCAGGTTGTCACCCATTACACCCGCGAGGACACCAAAGGCTTTCTTTCCGGTGCAATGCCCGGAGTAGACGGGGCCATCGACCTTCTCCAAGACCCGCCAGCCGATATCCCGCACCTCCGAACTGCTCGCCGCCATGGAGTTGTAAAAGGGCAGACCGATGAGGTGGAACCCTCCAAAGACAGCCTTGATCGGTACACGGGGGAAATGCGCCCTGGCGGCGTCGATGATGTTGAGGATGCCATGGTGCGAGCAGCCGGAGAAGACCACCATGCCATCGTCATCGTGGACCACCATCATCAGCTCGTGGTCGAAGGGATCCGGAACCAGGGAACCGCCCGCTTTCATGAAGAGCCTGCGATTGCCGCGCGGCCGTTGGTGGGCCGAACCGATCTTCGTCAAGAGGTAGACGCCGGGTGCGACCACCCGCATTTCTTCGACATACTCGATCCGCCGCGAGAAGCGATCCAAGAGATCGAGGTCGAGACCGATCGGTCGTTTGATGACCGCCAGGGCTTTGAAGAACCTATCGACGCGGGGACCCTGGCGAAGAAATACCAACGCCTGGTCATTGAGTTCGAAAAAGCGTTCGAGACCGCCACCGTGATCGAAGTGATGGTGGGATATGACGGCCACCCCGACATCCGCGATATCGATTCCGAGGGCCTCCGCATTGGTCGCGAACGCCGCCGACGATCCCATGTCGAACAGGATCTTTGAACCGTTCACCTCGATGTGCAGGGACAAACCGAACTCGGGGCAGAGATCGTCCCGTTCCTCGACTGATGTGTTCTCGATCAACGCGGTAACCTTCATCGGGGCCTCCGCTCGTCGAGCAGAGATTGTACCGCGACATTCGGGTAAAGAGCAAAGGGTTAAGGGTTAAGGGGGTTAAGAGCCAAATTCTCCGGGAGGTTGGGCGGGCTTCACCCTTTACTCTTAACTCTTAACCTCTTGACTTCGTTGCCTTTGCGATCGAGAATTGACGAATCTGATCACTACTGGATGGCCAGCTCAAGAAATTTCGGCAAGATGGTCAACGCGTCCGGGCTCGGCAGGGCATGATAGCCCTCGATATTGCCGAACTCCTTGATATAAGCCACACAGCGGTCTCGGTTTCCCTGATCGTCGAGTTCGGGGTGGAACTGAGTGGCCCAGATCGGTGCCCCAGGGACCCGCAGCGCCTGAAATCCACAGAGTTGGCTCGATGCGAGATTTGGGACTCCCTCTGGCAGCTCCACGGCGCGATCGAAGTGGCCCATTTGAGCGATGAAGGTCTCTGGCAGCTGGCCGAAAAGCGGATCGCGTCTTCCCTCGTCGGTCAGCTCGACATCATAGGATCCGAGCTCGGAGTTCGCGGGATCCCGGATGACAGTCCCCCCCATGGCGTCGACCAGGAGCTGAAAACCGAAACAACATCCAAAGGTCGGGAAGCTCACATCGACGAGGCCCCGCAACAAACCGGCCATCGGTTCGAAGAAGGGCTGATCACGTTCGACCACCGAGAAATCACCTGATCCGCCGATAATCACCGCGTTGTACGCGGTGACCTCGTCGACGGAAGGAACTCCTCCCATCACATTGCGGAAGTGCAGCTCTTCGACGTGGCGACCGGTCGCAGCGATAAAACACCCACGCTCATGGTCGAGCATTGGGTCCGACGGGAACCGGCTCTGAAGTACCAGCAATCGCATGACAGCTTCGATTTCCGCGACATGATAACGGAATTATGACGAATTGAGCAAACGATCGTCAGAAGCTCGATGCTCGATACTCGATTCAACAAATCGACAAACTCCTTCGCTGAATCGTCAAGGGGAGGTGGGCGGATCGAGTATCGAGTATCCAGTATCGGGCGGGCGGGAGGTTCGAGTATCGAGGATCGGGTGGGTGGGCGGAAGGCGACCTAACGCCTGCCGTTGCTCGCCAGATCATTCGCCAGCTGTTCCACCCCTTGGACCGTCAACGGGTACATCGGGAAGATCCGACGGATCAACCGGATCGAAGGTGCGTCCCACGAGCCCTCCGCCACCGGGTTGAGCCATGCGCAGTGGCTGAAGTGGTCACGCACCCGCTTCAGGTAGTCGGACCCCGGACGCTCGTTGCGCTCGGTCCAGTCGACCGCCCCGAATCGGTCGGTGATTTCGCCCGGATACATGTAGGCGTCCCCAACCAGGACCAGCCGGGTCTCGCGGTCGTAGCGGCGGAAGATCTCGCCGAGCTGAATCTTCTCCGAGAAGGCCGCATTGCCGTAGACCCGCTCGTAAATGCAATTGTGGAAGTAAACGTGGTCGAACTGCCTGAAGTGGCGCGCTTGATGGGCGGCCGAAAAAAGGGTGTCCACCAGTTCTTTGAACGGCCACATCGAACCGCCGATATCCATTGCCAGTAAAAGCCCAAGCCGGTTTTCGCGAGGCGGTTTGAAGACCAGCTCGAGTTCCCCACCCTCGCGGGCAGTCTGATCGATAGTGTCATCGAGGTCGAGCTCGTCGGCCGGGCCCGTCCGATCGAGGGCGCGCAGCTTGGTGAGAGCGACACTCAGCTGCCGCGTATCGAGCACCCGATCCTTACGGTGCTCCTGGTAGCGCCGTTCAGCGGCCACCTGGACCGCGGTGCCCGCGCCATGGTCGCCACCGACACGGATCCCACCCGGGTGCCCACCGGAGTGTCCGAAAGCCGACGTCCCACCGGTGCCGACCCAGTGGTCGCCACCATCGTGGCGTTCGGTCTGTTCAGCGAGCCGCCGTTCAAGCTCGGCGCGGAGGGCGGCCACATCGACCGAGTCCATCACTTTCAACCACTCAGGATCTATGACGTGGGGCGGAACCGGGTTTTCGAGCCAATCCCAAACTGCCTTCTCGATGGCGGTCACTTCCGCATCAACGCCCCTGAAGTGAGCCGCAAAGCAGAGATCGAAATCGTCCAGCTCGGCCTCGTCCTTGACCATGATGCCGCGAGCGAGCGAGTAAAAGCCCATCAACGACGACCCGTGCAGCCCCCGTGAAAGACCTTCGATCAATGTGAGCCACTGCTGAGGGGTGACCTTGAGACCATGACTCCGGAGACGATAGAAGAACGGAAGGAAGATCCCGGCGTGATCGGTCGTCGACCCCGGTTCAGGCATCGTCAGTGGGCCACCGGCCGGAGGAACCCGCCATAGCCTTACCGACTACCTCGGCATCCTCCTCCTTTTTGATCAGAGCACCCAGGAAAGGGATTTTCTCCGCGAGCTGTCCGGGCTGAACACCGGCCGCCATCAACGCTCCGATCCAGTCGACCAACTCGGAGGTCGATGGGCGTTTTCGCAGTCCCTTCACCTTGCGAAGCCAGTAGAACCGGGCCAGGCTCTGCTCGAGCAATTTCTTACCGATCTCCGGGTGGTGGACGCGCACGATGCGAGTCATGAGCTCCTCGTCGGGGAATTCGATGAAGTGGAAGATGCAACGTCTGAGGAACGGGTCCGGCAGCTCTTTCTCGGCGTTCGAGGTGATAACGACAACCGGCCGGTGGGTCGCGCGGTGGCTGTCACCGGTTTCGATCACGGTGAACTCCATCACATCGAGCTCGTGCAGGAGATCGTTGGGAAACTCGAGGTCGGCCTTGTCGATCTCGTCGATCAGAAGTACCACCTGCTGTTCGGAGGTCAGCGCGCGGCCGAGCGGCCCGAGTTGGATGTACTGGCGGATGTCGGACACATCGTGGTCTCCGAAGCGACTGTCCTGCAGCCGTTTGACCGTGTCGTAGACATAGAGGCCGTCCGCCGCCTTGGAAGTCGATTTGACGTACCAGGTGATCAGCTCGAGCCCGAGGTCTTCGGCGATCGCGGTCGCGAGCAGGGTCTTTCCGGTGCCAGGCTCACCACGAACCAGCAACGGCCTCTCGATCGCCGCCGCCACATCGACCGAGTGACGCAGCTCGGGCGAGGTGATGTAGCTGTCGGTTCCGGCAAATCTGCTGAATTCCTGGGCCATCGATTGTCACCTCTTCCCTTGACTCAACGTCCAGATTGGCCGCGTTGTTTCAGCCTGATTGTAGACCGTCACCACCGCCTGCAGATCGCGCAAGCATTGATACCGCCGACACCCATGTTGATCTTGCCGGCAACATCTCCCTCAGTCGCGTGCACTTTTTCGTCCTGCACAATCCGATGGTAATACGGACGGATCTGATCGTGGACCTCGTCGCCTGCGAGATTGACGGGGTGAAGCTCTCCTTTCGAAAATCCGAGGTGCTGAGCCGTCAGCTCCCACCCACCACAGACCGACATGCCGTGCCCGAAACTACCCTTGCGCGCCGTTATCGCCATCGATCCCGGGAGAACCTCGAGAGTGTTTTGCAGCTCGCTCCAGTCACCAGGTGTGGCCGTCGCATGCATGTCCCAGGTGGCCACATCTTCGGGGTCGATACCCGCATCCGCCACAGCCTGGCGGATCGCGATTCGAGGGCCCTCTTGAGACGGGGTGATGATGTGGTCAGCGTCGGATGAAAGGCCAACACTGAGGATTTCGAGACCGAGCGGCTCAAACCCCTTGTCGATGAGATAGTCGGCGTCACCCACGATCCATATACAGGCGCCGCCCGAGACGTGGGTACCGCGCATGCCGGTGAAAGGCTTGGATACACGCCCATCGTGGGACAGAACTTTGGCGCCGAAGAACGTCCCGACAGAGAGCGCGTGCGGTTCTGGATCGGTCATGCCGATCACACATACCTTTGCCTGCTCGGAGCGGATGGCGTCGATCGCCATCTTCAGCGAGACACTGAATCCAGCGCACGCGGCGACGGGTGCGACCGACGGTCCGGTGATGCGGCCGAGCATCGAGATCTGGGCCGCCGGAATGTTGGGCAGGTTCCACAGGAGATTGGGGTCGACCGCATTCCATGGTTCAGCCGGGCATCCATACTCGGCATTCAGCTTTCTTCGTGAGGAAATTTTTCGACGGATGACGGGCCCCTTGCCGTTTTCGATATCGCCGCTGATGTCCTCCCCCTCGACTTCCTTTGACCTCTCCAAATACCGGTGCAGCCCTTCCGACCTCGTGACCCAGAAGGCGTCCCACCGTTCACTGATCTCGCCGATTTCCTCACTATTCGGATCAACCTCAGCTGGGTCATTCGGCGCACCAAGATCAACGCGAATCCGCTCTCGATCTTTCTCGGAAACCGTGCGATAGCTCCGAAGCCGGCTGTGATGCTCGTCCTGACACCAGAATTGATTCCATTTTTTCTGTGCTCGGTAGTAGCGAAGAACCAGGTCGTACTGAAGAGGAAAATCACCGAGACCGGTCCCGACGTAGACGTGCACCTGAGAGCCCAAATCACGCAGCAGAGGCTCGATCCTGGGATTCTTTTCAACGGCCTGGACAAATGCGCCGATGGCGTACTTGACCGTGTTGCCCATCTTCGAGTTCAGTTGGGCAAAACGACGTGGTTCGAATCGCTTGTCAATCCATTGCTTGTAGGTTTCGAAATCGAATTCGGGCCGACCGACCAGAAAATTACTCGGCCCGAAACCATCGAACGGTTCGAGCCAACTCGTCGCCTTGCCGAGGTTCTTCTCGAATGTGTGGACGTCCGGAGACTTTGGGGCGACAACCCCCCACCCGAAGATTCCAATCCGTTTGCTCATAATGCGTCCGCCCTCCTCAGAGCGACGAAGGGTAGCAAGCAATCAAGGTCTCGGAAAGACGCACCGCGGCACAACCGGAGAGTCCTTGACTTGCGGCGCTCCCACCGCCACTCTGATGTCACGGAGGACTGCATGGCTGCAGACGAACAAAAGGTCATCTTTTCTATGGTTCAGGTCAGCAGGACCCATGGCCAGAAGACGCTGTTGCGCGACATCTCACTCGGTTTCTTTTTTGGCGCCAAGATCGGCGTCCTCGGCCTCAATGGTGCGGGAAAGAGCACCCTCCTGAAGATCATGGCCGGCGTGGACGAGCCCTCGAACGGCGAGGTCGTGCGTGCTCCTGGTTACACGATCGGCCTCCTCGAGCAGGAGCCCGAGCTTCAAGCCGGAAAGACCGTACTCGAGATCGTGGAGGAAGGTGCGTCGGAGGCTACGGCGCTACTCTCCGAGTTCGACGCCCTCGCCGAGCGATTTTCTGAACCGCTGGACGATGACGAGATGCAGAAGGTGCTCGATCGCCAGGGCGTAGTACAGGACAAGATCGAGTCGATGGGCGCCTGGGAGCTCGACTCCCGCCTCGAGCTCGCGATGGACGCCCTTCGCTGCCCACCCGGTGACACCAAGGTCGATATTCTCTCGGGCGGCGAACGCCGTCGGGTCGCCCTCTGCCGGCTGCTCATCAGGCAGCCTGACATTCTGCTTCTCGACGAGCCCACGAACCACCTCGATGATCTCTCGGTGGCATGGCTCGAACGCCACCTCAAGGAATACCCCGGCACCGTCATCGCCGTCACCCACGATCGCTACTTCCTCGATAACGTAGCGGGCTGGATCCTCGAACTCGACCGCGGCCACGGAATCCCCTGGAAGGGCAACTACTCGTCATGGCTCGAGCAGAAGGAGGAGCGGCTGCGACAGGAGAAACGCACTGAGGGACGCCGCCAGAAGACACTCGAGAGGGAGCTGGAGTGGATCCGTATGGCGCCCCACGCACGCCACGCCAAGGGCAAGGCACGAATCAACGCCTACCAGGAGATGTTGTCGCAGGAGCCCGAGAAGATGGTGCGCGACCTCGAGATCTGGATCCCACCCGGGCCACGACTGGGTGATGTCGTCATCGAGACTGAGAATCTGACGAAAGGCCATGATGATCGGCTGCTGTTCGACGACCTCAGCTTTTCCGTGCCCCCCGGCGCCATTGTCGGCGTCATCGGAGGCAACGGCGCCGGAAAAACGACGCTTTTTGAGCTGATTACCGGGAAGCAGAAGCCTGACGGCGGCACTCTCCGGCTCGGCGAAACCGTAATGCTTGGCTACGTCGACCAAAGCCGTTCCACGCTCGACCCCGAAAAATCGGTATGGGAGGTCATTTCCGAGGGATCGGAATCGATTTGGTTGGGTCGCACCGAAGTCAACTCACGCGCCTATGTCGGACAATTCAATTTTGCGGGCTCCGACCAACAAAAACGGGTCAATGTGCTGTCCGGCGGTGAACGCAACCGCGTCCACCTGGCGCGAATGCTCAAGGAGGGAGCCAACGTGCTGCTCCTCGACGAGCCCACCAACGACCTCGATGTCAACACCCTGCGGGCGCTCGAAGAGGCGATCCTCGCATTTGCAGGCTGCGTCCTCGTCATCTCCCATGACCGCTGGTTCCTGGATCGGGTGGCAACCCACATGCTGGCCTTTGAAGGTGACTCGCACGTCGAGTGGTTCCCCGGGCCCTACTCCGATTACGTCGCGGACCGTCGCAAACGGCTGGGCGACGTCGCTGATCGACCGCACCGCGTCACCTACCGACCGCTGACCAGGAGTTGACATGACCAGCCGCGTCGCGCGCGTCGAGCTCTTCCACGTCGCGATCCCGTTGCCGGCCACCTTCCGACCGGCCTGGATCCCCGGCATGCCGTCAAACGAAAACCGTTTCACGCTGGTCAGGATCACAACTGATGACGGCGTCGAGGGTTACAGCGCCGGCCCGGCCATCGGACGTGAAAGGGCCGGCCTCGGAGATCTCCTCGGTCCTTATCTCCTCGGTGAAGACGCCTGCGACATCTCCCTGGTGCAACAACGTCTGCGCGAGATCACGTACCTTGGTTGGCGCAACTGGTGGATCGAGCCCGCGTTCTGGGACATCCGGGGCAAAATCGCCGGCAGGCCGGTCTGCGAAATGCTCGGCGGTTCGCCCTGCACCGTCCGGCTCTACGCATCTACCGGCGAGGTCAAGGGACCCGCAGCGCGAATCGAGGAAGTCGAAGAGCTCCACGCCGAGGGCTTCCGCACTGTCAAAATCCGGGTCCACGATCACGACGAGGCGGTCGACATCCGGCAGGTCGTCGAGACGGCAAAGGCAACCGGTGATCGGGTCAGGATCGCGGTCGATGCCAACCAGGGATGGCGAGTCACGATCGTCGGTGACTCGCCACTGTGGGATTTGGAGCGGGCAAAGAGGTTCGCCGACGCCTGCGCCGATGTCGGCATCGCTTGGATCGAGGAACCGCTGGCAATGGACCGCTACGAGGACCTGAGTGCTCTGACCGCCGCCAGCCGGGTGCCGATCGCCGGTGGCGAGCTCCACAGCGCCGGCCTTCCGGAGCTCAGGATGATGATCGAACGCCGTTGCTACAACATCTTCCAGCCGGACGCCATCTTCACCGGAGGCATCGCCCAGACGATGGCAGTCGTTCAGCTGTTGCGAAAATATGGCCTCGCCTACTCACCCCATACCTGGACCAACGGCATCGGCTTTGCGGTCAACCTGCAACTCTTCGCAGCCAGTGGGTTCGCCGAGGATCGAGAGCTCGAGTACCCGTTGGCGCCACCGGGATGGACAGTCGACGCACGCGACGGCATCCTGGAAAAGCCGTTCCACCACGATCGGGGGACCCTCGAAACACCGACGACCCCCGGCCTCGGATTCGAGATCGACCGCAAGGCCCTGGCCCGTTGGGGCAAACGTTTCTTTGTCATGGATCGCAAGCGGTTGATCTGGTTTTCGCTCAGACACCGCGGGATCAAAGCGTCAAAGGAGATCGATCAGATACGCCGCGGCCGGCTCGCCCGGTCGACCGATCAACTCGACAGGTGACCCACGTCAGGCAACTCGTCGGCATGTCGTTGTTAGAATCCGTTGCCGACGGGAGGATTCTGTGCTCGATAGATCAATGGAAAGCCGAGAGATGAGATTTCCACTGGTTCGATCGCTTGCGTTGATGTGCACGATTGCAGTCTGCGCGCCAATGGCTTTCAGTCAAAACAGTCAGAAATCTGATCCTCGGACTACCAGGGGTCTGGTCCGAAACCTCCCGGAGGCTTTCCAGGGTTACACGATCGTCTCACCCATCAGATCGACGAGCACATACCTGATCGACATGGAGGGCGAGGTCGTCCACTCATGGAAGGGCGGCTACACTCCGACTTTTGGCGTCTATCTCCTCGACAACGGAAATCTGCTGCGCGCAGGCAGCGATCCCAACAACGTCCATTTTCGTGAGGGCGGCCAGGGTGGAGTCATCCAGGAGATCTCGTGGGACGGCGCCGTCGTCTGGGAATACAAATACTCGAATCGCCATCACGCCCAGCATCACGACATCGAGCCACTGCCGAACGGCAACGTTTTGCTCCTCGCATGGGAGAAAAAGGTCGGTCATCAAGCACTGATGGCGGGTCGGGATCCGAAGATGATCACCGCTGACGGTTTGTGGCCCGAGCACTTGATCGAGGTCCGGCCGACCAGGCCGAAGGGCGGAGAGATCGTATGGGAGTGGCATGTCTGGGACCATCTCATCCAGGATCGAGACCCGAAGCTCGAATATTTCGGAAAGCCGGATGAGCACCCCGAGAGAATTTACATCAACGGCGATCTCGGGCGCCGCAAGGAATCAGAAGAGGAGATTGCCCAGCTCATAGCGCTCGGTTACGTCGCAGAATTGCCGCTAGCGGACGGCCAACCAACCCCCGACCGGAATCGAAATAACGACTGGAACCACGCCAATTCCATTTCATACAATCCCGAGTTCGACCAGGTAGCGATCAGCGTTCTGCGATTCAGCGAAGTCTGGATCATCGACCACAGCACGACGACTGAAGAGGCCGCGGGGCGCAGTGGCGGCAATGGCGGCAAGGGTGGAGACCTGCTCTATCGCTGGGGTAACCCGCAGACCTACCTCGGAACAGGCTTCGCTCAGCAACAACAGCTTTTCAGCCAACACGATGTTCGATGGATTCCTGATGGTCGGCCGGGTGCCGGCAACTTGAGCGTATTCAACAATGGACGAGATCGGTTCGACGGTGCGTACTCGTCGGTCGATGAGATCAAGCTACCGAAGCACGGCCGAGGAGGCTACGGAGCCAAGGACGCAACACTGCCCGCCGAGGCTGAAATCGTATGGTCATTCTCCGGATCAGGCGACACGCGTTTCTATTCGAGCCACATCTCCGGAGCGGAGCGTCTTCCTAACGGGAACACTCTCGTCTGTGACGGGAAGCAGGGGCGGATCTTCGAAGTCACACCTCAAGGAAAAATCGTTTGGGACTACCTCAACCCAATCACCGAGTACATGTCCACTGACCTTCCACCGTGGGTCACGTCCTCAAATCCGAATGTCCGGCCACAAATCGAGCCGTATGGGTTGTTGCGGGCCAGCCGCGTAGGGCGGAATCACCCTGGACTCAAGAAGCTCGCCAGATAACTCTGTAACGCTCGGGGCTCTCGAGGGTACTCTCCACGGGAGAAAAACACAGCGATGACCTTCGAGCAGCTTTACACCACCTACTTCGCGGACGTCTATCGGTTTGCCGTTTGGTTGACACACGATACAACTCAAGCCGAGGACGTGGCATCGGAGACCTTCGTTAAAGCGTGGGCGAAGCGCGACCGCTTGCGAACCGAAACTTTGAAGGGTTACCTCTTCGCTATCGCTCGGAATATCTTCATCAAAGACCGGTATCGGTCCAACAAGGTTGAGCAGCTCCCCGAAGAACTGACCGACGGGTCGCCCGATCCGCATCGGGCGGCTGCCGCACGCATGGATCTGGATCGAATAACGCGTACGTTGTCGAAGATGCCGTCACCGGATCAGCTGGCGCTGGTCCTGAGAACGGAGCACTCGCTCCCCTACGAAGAAATCGCGAGGATCCTGGAAATTTCGGTGGGCGCGGCGCGGGTCAAGGTCCACCGTGCCCGTCGACGGCTCCTTGCGGAAAATATGACAACCAATGGAGGTTCATAATGGCCGTAACACGAGAAGTGATCTTGGATCTTCTGCCGCTGTATCTTTCGGACGAGGCAAGCGCTGACTCCCGAGCTCTGGTCAAGGAACATCTCGAAAATGATCCGGAGTTCGAACAATTGGCGACCGAGTGGAAGGACCGCCTGCCGGAGCCTCCACCCGCGCCGGTCAACCCCGATGCCCAGGTGATGGCCTACCAGGAAGCCAAACGGCAGATCGCTAACCGGGTGATCACCCTCGCAGCAGCGATCGCATTCGGGATACTGATCGTAGGAGGCGCCGCCCTGATAGGGGCGATGCTGCTCCTCTCGCGGTAACGGGCACCTCGAGGGCGATTGGATTCGATAAGTTTCTCGCAGCCGGCATGGGCACAGGATAGAATCGTAGATGCAGCCGTCTTCTCCGTTTTCGAACTGCGATGGAGCGTGCCCCAGTGAC
>Ga0209013_10004695_pt1 | contig 11922 bp, 10 predicted proteins | sample Cruoilmetagenom2_FD_187291 | JGI IMG/M metagenome (GOLD analysis project Ga0209013, IMG submission 187291) | Oil polluted marine microbial communities from Coal Oil Point, Santa Barbara, California, USA - Sample 2 (SPAdes) (version 2) | ecosystem: Environmental > Aquatic > Marine > Oil seeps ...
TTGCGTTTGATGGTTGCGGGGGCAGGATTTGAACCTGCGACCTTTGGGTTATGAGCCCAACGAGCTACCGGACTGCTCCACCCCGCGTCAATCAGGGAGCGTGAGTATAGGAGTCGGGTTGGGGCCTGTCAAGACGGGTGGAGTCTGGATCGGGGTGGGGGTTGCGAGGAGGATGACCCGATCACCGGGACGTACCCAACCGAGCTCACGCCGTGCGATGGACTCCACGGCTTCGGGGTCGGTGCGCACCGCCTCGAGGGTGGCCTCGAGCTCGGTGATGCTCTCGTTGAGTTCGTCCTTCCGCTCCTCGAGGGTCGTCCGTTCTTCCTTGGCGCGGGCGAGCTCCTCGAATCCCTGGGTGATGATCGACGACAGCAGGCCCAGGACCAGCAGCGCCGCGATGGCGAGCAGGAGGTAGGGGAGCCGCCTCAACCTCTCCCACGGGCCAACGCCGCGATGCCGCGGTAGCGGGCAACGTCCTCCAGCTCCTCCTCGATGCGGAGGAGACGGTTGTACTTGGCGATGCGGTCGGTTCGGCTGGCCGAGCCGGTCTTGATCTGGCCGGTGTTGAGACCGACCGCAAGGTCGGCGATGGTGGTGTCCTCGGTCTCGCCGGAGCGGTGAGAGATGACCGTTGTCCAGCCCGCGCGGTGGGCCATCTCGATGGCGTCGAGGGTTTCGGACAGGGTGCCGATCTGGTTGAGCTTGATGAGGACCGAGTTGGCTGCGCCGCGCTCGATCCCCTCCGCGATGATCTCGGTGTTGGTCACGAAGAGGTCGTCCCCCACCACCTGGATGCGGTCACCGAGGGCGGTCATCATCCGGTTCCAGCCGTTCCAGTCGCTCTCGGCGAGGCCGTCCTCGATGGAGACGATCGGGAAGTCGTCCACCAGGGCCGCGTAGGTCTCGACCATTTCTTCGGAGGTGAGGCCGACGCGGCCTTCGCCGGTGAGGTTGTACTTTCCGTCGGCGAAGAACTCCGACGCTGCCGGGTCCATCGCCAGGGCGATCTGGTCGCCCGGGGCGTAGCCCGCTTTGTCAATAGCCTCCATGATGAGCTCGAGCGCGGCGCGGTTGGACGGCAGGTCCGGAGCGAAGCCTCCCTCGTCGCCCACCGCGGTAGCCAGTCCGCGGTCGTGAAGGACCTTTTTCAGGGTGTGGAATATCTCCACCCCGGCGCGGAGCCCTTCGGAAAAGGCGGTGAATCCCACGGGCATGACCATGAATTCCTGGAAGTCGACCGAGTTGTCGGCATGGCTGCCACCGTTAATGATGTTCATCATTGGAACGGGCAGCTCGCGTGCGCCGCAACCGCCGAGGTACTGGTACAGGGGCAGCCCGCTGCCATCGGCCGCCGCGTGGGCGACGGCCAGGGAGACGGCGAGCATGGCGTTGGCGCCCATGACCGACTTGTTGTCGGTGCCGTCGCAGTCAATCAGGGCCTGGTCGATGCCGAGCTGGTCGCGGGCGTCGAGATCCTCCACCGCCTCGGCAAGGGGACCGTTGATGTGCTCGACGGCGCGTAGGACGCCCTTGCCGCCGAAGCGGTCTGCGTCGCCGTCGCGCAACTCGAGGGCCTCGCGAGAGCCGGTGGACGCCCCGGAGGGGACGATGGCGCGGCCGCCGGCACCGCCCGAAAGGATGACCTCGGCCTCGACGGTGGGATTGCCACGGGAGTCGAGGACCTCTCTGCCGGTGACGAACTCGATGTCAAACATGATTACAGCCTCCGTTGGGAAAAGAATTGTCGTACCAAGTGCATGAGGTGTCGCATCTCCTCGGATGAACGACCCTCGGCGTAGAGACGGATCTTGGGCTCCGTGCCGCTGACCCGCACCAAGATCCAACTGCCGCCCTCGAAGATGAGTTTGAGCCCGTCCCGGCGATCTACCTCAACCACCTTGAGCCCGTCCACGACCTTCCACTTCTGCTTCAAGCGCCGTTTGAAGATCTGGCGGGTGCGACTGGTGAGGGGGATCTGGGTGCGGCGGAAGGAAAACGTGCCGACACGCTGCGATAGCTCGTGGCTGAGCTCCGCCATGCTCTTGCCCTCCACCGCCACCATCTCGGTCGCCAGCAGGCAGGCGAGCAGCCCGTCCCGTTCGGGCAGGTGCTTTGACCATGCCAGCCCTGCGCTCTCCTCACCGGCGTACTCGAGAGTACCGTCCACCAGCAGCGGCCCGAAGTTCTTGAAGCCCACCGAGGTTTCGAACAGCTCCAGACCGTGCTCGCGCGCGACGGCGTTGATCAGACCCGAGGTGGCGATGGTGTAGCCGACACCGCCCTTCAACCCCCTCCGTCGCGCCAGGTAGTCGAGGATCAACGCCAGACAGGTACTCGAGTCACAGAGACGGGCGCCCTGGTCGAGGATGCCGAAACGGTCGCCGTCTCCATCGGTGGAGAGCCCGAGATTGGCCCCGGTGCGCCGCATGACGCCGCGCAGACGGGTGAGGTTCTCCGAGGTGCAGTCCGGGGCGTAGCCACCGAAGTAGGGATCGCGAGTGTTGTGGATGACATCGACCGGAATCTCGTTCTCGAGCAGGATGTGGTCCAGGTACTCACGGGTGGATCCGAAGAGGGGGTCGACCACCACCTTGAGGTCTGATGCGCGGATCGCATCCCAGTCGATGAGGTCTTGCAGGCGCTGAAGGTAGACGGGCTTGGGATCGTGGAAGTTGATCAGCTCGTTGCGCGGCAGGATGGTGTCGTCGAAGGTCTTCTCGAGAAGGCCGAAGCGCTTTTCTACGCGGTCGGTGAAGACATCGGAGGCGAGGATGCCGTCCGAGGTGTAGATCTTGAGTCCGCTGTACTCGGGGGGGTTGTGGCTGCCGGTGAAGGTGATGCCGGCGGCCGCCCCGCGCTCGAGAACCATGGAGGCGACGGTCGGAGAGGGCACGTCGCGGGGGGCCAGCTCGGTCGCGACGCGGTTGCTGGCGAGCAGCTCGGCTGCGGTCCTGGCGAACTTCTCGGACAGCATCCGGGTGTCGAAGCCGATCACTATCAGCTCGAGAGGTTTGTCCTCCTCGCGCAAGGTCTCGATCATCGCCTGGACCACCATGCGCACTCTGCGGAACGTTACCTCGCGGCCGATAATGCCGCGCCAACCCGAGGTCCCAAAACGCACCATGGGGGAAGGGTAGCACGCGCGTCAGAGAGAGGTTCGTATCGTGTTGACTGTCAGGGCCGACGATAGGGGTTTGTCGGAATTAGGAATTAGGAATTAGGAATTAGGAATTAGGAATTTGGAACGCGAGGAGGCGATTCGTTAATTCTTAATTCTCAATTCTCAATTTTGAATTGTCGGCACGGGGAAGCGGCCGGATAGGTTGGGGCGTGATGCCCGCGTTCGGGCGCGTTACTGGCGCCCTGCGGGCGCCGTGACCCCCCACCGTGAGCGGGTGGCCGCTCGCCGGCGATCCCCGGCTGCGGCCACAGACCGCGCCCGTCGGCGCGTTGCTTCGGAGGCTTCCTCCGAGTGAAGAGTTAAGACCCAAAAGCAATATCGTCGCTTCTCGTCGGCGCTTCCAGTTCCGCCTTAACCCTTTTACCCTTAACTCTTTACTGCCCGCCAAGGGCGCGATGACCGGACGTCTCTGACGATTTTGAGAGCACCGCGTATCAGTCTCAGTGCAACGCGGGGTCTCAAATATCGTCAGAGGGGGCTCTCTTGGGGAAACGGTCCACTGAGCGTCGGGCACGGGCACGGGCACGGGTACGGGCACGGGCACGGGTACGGGTACGGAAACGGGTACGGGCACAGAAATAGAGACGAAAAAACCGAGGCTCGCGCCCGGGGGGAAGAGGTATTGGCTCCGCAGGAGGGACTTGAACCCCCAACCTAGTGGTTAACAGCCACCCGCTCTACCATTGAGCTACTGCGGAGCATCAGTGGCAAACGACTATTGTAGGCCCGGGCCGGCGATTGTCAACCGACAGCCGAGGAGCGAAGGAGGGTGAATACCAGCCGCGCGACGGGGGCGCGGACGAGGGCCGCCTCAAGCTCAGTAGAAGACGAAAACGTTTCGGTCGCCAGTCGGCGCCCCTCGCACTGGATCCGCAGACGGTCGCCCTCCAGCGGCCACGGATGGACACGCCAGGTCGTGGCATCGACGGCCTCGAGATGAATGGTCTCCGCCTCTCCCGACGCATTCTGGGCGCCCACCTCGAACGGGGACGGAAAGGAAGCGCAGAGAAAGACCGAGATCCGATCGCAGGCGTCCAGAAGGAGGGCATTCGCCTCCCGCCCGGGACCCTCGAGGAAGGGCTGGTATCGGGCATCCACCCCCAGCCCTTCCCGCCACGATTCCTCAAGACGCTCCATCTCAGCGCCGAAGCTCTGCGCCAGCCGCGCACCGGCCGTATCACCATGCTCGAGGAGGTCGGTGGTCTTGCGTTCGGCCATGGCCCCGAAGTGGGCGGCGACCAGCAGGGCGGCATAGCGGCTGTGTTGCGCGCAACGTGCCACGCTCAACCGCCAAATCTCGAGATGCTGCTCGGCCGGCATTTGGTTAAAGACGCGCGGTCGTCCCTGGTCGTCGAGCGAGGGGGCGGCGTCGAAATCGGCCCAGCCGCAGTCGTGCAGCAGCACGGAGGCCAGGGTCTCGGCCCGGGGCGCCGGACGGGCGAAGGAACGGTTGCCCCAGTGCTGGGCTACCTGCCACGCGAGCCAGGCGTGGGAGGCCTGCGGAATCAGGTAGGTCCCTCCGGGATCGCCCTCACGATGGATGAACATCGGCTGATTCTACCCGATCCCGCGTCAGTGCTACTCCAGGATTTGCCGATAGAGGGATTCTAGTTTGTCGAGCCGATGCTCGGTCGAGAAGTGTGTAACCACCCGTTGACGAGCAGCTCTGCCGAGGCGCGCCCGGAGGGAGGCGTCGCCTTCGTGTCCAACATTGATTTCAGATCCGACTTCAAAAGAAATCCTTGACCCGTTATGCTCCGAGGCGTATAACGCCCGCGCGAGCGCGCAACCGCGCCGCAGTGACGAGGAGGCGATCATGGCAACAGAGTTCAACGCATTCGAGATGGCGCAGCAGCAGTTTGACGGGGTGGCAGACAAGCTGCAGCTCGATGAGGGTATTCGCGAGCTCCTGCGCTGGCCCCAGCGCGAGTTTCACTTCACCGTACCGGTGAGGATGGACGACGGTTCGGTCAAGGTCTTCAAAGGCTATCGGGTGCAGCACAATGACGCCCGAGGTCCCGCCAAGGGCGGCATCAGATTCCACCCCCAGGAGACCGTGGACACGGTGCGGGCCCTGGCGACGTGGATGACCTGGAAGTGTGCGGTGGTGGACATTCCTCTCGGCGGCGGCAAGGGCGGTGTCATCTGCGACCCCCATGACCTTTCGTCGCGCGAGCAGGAAGCCCTGTGCCGGGGCTGGGTTCGCCAGGTCGCGCGCAACGTCGGTCCGGTTCAGGACGTGCCGGCTCCGGACGTCATGACCAACCCTCAGCACATGGTGTGGATCATGGACGAGTACGAGAAGATCGCCGGCGGCCACTACCCCGGCTTCATCACCGGCAAGCCGGTGGAGGTGGGTGGTTCCCTGGGGCGTACCGAGGCGACCGGCTACGGAGTGATCTTCACCGTGCGCGAGGCGCTGAAGCGTCTGGATATCCCGGTCGAAGGGGTGCGCGCCTCGCTGCAGGGTTTCGGCAACGTCTCCCAGTACGCGGCCAAGCTCCTCATCGAGCTCGGCGGCGTGGTGGTGGCTGTTTCTTGTTGGGACAACGACGATAACCGTGCCTACACCTTCCGCAAGGCTGACGGCATCGACATCGACTACCTGCTCTCGATCACCGACCGATTCGGGACCATTGACAAGGAAAAGGCGGCGGCGGAGGACTACGAGGTCCTGGAGGCCGAGGCCTGGCTCGAACAGGAGGTGGAGATTCTCATCCCGGCAGCGCTCGAGAATCAAATCACCGGCGATAACGCCGCGCGCATCCACAAGAAGGTCAAGATCATCGCAGAGGGCGCCAACGGCCCCACGACACCCGCCGCGGACGAGGTCATCAAGGAGAAGGGCATTTTTGTGATCCCGGACTTTTTGGCCAACGCCGGCGGCGTCACCTGCTCCTACTTCGAGCAGGTGCAGTGCAACACCAACTTCTTCTGGCCCAAGCAGGAGGTGCTCGAGCGCCTCGACCAGAAGATGACCACGGCCTTCCAGGCGGTGGCCGACCTCGCCGAGGAGACCGGCGAGTTCATGCGCGATGCCGCCTACATGATTGCCATCCAACGCGTTGCCATAGCGTGTCACCTGCGAGGATGGGCGTAGCACCAAATTCTGAATTTTTAATTCTCAATTTTCAATGACTCCCGCCCAGCCATTTCACTCATTCGTAGAGTGGGCGGAAATTGAGAATTGAGAATTGAGAATTGAGGACTGAGAATCACAGAGTCTTCGGTGTGGTTGACCGCCACCGGCCCGCTGTTATAATCACTCCCCCTTGACGGGGTCCTACTGGGGTGTCGTCCAATGGTAGGACATGCGGCTCTGGACCGTAGTATCGGGGTTCGAATCCCTGCACCCCAGCCAAAAAGGTCGACCAACGACCCGGCGATCGCCGGGTCTTTTTGTTCGGGAGGTCCATGCCCGTACTGTTTGGTGAGGTTGCCTGCCTCGGCGCCGCCCTCCTGTGGGCGGTGGCGGTGGTGCTTTTCCGGCAGCCCATTGCCGCCTGGGGCGCGCGCGCCATCAACCTCCTCAAGTGTCTCCTTGCAACCGCTCTTCTTTTACTCACGGCGATCGTTTTCGGCGGTCTGCAGGACCTGGCCGTCGCGCGGCCAGGCCATCTCGCGTTGCTCGCCCTGTCCGGCCTGGTGGGACTGACCCTCGGGGATACGGCGCTCTTTGCTGCGGTTGCGCGGATCGGCGCCCACCGCACGCTCCTCGTGCAGACGCTCGCTCCGGTCTTTGCGGGCCTCCTCGCCGTCACGCTCGGTGAGCGGCTCAGCGGCGTCCAGCTGGCCGGCGCAGCGGTAGTCCTCGCAGGAGTGGCCTTGGTTGTCGGCCTCGACGGTGGTGGTTCGGCCCCTGAGAGAGCTGCGGTCGCGCGTGGTCTCGGCCTCGCGGTGCTCGCAGCGTTCGGCCAGGGCATCGGGGTGGTGATCGCCAAGGAGGGCATGGCCGCCGTGCCCGTGCTGCCGGCCACCTTGGTGCGCCTCGCCGCTGCGAGTGTCGGGCTGCTCCTCGTCGCCGCGATTTCGAGCGGATTTGCGCCCCTGAGGGGCGCCTTGCGGGATGGGGTGACCCTTCGTCGGGCGGTGCCGGCTGCCTTCCTGGGCACCTACGTGGCGATGTTACTGATGATGGGGGGTGTGGCCCTGGCACCGGCAACCATGGCGGCAGTGCTGCTGTCCACCTCACCCATCTTCAGCCTCGGAGTGGAGGCGGTGATCGACGGGCGGCGGCCCAGTACCGTCGCCATCGTCGGCACCCTGGTCGCGGTCTTCGGGGTGGCGGTGCTGACTATCGGAGGCTGAGTCAGGGCGTCCCGTCAAACCAGCGCATGACGATCATCGGGCCGCCGTCGGCCACGACCCGGACCTCGTCCGCCTGCGCACAGTTCGAGATAGAGGGCCGGCCGGCAGCGTCGAGTGGCGCCCTGTCGACCGGCCAACGAACTCCGTCGATGGTCACCAGAACCCGCGGGTCATAGGTCCAGAATGACCAGGTCTCGCCGGGTATGGCCTCGAAGACCGACTCGCCTTCGAGGGCGAGGATCCGATGGTCGGGGCCCTCGAAATGGAGCCGTTCCCCCATCCGAAGGCGCGCGAGCAGTCCCAGGTTCCCCGCCTCGTGATCGGTGCGGCCACCGAGGGCGGCGAGCACCGTGAGGTCTTCGAGGCCGAGCTCGTCGAAGGCATGTTCCAGGGCCTTGTCGAGATCGGTTCGGCCTTGATCGGGACGGTGGACGAGGGCCTCCTCGCCGAGCCAGGCGCGGGTTCCGTCACTGATCGAATCCAGGTCGCCGATGACCGCCGCCGGTCGCAGACCCAGCCGTGCTAAATGGTCGGCGCCGGCGTCGGCGGCGAGGAGGGGCTCGGCGGCCGTAGCCAGGGCCGCGAGCCGCCCGGTCCAACAGAGGGGTGCGCTGGCCACCAGCACGGGTCGGTTCTTAACCCGCATATCTCACCGGGTTCCGTAGCGAGGGCGGCGAGGTGCCGTACACAGCTGGGTTTTCGACCTGAGGGGCGCGGAGGCGTGCTTGACAGCACGTAGGGACCTCGCGCACCGCCCGACAGGGCGGTCACGCCTAAGGCGTGAAGCCCCGAAGGGGCTAGCGTGGGCTGGAGCACCCCGAGGCGAGAAAACACCGCTGGGTGCGGTGCATCGCAGGCCGCAGCAGGAAGCTGGTGAGATATGCGGGTTAGCCATGGGATCATGGTATCGGAGATCGGGCGGGAGAAGGGGACCCGTCCTCGTGGTAGACTGATCCCCGATGCACAACTCGGTCGACGGTCTATCCGGCACGGTGTACATCCCGGACACATCGGCCCTCATCGAAAATCCCGACGCGCTGGACCACCTTCTCACGGACGGCAATGTGGTGGTGCTCCTGCACCAGGTGATCGAGGAGCTTGGCCGGCTGCAGGCGTCGCGCGCTAAATCCGACGGCGTTCGTCACGCGGCCCGCCTGGTGATGCGCAAGATGCTCGAGTACCGGAAACAACAGCTTATCCACCACTCTGTCGAGCGTCTCTTCCAGCACCCGGCGGAGCCCGACGCCTTCCCGCGGACCCCCGCCGGTGGAATTCTCGCCTGGGAGCCGGCCGGACAGACGCTCGAACCGTACAGCTCCGAGTCCGGGGATAACCACATCCTAGCCCGCGCCCAGCACATCGCCGAGGTCGCAAAGTCAAACGGACACCCGGGTTACGAGGTCGTGGTCATTTCCGAGGACTCCAACCTCCTGCTCAAGTGTGATGCCCTGAGCATTACCGCGGAGAACCTGCGCTACGGCAAGGTCAGCCTGGAGAGCGTTGACGAGGTCTACCGCGGCGTGGTTCACGGTGAGGTGGACGAGGAGACCTTGCAGCACTTTCTCGACAGCGGCGCGCCGGGTGAGCGGTGGCTGGCCTTTGACGAGGTCCAGTGCGGTGAAGCGGGCGAGCTTCTGTGGAACATGGGAGTGGTGCTGCGCTGCGGGGAGGAGGTGATTCTGACCCGCGCCAACCTGCAGCTCCAACGCGTGGAGGACCTCCGCTTCGCCCAGTACTGGGACCGAAAGCGCATCACCTACAAACCGCGCCCGGTCCTCGGCTTCACCCCGCGCGATCCCCAGCAGATCCTGGCCATGGAGTTCCTTCTCGATCCGGAGGTGCAGCTCGTGGTCCTCGACGGTCCCGCGGGCTCGGGCAAGACCCGCATGATGGTGGCCGCAGGCCTGTACATGCTGGTGGGCCAGCCGACCACCTGGCGCGTGGCCCCGCAGTCGCAGGCGCTGACGCCCGACTACGGATATGACCACGGGCTGCTCCTGCTGCGACCGGAGCACGCCTCCAGCCAGTACGACCTCGGTTATCTGCCGGGCGACTACGAGAGCAAGCTCTCGCCCTGGCTCGAACCATTTTTCCAGGCGGTGCGTTCGCTGTCGCTGTCCAATGAGCACGACTTCATGGAGGAGCTGCGCTCAACCGATCGCCTGACGATGGTTTCGACCTCGATGCTGCGGGGCCTCGACATCGAGCGCTCGATCGTGCTCGTGGACGAGCTGCAGAACGGAGACCGCCACCTCGCCAAGACCTTGATGAGCCGCTTCTGCGCCAGTTCCAAGGTTGCCCTGGCCGGGTGTCTCGACCCGGTGCAGATCGACAACCCCTATGTGGACTGGCGGTCCAACGCCCTCACCCGGATCAAGGAAGCTTATCGTGGCTTCGGATCCCAGGTGGCACAGGTCCGCCTCGAGCACAACTATCGGGGACCGATCTCGACCCGCGCAGACGAGCTCTGACGAATTCTCAATTTTCAGCTCTCAATTTTTAATTTCGGTAGAGCATCCGCAGTTTGGGGGAGTCCACCGAAAATTGAGAATTGAGAATTGAGAATTGAGAATTAAGAATTAAGAATTGACAACGGTCTCCACCACGAACTCCGGCGGCGCCTCCATGGTCTTCTTGACGGCGCACTGGTTGGCGGCCCGGATCAGGGGGGCGTGGTACTTCTCCGGGAAGTCGGACGGCACCTCGATCGCAATCCGGATCGTGGTCAGGCGTCGGGTCTTTTCATCGCGCTCCCAGCTCTGCACCAGCCGCACCCCCTCGTGGGGGATCTTCCGCCGCTGGCAGAAGCCGAGCACGTAGATCCCGGCGCAGGTGCCGATGGAGGCGAGAAAGAGGTCGAAGGGTTCGGAAGCCGATCCCTCCCCGCCGGAGTCGACCTCCTGGTCGGTTTCGATCTCGAAACCGTCGTAGGTGGCGTTCACCCGCTTGTTGCCCGGGAAGTGGATCGTCATCTGGCTGCTCATAGGCTCTCCTCTGAGCCCGGTCTTCTCACCGGGTATCTGCTGCGGCCGGCGAATGACAGCCATCTGTCGTGCTCTTCGCAAATCGTGCTCCTCAACTCGACGCCGGCAGCGATTCGTGGCCGAGGCCGGGGATCGCCGGCCATCGGCCACTCGCTGGCGGGGTTGAGTCGCGGCCGTCGCAACGTAGCGCTGCTACGCCTGCGTCGCCCAATTCGCGAAAAACCCAACATCTGACTACCCTTCGCCGTCCTCACCTAAAACCCGGTGAGAAGACCGGGCTGGGGCGGAGATGATAGCGCAATTGAGGCTTCGGAGTTCGAAAAAGGGGATGGAGTCGCTCGCGAATCGCAGCGACCGCCTTTCAGGTTCCGGATCGCGATTCCGCCGGCGCCCGAAAAACGGCCAACTCCTCGAGGTTCCCCTTCTGGCCACGGATGGGTGACGGCACAACGCCGATCCGCTCGAGTCCGAGGTCTTCGAGCGCCGTCACGGTGGCGTCCACCGTCGCGCGACGAATGGCCTCGTCACGAACGATGCCCCCCTTGCCGACCTGGTCTCGTCCCGCCTCGAACTGTGGTTTGACCAGACACACGAGCCAGCCGGGCGGCCGAAGGTGGGTGAGCAGGGCCGGCACAACCAACCGGAGGGAGATGAATGACACGTCCACCGTCGCCAGGCCGACCGGGAAAGGGAGCTTCACGGTCTGGAGGTGGCGGGCGTTGATCCCCTCCATGACTTCCACCCTGGGGTCGGTGCGGAGCTTCCAGTCGAGCTGGCCGCGACCGACGTCGAGAGCGACCACGCGCTTGGCCCCGCGCTCGAGCATCAGATCTGTGAAGCCTCCGGTGGAGGCGCCCACGTCGAGGCAGTCGAGGCCTTCGGGCGAGATCTCGAAGGCGTCGAGGGCCGCCGCCAGCTTGAGGGCGCCGCGGGAGACATAGGGGTGATCGGGTGCCACGACCTCCATGGGCGCCTCGAGATCGACCGGCGTACCGGCCTTGCTCACAACGACGCCGTCGACCAGCACCTTGCCGGCGAGAATCAAGGCCTGGGCCCGCGCCCGCGACGGTGCGAGCCCGCGCTCGGCAAGCACCACGTCGAGACGTTGCTTTCGAGCCATGGGGGAATCGTAGCGCAGCCAGAAATTCGGTATGCCTCTGCCCCTCCCATTGTCGATAGGCCCACCCGATCGGCTCGGCTCTGGGCCGCATTTCTCGCCGGGACAGCCGCGCCGTGGGCTGGGACCGCGGCCGAGATCGAGGTGTAGCCGACCCTTCCGGGCCTGGGTTCGGGATAGCCGGAGGCCCCCGTCGGATTTGCGAAACTTTCACGTTTCGGAGCCTGCTGCAGACCCCCCGATGCGGCGGTAAACGATTGATTCATGGTACGCTTGGATGGTGGAGCGGAATGTACTCAACACGAAAATTTTGCCCTCCCTGATCCCGG
>Ga0209013_10004696_pt1 | contig 11921 bp, 13 predicted proteins | sample Cruoilmetagenom2_FD_187291 | JGI IMG/M metagenome (GOLD analysis project Ga0209013, IMG submission 187291) | Oil polluted marine microbial communities from Coal Oil Point, Santa Barbara, California, USA - Sample 2 (SPAdes) (version 2) | ecosystem: Environmental > Aquatic > Marine > Oil seeps ...
AAGCCGAATTATAAAACAAAATTCGCGATAAAAGTAGAGATTACCAAAATCTGTGCGATATTTTGGTAGATAGTCTGTGATAATGGAGGTAAGGGTACTATTTTTTCTTTAAAACAATTTTTCCTTCACCTTCAAATATTAATTCGTTACCTTTTCCGTAATATTTTGTCATTTTTGGAAACAATTGCGATAAATTTTGGGCAAATTCCGAATCGCAGCAAATCTCAGTACATCCCATAAGGCCGAAATCGATGTTTCCGTCACTTGTTATATCGTAATCTCCAAAGCAATTATTAACGTCCAGATTAATGGCATATGTATTTTCACTTGTAAAACTGAGGATATAACTTGCCCCAGATTTTGTGTAAGAGGACTCGCCCTGCATTTTAATTTTCACAACTTCCCAGTCGTTGGATGTCAAATCAATATAAATATCTTTTTTGGCACATGAGGTAGTCATAATTCCAGCCATAAAAGCCAACAATAATAGTTGTAATCTTATTCGTTTCATGATCTTAATATTTTCCGGTTACTATCTGTTTATTTATGGCAGTACAAAACCTACTTTAAGCTCAAACTTTAAGAAGTAAGGGCGCACATCAAAGCTGCTAATTTTTTGATAAGTGTCTTCGTCCACCTGAAATTTATCGGTTGTACGTGTGATTAGGTTTATACCCGTAAGACTGAACATGCTCTCAATAACAACAGGTGAATTTTTAATCCTGAACTGAAAAGGAATGATCCCCGGATCTAAACTTACGATATGGTAATGAACCGTTAAATTTTTCAATTGCTGGTAGTTGTTATTTTCCATACTTATCCATCGCTTCGTATTTGTGTTTCCGTATGAATAAGCAGCATTAAAAGCGATGCCCATGCGCCAGAATCCGGTATTTGTCCAATAATATTTGAACTCTGATCCAACAAAAAAGCTGGTTAAATTTTTTCTCATGGAAGCCCCAATCATGGGTTCAATTGAAACTGCTTTTTGGTTTTTTAGTTCCCAGATATGCTCGAACGAAACAAAAACAGGAACGTTATAGCCCCCTTCGTAATCATTATCATCTTCATAATAATAATAAGGATAATAATCGTAATGACGGTAACTCGAATAGATTTCTGCTTTTATGGAAGAACCAAATTTGATGATGTTTTGATGTCCTGTTGATTTTTCGTTGTTTTTTACTCCCGTGTCTTCCTGAGCATGTATGACAATAGAAAGAAGGAAGCTTATTAAAATTATTGATGTTTTCATAATGCTAGAATAAAATACTGGATAATGGTTCAAGTTGGTTTATATTTTCATAATTGTACTGGAACAATCCGTCCTTTCCAACAAGGATGAGGATGTTATTATGGAGTATTACATCATAAGAATCAATTCCCATTATTCCGCTTACCTGATCCAATTGATAAATGTTCGTAAAATCGTAAATGAGTAAGCCTGCCTCCCCGTTACAAACAAAAAGATAATTACCATCAACACCTAAACCTTTTGGGTTTTGCAGCTCTTTACTTACAATTAATTGCGGATAAACAATGTTTTTGATATCCAGTATATCCAGTCTGTTGTCGCCGGTTTGCCATCTGCAGGTGCTCCGGCTGTTCAAAGTAACAAAGGCAAGAGAGTCATTTGCTACAACCGGATCACAACTGGTAACATGTTCGTAGCGCGAAAGGTAGATTATGTTCAGGGGATCTGATATATCATAAATATAAACCCCGCTTATTGAACCTATAAACAGTTTGTCTGTTAACGAAAATACTGTTTCAATTCCGAAATCGACTTCAATCGTATTTACCTCAACAGGATTTGAAGCATTGTTTACATCATATACCAATAATTGATTTTCATTTATTAGATATAGATGATCTTCTGCAATGGTAAATTTAGCCATTGAACCGCCTTTTCCCGTTGAACCTCCAACCGGATTTGCACCACCGATATCAGAGGAGCTTTTCTCGCAACTGCTAAAAGCAAAGAAAAGTAACAAGGCTGTAATTATGTATAAATACTTTTTCATGGTCTTTGATTTTAGCATTAATATGAAGTGTAACATTCCGCTTTTTCAATAATATCAGGTATCCATCCGATGATATACCCTTTTGATGGATCGGCACATTCGAAATAGGAGTGATAAGGCAGGTTTTCAGGGTAATGCTGGTTGGGCAGTTCGTAAATACCTTCAATTCGTTTAACCAAGGTGAGGTTTTGGATGCTGTTTATGTTCAGCGCAACAAGGTCTTCCATATTGTCAGCATACAGGATTTTATCTTTAATTGCAATGTCGTGATTACCATAAATTTGTATGAATGCAATCTTTATCGGATTGCGTGGATTGGTATTGTCGACCACATGAATACCCAGGTTAACATCGCCAATAAAAATGTACTGGTCTTTAACGTAAATTTTGCCTTGCGTTTTAATGTCTTGAGGCGGCAGTGTTTTAATCACTTTAGCCTCTTCTTTGGGCACATAAACAGGTTTGAATCCTTCCACTTCATAAACGGAAGTTCCGCTAAAAAAAAGAAGGAAAACAATAAACGGAATAAGAATTTTTTTCATAAGAATTAGTTTTACTGTGTTAACTTATCAAACACGTATAAATTATATTATAGTATTACATTTTTTGCATTTTAAGTGTGTATGTTTTTGGTATTATTTCAGTATAACACCCCACTCAACAACGAAAAAACCTTCTCTTTCAAACAGTTTATTAATCTTAGGCTCAATCGGTTTGCTGCTTGGTATATCAGTAACTTCTTGAATCATATAGAATAACCGCAATAGATTATCGGGTTCTCTCGAGAAATTAAGATTGATTACCTTTTCAATTGTCATTTTATTTTGCGGATAAATCGCATAAAACTCAGAATCTGATAAACGCGGTATCCAATAATCTGTAAAATCCTGAATCTCCGGCCCAAAGAACCCATAATCTGACAAATTATTAGTGAAGAAGTCTTTTAAATCTGTCTTTTTTATTATCCATCCTTCATTGTGTTGCCATACATCAGGTTGTATGCTCTCATAAAATAAGTAACTATATGAATTATCAATCAGGCCATTTGTATCAACAGTTATATTCCATCCTTTACCATAATCCGGAATTGACTCTATTATCTCTCCTCCTTCGGGGAAATTTATTTTAACACTCATTGTTGTTTTTTCTTGTGGGTAAATATAAACGTTAGGTTTTTTTGCGGGAGTAGGTTCATCGTCATTAGGCTTGCAACTTTGGAAAGAAATGGTGCTGGTGATAAATAATCCAACTATAAGGACGTAAAATCCAACAATTCTGACTAATTTCATATTTGCTACTGGTGTAATTGATTTAAGCTCAAACAAGCAAAATTTAAGCCAAAAGGGGCAATCCAGATTATTTTTCTGGCATTTTATTTGGTAGCTTTAGAGTTTAATAAACTTAAGTAGATGATGAAATATTTTAAAGCACTTTTTCTTTCAATTTTGTTTTTGACTCTTTTGGCTTGTGGTAAATATGAATCGTATCTTATTCATGCTAAATCATATGAAGTAGTTGGCGAGCATATGATGATTTTGGATGGAAACAACAGGAAGGCAAAGATGTGGTTTATTACTTCTGATGCCAATACTTATGATGAGTTTGCCCAAACAACTATTCTGGCTGCCGTAGGGCTTCATAAAAAGTACAGAAAATATGATTTGATTCAGGTGTTCCTTGTTCCAGATAAGGATATGGTTGCTACCAGCATATGTTATGCCTCTGCATTTTATGCCGTTGACAAAAAGGGAGCTAAAGATGTTTCCGGTGCTGATCAAAATACATTAGTATCATTCACTTGGTTGGTAAGGTCAACAGAAAAATCTTTAAACGAACAGGAATTAGAAATAGCTAAGTTATGGTTTAATCACCAGGCTGATTTTCGTTCGGAAATTCCATTTAGCAGTTTAAGTTACAATGCAGAAAAGTTGGTAAGTTTTATTGCCGACTCATTAAAATTAGATGAAACAGAAGTCATTCTGCCACGAATTATATTAAAAGATTATAAGGAATTGGATTTTATAAAATAAAAGTTTATTGCATTAAACTTCCATGGCCCCAACTAAATCCCTGGCAGAACTGAATCCATTATCTTCGCAATATGACTCAATACCATCAATAATTTTAACAGATACCTGAGGGTCAATAAAGTTGGCTGTACCTACCTGAATAACTGTTGATCCGGCCAGCATAAACTCAATGGCATCGGTTGCATTCATGATACCTCCCATGCCTATTACGGGTATTTTCACTGCATTATAAACTTGCCAAACCATGCGTAGAGCGATTGGTTTTATGGCAGGTCCCGAGAGACCGCCGGTAATTGTTGAAAGCATGGGTTTGCGGGTTTTCGCATCAATGGCCATAGCAAGAAAAGTATTCACCAGCGAAACAGAATCAGCCCCGCTACCTTCAACACCTTTGGCTATTTCCGTGATGTCAGTAACATTAGGTGAAAGCTTAATAATTAGCGTTTTGTCATAAGCTTTTCGCACAGCCTCAGTTACAGCAATTGCAGATGGGCAACTTACGCCAAATGCCATTCCACCTTCTTTAACATTAGGACATGAAATATTCAGCTCAATGGCATTGATGCCTTCTACTCCATTGAGTTTTTCAGTTACTTCCACATAATCTTCAATAGTGGACCCATTGACATTAGGTATGATTTCGGTATCAAAATGTTTAATTTTTGGGTAGATGGTATTAATGAAATAATCGATGCCTTTGTTTTGCAGACCAACAGCATTTAACATACCTGACGCAGTTTCGGCCATGCGAGGGTAGGGATTACCTTCACGGTTTTTCAGTGTAAGGCCTTTTACAAAAATGCCCCCTAATTTGTTGAGGTCGATAAAATCAGTAAACTCTTCACCAAATCCAAAAGTTCCTGATGCCGTACTTACCGGATTTTTAAGTTCAAGGTCTTTTATTTTTACACTTAAATCTACCATGCTAAATCTTTTGTGTTAAATACAGGACCTTCGGAACAAACACATTTATTTCCACCGGTTGTTTCAACAACACAACACAGGCAAGCGCCAATACCACAAGCCATCATGTTTTCCAGTGAGGCTTCGCATTCTACTTCTTTTTCTCCGGCAATTTTTGCAATGGCTTTCATCATGGGATCGGGGCCACAGGTGTATATCATATCAAATGAAAAATCACCGGAAAATACGGAATGATGTGTAACAAGTCCTGTTTGCCCCATAGTGCCGTCTTCGGTAATAACCAGAACTTCTCCCAGTTTTTTGAATTCATTAGTAAGCAATACGTCTTCTTTGGTTCGTGCACCAATAAGGAATGTGATGTCAACACCATTTTGACTGAGTTCACGGCCAAGCAATATAAAAGGAGCTATTCCTGACCCTCCGCCAACTAATAAAGCTTTTTTTGTGCCATTAACCGAAAAGGAATTACCTAAAGGGTAAATCACATTTACCTTATCGCCACTACGAAGTTTTCCAAGTTTTTTGGTCCCTTTTCCAATAATTTTAATGTAAAAACTAATGGTATTATTATTGTGATTTACGTCAAGTACAGAAATTGGGCGTCGTAAAAATACATCGGGAGCATTTGGGATTTGTAACTCTGCAAAGTTGCCGGGTTTTATCTCAGCAATGGAGTCACTGGTTTTAAGCGTAAGAATATAATTATTGTAGTTCAGCCACTTATATTCCTTAAACTTAAAATCCTGTATGCGTTTCATTATTCTTCTTTTTCGTTGCTGGTTTCGTCTGTGACTTTTTCTTCAGGATTCTCTTCACCTGTTTTCTCTTCCTCGTCATCTGTAAAATCCAGCATGTCTTTCTCCAGTAGTAAGTTGTACCACGTGAAAACCTTCTTTATATCTGAAACATACACAGCATCCTTATCGTAATCTGGCACGAATTGCTCGAAAAGTGCTTTCAGTTCTGAAGAATTGGCTTTCTTAGGATTATCAACGGGTTTTCCATCCTGAATTTCTTTCATCTTTTTCAGCACCTCTTTTAAAGAAATATCACCGGTTTCGGTGTAAATACTGATCTCTTTTAAAGAGCTAATACGTTCATGTGAGAAAGCCGGAAATTTTTTACCATCTGTCAATGACTCAACGATCAGGCCATTCTTTGATTCACCAACCATTATGTGTAAGCCTGGTTTTCCTGAAATTGATAAAATTTTACTAAAATCCATAGTCATAAAATTTTGGCAAAAATACGATTTAGAAGCTAATAATTAAGGATTGTATGATAAAAATACGCTAATACTGGTTTATTATTATTCGAAAGATTGCATATCCTGAAGTTTCTTATAGGCACCTGCTTTTTTGATGAGTTCAGAATGCGCTCCGCGTTCAATGATTTCACCTTTTTTAAGCACAATAATTTCATCGGCATGCTGAATGGTGGAAAGTCTGTGTGCAATTACAACAGAAGTACGGTCTTTCATTACATTGGCAAGGGCATTTTGAACCAGTTTTTCTGATTCGGTATCCAGCGAAGAAGTGGCTTCGTCTAATATAAGAACAGGTGGGTTTGCAAGCACTGCTCTTGCAATGCTTAATCGCTGACGCTGCCCGCCGGAAAGTTTGCCGCCCCTGTCGCCAATATTAGTGTTGTAGCCATCTTCAGTTGCCATGATAAACTCATGTGCATTGGCAATCTTTGCAGCAGCAATAACATCTTCCTCTGATATGTCTGTTAACCCGAAGGCAATGTTATTGAAAATGGAATCGTTAAATAAAATACTCTCCTGAGAAACGATACCCATTAATCCTCTCAGGTCACTTATTTTACAATCTTTAATATTGCTACCGTCAATTAAAATCTCGCCTTCCGTAACGTCATAAAAGCGGGGTAATAAATCTACCATCGTCGATTTACCGCCTCCCGATTCTCCGACAAGGGCTATCAGTTTCCCCTTTTTAATTTTAAGGTTCAGGTTACTCAGAACAGGTTCATTTACATATTTAAAACCAACGTTTCGATATTCTATTTCATCATTAAATGACCTGATGGGTAAAGCATCAGGTTTCTCTTCTATTACTTCTTCTGCATCAAGAACTTCAAATATCCTTTCAGCAGAAGCAATACCTTTTTGTATGGCATAAAATCCCTGTGCAAATGTTTTAGCAGGTGGGATGATCTGTGAGAACACAACAATATATGCAATAAAATCAGCAGCCTGAATGCCTGGTGAATCTGCCAGTACCATTTTTCCGCCAAACCATAATACAACCACAATTACAGCAGAAGACATAAACTCGCTCAATGGCGATGATAAATCCCGTCGCCTGTATATCCATAATAAAATACGTGAGTAGTCTTTGTTTTGCTCGGCGAACTTATTAAAAGAATAAGAGATAGCATTGAAAGCTTTGATGATGCGAAGCCCCGAAATGCTTTCTTCAATTGTAGCAACCAGGCCGGCAAAATGAGTTTGCCCTGTTTTTGATTGCTTTCTGAGTGTTTTCCCAATCTGCCCGATAATGATTCCGGTAACAGGAAGAATAATCAGTACAAATAAACTCAGTTTCGGGCTTAAGCTGATCATAAAAACCAGGTAAGCAATGATTGTAATCGGGTCACGGACAATCATTTCGATATAATTCATAATGGAATATTCCACTTCCTGAACATCGGAAGTGATCCGTGCGATAATATCCCCTTTTTTATGTTTGCTGTAAAATGATAAAGGAAGAATAAGCAGCTTTTTGAATATATCGTTGCGTATGCCTTTTATAGCGCCAATTCTTACATTAGCTATATAATACATAGCCATAAATCGTGCAAGGTTCCTGAAGAAAAAAGCACCCAATATGACTGCACAGATATACACCAGCGCTTGCATTTTACCCTGGGTTACAATGATATTGCTGATGTGGTAATTCAGGACTGACAGTAAACCATCAGTGCTTAAAACGAAGTCTGGTTTTTCAGTTACCAGTTCGTTAATTCCGAATAACAAATTGAGAAACGGAACGAGTAAAGCAAATGAAAATAAAGAAAAGATAACTGTCAGTAGATTAAAAAAGACATTTAATCCTGCATAAGCCGAGTAAGGTTTTATATATGCAAGTACCCGATAAAACTTTTTCATAAATCTCTTTGGTTATAATAAATGGTATCCGGTATAATTATCAGGAGCTATTGCTTTTAATTCGGTCTTGAGTTTTTCTGTAATATCAAGCTTTTCAATGAATTGATGAATAGACTCCCGGCTAATCATTTTATTTGTTCGTGTTAATTCTTTAAGTGCTTCATAAGGGTTTGGGTAGTTTTCTCTTCGCAGAATTGTCTGAATTGCTTCAGCCACAACTGCCCAATTATTATCCAGGTCTTCGGCCAGCTTACTTTCATTTAGTATCAGTTTATCAAACCCTTTTAAAAGAGATTTAAGTGCAATCAGCATATGTCCGATGGGAACACCGATATTTCTCGCTACGGTAGAATCAGTTAAGTCGCGTTGAAGCCTCGAAACCGGGAGTTTTTCTGAAAGGTGTTGCAGTAGTGCATTGGCAATACCGAGGTTTCCTTCAGCATTTTCGAAATCAATAGGGTTCACTTTATGAGGCATGGCCGATGAGCCGATTTCTCCTTCTTTTATTTTTTGCTTGAAGTAGTCCATCGAAATATAAGTCCAGATATCCCTGCTCAGATCAAGTAAAATGGTGTTTATTCGTTTTAATCCGTCAAAATATGCTGCCAGGTAATCGTAGTGTTCAATTTGTGTGGTTGTTTTTTGGCGATGAATTCCCAATTTTTGTTTAACGAACTGGTAAGCAAAATCTTCCCAGTCAATATTGGGATAAGCCACAACATGCGCATTCATATTACCTGTTGCACCTCCGAATTTTCCTGAAAAAGGTATAGTTTTAAGCAAATCTAACTGGTTTTCCAATCGCTCAATAAAAACATAAATCTCTTTTCCAAGCCTTGTGGGTGAAGCCGCCTGACCGTGTGTCCTGGCAAGCATCGTTACTTGTTTCCATTCGAAAGCAAGTAAGTTTATTCTGTCTAGCAGCTTTTCGATCGTAGGTAATAAAACCTGAAAATGTGCATCTTTTAACGAAAGTGGTACAGCCGTATTGTTTATATCCTGCGAGGTCAGACCAAAGTGAATGAATTCTTTATGAGTTGTTAAGCCAATCTCTTCGAAACACTCTTTGATAAAATATTCAACTGCTTTTACATCATGATTCGTAGTTTTTTCTATATTTTTTATCGCTTCAGCATCTGAAAGCGAAAAATCTCTGTATATATTCCTTAATTTATCAAATCGTTTTTTGTCAAAATCTTCCAAACCAGGCAATGGTAATTCACACAGGGCTATAAAATACTCCACTTCAACTTTTACACGATATTTAAAGAGCGCATATTCAGAAAAAAAATCTGTCAGTTCTTCAGTTTTATTCCTGTATCTGCCATCAATGGGTGAAGTTGCTGTTAAAGGGTTTAATTCCATATTTAGATTTTTTTCAAAATTAGGAAATAATCATAAGTAAAACCGAATAATCTATTCAACTGATAAGTGCAATAGTGGTATTTATCATTTAGATAAGCAGGGTTTTTATTTTGTTCATCGGATACATCTTAAAATCACCAGGCATAAAACGGCTAATCCTCTGAAGGCTTTTTCCCGCACCACATTCAATAAATTGTGTTACTCCAAGGTTAAGCAGTTTATTAAAACTAGCCATCCAGTTTATTCTTTCGAAAAGGTTGCTTATCAGCTCTATCTTAATCTTGTCAGGCGATTCCAACATTCTTTGATCGATTGAGGAAATAATGGGGTAATTTGATTTCTTGAGTTTGATATGATTTGTAATAAATTGCTGAAATTCACCACGTGTTTCTTTCAATAATTGAGAGTGATAAGGCGTTTTTACATTCAGTAATGAAACATTCAAAGCGCCGGTTTTTCTTGCAACATCAAGCAAGCTGTTAACAGCTTCTAACTGCCCAGTGACTAGGTGTGAATAAATACTATTCGAATTCGCGATTTCAGCTTCCAAATTATGCGCTACGATGATTTCATCTATTTCTTTTCGGGTCAGGCCGATGACAGACCCCATACCAGAATCAATACCATTAATCACAGACTTCGAAATCTTAAAAGCCATGACAATCAGCCTGATACCCTCTTCCAAATCAATAACCCCACCGGTGTATATTGCAGCATAAAGCCCCATGCTGTAACCGGCTAAAATATCAGGCTTTAAACCGCGATAAATCAAAGCATCTGACAAACTGCAACTGAAAATGTAACTGATGATCTGACTGCTCAGCTCATCTTCAGTATAAAGCTTATTTTCAATGGAGAATCGTTCAAAATCAATTCCGGTTATTCTTGAAGCTGTTGTTAGATTTTGTTGGAATCTACTCGAAAAAGAATCTAATATCTGGATTTCATTGCCTAAATATTCAGAAATGAATGCAGGAAAAATAAAGGCGGTTTTCATTAAATGCTGGCTATTTTTAGTCGAGTTCAGTTATTTTGTTGCCGTGCTCAATGATTTTCAATTGCATTTCGATCAGTTCTCCAATCGTTTCAACCGGGTGCTTAATACTGTATTTTCCTATAGTTTTCAGGTCGATTTCCTGGTCATATTTTTTAGTAAATATTTCAATCAGTGCTAAAAACATCAGCGAATCACCTTCCAAATCACCAATAATATTAGAGCCATCAGTTATTTCAGCAACATCAATTTCACATTCCTCGGCAAAGAAATCGTAAATTACCTCCCGTACTTCCTCTTTAATTTTATCATTCAAACTTGCCATTTGCTAAATATTAGTTCTCGTATCAATTAGAAAATTGTGTTATTTTGAACTGGCAAATATATATATTATGTGTTGCATGATGAAATGCAATTACATAATTTGAATACGAAATATGCGGATTAAATTAATACTTGCGGCTGATCCTACGGATCCTATGAGGAAGAAAAATCCGTTCAAACCTTTATCACTTTCATTACTGGCAGGTGTAGCACCTGACCATGATTATGAATTGGTAGACATGTTAGATTCCAGTGAGATTGACTATGAATCTGAGGTTGATTTGGTTGGTGTCAGTGTTCGCAGATCTGCTGAGCAAGCGGCTTTTGAGATTGCAGATAAATTTATAAATAAAGGTGTAAAAGTTGTATTGGGCGGGCCACAGGTTTCGGCTAATCCGTTTGAATCATTAACACATGCTAACTCTGTTGTGATTGGTGAAGGAGAAGAACTTTGGGTAAAATTACTTCATGATATTGAGAGGAATGATTTAAAGGACTTTTATGTGTCTGCACCCAAAAAATTTGAGGCAAAAGATCATTCTGTTTTTCAGCTTGAAAGCCTGCCTTCACTTAATAGTGTACGCAAACCCAATCGAAACCTTTTCAAAAAGAAATATACTTTTGAGTTGGTATTTGCTTCCAGGGGTTGTGCTATCAATTGTGATTTTTGTTCTGTAACCCGTCTATTTGGCAGTAAATACAGGTTAAGGCCTTTAGATGATGTGGTTGATGAAATTGCCGGATTCAAAGGCTATTATTACCTAATTGATGATACAGTTTTCGGCAGACCAAATACATATGATTATTACATCGAATTGTACGACAGAATTTCCAAACTAAAAAAAGTGAATTACTGGACCGGACAGGCAAACCTTGATGCAGCATCGAACGAAAAAGGACGCGAAGTCATCAAAAAAGCAGTTAAAGCAGGTTTCCTGTATGCAGCAATTGGCATGGAATCGATTAACAAGGAGGTGCTTCAGAAAAGCGGGAGCTACTCAAAAATGGGCGTGAGTAAAGCGACTGATATGATAAAAAAAATGAAGGAGAATATTCGTTTTATCCAGGAGCAGGGAATCCTCATTTCAGCCTGGTTTGCCATTGGCTATGAGGATGATGACTTGGAAACG
>Ga0209013_10004697_pt1 | contig 11919 bp, 8 predicted proteins | sample Cruoilmetagenom2_FD_187291 | JGI IMG/M metagenome (GOLD analysis project Ga0209013, IMG submission 187291) | Oil polluted marine microbial communities from Coal Oil Point, Santa Barbara, California, USA - Sample 2 (SPAdes) (version 2) | ecosystem: Environmental > Aquatic > Marine > Oil seeps ...
TTGGCAATCTTCCCGGGGCTGGGCGTAGGCTCCGGCCACACCGCCTATAGCTGCAATCCTGTCGGAGAATGCACAGGCTAATAGATCAGACATACCTCCCCCGTTGGACATGCCATTGGCATAAATGCGGGCGGGATCGATATTGTAAGTGAGGCTGAGATCTTCGATCAAGTCAGAAAAGAACAGCAGTTCCTCATCCATCGCTCCTGGGTTTTCATCTGAAGGTCGGGTATTCCAGCGCAGCGGGAATCCTGTACCTTTTGGGTAAACGACCAGGAATCCATTTTCGTCAGCCACTTCATTCCAACCGGTCATGGATTGCTGATGGGCCGGCCACTGGACAAAACCGTGGATGCTGATCACCAGGGGTGTTTTTGTGTCGGGGTCATAGGATTCTGGAACATAGATCAGGTATTTTCGGGTTTGTCCGCTAGACTTGATCTTGCCGTTGGTCCCGAATTGGGAGGATAATCCGAAAATACTGATTATTATTAGGCCAGCAGCAATATACAAGATTCTCTTATTTTTGGGTTTATTCTCAGCCATCTCTCCCTTTGTTGATATATGAAATATATATTTTTCAGCATTATTTATAACATAGCTGGGATTAACATTTTGTCTGGATGGAAGAAAAAAGAACCGCTATTCAAAATGAATAACGGTTCGAATACCGGCAGAGCTGGTATTGGAGAAAAATCTATCCCCGAAATTGGATCAATGGGATCTGATATTCAATACCATGGCAATGACATAAAGGACGGTATACCCTCCCCACAGCAACTGGCTCATGGGCCAGAGCGGCCACCAGTAGAACATCACTGTTGTCAGGTAAAGGAGCACATAGGGTATTCCGACACCTGCAACAAATGGACTCCGGAATTGGATCTGTGCTACATAATCAATATAAAAACCAAAGATGGCATAGAGCAGGAACAAGAACCCCCCCAACCAAAAATGCCAGCTTTTTCCTCCCCGCATCAGAATGATGCTGATGATCACTGCCGGGATGCACAGGGCATAGACCAGCCAGCCATATTTCACAGTATAACTTTCAAAAAAGGGTTTCCGAAGGGCAAAATGGAGGATGAGTATGATCTGGAAGGTAAATGCCCAAATTACAAACAGTTTGTCAAATTTATCATAGCTATTCCAATTTAACATCAGAAACCTCCAGCCCCAAAAAACTTTATCCACCTTGTCCGTAAATCCAGTTGTCCCCTGAGATGATAATACAATAATTTGTGATGGCTGTAATCCTTCTTTTGGATGATGTTCATCCAAAAGAAGGATCGATTGATATCTTTGATGAAGTTAAATTATGTGACTAAGAAAATAATCGACTCAGCTTTGTGATCGGATTGAATATTAATGGTTATGAATGGTTCGAGTTCAAAATGGTGGGGGTTAGTGAACTCACTTCACTCCGGGCATAGCGCTGAAAGGACCAGGTGGGCTTCAGTACCATTGATTTCAAAGACCATCACCCCCGTTCCTTCCCAACGGGACACACCTATTACGACCTCCATCCGATCATCGCCATTTAAATCCCCTATAAATTCCAGGTTGTAAGTCAGGGGGAAATAATTAACAACCTCTTCAGCATAATAGTCGCCAACCAGTTCAATTGTGGCTACTTCAGATCCGACCACCGTTCGCATCAAAACTACCGAATAATCTCGAGGGCCAACATTATGACCGGTAGGTTCAGCAAAACGGGTCCCATTGATGAAAACCTCGTCGGTCCCATTCCCTTCCAGGTCAACTTTCCAGATTTTGTTGATAGCCGGGATGGGCATGGATGGGGCCTGTTCGATCTGCCAGGCTGTTATCGCCTGCAGGTATACTTCAAGATCAATTGATAATTCTACTGGTGTCCGCGGCTGAACGTCCCAGTCACTAGAGACTCCAACGGCGCTCTTACTGGTAATGGGTGGATCGATGGTAATAAAATGCTGGTTACAGGTTCGAGCAAAGTTTAGTTCTTGCCCGATAACCCAATCCTGGAAATCAAAAGGGTTATAAAGTTGATAATTTGTGACGCCAGCTAGAACGCCTACCATGTCCGCTGCGCTGATCCAGTTTCCGTTTTGACTTCCCCCAACCAACAGGAAGGAATTTGGTCCTCCCTCAACCCTGGCAATGATCGCTGCAGATTGGGAGAGTATAGGCCCCGGTGTTGCCGGGTCCGGAGTATTTGTCATGGTGGGTGTGGATGAAGTTTCCGGAAGCGGAGTGAACGTGCTGGTGAAGTCTGGTTCCGGGGTCAAGGTCGGCTGCAGGTCAATTTGCTCACTGACTTCTGTTGGGGGTGGGGATGGAACGCTTGGAGATGAACAACTGACAACAGCTAATACGAGAAATAAGATACCGACTGGTTTCCGCCGCATAATGTCATTCCTTTGTTTTGTTAGATGATACCTGTGAGTATAGTATATGATAAATCCACCCGGTCAGGGTGGATTTATGTGTGGGCGGTATTGGGCTCGAACCAACGACCTTTGCGATGTCAACGCAACGCTCTAACCAGCTGAGCTAACCGCCCATCGAGGAAATATTATACAACTTCACTCCGGATTAGGCAATACTTTCAGGGATTGAGTACCCGATCCATAAAACCCCGAACCTTTTTGGCTACCACCTCAGGCTGTTCCAATGGCAGCATGTGTCCCGCACCCTGGATCACTTCCAGATCTGGGTTATTGATCTCCTTTGCCAGCTCCTCTGAAAAACGGATTGGAGTCATTTTGTCTTCATCTCCCACCATGATCAGAGTGGGTATCTGGACCTGATCTAATTCACCTTTGATGTCAAAGCGATCACAAGCCCTGAAATCGCCTGCCACCACGGAGGGTCGCATCTTTAACATGTTTTTCTTTACATTTTCAACAAGGGCAGGTTCGATTTTAGAGCTGAATGACCAGCGCATAATATTATCCACTGCAGTTGGAAATCCAACCTGGGTAGCAAGCTCTTCGATCAAGGAAAGGTTCACTGGCAGGGTGGCACCGGTGCTCATTAACACCAGGCCGTGTATCAACTCGGGATGGTTGATCGCCAGCCAGAGGGAGATCGCCCCGCCCATAGAATGGCCGGTTAGGATAACTTTGGGAAGCTTGAGCGCCCGGATCCATTCCAAGACTGTTTCCCCATAATCATGGATGCGCTGAAGACCGTGCCCTCTGGATTTTCCGTGACCGGGCAGATCAGGCGCATAGACCCGATAACCACTTAAACGCCGCAGCTGCGTCGGCCAGGAAAGATGGTCTCCGCCGGCGCCGTGGATCAGGATCAAGGTCTTTCGGGAAGGATCGTCGGCCTGGTAAGCTTGATAATAAAGATCAGTGAGATATGGCATGGAGAATATTATATACAGAAAACCCCCTTTGTTCAAAGAGGGACCGGGAAAAAGAGACCGGGATGAAAAGACCGGGGTGATGAGACTGGGGTGAGGGAGTGTAAGTCGTGAATAGTAAACGGAAACGGAGTAAGGGATTATTGGATTGAATAGTATTCGGTGGGAGGTAATTAGACTATTCGGTCGATTGCGAAGCAATCCCACAGTCCTCGGTCGTGCGTGAAGCGCACATCGGTCGCGCCGAAGGCGCTTTTAGATCAGCCGCAGCCGATCAGCGGCATCCGGGGTCAGCGGTAAAACTACCTGGATCTGAGTCCCCTCGCCGGGAACAGATTTGATATGGAACACACCCTGGACCAGCTCAGCGCGCTCGCGCATATTCAACATGCCCAGGCTGCCCCGATCATCATAGTTGTCCATTACATTTTCCACGAGGAATCCCTTTCCATTATCCTCGATTTCCAGGAAGGCTAAGTCCGATTGCAGCCTTTGCACTTTAACCCAGATCTTATTCGCTTTGGCATGCTTGCGGGCGTTGTTAACGGCCTCTTCTGAAATTGTGAAGATTACGGTCTGGGTGTTCATGTCCAATTCATCCACCAACTGGGGATCACATTCGATGATCACTTTTTGTCCAAAGGTGTCTTTGGTTTTTTCAGCCATAGAGTTCAGCGCAGCGATTAACCCTTCTGATTGCAGCACCAGCGGGCGCAGGGTAAAGAGCATATGGCGCAGCTGCTTGGAAGTCCGGCGGGCCAGTTCCTCTGTTTGATAGAGGGCTTCGCCGGCGGCTTCAACGTCCCTGTTAAGTAGATGGCGGGCTCGGCTGATTTGCATCGGGATAGCAGCCACGGTCTGGGTTGGTCCATCATGCAATGCTCGAGCAAGTCGGTTCTGGGCTTCTGACTGGATCTTGATGATTTGGTCCCGCTCAGCTTCCAGCTCCTGGAAGAGGTGGGCGTTCTGCATTGCTATCTGAGCCTGGTGGCCAACGGTGCTGATTGTTTCCTGGGCTTCTTCTGTGAAGTATCCTTTATCAGGATGACCAAATAACATCACACCGAAAGTATCCAAACCTGCCCGCAGCGGAATGCCAAAGCCACTTTGACAGGCTCGGAAGGAGATAAAGGTTTTTAGCTCTGGGTCGGCAGCTAAATTGTCAGTCAATTGCGGGTCACCTGTTTCGATGATCCTCTCCAATAAACCAGTGATTCCTGGAACTCGCGTGGTCATATCCGGCCGGGGTAAACCCCTTCCGTAGGCGACTTCTAGATCCGGTGAGGAAACATCATCTGAGGCGAATAAAAGTACTGCACTGATCAGCCGGTCAGTATCCATATTCGAGACGCGCAGCGCCAGGAAAGAGACATCAAGACTCTTTTCCAGCACCCGGGAATAGTTAAGGGTTACTGTCAGATCTGTGATCAAGGCGAACAAACGTCGAATGCGCTCATCGCTTTTTTTGTTCTTTTTGGGTTTGGGAGCAGGGTCCTGCTCCGGTGTGGGCTTAGGTAACAGGAAATAGGCCGCGCCTGCTCCTAATAACAGGGCGATTACTGCGGTCAATCCTAGGATGATCCAGAATTCTTGTACTGATACCATATTTAGCTCAGGGGCCAATCAGGTTAATCCAATATATCATAACCCAAAATGGACAACTTATCATGGTGACAAAATATCCTCTTAAGGTGGGATATTATTGTTTTATTCGCTTACCAATTCGTCGACAAACAGGCTTTCAAGAATTGGGATTAATCTTTTCACTGCCAGGGCCCGGTGGCTTAATTCATTTTTTTGTTCCGTCGTCAGCTCGGCCATGGTCAATCCAGTTTCTTCCAGGCGGAAGATCCTGTCGTAACCAAAACCACCATGCCCTCGTCCTTCCGGGACGATATTTCCAGGACAAGTTCCCTTGGTGACGATTGGAGATCCTTCCGGACCTACCAGTGCAACCACACTCTGAAAGGACGCTTTCCAGGGTTGGGGAATTCCTTCCAGGTTCTTGACCAAATAATGCCGCCGGTCTTTGTCGGTAGCATTCGGTTCCGGCGCATAACGCGCAGAATAGAGTCCAGGAGCCCCATCGAGGGCTTCTACCTCCAACCCGCTATCATCAGCCAGGGTCCAGATCTTGGCGGCATCAGCAAAGATAGCTGCCTTTAAAACTGCATTCTCCAGGTAGTTCAGGCCCCGTTCCTGGACTTGAATGTCCAGATCCAGGTCTTTAGGGGAAAGCAGTTCAATGTTCAGTTCACTTAAAAGCGACTGCAACTCAGCCAGCTTCCCTTGATTGTTGGTCGCCAGTAATAATTTAATCATAAGTTTAGTACCATCCTAATTACCATAATTCTAGTTGATTATTAAATCTGGTGCTTAAGAAAAACGTTAGGTTATGAAGGTGAAAGGGGCGAGCTTGAGGTAAAATGGAGTTATCAAATCTATCGACTGATGTCCTATGCCAACCAACCTGCCTGCCGACTATTTCAATGCTGAAGAGCGCTTCCGGTCAGCCACGACGACGGAAGATAAGATCAAGCACCTAGAAGAGATGATGGGTACGATCCCAAAACACAAGGGGACCGATCATCTCAGGGCTGATTTGCGTAAAAAGCTTTCTAAATTGAAAACTGCCGCTACCTCGAAAAAGACCTCGAAAAAGCAAGTATCCGCTTATCACATCAACAAAGAAGGGGCGGGGCAAATTATCATCATTGGCACAACCAATGTGGGAAAATCGAGCCTGGTTGCAAATCAAACCAATGCCGACCCAGAAGTCTCAGCAGTGCCATTTACCACCTGGTCCGCATTGCCGGGCATGATGATGATCGATAATATCCAGGTGCAGTTGATCGACACCCCTCCTATCAGTGATGAGTATATCGATCCTGAATTCCTGAACCTGATCAGACGAGTGGACCTGGCCTTGATCATGATCGATCTACACGCCAACCCGGTCCAGCAGTTCGAATTCGTGCTTCAGAAGTTACAGGAAAACAGGATTGCTCCCAAACACCTGGAAGGGAAGATCGAAGTTGAGGGATTTTTATTGCATGTGCCCACTCTGGTGGTTGTGAATAAATACGACAGTGAAGAATTCGAAGAACATTACCAGATCTTCCAGGAACTGTTGGGACAGGAATATCCCATGGTGCCGGTCTCTGTTCAGACCGGACACAACATGGATACTCTTAAACAAACAATCTTCGAAAAACTGAGTGTGATCCGGGTCTACTCCAAAGCGCCTGGCAAAGATGTCGATAAAACAGCGCCCTTTGTGGTAGACCAGGGCATTCAGATGGGTGATTTTGCTGGCAAGGTCCACAAAGATTTCCAGAAAAATCTTAAATCCGCCAAGATCTGGGGCACCAGTGCAGACTTCCCGGGCCAGATGGTCAGCCGGGATCATGTGCTGGAAGATGAGGATGTGGTTGAGCTGCAGATCTAGGACGCTATGCGTCCTGACCGAGGACGTATGACGGGGGAATGCTGAGCTTCCTGACGGGGGTAGGGAACTGTCATTGCGATGAGTGAACGCAGTGAACAGCCAGCCTGCCCAGAGCACTTCGTTTCACTCAGCATAAACTCCGTCGAAGGGAAGCAATCTGAACTAAATCTAACTGAAATCCCCATAGAAAAACTAAAAAATGATCAAGTAAGTTAATTTGATCCACCCTTAATCCAGATTGCCTTGATTAAATCCATGTAATTTATTGTGAGTTTGAAGCGAGAGCCCTTCGTTAGTCGCTCCGCTCCCACTTCGCTTTGCTCAGTGTCGCAATGACAGTGTGTGTGTGTTGGGTTGTTTTGAAAGTCGTTTCGCTCCTGCCTTGCAAGGACAATCCGGTCAACTGTCATTGCGAGAAGTGAACGCAGAGATCGACGAAGCAACCTGAACTATATCCAATTGAAATCCCCATAGAAAAATAGATAAATGATCAAGTAAGTTATTTTGATCCACCCTCAATCCGGATTGGCTTGATTTAACTTTGGAAGGTGAATAGAAAAAATGAAGCGAGAGCCCTTCGTTAGTCGCTTCGCTTCCACTTCGCTTTGCTCAGTGTCGCAATGACATTTTAAATGTTGGGTTGTTTCGACAGTTGCTCCGCTCCTGTCTCGCTATGGCGAGTAAGCATGATATGATACAAAGATTATGAAACTTACCCGGAAGAACTGGATCCAAATAAGCAGCACGACTCTGATCAGAACGGTGACCAATACCGGATTCCGGATGGTATTCCCCTTCCAGCCCATGTTAATGGAAGGTTTCGGGATCAGCCTGGCAACCATCACCCGCATGTACGCTGGTCAATCCCTGGTGGGCATTGTCAGTCCTTTTTTGGCTTCTCTGGCGGATACCCGGGGCCGAAGAACCGGGATGCTGGCAGGGATGATCCTGTTTTGCCTGGGCACCCTGGTGGTCAGCATCTTTCCTACCAGTTTGGGATTTTTCTTCTTCCTGATCTTATCCATGTTGGGAAAAGCGATCTTTGATCCTTCTCTTCACGCATATTTCGGCGATACGATTCCATTTGAACGGCGTGGATTTGTGCTGGGAATCACCGAGATTAGTTGGTCATTATCCTTTTTCCTGGGAGTTCCGGCTGTGGGTTTCCTGATGAGCCGACTGGGACTGCTTTCCCCTTTCATTATATTAACCGTCCTCGGGGTGATATCTTTTCTGGTTATCTTGATTTTGATTCCCGCAGATCCCTCTTTCCAACAAACTAACCAGAGCATATTGGCGAATTTTAGATTGGTATTAAGATCTGGCACGACTATGGCCGGGCTGGGTGTGATGCTGCTGATCTGCACCGCTAATCAATTGGTGAATGTTGTTTTTAGTGTGTGGCTGAACCAGTCTTTCGGCCTCCAGATCGCTGCCCTGGGGGGCGCATCTGCCCTGATCGGAGTAGCCGAGCTGGTGGGCGAAGGCGGGGTGAGCGCTATCGCTGACAGAATGGGCACCCGTAAAGCGGTGACATACGGTTTGATCGGGAGCGTGATAACTTCCGCGATCCTACCCCTGGTTGGCAGCACAACTGCGGGCGCATACTTAGGGTTGTTCCTTTTTTACCTGACTTTTGAATTTACCATTGTCAGCCTGATCCCGCTGATGACAGGAGTGCTTCCGGAAGCGAGAGGGACCGTTATGGCATTAAATATCGCCAGCGCGAACCTCGGGAGAGGTCTTGGTTCGTTGATTGCGGCGCCTATCTTTCTGGGGGGATTCTGGCTAAATGCCCTGGCCGCGGCAATCGTAAACCTGCTGGCGATACTTGTGTTACGCTATGTAGTTGTTCAGGAAAAAATTAGTTCTACTCGATAGGCAGATCTTCCAATTCTTTCACCATTCCATCTATGACATCAAAGCCGCCCTGCCAGAAATCCTGGCTGGAGATATCGATCCCAGATTCTGCGAGAAGTGCCGCCGGGGCTTTTGAGCCGCCTGCTTCCAGGATCTTGATATAACCAGGCTTGAAGCTGTCACCCTCTTTTTGGTAGCGCTGATAGAGTGACAGAACTAAAAGCTGGCCAAATGCATAGGCATACACGTAAAACGGTGTGTGATAGAAATGCGGAATGGAAACCCATTCCCAGCGGAACTCATCACTGATTGAGACTGCCTTCCCGAATTGCTTTTTCAGGTTTTCCATATACATCTCGGACAGATCATCGATAATGGCTCCATCTTTGATCATCTTGTGAGCTTCGCGTTCAAAGAGTGCGAAGAAAGACTGCCGCATAATGGTTCCATAGGCATCGTCAACTTGTTTGAAAAGAATATCCCGCCGAACAGCTGGATCCTCTTCCTGGGAGAGAAGCTTATCGATCAATAACATCTCACCAAAAGTGGAGGCATTTTCTGCCAGGGGCAGGGAAGAAGAATAGGTCAAGACGCTGTGATCCTTGGCCAGTAGGGCATGAATGCCGTGCCCGAGTTCGTGGGCCATGGTGGCTACAGAATCTGCGGTGCCCTGGTAGTTTAGCAACACCCAGGGAGAGAGATCTTTGTCCACAGACCAACAAAATGCGCCGCCGCGCTTGCCCTTTCGGACTTCGCTGTCCACATGACCATCGGCTATGATCTTATCAGCAAGCTCAGCAATCTTGGGATCAAAGGTCTGGAAGGCATCCAGCACCATATCCACGCCTTCCTGGTAGGTATAGGTTTTATCAGCCTGGGCTATTGGCGCATAGATATCATAACGACGCAGTTGATCAGTTTTGAGCCAGCTCGCTTTCAGGTCGAAAAATCGCTGAAAAACGTGTGTGTTTTTCTGGCAGACATCCAGAAGTGCATCCACAGCTACATCCGGCACGTCATTGCGTAGGTTGCGAACTGAGATCGGATTGCTGTAATTCCGCAGATCGATATTTTCGTTAGCCCAATCGCGCACGACGGTCTGGTAAATTTGACCCAGAATAGGTCCCGCATCACCATAAACCCTGTAAAGTTCTTGGTAAATTGCAGCACGTAGATCCGGGTCATGGTGGCGTGCATAGACCATTAGCTCATCCCGGGTGAGGTTTTTATCTTCTCCATCCACATTTACCTTGTAGGTGTAACGGTTGGTGATCGAGTCATAAAGGGTGATCAAGGCGCTGAACCCAGTCAAGTTTTTAATGTTGAGTATTTTTTCTTCCGGCTCAGTGAGTGTATGAGGAGTGTAGTGGCGCATTTCCTCCAGCCAGTATTTGAGATCGCCAGAGGTTGTCTTTAAACGGTCTACTGTAGCCTGGTCCAATTCTTTCCACCACAAACTGAAGAAGAGAGTTTTATTCTGGAGACCGACCAGGAACTGCTCGATTCGGGCGAACAAGGCTTGAGCGTCCTGATCCTGGGTATCTCCATAGAACCATAAACCAGCATAACCAAACAGACGGCTGCTCTGTTTAGTTATCACTTCCAGTTCGTTAACTATCTTGAGAAAATCCTTTTCATCGATCTCAATATCCAGTTCGGGACGCCGTTTCTCGAATACCTCGATGGATTTTTCAAGTTTTTTCATGCCGTTCTCGAATTCCGGTGTCTCATGACCGGGGAAAAGGGCATCTAAACTCCAGCGTTCCTGTTTATAAGCTGCTGACATGGGTGTCTCTCTCTTTACTATATTTAAGTTTGATTTTCTTATCAATCTATGATTTAGCGATTATACATCATGAACCTTTCGGTGTCCAAAAAAAAGGTTCTTGAGAAGGGGGATTGGATTTCTGTTCCCGAATCTCTGAGCGGAGGTCCTGAGCGAAGCCAAAGGACCGCAGTCGAAGAGCATCTCGACTTCTCTCAGTCCTGCGGACTTCATTCCGCTCGATGATTTGATTTTTTTTATGAGTAGGCGGTTCCCGAATCTCTGAGCGGAGGCCCTGAGCGAAGCCGAAGGACCGCAGTCGAAGAGCCATCTCCAGCATGTTATAATTTTCTGACAGTTTTTTATCTTTTTCGTTTGATTTCAAAGCTATCTTAATCCTGATTTTTCAGGATCGCGGGAGTTCTTATGACTGAAGCGCTCGATTTCCAATCTCTGATCATGGCCCTGGAGAAGTTCTGGGCTGATAACGGCTGTTTGATCTGGCAGCCCTACCACACCGAAGTAGGAGCTGGAACAATGAACCCGGCCACATCGTTGCGGGTTTTGGGTCCTGAACCCTGGAGTGTTGGTTATGTAGAGCCCTCTATCAGGCCGGACGATGGCCGTTATGGCGAAAATCCAAACCGTTTTTACCAACATACCCAGTACCAGGTGATCTTAAAACCAGATCCGGGAAACCCCCAGGAGCTTTACTTGAAATCCCTGGAAGCACTGGGTATCGATCCTGTGCTGAATGACATTCGATTTGTGGAGGATAACTGGAAATCGCCCGCCCTTGGCGCCTGGGGTCTGGGATGGGAAGTGTGGTTAAACGGGTTGGAAATTACCCAGTTCACTTATTTCCAGCAATCAGGTGGGCAATCGCTAGACCCGGTTTCCGTTGAATTGACTTACGGGCTGGAGCGGATTGCCATGGCCCTGCAAGGTGTGCGCGATTTTAAGAATATTCGTTGGAATGAAAACTACAGCTACGGGGATGTACAGCTGCAAAGCGAACAACAGTTCAGTAAATACGCCTTCGAGTTAGCAAATGTGGATAATATGCGGGAAATGTACCGCTTGTATGAGGAAGAAGCAAAGCGCTGCTTGGAAGCAGGCCAGGTTCTTCCAGCTCATGATTATGTTCTGAAATGCTCCCATGTCTTTAACCTGCTTGATACCCGCGGCGCAGTGGGTGTTACGGAAAGAGCTGGTTATTTCCACCGTATGCGGGACCTTTCCCGCAATGTGGCGGATGCCTACCTGGAAGAACGCCAGCGGTTGGAATTTCCCTGGCTGGACAAAGCCTCCGGCGAAGGACTTGGTGAAGATAAGGTATCCAGTGTTAGTTACCCCTCAAAACCAGCACCCTTTGTGCTGGAGATTGGCACTGAAGAATTACCTCACGGGGATATTGAGGATGCTATTCAACAATTGGAAGAGAAAGTTCCCGCTGTCCTGGAAAATCTGCGGCTTGATTATGAGGGATTACAG
>Ga0209013_10004698_pt1 | contig 11918 bp, 1 predicted proteins | sample Cruoilmetagenom2_FD_187291 | JGI IMG/M metagenome (GOLD analysis project Ga0209013, IMG submission 187291) | Oil polluted marine microbial communities from Coal Oil Point, Santa Barbara, California, USA - Sample 2 (SPAdes) (version 2) | ecosystem: Environmental > Aquatic > Marine > Oil seeps ...
CTCCACGTTCATTAGTACCATTGCTTGTAGCCGCTGCCCCATATCTCGTAACTGTAAGATCACCAAAATCTGCCGCGTTACCTAAAGTATTAATTGTTATATAATCGATTACATTAGTATAAGTACCAGTAGTGCCACCACCGAACACCCCGCGGCCATTAATGCTATTACTTGTAGCACCTGCCCCATACCTTGCAACTGTAAGATCTCCAAAATCTATTGCATTGCCTAAAGTATTGATTGTTATGTAATCGATTACATTAGTAGCACTACTAGTATTTCCGCCACCAAACACCCCGCGTTCATTAGTACCATTACTTGTACCACCTAAATTATTTCTGTTACTTGTAAGATCACCAAAATCTATTGCATTATCTGGAATGGTGATTGTTATATATTCAATTATATCATAATACTCATTACCGCCACCAAACACCCCGCGATCATTAGTACCATTACTTGTACCGCCCATACCCCTTCTGTTACCTGAAAGATCACCAAAATCTATTGCATCACCTAGAGTATTGATTAGTACATAATCAATTTCATTACAATAACTGCCACCAGTATGACCACCAGCAAATACCCCATAAACAAGAAACAAAAGATCGAATTCAAATTTAGAATTATCAAGTAATCTCACTCTAAAAGCACTATCAGGAAGATTAAACCAATCAGTAATAACAGAAGAATTGCCAAGTTCATTATCTAATGAAACAGTATCTAAATAATTTTGAAATGGTAAACCCGAAACTAAAATAATGTTAGGCTCAGCAGTTTTTACAATGACATTAACCCCATCACCTACAATTCTTCTCATAATGTTTCCTTAAATCAAACCACCTTTTAAAATTACTTCATTTGCGGTACCATCTATTTGAGTAATATGCAATCCAATTTTTACAGCACCCATTACATCCCATTCTAATGCTGGAGAAGAATAAATTCCAGATGCAGCACCTTGACGAAATTTTATAGTACCCATTGCAGATGACTTAGTAGTTCGAACACCTAAAACAGTATCCCCCGCATCATTAAATATTATAGGAGTAACATAAACACCACCATCTTCAGCAGAATGTTCTGGAATAACAACTATAACTGTTTTATCCCCAACAGTCAATAAATTACCTGTTAAATCTGCAGGTAAAGCAGTTAAATCAACTCCATCAACTGTAGTAACTGCAGCTGCACCGCCACGTATAGCAGTTGGAGTTAATTGGCGCCCAGCCCAATCAATAATTTGTATTACTCGATTATTAAGTGCATCATCTTGTTCGTAAGCATCACGAGTTGCAACATAGTCTCCAGTATCTTGATCAGCAATTCTAGTAGACTGTTCAGCCATAGTTAAATTCCTCCATTGTTATATATTTTGACCTACTAATTGTTTACGTTTCAAACCTTTCTCTAATTGATTGATCATATCTTCAGTTGCGAGACCCTTAAAAGGAACACCAGCTAAATTAATATCAAATTTTCTTATTGGTGAATCGTCATTTAATAATTTCTTTTCAACAACTGATCTAACTTTAGTTAATCGTTTGCCTACAGAAGGAATACCCACTGCTCCAGCTTTGCCTTGATTATATGCACTAAATAAATCCCTACCATACATCCGAACTGCTTCTTTATTTATTACAGCTTCACCTGGTTCTAAGTCAAATGGAAGACTATCACCACCACCATATCCAGGTAACACTGTACCAGTACGAGCACCAGATCGTTGAATTGTACTCATTGCAGAAGCGGCACTTTTAGCTGCAGCATTTAATGTATAAAATATATCAGAAGAATCAATTAATTTGTTGTTGAAGGTGTTTAAGCCCTTGACTGCATTTTCTGTAGGCTCTACCATAGGCTCTACTACATCTGCAGCATTTTCTGATATATTGAAATCTTTAATTTTAAAATTGATTTCATCTAATGCATCAGCAAACTGTTGTGCTTTTACACTATACTTTGAATCAGGTACATCTAACTGTGATTGTACATCTAACATCTTATCAGATAAACCTTGTAAATGATTCAAGAAACTTTGAATTTCAACAGTAGACGCTTCTTCACCTTTCTCAGCAAAAGCACTTTTCAATTCAGAAAATTTTTGTGCAAGCTCAACCATTGACCCTTCTGCTTCACCTTGTAATGAAGGAAATGCATTAGATAATGCATCAGTAAGACTTTGACCAAAAACATCTTCAATATTTTGCATTAAAGTATTAACTTTAAGAGCGTTCTGTTCTAACTCAGCAGCAGCACCACCAAATAAAGTATCTGTTGCATAAACAACACCAGAAGCCATATCTTTAAAAATTCGAATACTATCACTTGTGAATCCTGAATCAATATCTTGTGCATTTTGAACTTCATAATTTATGGCTGGACCTGTAGAATCAAAAGCCATTACTTCTGATTTTGGATAAGCTTCTTGAAGTGTTTGCCTTTCTCGTTTAGCTTGTAGCATTCCAAACAGTGTAGACCCAAACTTTTTTATTACTTCCTCGGTTGTCTGAAAAGCATGCGTCATTCCGGTAGTTGAATCTTTAATTGTGGTTAATCCCATAGATGCATCCATTGATAAGTTTTCAACATTACGAGATACATCTATAGATTTAATTGTATCAAGAAATAATTTGCCTCCTTGAGATAAAGATACCAAATCTGATTGAGGTATAAGATTACTAATTGCATTTTTAAAATTCCCAGCAGAAGATTCCAAATAATTTGTTAATGCTTCAGCTTGTTGTTGCATCTCTTCTTGAACTCCAAATGGGCCAGGCGACACTACAGATACTGCTTCAGGAAAAAGACCAGATGTTATATCAGGCATTATCTTGGGAAAAAGATTATTCAAAGATTTAAGTGATTCTTCTAAATGAGTATCATGAACAAATATTGAACCTTTTGTGGATCCAAGTTTAAGTAATTGTTTAACTGCATCATCAGTAACATTCATATCCTTATCAGTATATAAAGGGCTCTTGCCCAATTCAACTAAGTATTCATTAAATGCAGACTTTAATTTAGCTTCATTTTCAAGAATAGTTCTAATATCTATTTCATTACCACGGTCCATTACCTCCCTAAAATTCTCAGGTAACTGCATTGTCATATTTGGATACGCAGTAGATAACCACTGTGAAAATCCATGAACACCAGCACTCATTTGTTTAGCTGCTTCTTGAACTTCACCATAACCTTGAATAATTTCACGCTCTTCAACAGAAAGGGTTTTATTTGGTATAAATACTTTTGCAATTCCTCTAGCAATTGCCTCCTGATTAATATCTATACTCTCACCGTCTTTAGTTGCATAAAGAGTGGCAATTAGTCTATTAGTTTTTTCATCGTACTCCCTAAAGAATGCTTGAATCTCATAACCTGATTTTTTATATTCATCAATTAAGCTTTTCATGCCCTCAGTTTGTAAAGCACCACCCGCCTGCATTGATTCTAATGCATCAATAAAAGCAAGCCTCAAATTAACAACTATATCATTAACTTTAATAGTGTCTGCATCAATAATTTTATTAACATCAACTGGAATCATTTTTCCAAGTGTTACATCTGTTTGTGCATCACGTTCTTGAAGTTTTCCATCCTGCAAACGAAGATCGCTTTTTGAAAGTATTGACTTTTGAAAAGATTTAGATTGTGCTTTGAAAAACTTCTCATATCCATTATTTACATCTTTAAATGATGATACTGTAATTTCTTCAACCTTATCAGCAACTTCAGTCCATTGAGGCAATTCATTAACAAAAGCATCAATCTTATTTTGATTCTCTTGAATCTTTTTCAATGAAGCTTCAGATTTAGTTGGTTGGACTTGTGCTTGTAATAAAGTTTTTGCAGTTGTTGATTGAATACTTGATGTATCAACTTGTTTAAGATCATTGCTTGTGATCTTAAGCATGTTAGTTATATCATCTAAATAAGAACCCATCGATGCTGAATCTAAAGATTTGGCTTCATTACTTATGCCAGTAATGCTACTTAAAATAACATCTAATCTAGAATCAATTTCTTCCTGAGTTTTCCCAGATACCTTCATGCGCTCTAACTGAATAAGAAACTGTGAGCTAAGTTCATTGATATGAGAACTAGCTTCTGGAAAAGATTTACCAAGATTAAGTAATTGTCGAGATATATCAGACACAACATTTGCTTTTTCTACAGGTGCTTTACCAAAAGCTCTAATAGATGGTTGAACTTGTGCTTGTAATCTATTTGCTGCATCAACTAAACCTTTACTCGATTCACCAATTAATTTATTAAACATTGTGAGAGTTTTATCATCTTTGAACAAACCTTCTTTATCTAATTTAACATCAAATCCCATAGCACTTAATGCTTGAATTGCTTGAGTCAAGCCTTCACGTTTTAATAAATCAGCGATTACTTTACTCTGCTTAGAGACTGTCTCTGAATACTTTGTGAGCTTCTCTTGTAACATAACTAAACTACTTAAAGCATCCTTTGTCTCTTGATAATCCTTTTCAGCTTGTGTAGCTACTATCTTTGCTTTATTATTTGCTTCAACTAAACTTGCAGAAATATTATGAGTACCCTCTTTAACAGTTTCAAAATCTTTAGCTAATTTGGGATCTTGGAAATCTCCAACTATAGAACCTAAATCCTCTAAATTAGATACTTTAAGTTCACCAGTATCTAAATCAATTAGTTTATCAACAATCCCTGAAGCTGCTGCTGCTGTCTTTTTCCCTTGCTCACTAATTTCTTTAATAGCAGCGGCCTCTTCTTTTTGAAGATCTGCCACTATTTTATTGTGAGCTTCTTGTGCAGCTGAGTCTCTAGCGGATTGTTTGGCCCTATCTCCAGATTTCTCCATCTCTGAAGCCTTATTTGTGCCTTGTTCACCTTTCCAGGTACCTCTTTGAGCAGATTTTAAATTAGCCAGCTGTTTCTTTTCTCTATCATAACGCTCAGTCTCCTCAAGCTTTCTCGCCTTAAAAATTTCTTTGACTCCATCTAATTCGGCTTTCTGGCCAGAAGCAATTCTTTTCTTATAAGAAGTTATAAAGAAACTTTCATACTCTTGATTAAGAGTTTTCATAGTTGATTGGAATTCTTTTATTGCAGATACTTTCGCTTCAGATGAAATAGCTATTTCAAATGCACGTTCATATGCTTCTTTAGCTTTAGCAACTTTGTTTTGAATTACAGCCAACTCAACAACTCTAACTTGTTCTGATATATCAGGACTTTTTGTAAACTTCTTTAAAAAATCCAAAGTAGATGAAAGGACTTTATTTGTTAAACTTATTCCTTTAGACCAATTAGCAATAGTATCGCCAACTTCAATACTTAAAGATTTTACACTTGCAATTACATTAGTCAAACGTTCCATGCGTTTAACAGTTAAATCTATTGCACCAGCTACATCACCTGACATAGCCTTTGCCAAATCTTGAATTCCTTTATGACCACTCTTAATTGCTTCTTTTAAAGATTTTTCCATTCCCTCAGTAAATTTTTCTATTGAATCTTCACCATCTTCTTTAGAACCAAATGAAGTATCAACTACTGACGCTTGAGATCGACGCCACTCTTCTGCAACTAAATCGCCCATTTGAGACATTGATTCTTGTAATAACCTAAATCTCATTGTTGCGGCATTAACAGCATTATTCATACCAGAACGCCACTCATCCTGTGCATGTTTGGCTTTAGCCCAAGGACCAATTAAAGCAACTCTTAATTCATTACCCCACTCACTAAATGTTTCAGGTAGCTTATTATCCTTTACCATTTTAGAAGTTTCTTCAGCCCAAACACTCCCTACTTTTGTATAAGCTGAAGTAAAACTTTTAACTATTGGATCCGCTGTTTTTGAAATGTCTCTTTCTAATTTACCCAAAACAGATTTTGATCCATATACAAAAGAACTACTTAAAGCTCTCTCAACATCAAGTGAAGCAGTGGCTCCTCTATCAACCCACTGGCCCCAAGTACGATCCCAATTACTTTCAAATTCTTTTGCTAATGTACCCCCCATCTGAGTAATACTGGTATTTAACATTGATATATCAGTAGCAGCTCTTTCAATAAACTTTTTAGTAGAATCTGCCGCTTGTAACATACTACCATCTGAAGAAATCGCTTTCATAGATTGATGAAATAATTTAAGATCTTTACGTGCTGCATTAATTAAAACAACTGCTCGCTCATCTTTCCCTAAACCAGCCCATGAATCAGCAAGACCCCTAACTTCAGTATTACTCTCAGAAGCTAAATTAGGGAACATTTTCATAAAAGTAGCAAACTCTTCAGCGCCCTCTACTTGAAATGCTTTATTTAGATTTTCACCTACTTCTTTAAATTGATCAAATAACTCTGCAGTCTTTGAACTTTGCTTCATTCTCTTAATAAGAGAACTAAACTTTAAATTAGTAACCTCAATACTATCACCAAATAAAATTGTAGATTTTGAAGTATTATCTAACTGTTGATCAAAAGTAGCAACCGAATCTTTATCCCATACTAAATCAAAAGTTGTAGCTCCTTGTTGCAAAACTACTTTAGCTGAATCAACCATTAATTTGGCTGCTTCAAGCCCTTGGCGTTTAAATTTAATCTTATCTGGACTACTCCAATCTTTTGCTGTGATATTTAAACTAGCATCTGCTTCATTGCCAGTAACAAAATCCCAAGTTCGCTCTAACCAAGAACCTTCAAGTGCAGTTGTAATTGTATTTTTATAGATTTCAGATGCTTTCTTATATTCATTACCTAATTCAACAAATCTACCAATTGCTTTAGCTGAAGTCTCTTCTTTTAAATTTTTAATGACATCACTTAAGTCTCTCCAAGCAATTGCTGCATCAACTACAGTACCATGGTTTACTTGAAATTCAAAATCTTCAAATTGGGTAGTTCCTTCCAACAACCCTCTCAAATGAGATAAGTCTCGAATAAATTCTTCAGTATCTACATCAGCACTAACTTTAATATGCATATCCATTGACTTACGTAATTCATCAAGCTTACTAACGTACCTAGTAATTCCTGATATGTTTCCTGTAAGACTTGCAACAGTTTTATTAAACTCAGCATTTGTTGTACCTAACATTTGTGCATAATATTCAGTACCTCGTGTAAGTTTTTCAAACCACTCAAAAGCTTTTTGTACTGCTAAAGATAAAGCCATAAGTACAACTGTAGATGATAGGAATCCAGTAACTGCTTTAGCTGCTCCACGTACTGCCACACCTATACTTTTAAACCCTGAAGAGATTTTGGTCAAAGCTTCACGTCTAGCAACTGCTTTACTAAATGCAGAATCTAATTCTCCAATTCGAGGGGTTACACTACCTATCATTCCCCGCATAGTTTTAAACCAACCTGTTAACTTTGAAGTACTAAAGCCAACTCCATCAGCAAATCCCCTCCAAGCCTCACCTAATATAGATACGTTTTTTGTTTGTTTAATAGAATCTTTTTCCATAGCATCTTGAGAAATTCCTACAGATGCTTCACGAACTGGTTCTGATATTTGATCAATCAACATACCAAATTGATTTGATACTTTTTGAGTTTGAACATCAAATTTACTATAACTATTAGTCATGTTAGATGCAAACTTATCCCAAGCTGCAGGATTTCTAACTAACTCAAAAACTTGATCCATAGACTTAACGCCCATCTTACTCATTTGATCCATGTTCGAAGAATATAATGTATTTAACTTTTCCATTCCTTTAAGTGAATCACTAAATCCTTTTGTAGATACAGTACCTAATCCAAAAGTTTTTATCTTACCTAAATTATTTGCTTCGATACCTAATTGACGCAATTTAGTAGTATATTGATTCATAGTTACAGAACCACTTGCTAACTCTTTTTCAAGAACATCTAATTTAGTAGTTAAATTAGATAGGCCACTTGCTTTAATAGCTTCTTTGTGAACTGCATTAAGCCTATCTCTGAATTGATCAGCAGAAATTGATCCTCTTTGGAACTCACTAATGGCTCTAGTTAAATTAGTCTTAATTGTAAATTCTTTTTCACGAGCTAAAAAAGTTGGTTCGAATGCAGCAATTGAACGCATTTGGCTATTAAATTCAGTTAAGTCCCCCATACTCCATTTGCCTGAAGTTACTTTAGTGAATGCTCTTTCAATATCTTTTAAGCCAGATATAACAAGTTGCTGTTGAGGCTTAAAAGACGACATTGATCCAGTTAATCCTTTAAACATAGATACTGCAGATCCTACTTTACTCATTGCAGTCATTTTGCTTGCTGCAGTTTCATATGCTTGACCTAAACCAATTGCATTTAAACCTGTCTTTTTTAATTCAATATTAAGTACTTTTAATGCATTCCTATTTTGATCTATATTAAGAGTAAATCTATTAACTCCTTGAGCCCACTTATCAAACCTTAAAGCATCTAATCCAGGCAAAGGCTTTTTCCTCATTCCAGCAAATATTGCAGCGCCAGTTGCAACTACACCAAAAAATGAAATGTAACCTTTAACATCTGGAATATCCGGAATAAAAGGCATCTCAGAAACTCTTTTAATACCACTCTCTACTTGTTGGACCATTGAAGCTGTAATAGTAACTACACCACGTGCTAATCCCATTATACGTGCATAACCTGCTCGAGTGAAGCCTTCAATTCTATGAATTGATCTATCAAAACCTCCAATTAATAAGTCAGACATGTCTTCACCAGCACTAAACGCAGCATACTTTAACTGAAACAAAGTCTTTTCATAATCACCAGCTTTTAATAATAGAATGGCAAATGCACGAGCACCAACTACACCCATAGATTTAAAAGTTCTAGTCAAATTATCTACAGTAAGATTAGCAGTCTTTAACTGTTCTTGCATTGCTATACCAGCTTGAATAATATAATCAAACGGTCTAGCCCCACTGGCTTCTAATCCCTCAAAGATTTTAGATAAGTCAACTCCTATGTTTGCTTGACTTCCAATTGCTTGTAATACATCTCTTGTTTCATCTAATCTTTTAGTTGAGTTTAAAAGCATCCTATTAAATGCTCGACCAGCTTTTGAACCTTTTAACATATTATCATTTAAAATTGCAAGTGCTGCAGTTACTTCCTCAAATTGCATACCGGAAAGTTTAGCAGTAGCAATTGTATAACTTATACCAGTAATAAGTTCTCCAATTGTAACCATATGATCTCTAAATGTTGCAGTTAATACATCAGTAATATATACAAACTTTTCAGTATTTGTTCTTGCTCCTTCAATTGAATCCCCATACAAATTAAAAACACCTGCTATCAATCGAGTAGTATCTTTAACCTCACCCTCAGTAGCAATTATCATTCGAAGAGTTGGCTCAATAGCAGACATAACTTCATTCGCTTGCAAACCTGCAGAACCTAATTGATACATCGATTCGCCAATTTCTTCAGAAGTTGCACCGAGTTGCTTAAATAAGCTATAGAAAGTACTTCTTGTTTGAGCCTTAAACATTACTTCCATATTTTTAGCCCAATCAGAAGCCCAACTAACACCAGCACCAGATAAAGCTCGAATTGAAGAATCAATGCCTAACACTGCATTATTGGAATCACGAAGAACTCGAAGAACTCTTCGTACTTGCATATCCAGAGCACCAAAATTAGAAAGTATCTTTTCTAACTGGCCAAACCCCATAAAAAAGATTTGTTGTGAAACATACCATCTAGTTTGGTAGGCAACTAGATTTAAAAATTGATCTCCTGCGATCCTTAACTTACCGGAGAATCGATCTGCTAAAGTGACCATGCCTTGAGATTGGCTTTTTAATAAAGCCATACTTGAAGTCATTTTTTTGATTTCTTTACTAACTCCTTTGAATCCAGTAAATGCTCTCATTGGACCCATTGCAGTTTCTAACTTTGCACCTAATTCATTTGCATAAGAAAGAAATTCACGTCTTGCATCTCCTGTAGACAAAGACTTTCTAAACTCAGGGCCCATTGCTTTCATAGAAATAAGTAGGCTCTTTATTTCTGCATGAACACCTTTAGCTTCTCCTCTTGTCTTTAATAGTCGACTTTGTAAATCAAGTTTTGCGGATTCAGTCTCTACACTCCTTAAAACTCCTTTGACATTTGTTAATGCAACAGTTAATTCTTTAGCACCAACAGTATCTTTGCTTAAGTTATCATGAACCTTTTGTAACTCAACACCAGCAGCACCCATTGACTTAAGGCCAGCAGCACCATTTAACAACTCCATTATAAATCCTTGTATTGCTTCTCGGGATTTATTTAAGGTATCACCAGCTAAATTTTTACCTAATGAATTTAATTTAACAGTTAGCTTATCAATAGCCGCGGCAGGATTTAATGCAGCTAATTGAGTCAACTCAGCAATAAATTTCTCTTCCCCAGGAAGAATTCCTTTAAATTCTGAACCTAGCTTAACAACGGCATTGTTAATTACCTGCAGTACTTTTCCAACTTCTTTTCCAGCTCCAGCCAAATGATCCATTGCTAACTCACCACCACCAAAATCTACCACTGGTTCTGAAAAGCTAGTGTGAATGTCAGCTAAATCAGCTGCAATACTGTCACCAACTGCTTTACCTGGAGTAACGCCTAAATCAGTTAAAAAATCGGGCTTTGAAGGTTTTGCGGCCTGCTCCATCTTCTGAACACCCTGTTTGGTTTTTTGTGCGACTTTAGTTGACCCTTGTTCAACTACTCGAGCTAAAGCTTGAAGTCTTTTTTCTGCCTCATCAGGTACTGCCATTAAAGCTTCAGAACTAAATATCTGAGTTAACTTACGTACATCATTCAATAACTCTTTAGTTACTGGATCTAAATCAATACTTCTAATAACATTAACCATTCCTTTTAACATTGAAGAAAATTTCTTCATGTTATTTTCGATATTAACATTTCCTTTAAAAGCTTCACCAATCATTAACATAGATTGAGCTAATGGCTTTAATACTTCAGCAAGCATCGTAGCATTAATTGCCATATCTTTGCTTACACCAAAATTAAGCCTTTCAGAAATGTCAGGGATTCTGTCTAATAAGACTATCATTGACTTCATTACTTTTTTAAAATGACCTAATGCAGTAGCTCCTTTTTTAGAATCTTTATCTATCTCACTAAACACAGCTGTAAATTGATAAAGATCTTTTGTTGCAGCAACTAAATCTCGCAAACCTTGGGCAAACTGAGAGAATCTTTTAGCAGCAGTTGTACTTGCAAATCCATTTAAAGCTTTAACTGCAGGGTTCATTGCAACAGCAACCTGATTCATTGTTGTTATAACTACAGCACCAAACATATTAATTTCTTTTTGAGTTAATGTAAAGTCTGATGCAATTTTGATTCTCTCCATTGCATCAAAGAAACTATTAATTGCATAACCTACATCTCTCAATGGTTTTAGGCTTGTACTTAATCCAGCTCCAATAGACAATTTAAATTTAGAAGTTTTACTCAACTCCGCATCTAATTGCATAATAAGAGTAATTAATTGTTTAATGCCTTTTTGAATTGCACCAGATTGAGTCTCTTCTCCCACTCTACGTAGCTGAGTCATTAATATATCTAAACCCTCACCTACATGAGTAATTGCTTTAGCAAACATACTAAACGTACCAGTTAATTGAATCTCCTTTCCTTTTCCTGGGCCAAAATCCCACTTTATTGGTTTGGCAAAAGCCTCTCCCCATTTAGTTAACCACGAAGTATCTCCTGAGAGTTTTTTGAGATCTTGCATATTAACGCCAAGTTTAGCTAAAGCGTTACCTAATCTTTTTAATCCTTCTGTTGTCTTATCTGCCTCCATTCCAGTTTCAGGAGCAAAATATTTAGTTACATCAGGAGCCTTAAAAGCTGACATTGTTTGAGATGTATAACCTAAAAATGTTTCAAGATGCCTCTTATTAGTCTTTGTCATACCACTAAAA
>Ga0209013_10004699_pt1 | contig 11916 bp, 9 predicted proteins | sample Cruoilmetagenom2_FD_187291 | JGI IMG/M metagenome (GOLD analysis project Ga0209013, IMG submission 187291) | Oil polluted marine microbial communities from Coal Oil Point, Santa Barbara, California, USA - Sample 2 (SPAdes) (version 2) | ecosystem: Environmental > Aquatic > Marine > Oil seeps ...
TCGCCCGCTTTACGCAGCAGCTGCCGGCACTCGGCGCTCAGGTGACGCAGGTGCAGGCGTTTGCCGGCATTCATGTAGCGCTCGGCCAGGGTATCAATCGCTTCGATGGCGCTGTGGTCCATCACCTGTGAATTTTGAAACTCGACGACCACGTCATCCGGGTCGTTTTTGGGGTCGAACAGATTCTGAAAGTTGTTGACCGAGGCGAAGAACAGCGGGCCATGCAGCTCGTAAACTTTGCCGCCCAGCTTTCCCTCGTAGCTCTTGACGTTGATGTGCTTGGCATGCTCCCAGGCAAACACCAGGGCGGAGACGATCACTCCCACGACCACGGCGATGGCCAGGTCTGTCGCTACAGTCACCGCGGAGACCAGCACCAGCACAAAGGCGTCAGAACGTGGAATCTTTCCCATGATGCGCAGGCTGGACCATTCAAAGGTGCCGATAACCACCATGAACATGACGCCGGTCAGCGCAGCCAGCGGGATCATCTCGATGAGTCCAGAGGCGAACAGAATAAAGGCGAGCAGGAACAGTGCGGCGGAGATTCCCGAGAGGCGTCCACGCCCGCCCGAATTGATATTGATCATACTCTGACCAATCATGGCGCAGCCGCCCATGCCACCGAAGAAACCCGTCACTGTATTGGCAGTTCCCTGTGCGACGCACTCCTTGTTGCCACGGCCGCGGGTCTCGGTGATCTCGTCGATGAGGCTCAGGGTCAGCAGTGATTCGATAAGACCGATGGCAGCGAGGATTACCGCATAGGGGAAGATGATTGTGAGCGTCTCCCAGGTGAAAGGCACGGCAGGGATGCTGAACCGGGGAAGGCCGCCGGCGATGGAGGCCAGGTCACCCACGGTGCGGCTCTCCAGGCTCAGGCTGACTACGATCAGGGTGACCACGATGATTGCCGCCAGGGAGGAGGGAATCGCCTTGGTCAGCTTGGGCAGGTAGCGGATGATAGCCATGGTCATAACAACCAGGGCGAGCATGATATAGAGCTGGTTTCCCTGCAGCCACTGACTCTGGCCTGCCGCATCGGTCGTCTGGAACGACTGCAGTTGAGCCAGGAAGATGACGATGGCGAGGCCGTTGACAAAGCCGAGCATCACAGGATAGGGCACCATGCGGATGAACTTGCCCAGTCTGAGCGCCCCCACCAGTATCTGGATCAGTCCCATCAGCACCACCGTGGCGAACAGGTACTGCACGCCGTGCTCGGCCACCAGCGCCACCATCACCACCGCCAGGGCGCCGGTTGCTCCCGAGATCATGCCCGGACGACCGCCAATGACTGCTGTGATCAGCCCCACCATGAAAGCCGCATAGAGGCCCACCAAAGGCTCTACTCCGGCGACAAATGCGAAGGCGACTGCCTCGGGCACCAGCGCCAGGGCAACAGTGATGCCGGAGAGGAGGTCATCCTTTGGGCAACCGCGATCGGTGCATTCGAAATTGAAAAACACGGGGAACCTCGGGAACTGGAGGGGAAAAGAGGACGATAATGGGACGGGGATGCAAGGCCCCTCGCGCTGAACCGGTGGAGAATACTCGGCAGCAGGGTGATTGTCAAGTTAGAAACGGGGTTGTGACATCCCTAAAATAATTTATCAAAGGGTGTGATATGTAACTTCTATCAAAGCCAGGTTGCCATTTGAGTCTTTGCAGGAGTAGAAGTTGCAGGGGGGATAAGGGGGGCTATTGCCCTACTCCCCCCTTTGAAAAAGGGGGGTTGGGGGGGGTATTAGGTGATAGTGCAGCTCATGTCCTGTCCGCAGCACATCGGTGACTTGATCTTGCCGTGTCCGTTGGGGCATTCGGATATCTCCACTTCGGTGCCGTCATCCAGTTTCAGGGTGCCGTCAACCAGTGGAGCGTCGCACTTGCCGCAGGTGGCATTGACGCTCATTCCACAAATTTTGCATTCATAAGTTGCCATTGGTGTTCCTCAATTCGATATTCGTTAAGGCGGAAACCGAATATATCAACCTGCTCATCAACTGTCCAATGAAAACATGACACGAGCCGTAGGGCGGCATAAGCGGAGCGCATCCCGCCATTTTCGGTGCAATGCGCGGAGCTTATTGCACCCTACGTTCTTACTCCTCACTCCTCAGTCCTGTGGTTAACGACTGGTGCTCCGGTATGTTAAACGGAGCGGGCGATTTCTCCTGTGCAAAATCTACTGTCAATCCAGAGTTGGCGGTCCGCCATTGCCCCTTGAACTGCATCGAGGGTTCCTCACCCTCAAACAGGACATAGCTATAGCGGTTGTAGTGGGGCAGTTTGCGGGCGATGCCGGAAGCCGCCCGCAGCGGCTGGATGCTCAGCAGGGCAATACTGATCTGCGGATTGCGCGGATGGCGTCTGCTCACCGCAATGCTGCGCTGCTGCATTTTTTGGCTCTTTTCACCCGGCAGTTTCTCCACGACCGGGTCAAACAGCGGGGTGAAGCGATTTTCGGCGCCAAACACCCAGATGAATCTTCCGTCAGGAAGTTGCTCAAGCTCACTGTCCCAGCGTATCTCTATATCTGACTGACCCTTGCTCCAGCTGTCGGCAAGGTTGCGATAGCTCTCTCTGGCCGGTTTTGAAGCGTTGGAGGGAAGCACGAGGGTGAGCTTGTGAGCGCCAAAGAGTTGCCCCAGCGTCGCCGGTGTCTCGCCCGGATCCAGTCGGCGGAACAGATCAAAACGGGGGTCGATGCTCAGGCGCAGTGGACGCTGCTGCAATAGCAGATCGATCTCAAGATTGCGCTTATCCATTATGAGGGTGCGCTGCAGGGGGGCTTCACTCTCTTCGATGTGGATAAAAATAGGTACCTTCAGTTGATAGGGGGCTTCAGACTGGCTCTGTTGGAGCTGCCCAGTGAGGCGGTAGCCTGCCTCTGTTTTGCTGGCACTGGTGTTGCTCAATTTCAGGGCGGGTGCGCCGCTGCGCCGGACCCACTGCTCAAAGATGTCACCGAGCTGTTGTTGGCTGATCGCTTCGAATGCCTGCTGCAGCTCCTTAAAGCCAACATGTCGAAACCGGTTGTTTGTGTAGAAGTGGCGCAGCCCCTCGATAAAAAGCCTGTCGCCCAGCTGCAGGCGCAGCATGTGAAAAAACATCATGCTCTTGGCGTAGCCGACTGCCTGGCTGATCTCTCCATGGTGTCCGCGAAACTTGGAGAGTGGAAAATCATCGGATTTTGCAACATAGTCTGCGTAGCTTTGCAGGCTGTTACGGCGATAGGCGGCTCCCTTGCCCTGCTGCTCCTTGAGCAGGTGATCCGCCAGGTAGGTGGTGAGTCCCTCGCTCCAGTTTCCGGAAGCGTAATCGACGTAGACGCCGTTGCCCCACCAGTTATGCAGGATTTCATGCGGATAGGAGCTGTGGACGATAAACGGCAGACGTATCACCCGGGGACCCAGCAGTGTGAAGGAGGGCATGCCGTAGCCGCTCTCCCAGAAGTTCTCCACCAGCGCAAACTTGCTGTAGGGGTACTCTCCGAGCAGCTCCTGGTAGAGAGAGAGGTAGCGGCCGGTTGCAGCAAGATAGCTTTCAGCCAGCTGCGGGTCATCGCTGCGCAGATAGACCTGCGCCTCTGCAACCGGGGTGGCTTGTGTGTAGAGATGATAAGGTGCAGCGATCAGGTAGATGTCATCCTGAGGGATGAACTCCCGCCAACCATTGCCGTCGGCAAGTGGCTCTCCCTGGCTGATGGAGCTCCAGCCATGCGGAAGATGGATCTTCATGGTGAAGCTCAGCAGGCTGTTCTCGATCACGGGGAACCAGTGGCTGCCGATGCTGAGGAAGACTCCCTCTGTAGAGATCAATCCCGGTGTTGTCTCTCTGCCGCCTGTATACCCCTGGGAGAGAGTGTCGAGGGGGTGGTGAATGCGGCCGCCATATTCAATGGAAATCTTCCTGCCTGGCTGAGACAGCTGCAGCTGATAGTGCTCGACGGGGATGGTGGAATTGAGCTTTTCAGGCGCAGAGAGCATAGCGCCGTGAGTCGTTGTTACAGGGTTGAGAGCTGCGTGCAGGTTGAATTCCACCAAAGTCAACGGGGCGGGCAGGGTGATGTGGTCTTCAACCCTGATGCCGCCCATTTCGGGAGTGAGCCACACCTCCAGGTCGTGATGGATCACACGATTCTCTTGCGCCTGCGCAACGGGAAAGAGAGAGACCAATAGTAATAACAGGAGTGTGGGAACAGATTTCATCGATTAGGATACAATGTGATTCTTCATGATTGCGTATATTCTAACAGTCAACCCATGCCAGGATGAGCAACATAGATATGTAACTTGCGATAATTTCGTAGGGGGGATAAGCGATAGCGCATCCATCATGATCCGGCGCATCGGTGGATGCGGCAAAAAGATGCCTTATCCCCCTACGGACTTTCAAACGCCAACAGGTCTTTCTGATGACACTAAAAAAATCTATCCTCTGGTTGTCGCTTGCAACGATGATCGTCGCTCTTGCCGCCTGCTCAGAGGAACATCAATCGCCACCGATGCCAGTCGCTGACAATCATGCTCATCAAGAGGGGGAGAAAGTCTCTGTGCAGAAAGATGGCAGTGAATCCACCCAAAGCTCCGTCGTTGTGGAGTTGAATAACGCGCCAGGTCTTGATGTGCTGATTCCAAAACTGTTGTCAAAACAGCTCATCTCTATCGGTGAAACGCACACCAATTATGGTCATCATCTCAATCAGCTGGAGATTATCCGCCGACTACATGCGGAGTTTCCCGGTATTGCAATCGGCATGGAGATGTTTCAACACCCTTACCAGTCCCAACTGGATGCCTTTATAAAAGGAGATTTGAGTGAGCGCCAGCTTCTTGAAGAGAGCAGCTGGTACAAACGCTGGGGCTATGATTACAGGCTCTACCGTCCTGTTCTGGAGTACGCACAAAAAAATCACATACCGCTTGTTGCGCTAAATATCTCCACTGAAATCAAGGAGCGTGTCTCGGAGGTTGGTTTGGAGGGACTCTCTGAAGAGGAGCGTCAACAGATACCGGCAGAGATCGATCGCTCGGACCAGGCCTACGAGCAGCGTCTGCGCGAAATATACGATCAGCATCCGCAGATGAAGAAAGAGAATTTCGACAGGTTTGTCGATGTGCAGCTATTGTGGGATGAGAGCATGGCCTCACAGGCTGTATCCTGGCTGAAGCTTCATCCTGGTAAAAAAATGATCCTGCTGGCGGGAACAGGGCACCTGATCTTTGGCTCCGGCATACCCAACAGGGTCAAGAGGCGCATCCTCGTCGAGAGTGCGATTGTACTGCCGGCGGATGGTCTGGAGGTAACCCGTGAAATCGCAGATTTTGTCATCTATCCGCCAACAGCGACTCTGCCCAAGGCGGGCCTGATGGGATTGTTTCTTGAAGACGCGGATAACGGTGTAAAGATCAGCGGGCTTGGCAGCAACAGCAGCGCAGCGAAAGCAGGGGTCAAACAGGATGATGTCATCCAGATGCTGAACGGCAAAAAGATCGCCACCCTCAGCGATATCAAGATTGAATTGCTGGATAAGCCGCCGGGAGAGGAAGTCAGCCTGGGAGTCTCCAGAAAGGGGTTGTTATGGGGCGATGAAATACACGAATTTACATTTGAACTGGGTCAGTAGGGTGGCATAAACGGAGCGCATAAACCATTTTCCAGTGCAATGCGAGGAGTTTGTTACACCCCGTCATCGGTAATTGTCATCTCGACGCAGGAGAGATCTTAATGTCCAGGATCCCTCGTCGTTCGTACCTCACTTCCCTCGGGATGACATAAAATTCTGCGTGTTCCGTGGTTAATAAGGAGACCTTTTTTCCTGTCGGCAAGCAGACAATTCACTCATCCGCAGGGTCATCGGGGACACACATCGGGGTTAACTCGGAGTTCAACTCCACTATCTCCAAGCGATGATTGCTGCAGGGGTGCTGTGGTGATGGTCCCTGTGTCATCAGGATCTTGCCCTCTTCAATATCCCGGTCGGCGCACCAGCGGCGTATAAAGGGGCTCCAGTCCTGACGGTCGGTTTTGACCTGTACTGGCAGTACGCCATAGGAGAACTGCAGCTCCTTGCAGGTTTTCTCGCGATGACTGAAGGCGATGATCCACACGGGCAGACGAAAGCGTGTGACATTTCTTGCAGTATCGCCGCTTGCAGTGGGTACTATGACGGCCAGCGGCAGGGAGCGTTCAATGATGTGGTGTATGCTCAGGGCGATCACATTGACTGAATCGACCTCCCACTCTCTCTCCCGCTGCAGCAGGCTTTGGTCGATTTCGTGCTTCAGATGCCAGATTGGGCGATCCGGCTCGGTAGCCGCGGCGATACGCGCAAGCATGCTGACCGACTCCTCGGGATAACTTCCCATTGCAGATTCGCCCGAGAGCATCACGCAGTCGGTGCCGTCGAGGATGGCGTTGGCGACATCGGTGGCCTCCGCGCGGGTCGGACGGCTGTAGTCAGTCATCGATTCGAGCATTTGCGTGGCGGTGATGACAGGCTTGCCGGCCTTGTTGGCCTTGTGCATGATCTGCTTCTGCACTGAAGCAATGCGTTCGATGGGGATCTCCACGCCGAGGTCGCCGCGCGCGATCATCAAGCCGTCCGAGACCTCGAGGATGTCGTCGATTAGATCAAGCGCTTCAATGCGCTCGATTTTGGCGATGATAAACGGATGATACTCCAGCTCATCAGCGGCCTTTCTGACAGCTTTAATATCCTCTGCGGCTGCGACAAATGACTGGCTGACAGCATCAATGTGATTTTCGGCAGCAAAGGCAAGCCAGCGTTGGTCATTCTTGGTAAAGGCATCGACCCCCAGTTCGATGCCCGGCAGATTGAGCCCTTTGCGGGAACTCAGCAGGCCGCCGACTATGACTTCGCACTCGACATCACTCCCATTGGACTGCAAAACCTCCAGCTGGATGAAGCCATCGTTGAGAAACAGCCGGTCTCCCGGCCTGACGGCCGCCGGCAGCCCCTTGAAGCTGACGGAGAAGCGTTCACGGGTTCCCCTGATTTTATTTGTCGTGAGGGTAATATACTCCCCTTTTTGCAGGGTAAATGGCTCGTCGAGTTCCCCAATCCGCATCTTGGGTCCGGAGAGATCGCCCATGATGGCAATATGGCGGCCGCTGGCTGCAGCAACTTTACGAATGCGTCCGATAAGGTTGCGATGGTAGTCGAAATCTCCGTGAGAGAAGTTCAGGCGCGCAATGTTCATGCCCGACTGCATCAGTCTCTCCAGCATCTCCGCAGAGTCCGATGCGGGGCCAATGGTGCAGATAATCTTGGTTTTGTGATCGGGGGTGTATTGATTGAAGCTCATAGGAACCAGGAGTAAAGTTTGCAGTTGTCAGGAGAGTGAGAAAAGAAAATTTGCAGTCTGTAGGATGTGGTGAGCTTGCGAACCGCATCGTTCGCGCAAAATCTCGACAGATGCGCTTCGCAACTTCAGCAGCATCCTACGTTCTATTTGGCTATGGATCTTAATCGTTGCCGCTGCCTTTCTTGGCGCCTTCGACTGCCCCATCTGCGGTGCCTTTCACAAGACCGCCGACAGCACCTGCAGCGCCGCCAACGACACCACCGACGATTGGCACCACTTCATTGCCTTTTTTGGCGCCCTCTACAGTCCCTGTTCCAGTGCCTTTAACTGCTCCGCCAACTGCGCCGACAGTACCACCAGCGACACCACCAACAGCAGAACCTGTTGCCCCGGCTACGGATTTGTCATCTGTAGCAGCTGTTTCACCTGCATTTTTAGCTTCTGCCTCGGCCGCAGACATATTTTGTTCAGCGAAAGCTGAAGATGCTGAAGCGAACGCCAGGACAGATGCCAATAAAATCATTTTTTTCATATTTTTCTCCAAAAGATATTGAATTGCCGGAAGAGATTTCTTCTCGTAATTTTTATTCTGTAGCTTAAGAATCCCACTGTCAACATCAATTACTTTGTGTCGTATGTGTACCTGTGCAGATTTACGCCAAAAAATAATCGCATATCCTCATAAGATGTGCTTTACTTGGCATGAGCCCCAATAATTATTGATTATCATTTACCCTATGAGATATCTGCAAATCCTGTGTGTCGCTCTCTTTTTGATGCTGCTGATGTTTGATCCACTGGCGGCCGCGGCGAGTGACAACGGTGCCGAAATACCTGATGAGCTGCCGGAACTGGAGCAGGTCAGTGCAGTTATCAATGCAGATGAGGCCCCTTCGGGAGTCGTCTTTGTCGTTTATGAATATGACGAATCTGCTCTTACCTGGATCATGCCGAGGCTGGTCTACTATGTGACGTTGATGCATCAGCGTTTCCCCGATCTTCCTGTCGCTGTTGTCTCACATGGTGATGAGATGCTGTCACTGACGAAGGAGAATGCCGAAATCTATCCCGAAGTTCATTTTGACCTGGAGACCCTGGTGAAGGAGCTTGATGTTGTGTTTCATGTTTGCGGTTCATTTGCCGCACTCAATGATATTGCGGAGAGTGACTTTCCGGATGTGATCGACGTCGTCCCCTTTGGTCCCGCCCAGGTGAGTGATTACAGGTCACTTGATTATCAAGTGATCGACGTGGAGTTGTCTTTATGAACGACAGATTTGGACAGCGAATCAACCCCGACTATCTTGATGATTTAGCAGGAGTGAGCCGGCAGGTTTTTCGTAACTGGCGCACCCTCGAAAACGGCAGCCTGTCATCCTGTGTGTGGCTTTCATCCCGGGTTGATCGCCTCTATCGGGAGTTGCTTGCGACCCCGGAATTTCGCAACAAGGTGCAGCAAACAGAGGGTTTGAGAGCTGGCTGCAGGCCATATCACTGGATTTCATTTCTTGAGCATAACAATTGTCGTTCCGGCCTGCTGTACCTGCCGCGAGGCGGTCAGATTGGCATGCATGACCATGCGGGTAGCATTGGCGTCTCCATCGTCCTGCAAGGAACTCCGCTGATCTCCCAATGTGACAGGGTATCAGAGTGTGGCGATGTGCTCACTCCGGTAGCGGAGGAGAAGATTTCACGCAGAAGACTGCAACCGCAACAAAAAAGCTTTATCTTTCCGCACAAGAACAATATTCATGGTTTTTCGTCAGCGGGATCATCCTCTTTACTGTTGAACACAGTGTTCCATCAACAAGCCCTGCATCATCACAGTTTCTTGCCGGGACAACTCATCAATCGCTCTCTTTCCAGGCAGCATTTGGCGTCAATCCTGTATCAATCCCTGCCTAAAATTTTGCTCTCAATCTCCCTCTCTCTGTCGGCTTCGGTCTACGCTGGCGATGCATCTCTTCCTGCGCATACCGCTGCAACCGTCCAGGCCGCAATGCCCTTTGATGCTCTCGAAAGAGTTGCACTGGCTGGTGATGCTCATGCGCAGGCTGGACTTGCCGAGCGCTACTCCAGCGGTCATGGCGTTGAAAAAGATCTCTTTAGGGCAAGCATCTGGTATCGACGCGCTGCAGAAAGCGGGTGTGCTGAAGCGCAGTATCAAATTGGCGTGATGCTGCTTGAGGGTGAAGGGATGACTGAAGACAGTGTCGAGGGACTCGAGTGGATATTCAGGGCGTCACAAGCGGATCATGCCAAGGCGACCGGGGTGTTCAACTACCTGATGGCTAATCCTGCGGGGCTGGATTGTTGAGGATGCAGGGTGGCGCAAGCGGAGCGCATCCGACCATGAACCTGGCCGATTGGTGGATGCGGCAAAAAGACGCCTTATCCCCCCTACAGGTTTTTTTGCAGCATCGATTTTAACTCCCGTATCTCCAGCTGCAGCTGTTCAAGGGTCACCGTCGGCTCCGGTTTTTCTGCCTCACGCGCCCGTTCATGCTCTTCGTTCATGACATTGACGACGATGCCGATCACCATGTTCAAAAAAGCAAAAGCAGTAATAAAGATAAAGCTGAGATAGTAAAGCCAGCTGAATGGATAGACAGCCATGGTTTCATACATGACATCGGTCCAGTCTTCAAAAGTCATTACGCGGAACAGGGTGAGCAATGACCGCAATATATCGCCCCAGAGGTGATCATTGATGGCATGGAAAAATGAGGAGCCAATCGCGGCATAGATGTAAAAAATGATGAACATCAACAATAGCACGTAGCCGAGCTGGGGCAGGGCCTTGAGCAGCGAATTTAGCAGGATGCGCAGTTCCGGAATGATGGAGACCATCCGCAAGACGCGGAATATCCTGATCAGACGGCCGATAAACGCCATCTCGCTGTCCTGAACAGGCATCAGGCTGAAGATCACGATCAGTGTGTCGAAGATGTTCCAGCCACTTTTGAAAAAATCTTTTTTCCGCTCTTCAGCAATATACCGGATGCTGATTTCCAGCAGGAAAAACAGCGTTACGCCATAATCCAGCCAATGCATCAAGGTCAGGAATCTTGGCGGAATGTCATAGGTTTTGACGCCGATGACCAGCGCCGAGAAGATAATAATGGCAACCACTACAAGTTCGAAGATGCGGTTGTTATGCAGGCGCTGGAGTGCTTGCTGAAGGGAGAGGATGTCCATGGCGGTGCAAGATAGCAAGTAAATGTAGTATAAGCCAATATGTGAAGATTCAATTCACTGTCGTTTCGACCGCAGGGAGAAATCTTGAGTCTGTGAATTTAACATCCTGCATCAGGATTTCTCCCTTTGGTCGAAATGACAATATGCAGGCCAGTACAGTGATGCACAAGTGTCGCATACCATCTTAACGCGCTCAGCCGTCCCTGACAGCGTTGCGCAACCTTAAAATAGATAAAGTATTCCTGTGGTTACGCGCCTTGCCGGGAACGACCGGGCATCGCCGATATAGAATGCGAACTTATGCATCACTGTACTAGAACGTCTTCCCGTCCCAGCCAAACAGATGCCGCTGGAGATCAGAAAACTCGATGAATATACGGTTTTGCGGGATATTGAACTCAGATGAGATCAAGCAGCAAAGAGTGGCTGATAATTCGCTGGTATTTTCCTGTGGTAGAGCGATACTTTTCAACTCAACGAAGGCGAGGGGTTCATCACTGCCGGCAAACAGCATCAGTGAATTATGCTGTAATTGCACCATCACGTAATTTTCCATTTTCCCTAACGTCTCTGCGACACACATCGACAGCTTTTTGAGGGTTTCCGGTGAGCTGTCTACTGGCGAATTTGTGGTAATACTTAAAACTGGCATTGGTGATTACTTCGTGCACTGTTGTTTGATTTTTTCTTCTGCTTCCCGCCTTTTTTGTGAAAGTTCCTCTTCGTTGAGGAAGCGATTATTACCGTCAGCCTCCTTGATATAGACACGAGCGTTACTCTTCATGATGTCAAGATTCCCGCGTATCTTCTGACAGTTTTGCTGCAGCTGTTTTTCGCGGCTTGTTGTTACACGATCATTTTTTTTTTGTTGCTGCCGGGCCTGACGCCTTTCTCGTGCATCTTTTTCACTGCTGATGATCTCCTCGGCTGCCTTGATGGCGGCAGTGCTATCGGGTGAGCCGCTAATTTTCGGCGTTTTCAGAGGCCTGACGCCGGCAGGGGGCCGTGATTGTGAATAGACAATGCCGCCATTGCGCTCAAGCCATTTGTATATCGCCGCAACTGCTTCCGAGCTGATGATAGTCGAAAGCAGTATGAGCAGCAGCATCTTCATTTGTGATTTCACATGAATAATCCTTGAGATGAACGTAACTGTTTCAGGGTCTTGTCAAATTAGAAAATAAGTCACTGCTATTACCCCTTGCCCGGGTTCCTGTAGGCAGAGGCGCGCAGCTCGCCAGGAAAAGCCCTTTTCTCTCTGCGAGAGGCTAAGGAACCTCTGAATAATTCCATGGGATGGGGGTTCGGGGGAAGGGCGATCCGGATGCCCATTGTAAACCATTGATAGATACCCCCTTCCCCCGTAGAAAAACTTGCAGGAATGCTC
>Ga0209013_10004700_pt1 | contig 11914 bp, 11 predicted proteins | sample Cruoilmetagenom2_FD_187291 | JGI IMG/M metagenome (GOLD analysis project Ga0209013, IMG submission 187291) | Oil polluted marine microbial communities from Coal Oil Point, Santa Barbara, California, USA - Sample 2 (SPAdes) (version 2) | ecosystem: Environmental > Aquatic > Marine > Oil seeps ...
CCCTTGAAACGCCGAAAGGCAAGGATCTTGAAGAAGACAGGATGAACCTGAAAACCCTGCGTTCTCTTATCAAGAGTTCCTGACAGTTCCACCTTCCACCTTCAGCCTTCAACCTTTAGCCTTCAACCTTCCTGTCCCCTGCCTGTTTTATGCCAAGGCAATAACGGTGGGGTCCCGGTGTGCCATACGGGACAAAGGCAACCCGGTCGCCGGGTCGAATAACATGGTCAATCGGGTAGGTGAGGTGGTTGCAGAAGACAGCCTCAATCTTGTCTATCGGCAGTTTCAGTTCCAGGGCAATGTCTCGTGCTGTTTTTCCTTCCGGGTCAATGTTCATTTCAACCGTGACAGGAAGTCCCATCTTTTTTCTACAAGTGTGCAACAGTCCGAACATACGGATGACGGCAGGTTTGTCACTATTCATTGCAATCCTGTTAATCCGGGTTAATCTTCTTTCAGGGGGATTTTGTTGATCTCTAAATGATAAAGGTCGACGGTCAGATATGAATTTCGCAGAGGCGTGCCGACACCCAGGAGGATTTTTACAATTTCGGCAACCTCAATACTCGCAATAACTGCCGGTGTAAAAGATGGGTTGCCCATACTGGTTTCAATTCCTTTTTCTGCTCCCTCTCTTGCATAGATTTTCTGCACCGTTTTTTCTCCCGGGAGCTGGCTTGCAACGTGACCGAACCATCCAGCAATTGCCCCGTGGACAAGGGGAATGCCCAATTGCTCACAGATCCCGGCCAACTGTAATCGGGCAGGTATGGAGTCAAGTGCATCTGCCGCAATATCTGCGCCGTCTAATATTTCCGGACCGTTGTTGCTGTTGAATTCTTCACTAATTGGTTGAAGCCGAACAGCCGGATTGATCTTCGCCACCCGTTGTACGGCCCCTGTCACTTTTTTTTCTCCGAGAAGTTCATGGGTGCAGAGGATCTGCCTGTTCAGGTTATGCTCTTCAAAAACATCCGGGTCTATTGCAATAATACGGCCAATACCCAGGCGGGCCAGTTCCTCAATAATGTAACCGCCAAGCCCGCCGCATCCAATTACCGCTACCGTGCTTTTGAAGAGGGTCAACTGCTGCCGGATAGAAAATATTTTCTGATTTTTCTTATAACGGACCGGAAGAATTCCGCTGGTCAGGGACAGTTCTTCAATAGCAGATAGCGGCAGGTCATAACGGTCTGCCGCTTCAGCCTGAGCAGAATACGGCAATTGGCCATCAACGGTCCGATTCTGTAAGAAAGAAATGATTTCCTGCAACAATCAGCCTCCGCCGACAAGCGGGAAAAGGGAGAGGGTGTCGCCTTCCCCAAGGGATGTCTCCAGTGAAGCGTTACGTCCGTTGATAAAGATTATGCCAACTTCCGGTTCCGGGATACCCAGTTCGGAAACTATCTCCCCCACCGTTAGGGTCGGCGGGTACTCCCGGATCTCCTCCTTGAAACGGTCCATCCGGAAGTTGGCAAAGAGTCTGACAGTGATACGCATGTCTGCATTTACGCACAATAAAAGGGCTGTTTCAGTAAAACATTCACCCGGACAAATGAGGAATTAAAAATTCCAGAACTCATCAATCTCCTCGTCCGTAAAATCCCAAACAACATTATGCGGTGGAAGGGATTCCTGAGAGAAAAATTCAGGCAGTCTGTCGTCCTTGTTTGTCAACCCGGCAGCCAGGTTGAATTCGTGTTCCGTACGCAGAATTGTCTTGCCAAGTTCGTTTACATCATCTGCAGTCAGGCTGATACCGAAGCGGGCATTCAGCATGTCTATTATGGCGGAGAAAGCCTCAGGTATATCCAGGGCCGGGAAGGCGACAAAAATACATAATCCGGCCGTATCCAGAGCTGCCGTGGCAATCTGCAGATTTCTCGACAGTTCTACCTGGCCTTCCTTTTTGAGAGGATCGACGTCACCGCCGATCTTGAGAATGTTTGTGGCAACCGCATATCCTGCTGTATGATCAGCTCCCATGGGCGTAGTGCAGTAGGTAATGCCGATGCCCTTGACGGCCCGCGGGTCGTAGGCAGGAATTGCCTGGTTTTTCACAACCGGAACCCTGGTGACACCATATGCTTTTCCTACTGCTCCGGCCCCGCTGCCCATGAGGCGGCCAAGAGGTGTACCCTTGCCGATGTCCTCTTTAATGATCCTGACAATCCCCTCGCCGTCACCAAAGGGCAAAAGTCCGCCTTCCATGGCAACACCCATGCTAACGGATGTTTCAATCGTGTCTATGCCGATATCGTCCATCAGACTGTCTGCCTCGGCAATGTGGTCAATATTGTCCACGCAGCAATCTGCACCCATGGCCCAGATTGATTCGTATTCAAACCCGGATGTTTTGTATTTTCCTTCGGCATCATTGTAGACCTGTGAACATTGAATTACACAGCCGGTGTGACAGCCGTGCCTGGTCTTTCCTCCCCGCTCCTCAATGAGGTCATGTATAGTTTCGCCGGAGATTTTGTCGTGGCCCTCAAACTGACCGTAGCGAAAGTTCTGGGTGGGTAGGCCGCCTGCTTCGTTTATGACGTTGACTAGAACGGCTGTTCCATAAGTGGGCAGCCCCTGGCCACTGACCGGGTGCTCCATCAACGCCTTGGCAAAGATTTTGGCTGCTGCCTTGAAGTTTTCAGGTTCGGCAATAGGAACGGTTGCCTTTTTTGGAACAGTTATCACAATGCACTTGACCTTTTTTGAGCCCATGACCGCCCCGAGGCCTCCGCGTCCGGCACTACGGAGTTTCCCTTCCGGATCTTTGACAGAGATATTCGCAACCGGCATCATCATTTCACCGGCAGTGCCGATGGACATGACTCCCGTCTTTTCACCAAGCCTTTCGAGCATGGTGTCGACAACTGCAAAGTTTCCCTTGCCTTCAAGTTGCGGCTCTTCTTTGATTTCAACACCATCGCCCATAACATGCAGGCTGTAAAAATTATCTTTTTCAGGCTGACCTTCAATAATCAGGGCTTTGACGCCGAGCTTGGCAAACTGCTGGGCGGCAGTGCCGCCGACATTGCTTTCTTTTATAGTACCTGAAAGGGGACTTTTGCCGCCAACACTGAGGCGTCCGGAGTTGGCTGCGACTGTACCGCTTAATAAACCCGGAGCAAACACCAGCTTGTTATTCGGGCCCAATGGGTGACAGGTTGGTACAACCTCTTCAGTAACTATAGTAGAGGTCAGGCCTCGGCCACCAAGTCCGGCCCAGTTTTCCGGTACGTCTTCGACTTTGGCTGTCAGGTCGGTCATGTTTACTCGATAGATTCTATCTACCATTCTTTTATCCTCCCGTTTTTTTTTCCGGCGTTGAAGGTCAATGTTTTGAGTTGTAAGTTAGTTGCCGAAAAGGCTTTTCAGACCCTTATTGATGAGGTCTTCTGCTCCACCTGACGAGTCTTGTTTGGTCCCGTCAGCGGCTTTTTCACCTCCGCCAAGCTGTTTTTCAATTTCCTTGAACAGAACTTTTTTGGCCTGTGATTTGGCCAGTTCTTCGAGAGCGGCAGACTGTTCGAGTTTGTCAAAGGTTCCTTTTATCCGATAGGGAATTGGTGTATCACCCAGATTTACCAGTCCGGTTTCCTCATCTCGCTCAAGTCGATCGGCCAGGTGGATGGTCAGGAGGTAGTCAACGAGTTCATCGGCAAGGTCAACTGTTCCCTTGCCCTCGACTTTCATCAGTTCAGACTCGGCCAGAAGGTCGTTGTTTTTGAATACACCGTTTGTAATAATTCCGGTTGCTGTCAGGCTTGCAAAGGTGGTGGGCTTGCCGGAGTCCTTTCTTTTTTTTGCCGGCTGCTGTTCTTTTTTACTTCCGAGCAGGGCCTTTGCTGTTCGTATTGTATCTATTATTTTCAGCTTGGCTATTTCTCCGTCAGCAAGAGACAGGCTCATGTTGCCGTTTGCATTGCGGTTTAAATCGTACCTGGTCCGGCCCTTTGTGGTCACATCGACATGGATGTCGGCCTTGCCTTTCATTTCTTCTTTGCCCGTCATGTCAAGAGTCATCGGACCAAGCTGGACTCCTTTCAGGTCTTTGACGACGTGCATTTCGGGAATGTCCGGCCGGGCATCGATTTCGGCTGTCATTTTGATTGATCCGTCGTACAGGTCTGCAACAAAGGGTTCAAGCTTAATTTGACCGTCTTTGCCGGATGCCTTAACCTCAATATTGGATATATTCATTTTGGCGGCCTTGAATTTGTCAACTTTGATGTCGGAGTTAAATATCAGGCCCCTGAGCTTTTCGACTGGTATGATGCCCTGGTCCTTCCCGGCAGTCTTCTGTTGCGGCGCTGGAGCCTTTCCTCCAGCAGGCTGGGCTGCTGCATTCGCAGGTTCGGTGGATTTTTTCATCTTGTATCGATCAATATCCAACTCATTGATGTGAAGCGTAAGGTCATAGGCAGGCTGCAGAAAATTTTTGATCGATGCCGTTCCGTTGATGCTGGTGTTATCTAGATTTAAATTAATTTTTTTGAGTTGAACCTGGGAAAGGTCCATAGAAAAGTCGATTCCGGCCGACATTTTTGTCAGGCTGTTCGGGTCCTCAAGCTGGAGCGGAAATCCAAGGCTTTCCGCTTGTGTACGTGGCGAGAATTCGGGAATGGTGATGGATCCGTTTATCTGGGGAGCAGCAAGGCCGGCCAGTGTCAAAATAGTCTCGACCTGCAGGTCACCCTGTTTGACGGCCAGTTTTTGAACGTCGATTTTTTCATTCTGGAGGTCAATGTCCACATCAGCTGAAAGCTCCAGAGCAAGCTCCTTGGACGGGATAACGTCACCCTTCAGCAGTCCCTTGAAATTAAACCCGTCGATAACAAAGTGTTTTTGGGCGAGATAGACAGCAAAATTGCTCCGGGTTTCTATGCTGGCAGAGATCGGCTGCTGCTTGGCATCATCAATGAGCAGTTCAAAGTTGGCCTTAAACGGAAACGACTGGCCTTCGCGAAGATGACCGATGTCGAGATTAAAATTGTTCAGTTTGACTATTCTGCCAACCTGTTTGTCGGTAAAAGTGACGTTGATGTTTTTTGCCAGGATTCTCTCAATATCAATACCGGCAAGCCCCTTGCCAGTGTCTTTTGAAGGTTTATCCTGCGGCTTAATCGGCTGTTCCGGTGATTCTTTTTCCTTGCCGCTGCCGGCGAGGTCTTCCCAGTTGCTTATTCCTGCCTCGTTTCGAACCAGGTTTACATTCACCCCTTCAAGGAGAATTTTGTTGATCTTGAGTTCTTTATTTTTGATAAGCGGCCAGAGGGCGAGATTGATCTCAACGAGCTTGCTCGAAAGGAATTCAGTCTCCGGAAAGTCTTTGCTTGAGGAAAGATTGACGTCACCCAGGCTGAATACTGTTTTGAGGCCTATCAATGATACATCCAGATTGATGTCTCCCGGTATGGAAAGTTCACGGCCTGTTTTTTCCTGCACCACCTGGGAGATTTTATTTTTGTAATCGTTTGGGTTTATAAACAGGGGCAGGCAGAGGGCGGCAATGACGATTAAGCCAACCAATGCTCCTGCCGCAATCAGAATCCACTTTACTGTTTTGTTCATCAAATCCTCCTGTGTTTCAGGCTCGTAAGTATTGGTTTCTATTTTTTATGTATTATTTATCCTAAAATAAGCCGGTAATCAGCTTGTGCAATATTTTATTATTATACCCGTAATACTCAAAATCCTCCAATTAAAAGAGAATCCTCTTTTGTCGGCAAAAGGTAAGATCATCACAGAAAATAAAAATGAATACCTGCTCCTGAAAAGACTTGCTTCCGACCGGCAACAGCTGTTTATTGTTCTATGATTTTTAGCTCTGTAACTTTTTTGTTCCTGTTTCTTCCGATAGTTCTCCTGCTTGCCGTTGTGGCCGGGAAGAAATTTCGGAATCATGTCCTGCTTGCCGGCAGCCTCCTTTTTTATGTCTGGGGAGAGGGGATATTCTGCCTTCTTCTCATCGGTTCAATTGTTGTAAACTATATTCTTGCCCGGCTCATTGACCAGCACAGCGGTTCCAGGCAGAAAATGTTTCTGGTCCTGGGTGTTATAGCCAACCTGAGCCCTCTCTTTGTTCTTAAATATGCCGGTTTTTTTCTTGATACATTCCAAACCGTTTTCGGGGTGAGTGTATTCAAGGGGCAAGCAGCCGGTTCAATTCATCTGCCCGCCGGAATATCTTTTTTTACCTTTCAGGCTATCTCATACCTTGTTGATGTGTACCGCAGGATTGTACCGGCCGAAAAGCGGATAATTAACTGCGGCCTGTACATCTCCATGTTCCCACAGCTGATTGCCGGACCTATAGTCAGGTATCATGACATAGCAAAACAGCTGGTACAAAGAACAGTCAGTCGAGCCTCTTTTGCGGAAGGAGCGGAACGGTTTATTTATGGCCTGGGAAAGAAGGTGCTGCTCGCCGACCCACTCGGCATCCAGGCAGACAGGATTTTTCTCCTGCCCGTTGCTGAACTCAGTACCCCGGCTGCCTGGCTCGGGGCAATCTGTTTTTCCCTGCAGATCTATTATGATTTTTCAGGGTATTCCGATATGGCTATCGGTCTTGGCCGGATGTTTGGTTTCAGGTTTCCGGAAAACTTCAATTATCCTTATGTATCCAGGTCGATGAGAGAGTTCTGGCGGCGATGGCATATTTCGCTCTCAACCTGGCTCAGAGATTATCTGTACTTCCCTCTGGGCGGCAGTAGAAAAGGAACATCCCGGACCCTGGTTAATCTGTTTGTCGTTTTTCTGTTATGTGGGCTCTGGCATGGTGCCAGCTGGACATTTGTCATCTGGGGAATGTGGCACGGGATGTTTCTTGTTGTGGAAAGACTCTTTCCCCAAAGGGAACCAACAGGTGTAAGCCAGGTTTTCGGTTGGCTGTACACTACACTTGTAGTGATTACCGGCTGGGTCGTGTTTCGAAGCACTAGTCTTTCCGCTGCTCTTGACTTTCTTATGGTTATGGCAGGAAGTGGATTCAACGTGCCTGCCCTTATTGTTCCGGAGCTGATGGGTGATGGTCAATTCAAGACAACCCTGTTTGCGGGGCTGATTCTGGCAACACCGGTATATACAATGATTAAACTGCGGGTAGCCCGTTCGGAGCTTGAAGCGAAGCCGCCTGTCCGGGAAGCAGCGGCAACCTTTGTACAGGGATCTTTCCGCCTCGTCCTGTTTTGCTGCGTGGCATATTTTTCAGTTTTGGCCATTGCAGCCCGTGCGTACCATCCCTTCCTCTACTTCCAGTTTTAGAAGAGAATGAATCCAGCAAAAACATATAATGCCATAACAGACTGGCTCCTTATCGTTCTTTTTCTGGGGTTTATTTTTATTCCTTTGCTGCTGGCAGTGACACAGCCCGATAAAATATTCTCTGAGGAAGAAAAAAGACCTCTGGCAGAATTTCCGAAGGTGCGTTCTGGAGTAGGAGCAGTAGTAGATTTTGCCCGTCGCTTTGACACATACTATCAGGATCATTTTGGCCTGAGAGAGTTTTTTATTCGTCGTTACCATCGTGAAATGAAAAAAAGGTTTGATGGTGTCGGAGCATCGGATGTTGTTGTGGGCAAAGACGGCTGGTTGTATTACTCCGGAGAAGGGGCACTTGATGATTTGATGGGGCGGCTCAGGTTGACCGGTGAACAACTGAATTTGCTGTCTGAAAGAGTTGAGAGCAACAGGGGGTGGCTGACACAACAGGGGATTCGTTACCTGACGGTAGTGTCACCGAATAAGCAGACAATATATCCCGAGTTCCTGCCTGATTATTACCAGCAAGGAAAAAAAGAGAGCCGTTATGACCAGGTCCTGCAAGCGTTAAACACCGGCGGAAAAAATCAGATAATCGACATCAGGCCTGCACTGCTGGCTCAGAAGGACAAAAAACGGTTGTATGATAAAACCGATACACATTGGAATTATCTCGGTGCATACTATGGGTATCGGGAAATTATGAAGCATGTCGTCGAGTTGTTTCCCGGCCATGATTTTGCCGGTTATTTTAACGTCGGCACCAGTTGGCAGAAAGAAGCGGCCGGTGATCTTGCCGTGCTTTCTGCTCGTGAAGATACGCTCAGTGAAACAAGGCCGATGATATTTGCCTGGATTCGGGCTAGGGAAAAGGAGTTGAATGATCCTTTAAAGGGGATACTCTCCCTGGACAAGTTACAGCCCCACTATACTACCCGTGAAGATCGAAAGTTGCGGGCGCTCGTCCTCCATGATTCATTCATGAATCCGATGAAAGTGTTCATATCGGAGAGTTTCGCCGAAGTCCTGTATATCTGGAAATATTACGACGAGGAAACAATGAGTACGCTGAACAGGGAAAACCTTCAACAGATAATTGATGAATTTCAGCCTGATATAGTTTTGGATGAAATTGTAGAGCGTCATTTATTCTGGTTGATATTGTAGAGCGTTATTGAAGTTGGTTGCTTAGGAATGATGAGCAGGTCAACTGAATGGCTGTTTGTTGATCGTCTTTGTGAAATATCTGGCATATTGTAGTATAATATTTGATAATAATCTGACTCTTTCTGTACAGACACTAACTACAGAAGTAAAGATACGGGTCCAGAGGACCCGGCTTTATGATTTCAAATAAATTGACCAAACACATGCAACGGACCGAATCATGGGGTTACTAAACAGCGAAGAATTACTTGATCTTCTTTGCGAAGAGAAATTGTTAACAGAAAAGCAGCGTACGCTGGTTCTTCAGCAAAGGGATAAGTTGCGGCAGCAGCATGTACGGAAATATGGTGGCCGCCGACGTAACGATAAGCGGAAGGTAAGTGAAAGAGTGCCGGACCTGCTTGATATTATTGTTTTGCTTCGTCTTGAAATTCAGGGCGATAAAACCAGGATTTTGAATGAGGAAATGATCATGCGGGCGATAAGCCTGCGTCTGAAAATCCCGTTTAAAAAGCTCGACCCTCTGGAGTTGGATATGGAGATCGTTACCAAAACGATCCCTCGTTCATTTGCAGTGAACCATATGATTCTGCCGATTGACATTCGAAATGGAGTCCTGGAAGTTGTGTCCTGTGACCCGGACAATCAAAGTGTCCTGGAGGATATCGAGCAAGTCAACCAGGTAACGGTCAGACGTTTTTTAAGCACACGAGCCGATATTAGAAAGCTCCTGGCAGAGTTTTTCGGTTTTCAGCGCTCCATCTCTGCCGCAGAGGATCAGTTTGGAGCTCCCGGGATTGGTTCGGCTGTTGATATCGGCAACCTTGAACAGTATGTCCGGCTGTCCTCATCCCAGGAACTGTCTTCAAGCGACCAGCATATCAAGGCAGCTGTCAATCATCTCTTCAGCTATGCCTTGGACCAGCGGGCCAGTGATATTCATATTGAGCCGAAACGTGATGCCTGTGTGGTCCGTTTCAGGATTGATGGTGTTTTGCATACTATCTATAAACTGCCCAAGGCGGTTCACTCAGCCATTACATCGAGAATAAAGTCTCTTGGCAGGCTCGATATCGCCGAAAAAAGAAGGCCGCAGGACGGACGAATCAAGATTGGCCAGGGTGAGGAGAGCAGTGATGTCGAGGTCCGTGTTTCTACCGTTCCGGTTGCATTCGGCGAAAAAACGGTTTTGAGAATCCTTGACCCGGAAGTTATTTTCCAGGATTTAAACGAGCTTGGATTTTCACGGCGTGATGGGGTCGTCTATAACAGTTTTACCAGTGCTCCAAATGGGATTATTTTTGTTACCGGTCCGACCGGAAGCGGTAAATCGACTACCCTGTACTCCACCCTGAAAAAACTGGCTACACCGGAAACAAATATCGTGACCGTGGAAGATCCGGTCGAAATGGTGTATGAGGAGTTTAATCAGATCGGGGTCCAGCCCCTGATAGATGTGACTTTTTCATCTATTTTGCGAAACATTCTCCGGCAGGATCCTGACATTATAATGATTGGTGAGATTCGTGACCTGGAGACTGCCACCTACGCCACCCAGGCAGCCCTGACAGGTCATCTTGTTTTTTCCACCCTGCATACAAACGATGCGGTTTCGAGTATTATCCGGCTGGAAGACCTTGGCCTCGAACCGTTTTTGATTGCATCGACCATGCTGGGAACACTGGCCCAGCGTCTTGTCAGGCGTATCTGTCCGAATTGTGTTGAGACATATACCGTGGAAGCCGTTGAACTGCAGCGAATGGGTTTCCCGGTGACGGAACAGGGTGAAGTTGAGCTTAAGCGGGGCAAAGGCTGTCACCAGTGCAGGAGTACCGGTTATTTGGGCCGCTGTGCCATCTTCGAGATTTTCCCCATGTCAGAGCAGTTGAAAAAACTGGTCACATCCAAAGCAAATTCCGATGAATTGCAGAAGGTTGTAATTCGAGAAGGCATGACAACGCTTCGTGAAGATGCCTGGTTCAAAGTCAAAAAAGGCGTAACAACCCTTGAAGAGGCGTTGCGTGTCACCGGTGACAGCATATAGACTGCTAGTGTCATGTCAAGTGACAAATAACGAGTAAGATGCGACAGTAGACGCTTGACAGGACACTATTCAACATAAGTAGAGAACAATGGGACAGCGAGTAGTTTGCAGAAATAAGAGGGCCTTCCATGATTACCATATCGAGGGAACCATGGAGGCCGGTATAGTATTGAAAGGGCCGGAGGTAAAATCCCTCCGCGCCGGCCGAGCCAATCTGAAAGACGGCTACGCCCAGATTAAAGAAGGTGAGCTTTTCCTCTATAATGTCCATATCTCTCCCTACTCTTACGCCACCCACAACCCTGCCGATCCGCTCAGGGTCCGCAAACTGCTTCTCCATAATCGTGAAATCAAGAAACTTGTAGGAAAACTGCACGAGAAAGGCATTGCGCTTATCCCATTAAGGATATATTTTATAGATAATGGGAAGGCAAAAGTGGAACTGGGCCTGGCACGCGGTAAGAAACTATACGATAAGCGAGCTTCTTTAAAAGAAAAACAGTCCAACCGTGACATGGAACGGGATCTGCGTAGAAAAGGCCGAGATTTTAAAAATTCATAATTCTAAATTAAAAAATGGGGGCGAAACGGATTCGACGGGGATATATAAGCTTAACGTTGCATGCCGAGCTTCTGTCTGCTCGTAAAACCGACGGAACTTAATTATAATCGCAGACGATTATAACTACGCAGTAGCAGCTTAGTCTGCTTTGCCGTTCCCCCGGTCCTCACCCGCTGGACCGGTACGGAGCGTCGACTTCGCGGGTTGGTCAGCTAGGCGCGCCTGTCGCCCTGCTGACGAGATTTATCAGGCTAGCATCAGGTTATCCTGGTTCCGGGAGAGCCCCTGGTGCGAAACACAATCCTGGAACTAAGCATGTAGATACGTGAGGGGAGTATTTCCGGACGCGGGTTCGACTCCCGCCGCCTCCACCACTTTTTAATCCAGCCAAGTCCAGCCAAGTTTAATAAAGTCTCGAAAACCTAGTATCTGCAAGGATTCTAGGTTTTTTTGTGTCCAATGCTGTTCGATAAAATTTCTTGACATCCCGTCAACGGTGACGGTATATGCACATTCCTTTACCAGAGAGATACCGTCATGTCTCTCACAGATACCGCTATTCGCAATGCTAAGCCAAAAGAGAAGCCATATAAGCTGACAGACCAGCAGGGACTTTACCTCCTGGTTAACAAGGTCGGAAAGTATTTTCGATACGATTACCGTTTTGGCGGAAAGCGAAAAACTCTCTCCCTTGGTGTAATATCCCCAGGTGAAATTAAAAGAGGCAAGAGAGGAGCATGGAAATGCCAGAAAATTGTTGAGAAACGGTATTGACCCTCTCCAACATAAAAAACAGACAAAAAATATGCTTTCCGAGCAGGCTGCAAACAGTTTTGAAGCTGTGGCGCGGGAATGGTTTGCAAAAAATAAACATG
>Ga0209013_10004701_pt1 | contig 11911 bp, 8 predicted proteins | sample Cruoilmetagenom2_FD_187291 | JGI IMG/M metagenome (GOLD analysis project Ga0209013, IMG submission 187291) | Oil polluted marine microbial communities from Coal Oil Point, Santa Barbara, California, USA - Sample 2 (SPAdes) (version 2) | ecosystem: Environmental > Aquatic > Marine > Oil seeps ...
AGATGTCAGCTGCTTCAATCAAGTAACTTTCAAGGCGTTGGACCGATTTTTCCCAGGACCAATTTTCGATAACGTATCTCCGGGCATGCCGACCGTATTTTGATAATAAGTCAGGATTTTCCAACAATTCCCGAACCACCTGGGCGAATGTTTCAGGATCCCTTTCCACAAGCCTGCCGTTCAATCCATTAACAACGGTTTCATTCACACCCCCTTCTGCCACTCCTACAACTGGCGTTCCGCAAGCCATCGATTCTAAAGGAACAAGACCGAATGGTTCCATTATGGGCGCATAGACTGTCATTTGGGCTGTGTTATATGTTATGACCAATCCTTCATCGGAGATCATTGTAAGTATTTCTAAATTAACAAATAATTCTTTCGCAAGATTGTACAGATAATTGGCGTATTGTGAGTTTGAATGATTCGCGATAATAAAAATGGCGGGACGAAATTCTTGGGGAATCAATGAGAGGCTTCTGATAATAAATTCAAAGCCCTTGTTTGGACGAATGGCTCCCACTGATAGAACAAATTCTTTGCGATCAAGCTCGTTCGGGGAAAAAATTAAAGTGTCTACACCGTGGTAACAAACATGAGGTTCACATTCATATGCCATTCTGAACCGTTCTTTTGAAAACCTGGAATTTACCAACACGCAATCGGCGGACATAAGATTTCTGCGATCTTCATTTTTAAGGACTTTCAAATACAATCCGGGTGTTGGATCAATTCTGTCTAGTGATTTTCTAATAAAACTACGTTTTGAAATGGCCGTGTTCAATGATGGATCATAAACCCTGCGTAGTGTTTCCTGACAATAAAAAACTGTGGGAATAAGTAGATATCTTAGTACCGCAGGACTATTGGTATATTGACAAGGTTGTACATAGACGACATCGTAGCTGCTGGATTCAATAACCGAAGCCATGCGGCTTTCGATTCGCCGAAGTCGCAGGATGTCTAACAGCCGCATCAATTCATTGACGCGACCGAAAGGGCTTCGCAATAATGGTGCTGATTGAAATGGAAAAACTTGATATTTTTTTGTATAGGGACGAATATCACAATAGTTGTGTTCTGCGCTGCTTAAGGTGAAAACATCGATGCTATGACTATTTGATAATCGTTTACATTGTTCGAATAAAGTCCGCTTGGCCCCACCGCTGGGCAAATTATGGAAAATTGCTATGCGCATTTTTGGTGTCTATCAATCAACTGAAAACTGGGGTGTAATATTCATATTTGCTCAAGTACAGCGTCATATAACGCCATCATCTGTTCTAAATGATGGGCGATATCAAATCGTTCGACGGAATCAAACCCATTGTTGGATAAATGATCTCTTAAGGATCGATCTAAAGCCAATTTTTTAATTGATTGATATAACATTTCCGGGTCATTCGGGGGGACAAGTATTCCGTTCCACTGATCGGTAATGATCTCAGGCAATCCGCCAGTATCCGAAGCGACTACAGCGCAGCTAGCCGCTAATCCTTCGACAACCACACGACCGAAAGGCTCTTTCAAAGAAGGAACTGCCAGAATATCGATGACTGACATTACGGCTGGGATATCCTGTTGAAACCCCACGAAATGGAAACGGGATGCAAAGGGGGAATGGGTCACCATGTCTTGTAACGTTTTATCATAAGTGATCGCATCATCACCGCTCGCTTCACCTACTATTAAGAAATGGGCATAAGGCGAAACGGATGCTAACCTTAACCCAGCTTGGATGAAATTTAACTGACCTTTATTAGGTTGGATATGACCAACTATCCCTATTACTAGAGAATTACGTGGAACAGAAAAATATTCTCGTTGTGAACTTTCTACATCGGGTGTTATTTGCTTGAAGGCTGGGATGTCAATGGGGTTATAAATTACTTGTATTTTGTATGGATCAATCCCTGCCTCACGACACGTCGTGGCCACTGAACGAGAATTGGCGATAACGCGTTTGGCTCGCTTAAGGGTTGTGAGATTTGGACCCTGAAACCAGGGTCTTAAAAAATCCCTGATGTGTGATACGTAAGGGATGCCTGTGAGTGAGCTAGCCCACCTGACATAGCGCATACCATGAGCACAGTTGGTGTGGATGATGTCGATGTTATGATGCCTAATTGTTTTTGAAAGGGTGATTATACTTTTCCAATAAATCCAGGGACGGCGGCGGCTTAACCAAGGGAATTCCTGGCTCCAAGCTTTAATATTTGCTGCATGCATCTCATCAAGAAAGGTTCCTGGACCGCCAGTTAACAAAAAAGGTTGATAACGCGTTTTGTCCAAATTTGTAATTAAATAATACAGGCTTATTTCGGCGCCCCCAACAAATTTTGTCACAGTGTCAACATAGAGAATATTTTTTGAATGATGCATAAAAAAATTTTTTCTTCTCGATAATCAGCCTGTCAAATGAAAAATCTATTTATTACTTATTGATATCCTCGATGGTCAATAGATGATGGCTATTTGCCCCAGGTGAAAATCTTTGTCAGAGTTTGTAAAAGAAAAATTATCGGATTAGCAATTCGAAGCCACGTTTTAAATCCAGATTATCTTATTTCCCAAGAAAACTCATCATCAAATAAAACGTTATATTCTTCAACATCTGCATTCAATATTGGTAATTCAACCGCAGATTTCGCATATATATACATACGCGGGTAATTTTCTGAATAAACTACAATTCGCCTCTGGAAATCGCTGTTTGATTCAATGAATGATATTTGAGATTCTTCCAAAATTACAACATTTACGTTATCTTTCATGTCCGAATATATTGGATACGTATCTTCTAGTGCTAGATCATAATGTGAATACTTTTCACGCCCAAAGTAATAGTATAAATTTGGTGGTTCTATGTTCCTGTGAATGGCAAGAACTTCTTCGGAAGGATCGAGATATTTTCGTATTAGATATCCTGCTGTTTTCGAACCCGCATCAGGAGGAATACTACCACGTTCATTCAGGATAAATGTCGGATCAAAATATTTTTCACGCATAAAGATGGTATCGATTGTCCCCCACATAGTAACAAGGATTAGGGTAATCATCAAAGGTATGACGATAACTGGTTGAATATTGATTAATTTCTCCACTATAAGAACTGAAAAGAGTATTAAGAAATAGATTCCCATCAATAAATACCCACGAACAACTGTAATTCCAGGAGGTGTTCCAACAAATATAGGTACTAAATAGGCAATTCCGCATAATAGAAAAAAGAGGTTTAGTTTATTTCGGAAATTTTTATTAAACAAAAAAATTATGGTAGAGGATAGGATCAAAAAAAGCAGGAAGATTCCTATGTTATTCACAAAACCATGCAAATGGTCAAATAGATAGAATCCAAATCGTGTTTGTTTATTAAAAGCGTGTTTTATTGGTGAAAAATATAGAGGAATAAATAGAACTGGAAATAACCAAACAAAATTGAAAATAAGTAAATCTGTTCTTAGAATTATGGCTTCAATTTTTTGGGGGAAATGTGATAATAAGTTATTCGATGGTAATAGATACATGCCCAAAAAAAATAATATCATTTGAAAAATTAAAATAATTTGTGCGACATCTCCATGAGGAGAAAAGCTTCCATCGGGTGCAAATATTCTTCCTAATAAATGTCTGTTAACCACAAATGAAGAAGCAATGAATAGTACAGCGATTATTAGGATATAAGGTTTGCACCTAATTTTCGAAGTGTCATATTTGGCGAATAAAAGTATGGCAAAAAATAAACATGCGGCAAAAGGTAAAAAATAGCCATGGGATAGTAGGTATAAACCGATAAAAAAAGAAACTAATAATCCCGTAAGAATATTTGGTTTACTAAAAAAATATAAAAGCGCCCATAAAGCAATCGTTACGAAAAAGATACCGAGGACCTCGTAACCCCAAAGATACCTTGATTGCATAACATGGATTGGAAGGATAGTTAATATCGCAGCTCCAATAAGCGAACCAAGATTGGTAGTTCCAACCCATCTCAAAAAAAAGTAAGTCAACAGGGCTTGTAAACTACCGATAAATGCAATCGGAAATTTCCACCAAAATTCTGTAATGGTAATTCCTAGATATGACGCGAATATCACGAAAGATTTAACGATTAAGTTAATTATAAGTCCGTAGTTTTCCCACAACATCCACGAAAAACCTGGTTTGGATATAATTTTAACCGCAAGTTCGGCATTGTCTGATGTCTGGAATGTGTTCCCAAGATATATAATTCTAATTAGAAGAGCAATAATCAACAACAATAAAAGGATAAAGATTGTGACTGTCTTTTTAAATTCACCCTCATTTAATGATAATGCCCATTTTCGAAAAATTTTTGTGATGTAATTTGGACTCATATTTGTTTTTGAACTTAAAACCCGCCTATAAAAAAATGGTTTTTCAATTCTTTATACAACATTTAGTAAAATACTGAGAGGCTGATATTTATAAGTAGATATCTTAGAATGCTAAAATGCCTCTCCCATAGTTTATCGATGTTGCTATGGTATACGGAAAAGCTCAATTGAGTTTTTCAATTGGTGACATTGGATGAAAGAATTTGATTTCTTAAAAACCATGGATTTCTACATGTATCATAGAAATTCATGTTTGGGAGCAACCCGAGGTCAAGATTCGCGCAGTTTTCATTGAAACCTTTTGGCTCCTGGCTGTGGGTTTGCATTCGCTTTGTTAAACGTGGATACCATAAGCTGTCAAAGTTTTATGAGCCATATTCTCCCAGGTGAATTTCTTAGCTTGTTCAAAAGCAGCCTGTCCCATCTCATATAAATCCATGGACATACAATGAGTCAGACCTATATCAAGTCCTTCTGAATTGCCAGGGTCATATAGCATACCTGCTGATGAAGGTACATATTCTGTGATGCATCCCATTGCTGGAGTCACCACTGGACGGGCAAAAGACATTGCCAGCATTACAGAACCTGAAGAAAGGATATTTCTAAAAGGCAGGACCACTAAGTCTGATGCGTTCATATAAATCTGAATTTCATCCTATGGTATTCTGCGACCGTGGATTTACCTGGCTCCGGCGCTGCAGGTTATTAGTGCACGACTGCTTTTGTCCTGTATCACCAAAGCTGATCAATCGTAGTTGAGCTCCTTCCAGGAGTCTGAATGCGCATTCCGGTGATGTCGATCGCGCGATCCGGGTGATGCCGATCACCCAGGCCGGTCATGGCGATCACCAGTCAGGGGAGAGATGGCTGGATAAATGATTGGTGATCAAACCCTTCAAATCGTGTGTCTGATGTCAAATGCAAGCCTTGGATTGCGTGAATTTATGCGGTAATAAAATGGAAATACCGCTACAAAAGTGATGTTGCATTTTGCACAGGTGTATAATTTAGTTCTGGTAGTATAAAGGATTGCTTAGGAGAGGTGAATTTTATAAGGAAGCGCGCGTATTGGTCATAAAAAGGGAGCAAATAACAATAATCATGATTTGCACAGCTAGGTGAATAAACATCTCAATGGTCATGCGCTGAAAATTCTTTTTACCTATTCAAAAAGGGTACATTTCGCTCCAATTGAAGCGAGATTACCATAAATGGTGATTTGCATTGGTTAGCTAACAAGTGGCTGCAATAATTCGTAGTATAAGGCTTGTATGCGCTCGGCAAATTATGCAGAGCTTAAACGTCAGGCACTCTAATTGCATGAAGGCGTAAACCGCCATCAGGATCAATTCTGGAATTTTCTAAAAGTTAATAGCAGCAATTTGTTGCAGTAGTTAAGTTGTTCGTGAAAAAAAAACCGACAAAGTTCTTGGTGTCACTTCTACTTTAAAGTAGATAGATTTACGAAATATGAACCAACCTTACAGCTTTGAGAGAAAAATTTTTCAGAATTAATAAGATATTAAGAATACTGACAAAGCGAAAGGAATGTTATGGTATATTATAAATTGAATAATCATGGATTTTTCAAAGAAGCATTTAATAAAGCAATTAGCAAAAAAATTACTTCCACAAAAGTTTTTCAGTAATATACAAAAAGCACACAGAAAACTTCGATATTTATTTCTTTATAGCCAATTTTCCAATAAAATCAGATATTTCGGTATAGCTCATTATTGTCCAATATGTAGAAGTTATCTTAGTAAACTACTACCATTTGGAGTAAATCCGAGACCAAATGCCCTGTGTCCTGTATGTGGTTCACTTGAGCGACATAGGCTAATATTCTTGTTCATGAGTAAGAAAACAGATGTTTTTCTACCACCCATAAAGAGTATGCTACACATAGCACCTGAAAAGTGCATGGAAAACATTTTCAAAAAAAGCGAATATATAAACTACATAACCGCCGATTTGGCACCATACGCTTTGCTACAAATGGATCTAACAAATATATCTATTCAAGATGAAATATTTGACATAATTTACATTTCACATGTATTCGAACACATTGTAGATGATAGAAAAGCAATGCAGGAGGTGTTCCGGGTATTAAAAAAAAATGGGTGGGCAATATTGCAAGTACCCATAAATTCAGAAATTACATTTGAAGACCCTAGTATTACTAATCCAAAAGAAAGAGAGCATTTTTTTGGCCAAAGCGATCATGTACGGATTTATGGATTAGATTACTACAACAGACTTAGCGAAGTAGGTTTTACTATTCGTAGACAAAGATTGATTTTACAAGAGAATCCCAATATTGTTAAGAAATTAGTTATATCAGCAGATGAAGATATTGTTTTATGTACAAAAAAGTAATTGATCCAATGATATAAATTAACATGCAGTTTCTATCGACTATCATAATAATCCATTATTGATTTAATGTACCAACATAATACAAAACGTACTTCGCGAGGATTTTATTCATCCTGTTAGAATCACAACCTCACTCTTACGTGTGTTGTTAATTGTAAGCGAGTAGCGTACGTTCGGCCATATTCTCCCAGGTGAAATTCCTGGCTTGTATAAAAGCAGCCTGCCCCATCTCATATAAATCCAGGGACGGCGGCGGCTTAACCACGGAAAATCCTGGCTCCAAACTTTTATATTTGCTGCACGCATCTTGTCGAGAAAGGTCCCTGGACCGCCAGTTAACAAAAAAGGTTGGTAACGCGTTTTGTCTAAATTGACAATTAAATAATACAGGCTTATTTCGGCGCCCCCAACGAATTTAGTCATGGTGTCGACATAGAGAATATTTTTCATAAGGTGAATACGAAATTAATGATTTTCAGCAACCAGGGGTCAAGATTTGCAAAGCTTTCCACGAAAATCCCTGGACCTAGCCGTTTAATCTATGGATTATTACTCTCTTTGCATGGGAAATGGTTTTATCAATGCAAGTGTTTCAGAATTATTCAATTAGAGAAGATAGAGCTTCTATTAACTTAACCTCTTCTTTTTCCCAGGTAAATCTTTTTCGGGCCAGTTCGAGTTGATTATGTATATCAATTATATTGGTAGTTAACTTGGATAAATAGTTATTTACAGTATCTGCAATCGATTTTGGTTCTTCAGGATTAAATGTTTCGCCGACCGGGTATGCTTCTAAGAAATCTTGGATTTCAGGGAAATTACTGCCCACAAAAGGTAAATCGAGCATTACGTATTCATACATTTTGGAAGGGGCGCAAAAGAAATTATTCAAATTAATGTTTTTATAAATAACAATCCCCAAGTCAGCAGAAGCGACGTAGTGAATAACCTGGTCATATGGCATATAAGGCAGAAAATGAACTTTATTATTCGTTCTTAACGACTCCGAAATTGGACGTAGGACTTGATCAAAATAAACATTTTGATCTCCAATAATGACTAAGTGAATGTCCCTGTCAAAATATTCGACTGAGCGGATCATCTCTTCCAGTGCTCTTCCAGGGATCAGCGCGCCATGATAAACGACAATTCTATCCCTTTCTGGTAATCCTAGAAGCTTATGCAGTCGATTTGATTTTTCAATATTTATGTAGGGCGGGCAGTTCAGAATTACGATGGGTTCATTTCGAAGTTTGAATTTTTCCTTATATAAACTTGCCCTGGATCTGTTTGGCATTAAAATTAAATCCGATCCCGGAATTAACTTCCTTTCAAGAAATCTCAAGCAACCATTGTAAATTGATGAGGGGTTTCCTTGCTCGGAAGCTAATTCGTGCGCATCGTATACAATTGGGATCTTGCGGAATGCTTTTGTAAATGAAACTGCGAGTAATGACCATATATCATGCGCTTGGTATATACTTGCATCAATACCTAATGCAGCTTTAGCGAACTTGATCGATGTGAGTAAATGCTCCATACATAACAATGCAGTCCAATAGGCTTCACTCAATCTTCCTGCAGCTAAAGGGCGAAGTATTTTCCAAATTATCTTCCTGAATGGATTTAACTTTACCTGGCGAATTACAATTCTGACATAATTTAATTCACAGATTTCTTCATTGCTCTCTAGCTGATCGATTATCACAATCCCCCAACCAATTTCTTGATATGTGGATATCTGTCTTTTTATAATTGTGTGTAATGAATGATTTTGTGAGTAAAAACCACAGATTGTTATTCTTTTCTTCTTCCAGATTTCATTATCCATAGTATAGGATTAATTTGGATAATGAAAAAATTGTCATCAAGTTTGATCCATTAAGAAGATGCATATCTAAGCAAATTTACCCATTAATAAATCGTAAATTCTTATAGCTTGGTTCTTGTAAGAAGGCAGACGTTTCTGGAGATATTCATTAATGACGTATCTTTCATCCCACAATTCTAAGATCCTTAAATATATTTCTTTTTGATGAGTAAATTCTTCTATGGAGATCAGAATATTCCTGCCAATCTCTGAATTGTCAAATAGATCTTCTATTATTCCTCTGGCTTTAACACTGTAACCGACAACAACAGTACATTTCCCACTCGATAAACCCGCAATTGCAGCATGCATCCGTTCTGCAATGACCATATCACAAGCGCTGATAATTCCTTTAAATTCAGAAGCAGAATGGTCACCGCCAATCAGGCGCAGTCGATTGGCGGTTCCATTTGTTGCGAGTAATTTTGTTGCCAGGATCCTGTCATCACCGGATACATGTATCCCCTGTACGTGAGGAATTAGCAGGATCTCTGCTTGTGTATTTTTTATTATTGCTTGGATAATTCGTGCCCAGGCGTTGAAATGATCCTTTTCCTGGATTGCAGTAAAAGAGCTGATGCCCTGGCTTGCTGCAATGCCGATCAAAGGACGCTCTCCAGATATTCCGTAACATTCCAAGAGTTTCTGGATGGTGGTATTAGATGGTTTCGTGAGCAAAAAAGCCGGATCTGCTGTCAATTCAACCATTGATTCGGGTAACCCCAAATCTTCTGTTAGATAATCGTACGTCGCTGACTCGCGAACTGTTATCAAAGAAGAACTCAAAGCCACTTCTTTCCAGGCTTTAATTTCATCTGCAGTTTTAAACGGACCAATCGAGTGTGCTAAAAAAACTATTGGGACTTCTTTTAAAATCCCATATTTCAAAGGTTTCAAATGGTTCAGCAATCTTCCATAATCTGATGAAAAAACGTCCCCTCCCATAGCTATAATTAAATCGGCTGAACGTATTGTTTTGTTCACGTCTAAGTTTTCATACCACCGTTTTCTGCCAATCATATTGGCAGCAATTCCACGTAATTTCTGATTAGTGGTTAAATTTTGTGGATAATAAAAATCGTTTTTTATAAACCGGACTTTTGGGGAATCAATCCTTTGTCGATCATAATCAGGCATGGGTGTTGGAATTACAAAATTCCAGTTTGGATCCCTTGCATGGATTTGTTGAATTGTGGGGAGGACAAATGCTTCAACCCCTCTATTTCTAAAACCGCCAATACTTGTGATAAGGACATTCATTATTAAAATTTGCTTTCAATTTCAAAGAAAATCGATATAAAAGCAGTTGCAGATCCTTGAACCCACGGAGTAGGTCCATACACTTGAGGGTATTTTCCTAAACCTCTACATTCTCCCGAAGACTGGTCAATTAAACCATTTCCCCTAGTTGTGTTTAGTAAGGCATTGACCGCCTTCTTTATGGGGTTTCTATAAGAATCATCCAATAAGCCCTGTTGATAGCCTCGTATGAGACTATATCCAATCATGCTGGTGGTTGAACTGTCAAATGAATCGCGTCGATGTGGTATAGCCCAATTCCAATGACCGTCCTCTCTTTGGAATTTGCGCAGTGATTTTGCTGTTTCTTGATAGGCGATGGTAAAGACGTTTCGGTCCGGTTGAGAATCATCAAGTTCCAGGATCGTATCAATTAATCCCATCATATACCAGCCAGTTCCACGACCCCAACCGTGAAGACCCAATCGCTTAGGTCCGTTTTCATAATATCCATGATAAGGCAAGTTTGTTTCGGGGTCCAGATTGTTTTCTATGAATTGTAGAATCTGAACAGTGCTAAGGTCAAGAGCGTCCTGGTTTTTTCGAATTCTTGCATACCGTGCTAGGAAGGGGCAAATCATTCCTAATGTATCCACAAGGATCGCTTCTGATGAGAAATCATAATAGAAAGAATTATTTTTGCTGCGGGGATGTTTGTTTATTATTTCGTCTGCGAGTTTATCGGCTGCAATGTTATAGCGCTTTTCTGTATTTAGTTGTCGGAAATACAACAAAGTGTATCCTTTCATTCCGGAATCAACTCGGTTTATGGGCGTTTTCCAATTACCTATAGGATCAATGTTATTATCAAAAAAAGTTTGTAGAGCTCTAATATCTGCTTGGTTTCCGGTAGTTATATACGAATATAATGCCCCTAGAGCATTAAACGCGATTTTCCATGAGAAATAATCAATTTCGACTTTTGGTTTATTCATATTAAAAAATTGATGATTGTTACTTATCCATGGATAAACCAACTGATCCCGATTAGATAAAGAAATCAGGTTCAACCAATCCTTGCTTAAGGAAAATTTAGGCTGATTATTTGTTTTTATTCCTCGAATAAATCTGTAAGAGAATCCAAGTTGGCGCCTTAAATATTTTTTAAGCTTATTCATCTTTTTGGGGAAAAATCCATCGATGTGGGATACGAACATTTCCATATCTGCTATCAACGCTAACTTGGCGACCGCCTAATGATCCTTGTTCGACCTCGAAAAATGCCGCTGCTTCTAAGTGATCTTCTAGAATGCCTCCATGACTTATAGCCACATTTATTCTGTAACTTCCGGGAATTAATGGAAGATTATTAATATAACAAATAAGCGCTTTGCCATAATCAGATGCATAGGAATCATCATTTCCAAGGAATGCACTATTAAAATTTGTGATAGGTTGTCCCCGCTGGTCGTATATCGTAAATGTACATGCTACCCCTTTACATAATTCAGATAGGAAAAAAATAAAATTTGCAGATCTCCCAGTGGTCAATACGCCAGAGTGAGATTCATTACCCAGGTTAATATCTACATCTTGAAGCTTTATGTTTCCCCTGCCAGTACGATCAATTCGATCAATTGCTTTTGTTTTGTTGAACTTTTCTAGTGAGTTTAGATAAGATGTAACAGCAATATCCATTGGAGCATCAATGCTTATGCCCCCATTTTGAAGAACTATACCCCGGCTGCATAGCGATTGAACGGCGCCCATATTATGACTTACGAAAAGAACGGTCCTACCTTTCCTGGAAACTTCGTCCATTTTTGTCAAGCATTTACGTTGGAAAGCCGTATCGCCGACAGCAAGAACTTCGTCTACCAGCAAGATCTCTGTATCCAAATGCGCCGCAACTGCAAAGGCGAGCCTCACATACATACCGCTGGAGTAGCGCTTTACGGGGGTGTCTAAGAATTTTTCGATCTCGGAGAAGGCGACTATTTCGTCAAATTTTCTGTTGATCTCGTCGCGGCTCATGCCCAGGATGGCACCGTTGAGGTAG
>Ga0209013_10004702_pt1 | contig 11910 bp, 10 predicted proteins | sample Cruoilmetagenom2_FD_187291 | JGI IMG/M metagenome (GOLD analysis project Ga0209013, IMG submission 187291) | Oil polluted marine microbial communities from Coal Oil Point, Santa Barbara, California, USA - Sample 2 (SPAdes) (version 2) | ecosystem: Environmental > Aquatic > Marine > Oil seeps ...
CCCCCTTACTTCCGAATACGTTCTTGTTCACAACCGCATAATTCATCGCAAACTTCACAGGGTTATCCACACCTTGAGCCTTCATATCAGCAGCACACCCAGAAGCCACCTCATTGTTCAACTCTTCGAGTGCATCGGAACCAAGTTTTCGCATGATAAAACCGATGTTACCAAGCATCATCCCGGTCCACATCTCTCGACATTTCTGCTGTCTCTCATCCGCTGACAGAATCGGTATCTCTATTTCAACCACCTATTTTCAGATATTATTTAAACCTAATAAGACTTTTGCTCTGTGCGAAAAGAATTATTACCATCCTGCACCCCATGGGTTAAGTCATCGTTGAGAGGATATCTAATGAGAGTTTCCATGGACATTGAGTTGAAGGATACACCTGGCCAATTGGTACTGGCACTCCAGCCAATCTCAGAGATCAAAGGCAATATTCAAAGCGTGGTGCACTGCCATGATAAACGCACGCCACGCGGCACCGTTCCGATCCATGTAGTCTTTGAAGTGAGCAAAAACGGTCTGGAAGAGGTTATCAGGAGGATTGAGGCAAATGACGTGATCGTTGCCCGTGTAGATGAAAAACGCTTACGTGAGCAGATATCAGTAATGCTCATCGGGCATATCGTGCACACCGATATCCGCGAAACCATCGATGCTGTCGATTCCACAGGTTATGCCGAGATCGTGGATCTAACCATGAACATGCCCGAGATCAAAAAAGTCTCCTCCGCCTTCATGGTGATCGCTGCGGATGGCGAGAACGGACTGGCATTGGCGCTCGACATTCTTCGAACAACTGCTGTTGAGAAAGGCTTGCTTGTGATCGAACCGATCAAAGAAAATGCGATCTGGATGTGAAAAGAATAGGAGTTGAGTGATTTGACTTTCAGGATTTCTATCATCGGTTTTGGTGCAGTCGGGCAGGGCGTTGCAAAAGTGCTTTTGTGCAAACGTGAAACGCTTCAGAATATGGGCGTGGATATCCAGGTGGTTGCCATTGCCGATTCCAGATCATCCCTCATAAACAGCGAGGGTATTGACCTTGAAAAAGCACTCCAAGCTAAAAAGACGAACGGACGGATCGGAAATGAAAGAACTATGAGTGATAGTGCTCTTGAAGCGATTCGAGATCTTGAGCACGAGCTCATGGTTGAAGCCACACCGACCAATATCAAAACAGGCGAGCCAGCCCTCACACACATACTACACGCACTTGGATCGGGAAAGCATGTTGTAACCTCAAACAAGGGACCGTTCATACACAACCACGCCACGCTGATAAACACAGCAAGAGACAACGATGTCATGCTGCGTTATGAGGCTACAGTAGGTGGTGCCATGCCAATCATCAACCTCATCCAGGAAAATCTCGCAGGCAACACCATACACCGCATCGAAGGAATCCTCAACGGAACCTGCAATTACATCCTAACACGGATGGCTGACGAGGGACTTGACTATCACCACGTGTTGCTCGAGGCACAGGAACTCGGGATCGCCGAGACAGACCCGAGCTACGATGTGATGGGCATCGATGCAGCATCAAAGCTCGTGATCCTCGCAAACACCGCTTATGGCAACAATGTCACCTTCGCTGATGTCCAGATCACCGGGATAACAGAAATAACCCCAGAAACACTGGAGCTTGCAGACAAAAACGGTTACACAATACGCCTCGTTGGCGAAGCAAGCAAGGATCTGCTCACAGTAGCACCAAAACTGGTATCAAAGAAACACCCATTAGCCATAAGAGGAACACTCAACATCGCAACCATCCACACCGACCTCTCAAAAACAATCACAGTGAGCGGCGTCGGCGCAGGCTCAATCGAAACAGCCAGCGCAATCCTGAGCGACATCATACATATATACAAGAAACACAAAGCACACTGATCTTCAAGACCGCTCTTGATCTCACCAAAAACGGATTTTGGTGTTAACATCTTCTCAGCAAGGTGTATCGATTACGTGGGAAGATATGATAAATTGGTAAAAAATATGCACAAAAAAGCTTGAAGCGATTAATGCAGAGATTTAATTTCTCAACTATTCTCTTGCCCGCTTCAAGAAACTCAATCTTCCCCTCTCTCGCAAGCCATCCTATCGCCATATAGACAAGCGAGGGAGATTCGTCCACGTAGTTTACAATATTACCGACACATCTCCCGTCTCGTTCAATGGGTGCCATACCTTCCCTGCCGCATCTCCTATCCTATCTTCCATACCATATAACCTTGATCCAAAGCCAAGTATAGTTAAGAAGTAGGTAATAAATGCATCGTAGGGAGTTTTGAACTCAGTGGAATTAGTGTTTATAAACCTCCTACACCAACACTACTCGGCAAAAACAGATAGTATAAAAAAATTATGAAAAAACCCATAGAAAACAGTAAAATATGCCACGGAACACATAAATAAAGAGTTGGAAAAAGTGTTAGAAACAAAGAGTGAATCAAAATCTTATGTGGAAGCAGAACAGCTACACTCGATAGATTAATAAAGAGCAAAAACAGAACAGTATGCATATAGCCCGGTAGTGTAGGGGTCAATCATGTGAGGCCCTGGACCTTACGACACAGGTTCGAATCCTGTCCGGGCTACTTCTTTCCATAACATCAATTCTATAATTATTAAAATATAATATAGTTTCAAAGATTTGAATTTATCAGACTCGTCCACCACTTTTTATCTTTATCCACAATGCTCAGTGTATTATTAAATCCGCTGACTGGCTTAATATGGCGGCGTTTATCCCACTTATAAAATTCTGTCCATTTTAGAATTTTGTCTTGTGTACTCAAAAAGTCACCGTTGTAGGGTTCGCAGTGGGATAGATTTTTATTACAATTATATTTACTAAGTTTTTCTGCAATTCCTATAATGCAAGACCAACCATCTAATACAACTACAATGTCATCTTCTTCCATCTCACAACAAAACATATCAAACTGCCTTACCCATATTCTCGATAAACTATTTTTCACCAATTCCCGCTTTGTTGTCCAGTCGTACTCAATAATCTCCCGGTGACCAAGACCTATAATATTATTTTTTTAGCATACTCTCAAAGACGTTCTTTGTCAGCCCCGTCATAACTTGGATGCATAATATAGAAATGGTCTTTATTTTTTAATAGCGATTCGAGTGTCATACTTTGTTTGTATGTAAAAAATAATATAAATATTTTTCGACTATTGGATTTGTTGGACAAAACGGTTTAATATTGGTTAGTGCTGTTGAATTGGATGTTGGGGATGCAACTCCCGGTGAGTTGATTGCCACCACCGATCATAGATTTTATATGTAATAACATGGAAGAAGATTTGTTTTTATATTAGTAATTGTCAGGAGATGAATATGACCGCAACAAAAGACGATGTGATTTCGGCAGCTGAGGAGGGCAATGTAAAGTTCATCCGGCTGTGGTTTACAGATATTATGGGTGTACTGAAGAGTTTTGCAATAACAAAAGGAGAACTCGAAAATGCACTCGACAGTGGAATGGGTTTTGATGGTTCTTCGATTGCCGGGTATCAGGATATCGAGGAGAGTGATATGGTTGCAATGCCAGACACTTCCACGTTCCAGATACTTCCGTGGAGACCGAAGGATAATGCAACTGCACGGATGTTTGTGGATGTGCTGACCCCGGACAGGAAACCTTACGAAGGCGATCCAAGATACGTTCTCAAGAGAAACCTTGAGCGTGCGGCGGATATGGGGCTTAAAATGTTTGTTGGACCTGAACTTGAGTATTTCTACTTCAAGAGTTCAGGTGCCACTGAAGTTCTTGATAAAGGCGGGTACTTTGATCTGACGCCACTTGACCTTGCAACCGATTACCGTAGAGAGACGGTCTTTGCCCTTGAAAAGATGGGAATCCGTGTGGAGTATAGCCATCACGAGGTTGCGCCAAGCCAGCACGAGATCGATCTCAGATATAACGATGCACTGACGATGGCAGACGACGTTATGACGTATCGGCTCGTTGTTAAAGAGATTGCTCAGAACTTTGGTGTCTATGCAACCTTCATGCCAAAACCGATCTTTGGGGAGAACGGATCAGGCATGCATACTCACCAGTCGCTCTTTAAGGGCGACCGCAACGCATTCTTCGATTCTGATGATGAGTACAGTCTTTCAGATCTTGCAAAAGCGTATATCGCTGGACAACTACGCCATTCCCGTGAAATATGCTCTGTCTATGCACAGAGCGTGAACTCATACAAACGACTCGTACCTGGGTTTGAAGCACCTGTGTATATCGCATGGGCACGGCGGAACAGGTCTGCACTAATCAGGGTACCGATGTATCAACCAGGAAAGGAGCTTGCGACACGGATGGAATACCGTGCTGCCGACCCGGTCTGCAACCCGTACCTCACGTTTGCTGTTATGCTTGCTGCTGGACTTGAAGGTGTTGAGAAAGGCTACGAGTTGCCAGACCCGCTTGAGCGGAACATATACAAAATGACCGAATTAGAGAGACGAGATCTTGGTGTTGATTCGCTGCCTGCAAATCTGGGCGAGGCAATCGCAGAGACCGAGAAGAGCGAGGTTGTACGGCGAGCACTCGGAGACCATACATTCGAACGTTTCATCTCAATGAAGAAACAGGAATGGGATGATTACCGGATACAGGTCACACCATACGAGATCGAAAAATTCCTACCAGTTATGTAAACGGGCCATTTTAAAAAGTAGTTTCTCTTGCGGGATTGTCTTCAACCCCACACCACTTTTTTTTAAAAATTGTATCCTTTCTCTCCATGCTGGGTTTGATCCAGCCCGATATTCTCTTCGCTTACAGAGACTTTAATTCCCATGGTTTTATCGATTACAAAACCGATTGCAAGGGTGCAGATCACTGCATAAACTATCGTAATTATCACGCCTTCAAACTGCAGTAATAACTGGTGTGAGTTGCCGAGCAATAACCCGGTACCGCCTACAGTTACAAATACGCCTGTTAAAAGGGCGCCCGTTATCCCACCAACACCGTGAACACCAAAGACATCGAGTGAGTCATCGTAGCCAAACCGTCCTTTAAGCATAACTGCTTTATAGCAGATGAAACCAGCAGAGAGTCCGATTATGATAGCTGCCATCGGCGAAACAAAACCCGCTGCCGGTGTGATTGCCACAAGACCTGCTAAGATTCCGGTAGCAAACCCAAGCGCTGTTGGTTTTCCTTTACCGATCCATTCGGTAACCATCCATGAGAGTCCCGCTGCGGCCGGTGCAATGAACGTTGTCATGAATGCAAGAGCTGCGATCTTGTCAGCAGCAAGAGCAGAACCTGCATTGAAACCAAACCACCCAAACCACAGGAGCCCGGTTCCAAGAAGCGTGAGTGTAACGTTGTGTGGTTTTATTGCGTCCACACCATAACCTCTTCGTTTTCCTAAGAAGACTAAAAGAGCAAGGGCAGACATTCCAGAGGTGACATGTACAACTGTCCCACCGGCAAAGTCAAGAGCCTCACCTGTCAGGAATCCCCCACCCCAGACCCAGTGACATACAGGGGAATACACGATAAGACTCCAGAGTGTGATGAATACAATATAGCTTTTGAATTTAATACGTCCGACAACAGCGCCTGAGATGAGCGCAGGCGTTATGATCGCAAACATTCCTTGAAATGCTATGAATGCGTATGTCGGAATTGTTCCGGTCATTGAATTGTGATCAATGCCCTTTAAGAATAGGTGCTCAAATCCGCCGACAAAATTGTTTCCAGTGCCAAAAGCGAGCGAATACCCAATCACAACCCACAGTACAGCCATGAGCCCCATTACAACAAATGAGTGCATCATGCTGGAGAGGACGTTCTTCCGCCGGACCATCCCGCCATAGAAGAGTGCAAGCCCTGGAAGCATAAAGAGTACAAGTGCAGATGATATCAGGACCCATGCGGTGTCTGCTGCAACAAAAGTCATTTCTTAAATCCTCCTCAAATCGCTTCAGAGCCGGTCTCGCCTGTACTAATTCTCACAACATCTTCGAGCGGAAAAACGAATATTTTACCATCTCCTATCTCGCCTTTTTCGCCTGTTCTTGCTCCTTTTTGGATAGCCTCTATAGTTGGCTGGATAAAGTTATCATTTACCGCTATTTCAAGCTTAATTTTTTCAAGAAGATTTACCTCAAACTCCAATGCTCTGTAAACCTCTAAATGCCCTTTCTGGGCACCATATCCTGACACGGGTGATACTGTCAGTCTGTTCACTTCAACTTGCTGAAGCTCCAGTTTGACAGCATCGAGTCGCTCTGGCCGTATTATTGCTATGACATACCTCATGGGTCATCGGTTGTTGCTTACCTATCTACTGCAATAAATAGTTTTCTCTAATAATTTGAAAATGTTGCAATTCGAAGTCCACTGACAATCAAACTTATATATCAGTACATCATTAAGGGGTTACCTTTTGTCAGGTGGTGATGGGTGTCATTCCAAACTTGCTTTGACCAACTTATAATTCAAACATGATAAACCAAAACAAACTGGCACGAGAAAAGTAGAAACAGGAGCACATACAAATGACCGATTATGCAGTCTTCTGGGGTTGTACCATCCAGGCACGGTTTCCATTCATGGAAAAATCAGCAAGGCTCGTCATGGACAAACTGGGCGCCGGACTATGTGAAATAGATGGCGCCACCTGCTGTCCCACAAAGATGATCAAAATAGGGGATGAGTTTGCATGGTATGTCACAGCAGCAAGAAACCTTTGTCTGGTAGAGAATATGGGTATGGATCTTGTGACACCGTGCAATGGATGCTACGGGACTTTAAAATCAGCAGCATCTGAACTCAATATGAATGCAAAACTTCGTAGTGAGGTAAATTGCGTACTTGCAAGCGCAGGACTCGAATACAAAGGAACTTCAAAGATCAAACACTTAATCGAAGTGTTATATGACGACGTAGGCACAGATAAAATTAAAAAACAGGTAATAATACAGTTCGATGGAATGAATATCGCAGTTCACTATGGATGCCACATGATCCGCCCAAGTTCTGCAATCCATTTCGACGACCCGAACCAACCCACAAAATTTGATCTCCTCATCGAAGCACTGGGCGCTAAAAGTGTAGACTACCAAACAAAGATGCTCTGCTGCGGAAACGACCTTTCAAACATTGATGACCCTTCTGACGCAGTCACACTTGCCCGCGAAAAGATGCTCGAGGTTCAGGAGATCGCAGATGCCATGACAATAATGTGTCCGGCGTGTTTCACCCAGTTTGATTCCAAGCAGTACCTCCTTGAAAAGAGCGGTGAGCGGATACACATACCGATCGTATATTTCACAGAACTAATGGGGCTTGCATTCGGATTTGAACCAGCTGAACTTGGCATGAAGATGCACCGGGTCGAAACAGACTCATTCATCGAAAAATGGCATGAACGCTCGTGTCATCTTGACAGTGCGAGACAGTATTTTGATCTTGCGGATCTGCGGCGCTGCTATGAGTGTGCTGCCTGCATCGACGACTGCCCTGTCACAAAATCAATTCCACGGTTTGAACCAAACCGAATAATTGGAGATATTCTGCATGGCAGACTGGACGAAATCGTGGAATCACCTGATATGTGGTACTGCACAAACTGCTACACCTGTTATGAGCTATGCCCGCAGAAGTTCGGCATGTCCAAGGTCTTTGACCGCTTGAAAAGCCTTGCGAGTGAGCGTGGCATGGCTCCTGAGGGCTTCATAGGAGGTTTCAAGTTGTTCTTAGACACCGGGAAGTTGGGTGAGCCAACTGCGTTGCGCAAGAAACTGAAGCTGCCAGCGCCGCCACAGAGTGGTGCAGATGAGCTAAAAGAATTAATTGAGATCATCAGAAAACGAGATAAATCAAATAAAGAAGAACAAGAAGAAGAGGCAGGCGAGTAAAATGCGATGTGACTGTTACATTCCATCAGGATGTTCCATCTCTGGTATAATAAGTGAATCAGGAAAGCGATTGGATGGAAACGCGATTATCAGATCGATTGCTCTCATGCACGATCGTGCAAACGGTCTGGGGGGTGGTTTTGCAGCTTATGGGGTCTACCCAAGGCACGCCGATCAGTATGCCCTCCACATGATGTTTGACAACATAGAGGCAAAGGAGCGTTGCGAGGAGCGTTTCAAGGATGCATTTGATATCGTCCTTGATGAAGAGATGCCGACGCGTCCTGGTGGTGTTTATGAAGAAGAGACATCGGGGAGATCTGCCGAATATGGAACTGGATCGCAGCCGATAACAGATCCTCCGATTTTGTGGCGTTATTTCATGGATGTTCCCGAAGATAAGACAGGTTTTGTATCAGAACGCGAGTACGTTGTCGAAAAGGTGATGCAAATCAACTCGGGGGTAGAGGGTACTTTTGTCGCATCGTCAGGCAAGAACATGGGCGCCTTCAAGGGTGTTGGATACCCTGAAGACATCGGGGTCTTCTACAAGTTAGACGAGTACAAAGCATACACCTGGACAGCACACGGCAGATTCCCGACGAACACACCCGGGTGGTGGGGTGGCGCACACCCGTTCTGCCTCCTCGACTGGTCAATCGTTCACAACGGCGAGATATCGTCCTACGGTATCAACAAACGATACCTTGAACCGTTTGGATATAAATTGGAACTCCGGACTGATACCGAGGTCGTGGCATACCTCTTCGACCTACTTGTACGACGACATAAAATGCCGATAGAGCTGGCTACAAAAACACTCGCCGCGCCCTTCTGGAAGGATATCGACAGGATGCCTGATCGCGAGCGGGAGGTTGCAACAGCTATACGACAGGTCTATGGCGGAGCGCTCTTAAACGGTCCGTTCAGCATCATTCTCGGGCACAGCCGCGGCATGGTCGGATTCAACGACCGCATCAAACTGAGACCCATGACCTGCGCCAGGAAGGATGACATGCTCTACATATCATCAGAGGAATCGGCTATCTGGGAGATCGCACCCGATCTTGACAAAGTGTGGAGCCCAAAAGCAGGAACGCCAGTTGCAGGCGTTCTGGATGAAGAGGTGGAATAGATGACGTCCGAGCTACCACCAGAGTTCATAGTAAAGGTCGATCACGATAGATGCAGGCGGTGCAAGCGCTGTGTTATGAGCTGCAGTTTTGGAGGCATGCAGTTCACGGACAAGGTGGTGCCTGAACACAGAAACTGTGTGGCATGCCAGAGGTGCGCAACCTTCTGTCCTGAATCAGCGATAGCGATCACCAGAAACGAACTGGCTTATAAGGAAAATGCGAACTGGTCGCCTGAGACCCGCCAGAACATACTGAAACAGGCAGAGACCGGTGGCATGCTTCTCGCGGGAATGGGCAACCCTCGAGAATATCAGATAATCTGGGATCACCTGGTAATCGATGCATGCCAGGTCACCAATCCATCCATCGACCCGCTTCGCGAGCCAATGGAACTACGGACATATCTCGGGCGAAAACCAGAGCACCTGGAGTTTTCAGTTGACGCCAATGGCGAATTAGAGCTTGCAACTGAACTTGCACCTCAGGTCAAGCTCGACGTTCCGATCATCTTTGCAGCAATGTCGTATGGTGCTGTGAGCCTAAATACACACAGGTCTCTCGCAATGGCTGCTCAAAAATCAGGGTCGCTCATGAACACAGGCGAAGGCGGACTCCACACAGACCTGTATCCATATTCAGAAAATATAATAGTTCAGGTCGCATCAGGCAGGTTCGGTGTGCACAGTGAGTACCTGAACACCTGCGCAATGGTCGAGATCAAGATTGGACAGGGTGCAAAACCAGGCATAGGCGGACATCTACCAGGTGAAAAGGTGGGCGAGGAAATATCAAAGACACGGATGATACCGGTTGGAACCGACGCCCTCTCCCCAGCACCACATCACGATATCTATTCAATTGAAGATCTCTCACAACTCATCTACGCCATAAAAGAAGCTACCGATTACACAAAACCAGTCTCTGTTAAGATCTCAGCAGTGCACAACGTGGCTGCAATTGCAAGCGGAATCGTGCGCGCAGGGGCTGATATCGTAACAATAGACGGGTTCCGCGGCGGAACAGGTGCAACACCCATGGTCATAAGAGACCATGTAGGAATACCGATCGAACTCGCACTCGCAGCAGTCGACCAGCGCCTGCGCGATGAAGGAATCAGAAACAATGCCTCACTCATCTGTGCCGGAGGACTCAGGAGCAGTGGTGATGTGGCAAAGGCAATCGCACTTGGCGCTGATGCAACAATCATAGGAACCGCTGCTCTCGTAGCAATCGGATGCCGCATCTGCCAGAAGTGCTACACAGGAAACTGTGCATGGGGAATCGCCACCCAGAAACCTGAACTAGTGCGCAGACTGGATCCACAGGTAGGTGCCATGCGACTCTCAAACCTGCTTACAGCATGGAGTCTCGAGCTAAAAGAAGTTCTTGGCTCACTCGGGGTGAACTCCATAGAATCACTGCGCGGCAGCCGTGAACGACTGCGCGGCGTGGGACTGGACGAACAAACATTGAAGCTGCTCGGAATAAAACCAGCAGGAATCGGACAATAAAAACATTGTGGTGAGGTAAATGGTGAGGAGAATTGATTGCACTGGATTATACTACCGAAAACAGAACAAGATCATCCGTGACGCCGTGAAAAAAGGTGAAACCGAGTTCATACTTGAAAACGCAAACGGACAACGCTACATAGGAAACGGAATTAATGAGAAGATCAAGATCACCGTGAACGGTGTTCCAGGAAACGATCTCGCCATGTTCATGAACGGACCCACAATAATCGTCAACGCCAACGCACAAGACGGCGCTGCAAACACCATGAACGCAGGCGAAGTCATCGTCCACGGAAACGCAGGAGACGTCCTGGGCTACGGCATGCGCGGCGGAAAACTCTACATCAAAGAAAACGTCGGATACCGCACCGGAATACACATGAAAGAATACAAAAAACAGGTGCCCATAATAATAGCAGGCGGAGTTGCCGGCGATTTCTGTGGCGAATATATGGCAGGAGGCATCCTGATCCTACTCGGATTGAATCGTGGTAAAGAGACGCCGATTGCAGGAGACTACCTCGGAACAGGCATGCACGGAGGCGTAATCTACATCAGAGGCGAAGTCGATGAACACACCCTGGGCAAAGAAGTGAGCGTGCTTGAACCAGATGAAAAAGACATGAAACTACTGAAGAAACATCTCTCTGAATTCTGCGAACACTTCGGATTTGACCTCAAAGAGATCATGAAGAAACCATTCATCAAGCTACTCCCAGTCTCAAGCAGACCATACGGAGACCTGTACGCATATTAGGAAACATTTGCTGATATTTAGGGGAATGATAAATGCCTGAATGATGATAGGTGGTTCACCCAGAGGGAGTACATACGAAGTACTTCAGATACACCGCCAAAGTGGAAGAATATACGAAGTTCGTATATACCCCTAATTTGGAATGATCTACAAAGTATTGCAGATATACTAAAGTTATATGCAATCGTGAGCAAAAAGTTTAATGGAAGGTATATTAATAGGGAATGTATGACAAAACGCCATAAAGTTTTTGTGAGCTATCACCACGCAAATGATCAACAATATCGTGAAAAATTCGAAGAGATGTGCGAAGATGTAATAGTCTCCCAGTCCGTGGATATTGATGATATTGGCCCAGATTTAAAGACAGAAACAATTCGCCAGAAAATTAGAGACGAATATCTGAGGGATTCCACAGTAATAGCAGTCCTGATCGGTAAACAAACATGGCAGCGAAAACATGTTGATTGGGAGATTTCTTCAAGTATCAGGCACACTGAAAAAAACCCAAGATCTGGACTTTTAGGCATATTGCTTCCAACTTATAACTACTCTAGTACTGGGAATTACTATGCAAACACGATACCT
>Ga0209013_10004703_pt1 | contig 11909 bp, 9 predicted proteins | sample Cruoilmetagenom2_FD_187291 | JGI IMG/M metagenome (GOLD analysis project Ga0209013, IMG submission 187291) | Oil polluted marine microbial communities from Coal Oil Point, Santa Barbara, California, USA - Sample 2 (SPAdes) (version 2) | ecosystem: Environmental > Aquatic > Marine > Oil seeps ...
GAGCCTCCAATCCATTCGCTTTCTCTGGGTTACGAACACTGACAGCAAGTTGACTGGCTGGTACAGTCTTCAATAACGTCTCTACAACTTTGGCACCTAATTTTCCTGTTGCTCCTGTTATTAATAATTTCATTATTTTTCTCTCCAATCTTTTTGTTTGACTATTAAGTATATTCTAATAATATAGTATTAGACATTTATTTGTAAGTAGTTATTTTTTTATAACCTAGTCACAAAAACAGTACCATTAAGAAGAGAGGTATTTATTATGGCACGAAGTCAGTTCGTCAGCGCACCGCCAGAGGAACAAATAGAGCTTTGTCCAGTTATACAAGCTCAAAACATAATTGCAGGAAAGTGGAAAATAGTTATCTTATGGCATTTAAGCACACAGACAAAAAGATTTAATGAACTTCAAAGATTATTACCTAATATTTCAAAGGGAATACTGACGCGTCAGTTGAGAGAATTGGAAGATGATCAATTAGTTCACAGAGAAGTATATAAAGAAGTTCCTCCTAAAGTAGAATACTCGTTAACACCTTTGGGGCAGAGTTTTATTCCTATACTTGATAATATGGGAGAGTGGAGTAAAAAACATTTAGTGAGTAAATAAAAAGAAAATCCATCATTACATATTTAAATACTTTTTATTCAACTAACGAGGTGCTTTAGTTTAAGAAGGAGTAAAGCTTTTTTCTTATTGAACTAAAGAAGCAGTTTAGTTTAAGAACGAAAAAGTTAAATGGGGGTGGAAAAATGTTATTATTATGGCAACTTTCATTATTTGTTTCAATTTTAACTTTATTGGTGGGTGTTGTTAAAAAGTCTTGGGTATTCTTACTAATTAGTACGATTACATTCATGCCGATTGCATATTATTTTTTTGGAGCTAATAATGCTTGGAAATATGTTGGTTTGACTCCTGTCATACTACTTGTTCTAACGATATTATTTTGGTTCATAAGTAAGAAAAAATTGAGTGCAGTTAAAGGATAAATCGGAAGCGATTGTTTCAACTGTGGAACTGTCGCTTTTTCACTAACGGGTGCGTTAGTGGAAGATTCGCTTCCCGAAATAATCAATCTTTTATAAAAAAGAATTGCAATAAACACTGAAACCACGTATTTTGAACAAACTTTGTTCAAAACACGTGGTTTATTTTTACCTAGAATTAAGGGATCCCGCTAAATTTTAATCAATCTTTTTTCAAAGGTTACAACTAGACTATTTCTGCATTTAATTAATTGATTACTTAACAAAAGCACGTTGTTTAAATCAAAGATCTAAATCCACTATTAGATTATTCTTCTTTTTATCCTTCAAATTGACCACATTGCTCTCTTTAATCTGTTGATTAATTTGCTTATATGCAGCATTGGGGTCGTCGCTAAAAATATCGGTAAATAACTGTTCAACTACCTTAGTACGTGTTTTACCAGTTGTTATTGTATTTATTATATTAATATCTCGTGAACTAGAGATATCTGCCCATTGGAATAATACATTTTGATATATTCCATTATTTTCTTTAAGGATTTCCAATTGTTTTTTCAGGGACTCAACTTCCGTTAATAATCGTTCTTCCTTGTCCTTCAATTTCTTATACTTTGTTGTTAGGTTTGTAAATCCTTTTTCGTTTATTTTTAATTGGTTGATAATCATTTTTTTTACAGCAGGTGAATCATTAGAGAGCCTCTCAATTACATCTTTAGTTGAAGCAATTTCAATATAATCTGATTCAGACTTCCTTAAATAGCTTCTTTGTTTATTAACTTTATCAACTAAGATTCTTCCTTTACGTTTTTCTTTTCTCCAATAATCGTAACTTAATTCAAACTCTATTTTTCCTAAATCAAATTGCGACAAAGAATATTCATGTATTTTCTTATATTCAATAATGATAATAGAGGGGTTTTCTAATAAATAATCCTCCACTATTTTAGAGATTACAAGAGGAGGGTAGATTTTTTCATATCGTCCCATCTATATTCAACCTTTCCTTTAACTTAGCCAATTGGTAAAGTGCATTTTTTACTGATTTTGAACTTTCAACTAATTTATAATTGAAACTTGAATTACTCTCATCAAATAAATCATTTTTGTAGTTCATTAAACCAGTCTTATGTAAATCTAAAAGCTTATTTATCATCATTTTTAAATCTGTTTTTTGTTTTGCTAACATTTCTTGAATTTCATCATAATGTTGTTGGTAATCTTCAAATGTTAGTTTCCAATGTTTACAAAGATAGTGCTCATTTACAGGACAGTTTTGTAAGCGATCTGTACAATATCCAATTCTTAAAGGAATGCGAACTTCTTCGTTTGCTAAAATAGGAGATGAAATTTTGTTTCTCAAACTCTTATCACTAAAAAAGTGATTAGAAAGATCCTTTAGATTCTCTTTTTGAATTAATAGGAGACTCAGTAAATCAGAATCTATCCAATATTCTAAGTGATTATGATAGGACATTTGTGCATGAACTGTTTTGTGCCCTCCCAACCGTGCTATTTCGCTAGGATGATAACCTTGTAGCATTAGATTCAAAAAGGCAAAGTGTCTTGTATCGTTTGGGCGAATCCTTCTTTCTAAGCTAAAATCAGACTTTACATGTGGCATTGTTTTATCTTCTATAATATCAAAACCATATAGTTCCGAAACAATTTCTTTATAAAAACTCTTTAGTAATATATCGAAATTTCCATAATTAAAAGAATTAGTATTTAAATTGCGATGAGAATTTTTGTTTGTGAGCTTGTAAGATAATAATGTTTTTGATTCGCCAAATAGCTTACCCTTTTGTTGATACGAAATAATGTTCTGCGCCAATTTTTCTGAAATTAGTATTTTCTCATACCGAATCGATCTCTCTTTAAAGTTTTTGCTTCTAGGTAATTCTAAAAGAGTACCATCTTTGTGAAGGCTTAAGCAGTCGAATTTGAGATTGCAAAATTCATTAATTCTTAATGGAATAATATTAGTTAAATTCCACCAAAGGTATATGGGGTAGTATGTCCAATAATTATCTGTATGTATATAGTCTTTAAAATAATTCTCAACGATTAAGGAAAACTTTAGTACATCATGACTAGCGGGCAATTTTCTTATCTTACCAGCACTATTTATTTGGTAATGCTTCACAATTAATTCCATGTATTCTTCAGGTATAACTATATCTGAAGAATAATCAAAGAATTCTAGTAAGCATGCTGATCTACGTTGGAGTGTAGACTTGATGAAACCATTCAAATAGTGACCTTTTTCGAATTCTTGCAGCCAATTCAAATCAAATCCTTTGCTTAAAACAAAGCTTTCTTTGATAATGCGAATTTTATCTTGAATGTAATTAAAATCATATTCTTCTTCTACAAGTAAGATTGTCCATGATTTAAGAAAATTTATTACTTCAAGATGCTTTAACTTATTTTCACTAAACACATCTAAATTAAAGTGAATATAGACATTGTGTTGCGCATACTCATCATAAACTTTCCAAGTATTGTCCTTAAAGAAACAGTCCGTAAATATACCTTGAGACTGAGTAGTTTTGAAACGATCTTCGAGAGAACCCTTCAAAGTTTCATTAAAGTGAGTGGAAGTAGATGAAATGTCGTAATTCGTATTCCTCAACATAAGATTATTACCCCTCGATAGTTAAATTTTCATATATACCCTCTAAATTGCTTATTCTTTCTAAAAGAAGATTATATTCTTTCCCAAGAAAAGCAGTTATTACTTTTTCGCCAAATTTTTTCTTCGCTGAACTTAAAATAATGAGATTTTTATAAAACAAATTTACTAATCTTACTTTTTCACCCTTTAGTTGGATGCTATCCAAATTCTCAACTTGGTCTATTAAGCTGTTTAGATTATTTAATGTATTAGTAAGAATATAAAAGTGTGGGATTGCAAATGGACAACTATCACAATTTTTTTCCTGGTATAAACAATCCCCTAAGATACACTGCCAAAACTCTTCTTTAGCAGGCATTTGTTGTAATCTTATTAGGTTTATTAATTCTTTTTGTTGTTCGTGTTGTAAATTATCTACATATTCATAAAGCGACAAGTTACGTTCTCCTAGGGAGTTGAAATATGTTGCAAGGTTCTCAATCTTATAAATATCCCCAAAAACATCCTTTATTAATGTATGAGGAATATTCTTAGTGACTATATCCTTATTTTCACCTTCGAGTACGACTTTTAATAGATATTCATATGTGTATCCAAAATAGCCTTTATTAAAGACTTCAATACTAATTTTATTTACGTGTTCCTCACTAAGTTGTATATAGCCATTAGTAGTTTCAATTGATGAGTGGTTACGTATAAATTTTGTTATTTCCAGAGGATTACGATTTGTTTTTTGTTTAATTACAGTATTTACGAATGTTATAAAACTCCTATTTGCAGCAAGAGATTTAAAGTTAAATCCTAGAATAGGGAATTTGTCAAAAAATATTTTACGCATAGTTTTAGTCAGTTCATTACTTGTACTTAAAAAAATTAAATTTGTACTAAATGGGGTTGTTTTTATAGCCTTTAATTCACACAAAATTAATGCGTTCGCTAGTGGTAACATTAATTTATCGGAACAAAAGAAATAGGACTTTTTATCGTTTTTATTATGTTGCACATTTACTAACTTAGAAGTTAATTCCCAAACAATTAGCTGAGCTTCATCTTCAGTTAGATCATGATTTGCAAATTCTTCATATGTTTGAGTGGTGTCAGGCAAGGTAATTCTGGGTATTTTCTCTACAAAGTCAGTACTACGCCAGCCATTGTTTAAATGTAATATTACATATAACCAGACGGATTCATAGTTTCTGTACTTAGCTCCATTAGAAAGGGGGCGTTTCCTATCCTCAAAAGCACGTTTTTTATGCAAAGATATATCAGTAACAAAGTTTAAAAGTGTTAAGAATTCTTCAACTGAGAAAGAAGCTTTCGTCTTAGGATTTTCTGCATTTCTTTTCCTTTTCTGTTCATGTACATTTACTATATTGTACATATTATATTTAACATCCATATTGGCTGCCATATTCTTTAAAAAGCCATATATTACCTCTTGGTAATTATGAGGAGTCATCTTATTTAAAAAGGTAAAATTAATTTCTTCCGAACTTAAATTAAACAATTCACTATTTAACAAATTTTCCATCAGAAACTCTGTAACAGTTATGTATTTTACAAAGGATTTCTTTAAAGTGAAGGAATTTCCTTTACATTGAAGTAATTTAGCAGAAATGAATTTTAACCAAATGTCCTCAGTTTTACTAGAACTTGATGGTAGCTTAATATTTAATTCTTTAATTGCTTTAATAAATAGCTTATTGGGTAGAGTAGTCTGTTCCAGGGCCATTTTATAATTCTCAATAATTTCTCCTTTTTTTCTAATTTTAATTAGTTTTTGTACCTGTGTTTTAGGAAATAAAACTTCTTTTCGCACTAATTTTCCAAATCTAAACATTTCAGGAATTTCAACCTTATTAATTTTACTAGCAGTGGCGGTACTATAGCCTAAACTTAAAAATTCATCATAGGTATAATTTTGTTCTAATAATTGATCTTGCTGATTTAATAGCTTTGATATTGCAGGTGAAACTTGCTCTAAAACCAAATAATTAACTTTTCCGTAAGTTATAGGTTGAATAGAGAATGATTTTTTTATCTTAGTCCAAACCTGTTCGGAAATTCTAATCTCATTTAATAAATCTATTTCTAAGATAATAAGTCGTTCTTTATTATTAATACTTGTAGGAAGATAATTAATAATTTCATTTTCTAAATTTCTAAACTGGGATTTTGATATATTAGATAAGCTAGTCTTCAATTGAATATTTAATTCATCTTTTGGTTCTATTTTTTGTTTTATCTTTTGTTCTTCTATTTTTTGTTTGATCTCTAGATCTTCGTTTTTTTGTTGTATATTTCTTACTTCTATTTCATATTTTTTTAGTACGTCAGTTATGTCTTGTAACTGTGATTTTAAAAGGACTTTTTTAGATTTAGCAAACCTATGCAGTTGAGCTTCTTTCGGAATATTTTCTGTAAGTAGAGGAATACCTATTTTAGTATGAATGTTAGTGATTTTAGGGAAACTTACACCTGTTATTTTCTCAATGTCACTTGTTGAGTAGTAATTTTTATCGTAGTGTGCATACGATAAAGTGTGTTCTTTTAGTAAAGAGTCTATCTGTTTCTTGGACCAATATTTTGCATTTGAACCGTTAGGAATAATTGGTGAAATACCGAAATTTGAAAGATAGTCGGTTATTTTTCTTTTATTAAAAAAACCTTTTACTTCCTCATATGTGTAAACATCCTCTGTAATTACTTTATTTTTAATTCTTAATAAAGCCTCTTTTTTATCATAAAATGCATTTACACTAGAAAATTCAAATATATTATCAAGACATGTAGTTCGAATAGTTTTTAAACTGACAATATCATAATGAGTGCCACCTAACTCGATGATTTGCACTCCAGTCAATTTAGTTTCTTTATTATTTTGATACCGCTTTAAAAGCGTATCTTTTAATCGATTTATATCTCTTTTTTTATAATAAATGATTTGATATTTACCCGCATTGATTCTTTCGATATTAGAATCAGCCAATGCCTGTTTAAACTTATTAAAATTAGTAAAACCCAAATTATTTCTTGCATCCTTTTCACAAATTAATTCTGTCTCTTTTGATTGTCTATCCTTTAGTTTTTCTTCGGCTTCATTTCTATCATATAAAGCTAATATGCCACTAAATTCTTTTACACGATCTATAGGTTCAGCTTTAATTGTCTTCAATCTTATTAAATCGGTTCTTATTAATCCCATTTCTAAAACTTGATTGTTCGTTAACCTGTTTAATTTATTGAATTGATATCTTTGATCTATTATTATTGCTAATTTTTCAATTTCATTTTTATTAAAGTATTTAATATTTATATTAGTAGTCTTTATTTGTGGAATTTTATATTCCTTTAAAACCCTTAAAGTTTGGAATTCCGTAGAAATAGAAAGGAGTTCTTTTACTTCCTTTAAATTCATTAATTCTAAATCATTTTTTTTATTGGTAAATCGATTATTTACCTCATTTTTATCAAAAAAATACTTTGTTCCTTTAAAATCTTTATACCTGTCTAATATAGTTGTCCTCTGCTTATTTAGAACAAAACGATCATGCGTTGTAATTCCCATCTTAATTAATTGTAATGAAGAAAATACAGTCTCTTTATTAATCACATAACGATCTTCTACTTGACTTTTAAAGGTCATAATTTCTGAAGCTTTATACAAAATTTCTTTAGCTGAAGACTTTCCAATAGATATTATCTTTGTTTCTTTTAGAAATAATCTCATTATAGGGACTGATAAATTGAAGAGTTGTGCAACAGCTTTTAGGGATATAGTTTCGCAGTCATTATTCATTTAATCAACTCCATTATTTTTAAATATCTTCTTTTAAAATATCAAAATTATTAATTGCTAATTTCATTGAAGTTATTAAAGTATGTTCATCTACATAGCTTAAAGAAGATTGGATGCTTTTATCCCCCCTAGCAAGTGCAATTTGAGTAGGGGTTAAGCCTAAATCGATTAATATATTTGTAAAGATGCCTCTGCCAACATGTGTTGACCATCTATTATTAGCTAAAAGTAAATAGTCTTCCATATAGTTATTTTCTAGTAGCTCATCTAGGAAGTGCTGTTTGATTTTTTCTAATTTTGCTGAATAGCGCTTACCTTTCAAAGGTTTTAAAGTTCTATATGAGATGAATAAAGCAGATTCATTTTTAAGCTTTTGTTTTTCTAGTAGAGAAACATGGTTTTCGTATAGACTTTTGATAATCTCAGGGCATAGGCAAATTTGGTCTCTTTCACTCTTTACTTGTAAATCGGCTTTGTTTAATGCATCTGGGAACAGTTCCTTTTGATTATCTCTTACCTCTATCACTAAGGACCTGTTCGACCATTTCAAACTAGATGTCTTTAAATTAATAACTTCAGATCTTCTTAAGCCACCAAAAATTTGTAAAGCAAGACCCAAAGCTAAGAGTGGCTCTAACTTTTGAGCCGTCCTTATAAAATGTAAGATTAACTTGTTGCGATTTGCCCCAAAGTCTTTCAGTTTATTTGAGATCACTTTATTTTTTGTCGGAAGAATTATATCCAAGTCATTTATCTCAAATAAATTACTCTCTACATTAATATTCTTCCTACCAAATGGAATCGAATTATATATCAATTCAAATTTTTCGTTCAATATATGCTGTTTATTCATCCAGTAATAAAATTTATTAATATATTTTATTTCCGTTTTAACGTAATAGCTATCAAGTTCTTTTACTCTAGTTTTTAAGGACAAATATGTAATGTAGTCTGCACCATGATTTAAAGTTAAAGCAGGTAAGCCTTTATGAATGAGTTCAGTATAATTGTCTGTTTTCTCAAATAAATGGTTTAAAAATCTTGTTATAGCAAAGGCTGCATTTCGTTGACTATTTATTGCTTTACCTTTATTTCTATACTCGGATTTAATAAAGTTTGACAAAGGAGAAGGGAGTATTATTTGATCATTTTCTTTTACACCGATACCAATGCAGCTATCTTTATAATTTGATTTTGAATGTTCATCGAATTCCCTAACAACAAATCTCATAAGAATACCTCCTCATAATTTAGTTTAAAATGTTAAACTCATAGTAGCTGACATAAATAAATAATTCCACCCAATTATTTAAGTGTAATGGGCGGAATAAGATTTGATTTAATAATGTTTTATATCAAATTATAAGTTACTCCCTACAAGCAGTATACAAGTACAAACACCGGTAGTCGCTATAATTGCTAACCGAGAAGACGAAATAAAAACATTCAAAGCACAGACATTTTACGGTATTGAAGCACAAACTGCTGATAAGTTAAAGCTTACTTGGCAAGATGCTAAAGGGAATAGCCGGAGCTTCGACAAAGATAAAATCGAAGTAATCGTGAAAAAACTTGGCAACACAAATGCGATAGTCACTGAAATAGAAAAGAAACCGAAGAAAACATTTTCTCCTGGACTTTACGATCTAACGGAACTTCAACGTGATGCCAATAAAATCTTTAGTTACTCTGCAAAAGAGACATTAAATATTATGCAAAAGCTGTACGAACAACACAAAGTCTTAACGTATCCACGTACAGATTCACGCTATATCTCGCAAGACATCGTTGGAACACTTCCTGAACGTCTAAAAGCATGTGGAATAGGTGAATATCGCTCGCTTGCTAATAAGGTATTGAGCAAACCTATAAAAGCATCGAAAACTTTTGTTGATGATAGCAAAGTAAGTGATCATCATGCGATTATTCCAACTGAAGGCTATGTAAACATCTCAGCTTTCAATGATAAAGAACGAAAAATTTATGATTTAGTAGTAAAACGCTTCTTAGCGGTATTATTCCCAGCATTTGAATATGAGCAATTAACGCTGCGTGCAAAAATCAGTGATGAAAACTTCGTTGCTAGTGGGAAAACAATTTTATCAAGTGGTTGGAAAGAAGTATATGAAAATCGCTTTGACGATGATGACACAACAGAAGGTTTGAAGGAACAGATTTTACCTCGTATTGAAAAAGGAAATACCTTAAACGTTACATTAATCGCACAAACATCGGGCCAAACCAAACCATCTGCACGCTTTAATGAGGCGACATTACTAACTGCAATGGAAAACCCTACAAAGTATATGGACACGCAAAATAAACAGCTAGCAGAAACATTAAAATCTACTGGTGGATTAGGTACTGTTGCAACACGTGCAGACATTATCGAAAAGTTATTCAATTCATTCCTTATGGAGAAAAAAGGAAAAGATATATACCTTACTTCAAAAGGAAAACAGCTACTCGATTTAGTACCAGAAGAATTGAAATCTCCTACACTAACGGCAGAGTGGGAGCAAAAGTTGGAAGCAATCGCTACCGGCAAATTGAAAAAAGAAGTATTCATTTCAGAAATGAAAAACTACACAAAAGAAATCGTCTCTGAAATTAAATCGAGCGATAAAAAATACAAGCACGACAATATTTCCACAAAATCTTGTCCAGACTGTGGAAAGCCAATGCTTGAAGTGAATGGTAAAAAAGGAAAAATGCTTGTGTGCCAAGATCGTGAATGCGGTCATCGTAAAAATGTAGCACGTGTCACAAACGCTCGTTGCCCACAATGTAAGAAGAAACTAGAGCTACGTGGTGAAGGTGATGGTCAAATCTTTACTTGTAAGTGTGGATTTAGAGAGAAGTTATCTGCCTTTGAAGCGCGACGTAAAAAATCTGGTGGAAAAGTGGATAAACGTACTGTACAGAATTACTTGAAGCAGCAGGATAAGGAAGAAGAACCTGTGAATAATGCTTTCGCAGACTTACTAAAAGGAATGAAATTTGATTAATCATCTTATAATTCTTTAATCAGTACTACAGCGTAAAATTTTTTCTAAGAGTAAGAAAGTATAAGAATTTTATCGACTTGGAACACAGGATGTACGATTTTTTTCTAGATCGCTCTGGGCAGTTCGCAAGCTTTGCACTTTAACTTAAAAGAAAAAAAGGAGCTAAAGAAAATGACTGCGTCACTTTCTTTAGCTCCTTCTCTTTTTAATCCTTGTGTAGCTTTCGATTTCCGCCGCTATCCAAAAATAATCGGAATCATCATGTGCAAGCTTTGGATAAGAAGAGAGGAGACGCATGCTTTACATTGTAAGGACGCCGAAGATGGCATTTCGGCTTTCATGTCTTCTCTTACTTGGCGGATCGCTTCTTCTTTTTTTAGAGACACTCCTAAATAGTATCCTATTTTCTTCTAGCGTCTATGTAGGAAAGTATCTCATTTTTAAAAATAAGCAAGAATTATACTGTAGAAAAGAGGATGGCGCCTGAAGTTGTATCTTCAGGCGCTTTTTACTAAGTAGAAAAGGATCTCCTCTCTTATTCCCAAAAGCATTTGCCTTTTTTTCTTAGATGTTTTAGGCGAGCGATGGACAAACAATCGTAATAGGATGATCGAAAAGAATGAGGAGCTACGTGACGAAGTCACGTAGCTCCTCATTCTTTTTCTCGTTTATTCTATTACCATAAGTTTCGTCCAAAGCAAAACGAAAACGTCCATGTAGAAAATGGGTGATTGTACTTTTCTTATTCAAACCTCAGCCTGGCTCCTATGTCGAGAGGTTCTAAATTGCGATGTTAATACGGAAAATGTAAACTCAACTTTCGGTCTATTTAGAAGAGTCAGAAAAAAACGATTGACTTTGGTATAACAATATTATAATATGACATTAATAACATTTTAAGTACATCAATTGCCCGTAAAGAAAGCGGTTACAATAAAATGGCATTCAGGAGAAGAAGTATTATCGCTTCTCAACTTAAACAGCGTCTACGACAAATAGAAGATAAGAAACTATTAACCAAATAGGAGGTTTTACAATGGTACATAATTTACAAGAAACAAATGCAGGCGTTGTTCGTACTGTTCTTGGAGCGGTTCCAACACAAGAACTGGGTGTTGTACTTATACATGAATCACTTCTTTCTGTATATCCAGGTGCGGAGTTAGCACCTGAGATTAATATGGATAAGAGCGAAATATTTGAGGTATTAAAACGAAAGCTCAATGATTTTCGTCGACAAGGTGGGAAAACAATCGTGGATGCAAGTGGGATGTTCCATGGTCGTGATGTATGGCTATATCAATCACTTTCAAAAGCAACAGGAGTGCATATTATTGCTACAACGGGCTTAGGACCTGAGAAATTGTTAGGTGGTTATTTCGTTACACCACAAACAAATCCTCCTACACCATGGCCAGCGGAAAAATTTGCGAATCTTTTCACGAAAGAAGTTGTTGAAGGGGTTGTT
>Ga0209013_10004704_pt1 | contig 11909 bp, 10 predicted proteins | sample Cruoilmetagenom2_FD_187291 | JGI IMG/M metagenome (GOLD analysis project Ga0209013, IMG submission 187291) | Oil polluted marine microbial communities from Coal Oil Point, Santa Barbara, California, USA - Sample 2 (SPAdes) (version 2) | ecosystem: Environmental > Aquatic > Marine > Oil seeps ...
CCCTATCGGGTTGCCCCGGCCGGTGGTGTAGGCCATGATCTGCGCACCACCGGCCAACATATCGGCCGTGCCGCAGGCGCCCAGGCCCATACTTGTGTCCATGATCCACAGCCCTTTGCCCTGTACGTGCTCGCCTGGCGCCAAGACACCCTGAATCGGAGTGGTTCCCCCTTTGCGCACGCCGCCCAGCGATTTTTCGACCAACGTGGTCAAACCGCCGGCGATATTCCCGGGCGTGGGATTCGCATCCTTGAGACTCTTGCCAATACGACTGTAATAACGCTCCCGCACATCCGTGATCTCGATAATGCTCTGGCCAACCTTTGGCGTGATGGCACGTTCGGCCATCACGCCGGCTGCACCGTAGAGGCTGCCCGTCTCCCCCAGCAAAACTGTACCTCCGGCATCAACCAATTTGTCAGCCAGGGCACCGACGACCGGGTTTGAAGCCAGTCCCGACCCGGTATCCGAGCTGCCACACTGGGTGGCCAGGACCAACTCATCGATACTGGCGGGTTGCCTCTCAGCCCCTTCGATCTCCGCCATCATCTCACGGACAATCTCGATCCCGGCTCCCACCGCGGCCGTATTGCCGCCCAGCTTGTGAATATCGATGTGGCGCGCCGTCTTGCCATCTGCAGCTCCGGCGAGAATCTCTGCGTCTATCTGCTCGCAGCCCAGGCCTACCACAAGCACCCCTCCCACGTTGGGGTGCTTCACCACACCGTGCAATATGCGTTCGGTGTGCTCCTTATCTGGTCCCAGTTGCCCGCATCCGCCGTCGTGGGTGATCTCCATCGCGCCTGCCGCGTTGGCAATCATTCGCGCTACTGTGGAGCTGCAGAATACAGTGGACACAACTGCGACGTAGTTGCGCACCCCCACCCGACCGTCCGGACGTCGATAGCCCATGAATTGCATCTCTTCGGTCACCTCACCCTTTACGAACTTTGTCTACAATGTCCCGGACATTGTGCACGTGAACGTGATCTCCTCTGCAAATAACGGCGGCAGCGCGGCCGATCGGGGCGCCATACTTGATGATGTACTCACCTTCTGAGACATCCGCGAGGGCAAACTTGTGGCCAAATGGGATATCACACGCGAGAACGACAACGCGGACCCCATCCTCTACTCTGTCCCCGGCCTTGAGGTCTACGATAGCTGTTGCTACGTTATCTTTTGGGTCGATGATGATAAACTGTCGCCGTTCTGACATGGGCTAACTCCTCTAGGCATCTCCGGCAGGCTGCTGGCCTCTGGCGCTCTCTCGGCCAAGGTTTCGGTCACCGGCTATGCGTCCAGCTCCGCCGGCGGGCATCCAAGCAGACACCTCGTCGATAATGAGGAGCGGTCTTTGAAGGTGGTCTCAAGCGTGTAGATAGTATAGGCCATGAGCTCTGACCAGTCAAGTTCTAACCGAACCAGCAGAGCAGCGATGCCAGCTTGACCGTGGTTGGCTCTTCCTTTAGAATGTGGTCGTGGAAGGTGTCAATACGCCAGTTCTATTCTGCAAGGAGATGACCATGACCCGTACCCAGGATGAAGCGATCAGCCAGAACTACCATGAATTGTCCCAGCTCTTTCCCTATTGGGAAAAGACCAAAGACCTGATTGACCAGAATATTGACCTGATGCTCAACTACCGCCAGAGCGGCCATCCTGGCGGCTCGCGCTCCAAGGTGCACGCGCTGCTGGTGACTTTGCTCAGTGGCGCCATGCGTTGGGACATCCGTCATCCCGAGAAACGATATGGCGACCGGTTCGTTCTGGTTGCCGGCCATACCGTCCCGCTGATCTACGCCACGCTGGCAGTGCTCAACGAAGCGATGCGCATCAAATACGAACAGACAGGGGATAAGCGCTACTATGTTCGCCCGGACCGCGCCGTCTTCTGGCAAGATCTACTTGGCTTCCGGCGCAACGGCGGCCTCTCCGGTCACGCGGAAATGGAAGGCAAGACGCTGTTCCTCAAGTTCAATACCGGACCATCGGGACACGGCTCCCCCGCCGCCGCGGGGGAGGCTTTGGCGCTCAAACGGGCCGGAGCTGAAGGGGTCAAGGTCTGGGCCTTTGAGGGCGAGGGCGGTCTGACACCTGGCGCCAGTCACGAGGTGATGAACTCGGCCTGGGGGTTGGCCCTGGACAACTTGTACTACGTCGTAGACTGGAATGACTTTGGCATTGACGATCATGCTCTCAGCACCGTTGTCCATGGTACGCCCACGGAGTGGTTCGCGTCTCACGGCTGGCGTGTCTTTGGCGCCGAACTCGGCAGTGACTGGGGGCCGGTGACGCAGGCCATTCTCCAGATGGTTTTGCAGTCCAATCCCAATGGCCGCCCCAGTGTTACCTGGGTCAAGACCCGTAAGGGGCGCGGCTACTACAAGTATGACAACAAATCCCATGGCAGCCCACACAAGATCAACGGCGATCTGTTCTGGCGCACCAAGGCCGATTTCGGGACCAAGTACGGCGTCGATTGGCACGGCTTCGGTCAGCCAGCCCCCTCCGAATCCGGGGCACTGAAAGCCCAGTTCGAGGCAAATTTGAAGGTCGTTGCCGATGCCCTACAGTCCGACCAGGCCCTTGTGGATTACCTGGCCGAAACCCTCGTTGCCCGAGGTGATTCGGTTCCAGAAAAGGTAGCGACCCTCTGCATCGGCCACAGGGGGAACCCCTTCCAGGACAGGCGGCTCTACGATTATCGGAACTATCCCGAGGAGATGTACCTGCCCCCTGGAAGCAGAGCGGCAAACCGCAATGCACTTGCCAAGTGGGGGGCCTGGGTCAACGCTTTCGGCCACCAGGAATATGACCGGCCGATCTTTCTGGCTTGCTCGGCGGACCTGGCTGACTCGACCAACATCAGCGGCTTTGGGAAGCCCTGGGGTGAATTTGAGGGCTATGGTTGGTATGAACGCAGGGGCGGCCCTGAAGGCGTGATGCTGCCTCAGGGCATCACCGAGTTTGCCAACGCCGGCCTCATGGTCGGAGCAGCCTCTGTGAATCTGGAGGCAGATCCTGAAGCCGGCTTTGATGGCTTCTATGGTGCGGCCTCGACCTACGGCTCCTTCAGCTACTTGAAGTATGGCCTCCTGCGTCTCTTTAGCCAGATGACCCAAGACTGCCAGCTCAAAATGGGAAAGGTCCTGTGGGTAGCTGGCCATTCCGGCCCGGAGACAGCCGATGACTCACGCACCCACTTTGGCATTTTCGCTCCCGGTGTTACCCAGCTCTTCCCCGAGGGTCAGATCATCAATCTCTACCCCTGGGAGCACAACGAGGTACCGGTCGTCCTGGGCGCTGCCCTGGAGACCGATGTACCGATCATCGCTCTGCACCTTACCCGGCCGGCCATCGAGATTCCCGACCGCGAAGCGCTAGGTGTGGCCTCACATTTTCAGGCGGCCAAGGGCGCTTATCTGGTGCGAGATTATGCACCAGGAAGACCGCGCGGGGGCACGCTGATCGTGCAGGGGACCAGTGCTATGGTCAGCATCATCAAGCTACTGCCCCAACTGGAAGAGCGCGATCTCAACGTGAAAATCGTGGCAGCCATCAGTCCCCAGCTCTTCGCCATGCAGCCGAACGAATACCAGGAACTGATCTTGCCAGCCCGTGACCGGGTGGACTCGACAGTCATCACCACCCAGGCCCGCTGGTTGATGCATGACTGGCTGTTCAGCAAGGAATCTGAGGCGTATGCAATGTCTTCTGACTGGGACGACCGCTGGCTCACTGGCGGAACACTGGAGGAGGTCATCGAGGAAGCACACCTATCGCCCCAGTGGGTATTGACAGGGATTGAGCGGTTTGTCCGCGAACGAGAGGACCGATTGGACCAGCTCAAAGCCGGCCTGGACGCTGCGCGACTGTAGACACCAGCTTCTTGGCCGGTTTGGATGCCCGGCGGAGATCGGGCAGGCGCGCAAACCGCCGGAGAGTTTCTGTTGGAAGTTTACCCAACCTGAAGGCAGCTCTACGAATGCACCCAGAAGACAGGGTTCTCACGCGAGGTCCACAAAAGACCCGTTGTGATGCCATTCACAACCTTGCTTGACCTGGAGTTGCCCCATGCATCCTGAGGATTGGGTTCTTGTGGCAGTCATGACTCGCCCTGGGGATTTCAAAACTGCCCGAGATTCAGGCTGGTATCGTGTGCCAGAGAAGAAGGCACCTCGTGGTGTGTTCTTGAGTACATTGCTCTCTACTTCACTGCCGCCTTTGGTGAACAAGGGTACGCCGTGCATTACTACGCTCGCCGTCTGGGTCACGAACTGGTGACTCGCTGCGACCTGCTGCCTGATGAGCCCGATCATCCGAGGGCCGAGGAGCAGTACTACAAGCTTCAATTGGGTCCCCTGCAGTAGCGGGAGCCGGCTGTCGTCAGTCAACGCTGGCGACGTATCACGTTCATCCATTCTACCTGGGACCGCTTTGAAGCAGCGGAGGAAATCAACGACTTGTTTGTCGAAGGTGGGGAGTTTGTTGATCGGCTGTACTATGCCCTGCGCGAGTCCGGTTTGTCTCCTGAGCGATATTACCCAGTTAGGGAGGCCAACGTCGAGTATGTAGCCAGTTTGGCAGTACCCTGTCGCGAGGGTGTGCTGGGCATTGAGATTGGCGATGCACAGCCGAATCGGACCGAGAGTCTTTTCTTCACACCAGACGCCTTATTTGCTGATCTGGCAGCCTGCCTACAGACTGTTCACATCGAAGTAGACCGACTCGGTGGCATTCAGCTCTACCCAAAGCGAATCGTGTCATCGTGAAATCGAGTTCTCCCTCCCCCCGGCCTAATAGCTCCCTCTCCTGGCTTGTGCTGGCCGAAAACGCACATCCGTTCGAAGACCCGTCGCCCACGATGGATAGCCCTTTTGGGGTTATTGGGGCCGACCAGCTGATCCCTGAGCGGATGGCAGTTTTCGGCCAGGACAGGCAATGGGCCCACTGGCTGGATCCTGGCGGCGTTGACGAGCTGCGGCCCAGAACTGTGTGTCTTATGTGCAGCGTCCTCCTCGGGGCGGACCCCCACCAGCAACAGGCTGAGACCATGGTACAGGAGCTCATGCGTCGTCCCTCTCACTCTGCGCTGCCTGGCGCGCCTGCACGAAGCGATGCACCTGCTCGTTGACCAGCGTCCCCTGCAACTCGTCCTCAGGCCAGGAGTAGACGACGATGGTGCCGGCCAGCTTGTCGTGCCATCCCTGGCGCCGGTTGTCAAACAGGATCCACAGGTAGCCCAGGAACAGGATGCCCGAGAGCACGTAGCCCAGTTCGCGGCGGATGGCGTTGCCCAGGTGCAGTCGCTGGCCGTCGCTGCGCAATACGCGCACGCCCATGAGCCGCTTGCCCGGTGTCTGCCCGGCCAGCATCCAGAAGCCTAGGTCGTAGGCGATGGAGATGACGAGGTACACCCCCACGCCAAAGCCTAGCGCCACTTGCCACGAGATGTCGCCAAAGCCGAACAGCTGGTTGATGCGAAAGGCATTCAGCGCAAAGTGGACGGCCAGCACGATGGAGAGGCTGATGAACGCGATGGTGGCTCGATCGATGACGAAGGCCGACAGCCGGGTAATGAATCCGGCGTATCGCCCCAGAAAGCTGAACTGCAGCATTTCTTGGTCAATCATTGTCCGCCACTCCCTTCACTAGGTTGCCCGAGGCGTACATCGTTTGAGGCTGACCTTCTACCGGCGAAGGCGCCAGCGCCCGGCGGGGTGTGCGCCGGAGCAGCTTGCGCAGCACGCCTTCCAGAGTATCGTCTGCCGTCGCGGTGAGCGTGCGCATATTGTCCGCCAGACTGGTGCCGTAGCTCACGCCTTTCTTGGCGACCAGCTCCCCGATCAGGCGGTCCATCTCCTCGCTTTCGGCCAGTTGGTCAAAGATGTTCTCAACGAGGGACTGGACACTCTCGGCGGCCAGGACCCGGCTGTCCTGCTCCTCACGCTTGCCCTCTTCGATGACCTCGGCGACTTGGTCGCCCAAGCGCTGGATGCGCACGTCGATGGGACGGCGAAACGGGCGCATGAGTCCGTTGTCGGTCCAGCGATCCAGCATTTGAGACGCCCAGCTCGCCGTACCCACCGACGCATAGTAGACGGTGCGCAGGCTCGTGCCTGCTTCCCTTTCTCCCCGCGCCAACAGACCAATCGCCAGGTGGCGGAGCAGGTCACCCGATGTCTCTCCCCCGGGAAGTACATCGGCCTCCGGCTGCTTGGCTTGGCCCAACCCCTGGACCAGTTGATCGCTGCCTAGAAGCAGCAGGCCGACGAGAAAGCGCGATATTGGCTGGCCTTCCTGGCTCAAGTCCAGCGGCGTGACTTGCTTGTCAGTAGGAAGGGATGATGGTCTTTCTTCATTCATGTTCCGCACTCCTGTCCTCTAATACTCTATCCGCGTCTCCAGGCCGTTTTCCTTGTCCATCACGAGCTGATCTATCCCTCTAGAGTATCGTTCATCCCTGGCAGTAACGCAGCGTAGGCCGCCTCCTGCAGGCCGTATCTATGAGGATGCCTTTTCTTCTGCAACCTATTCGATCGACAGGCACTCCACCGCCAGGAGCGGCAGCCCCAGCGCGTTCAAGCGGTTGAGAAGACCGAACAGGGCGGACTGGTCCACCGCTTCGGTGACAAAGGTCGTCGTAGCGATCTCGTCCTCATCCACCTCGACCAACACAGACTGCGTCCCGAAATAGTCCGACCAGTTCTCATCCAGGGCCCCCTGGATGCGGATTCGAAACACGGCGTAATCATACATCGTGAGCCTGCGCCGGCAGCTCGCCCCCATGCTGCTCTCCCTCCCCTCTACCTGGAATGCCGCCCGTTTCTGGTGGCTTCCCTGGCAGATCGGGCTCCCCCTATCAACGGGAGACCTCTTCGCCGCTCCCGGTGTCTACCTTGACGATAAAGTCGCGCGTGGTGACCGGCATCTCGATCCCCGCCTTCTCAAACGCGATCTCCGCCCTCCAAGGATGTTCGGCACCAGGTCAATGAAGTGGGCGTACTGGATGCGGAGTCCACCACTGGTTTCAATGCCTTCCGGCCATATAACGATCCACGGATCGGCGGCACCGCCACGATAGGTTTCCCGCTTCCAGCGGCGGAACGGCGTGTCGCCGGCCCAGGTCCAGCCCCAGGAGCAATGGGGGAAGGTATCCGGGCCGCCCCAATGAAGTTGGCCCAACCAGCTCTTGAATTGCCGGTAGACCGCCGCGCCGCCCAGATCGCCGTCTCCGACCTTCCACTCGGCTGGCAGCAGGAGAAAGGGTTGGGTCTGTACCCCCTGGGTGACTCGATTTTGCCCGTGCCAGTCGAAGGCGGAAGCGTCGCCTGCTCGTGGACTGCAAGCTACAGGCAGGCCAGCGAGGCAATCGGTTTCCAGGATTGGCCTAGTCCCTGCGAACCGCCCCAATGCCGGCCACGGAAAATGCGACAAATAACAGTCCAGCCCAGATCGGCCAGGCGACATCAGAAGCAGCCATGATCGCTGCAGCCAAGACCAAACTGCCGGAAAAGATCGTGCCTCGTAGCTGTGCAATTGGGTGAGGCTGTCTAGTTTTGAGCCTGACCTCAAGCAGCCGCAGGCCCTCGTTGATCACTAGGGGGCTGCGTCTCAACGTGTCGAGCAATTCAGGGAAGATCAGCAGACTGTCCCGAACGATCTCGACCGGGTTAAACTGCTGAAGCAGTATCCACCGAATGTGTTTTCCGGCAGCTTCGGTGACGTTGATCCCCGGCTCAAGAAGGTTGCCTACCCCTTCAATGGTCATCAGGGCCTTGACCATGAGAATGATCTCGCCGGGATACTCGATTCGATAGCGGCCGGACAGAGCCACCGATTGCAGCACAAGCCGGCCCAGCGAGAACTCATGGAAGGTGGGCGATCGCAGCCAGCGGCGGTTGAGATCCTCCACCGCCCGGCGAAAGCCATCTGGGTTGCTGCGCCGGCCAGCATACGACATGGCAGTCAGATAGGCAGCCGCCGTGGCGGCATCGCCCGTCACCAGTGAGTAAAAGTATGAGAACATGCGCTTCTGCAGGTCGCTGTCAAAGCGCCCGACCATGCCCAGGTCGATGAAACCAACCCGCCCATCGTCAAAGATAATCACATTCGCCGGATGCAGGTCGGCGTGGAAGAATCCGTCGCGAAAGATCATGCGTACCGTGGCCCCAACGCCGAGGTCGATCGCCCTTCTTCTCTCCTGGGAGGTCAGCCTTTCGATGGCGGATGCGTCAGCCTTCTGACCCCGAAAGTATTCCATGCACAGGACATTGCCGCTGCTGAAGGCGCGATAAACCCTGGGAAACAGGACATCCGGTTCATCCTGGAAGTTGGCGGCAAAGGTTTCAGCATTATCAGCTTCGAAGTGCAGGTTCACTTCCCGCAGGGTATAGCGACAGAACTCGTCGATCAGCCTGGCGGGCTGGTAGCGGGCCAGAAAGATCTGCAGGATCCGCCCGAACAGGCGCAGGAGCTTGGTGTCGGCTTCGACCGCTCGGCGCACGCCCGGCTTGAGTACTTTGAGGACGACCTCTTCGCCGGTGATGAGCCAGGCCCGATGCGTTTGCGCAAGAGAGGCCGAGCCCAGCGGAATGGGCTCGACGAAGGAGAACATCTCGTCCACCGGGCGCTTGAGATCCTCTTCGATCAACCCCACGAACCGGACAAGTGGCACGGCAGGGAGACGGTCCAGGAGATTCATGAGTTCTGCGGTGATAGAGCTGGGCAATACATCCTCTCGCAGGCTGAGGATTTGGCCCAGTTTGATATAGGTGGGTCCCAGCCTCTCCAAACGCGTTCTGAACTGCACTGGAAAGGGCTCTTTGACCAGCTTCCTGTCGAGAAATGGCCAGGCGAGGAGGAGCAGCAAGCGCAGCAATAGGGCACCCAAGTTGAGTGGCTGGCGTCGTGCTTTCCTGTCACGGAGATAGGCATGGATCCCGCCGAGGAGTAGGCCCAGCAGTTGCTGCAGCGTGACGAAAAAGCGGCCCACCAGCTGGGGCGGCCGCCGTTCTTCCATCACCTCAAAGCCGGCATCCCGCAGCAGCTGCAGATCAGCATCCGTCGTCTGCTCAGGGCCTGTGCTCTTTTGCATTCGTGTACCCTCTCCGGATACCACTGCAACTGATCATCCAGGAACCAGGACTGTTTGCGATCCTTGGACACCTGCCTCGAAGGCGGCGCCCACGGCACGTTCGACACGCCGGCCATACAGTACGATGGCCTCGTTGTCGGACGCCAAGTCCCGGGCGTTCTGTAGGCAGCGGGCCATCGTCGGACGTGAGATCTTGACCTGGTGGTCCGAGGTGAAGAGCTCGTTCTGGCGTTCTGCGGCCAGCAGGATAGTTTGATAGGCGGGCAGCAGACAAAGCAGGCTGGCAGTCCGGTAACCTACAGCACTGTAAGGCAGGGCCAACACATAGTCGGTGGCGTCCCGAAGCTCGTCCATCACGTCATCGATCACCTTCTTCTTCCATGCAACCGGTGCGCCGTCCAGCGACAGAGGAGCGTAGTCTGCCTCTCTGAGCCATTCGTCGGGCAGGTAGCTGATCCCGCGACTCAGGTCTTTGGCGTAATCCTTGACGATGTTTGTCTTTTGCAGACCGCGACCGCACGCTTCGCAGTTGGCCCGGAGTTGGACGGCGACGTCATCGGCCAATCCGTAGTGCTGGATGACCAGTTCGGTGGCCATGTGCCCCACGGTTCCAGCGACGAAATAGCAGTAGCCATTGTAATCCCCTACATTGGCCAGCAGTCGGGCACCATTGCGGCTCACCATCGACGGCGCCTGCCCGGGATCCTCAATCTGGCGCATACCCTCGGCCAGTGAGGATACCCAATGGCGTATGATAGCTCTAGGTTCGTCAGGAATCAGGGCATAGATCCGCCACAACGGCAGCCCCCTTCCGGGGCCCATCGCCGCTCGCTCGTCGCGCGTGAGCCCTGGCCAGGACTGAGCATTCCAGCCCGACAGAACCGCGCCGGCGTGCGCGGGATCAGCCAACAGGCCCTGGAACTCGCGAAAACGCTGCTCCTTCCAGGCAAAGGGCTGCGTGGAATCCTCGATATTGTCGGCCACACGGCAGAGCAGATAAGCCGTCGCCAGGAGGTGGTTTAGTGGCTCTTCAAGCCAGGGCACGACAATTGCGAATGAACGGGACACCTTGTTCATCCAGACGTTCAGGTAGGCAGCCTGCCGCTGCGTTACCTCAAATGATCCAGGCATAGTCATAGGGATCTCTTCCCTCCATCAAAGTACTGCTAAGGGCGATTTGCCCACTTTCATGGGACCGGATCGGTCCCTTTGCCGTCCTTGAACGCCCGGGAAAATCGATCGACCGTCTCCTGTTCAATCGACAGGCACTCCACCGCCAGCAGAGGCAGCCCCAGCGCGTTCAAGTGGTTGATAAAACCGAATAGGGCGGATTGGTCCATCGCTTTGGTGACAAGGGTGGTCGTAGCGATCTCATCCTCATCCACCTCGACCGACATGGACTGCATCCCGAAATAGTCCGACCAGTCCTCATCCAGGGCCACCTGGATGAGGATTCGAAACACGGCGTAGTCATACATCGTGAGCCTGCGCCGGCAACTCGCCCCCATGCTGCTCTCCCTTCCCTCTGCCTGGAATGCCGCCCGTTTCTTGTGGCTTCCCTGGCAGGTCGGGCTCCCCCTATCAATGGGAGACCTCTTCGCCGCTCCCGGTGTCTACCTTGACGATAAAATCGCGCGTGGTGACGGGCATCTCGATCCCCGCTTGCTCAAACGCGATCTCCAGGGCTTTATTCACCCGGTCCATGATATACCATTCCTGGAGCATGTCGTCGATCCACCACTGCACGCGCACCAAACGGGCGGAATGCCCGTATTCGAGGAACAGGGCCTCTACCGGTTTGTCGGGCAACACACCTTCGACTCCACGCACCGCCTCCTCCACGACACGCTGTACCTGTTCAAAATCCGAGCCATAGGCCACCGGGATCGTGCTGCGGACCCGATACTGGGGATCGGGAAAGGTATAGTTGACTATCTGGCTGGCGCCAATCTTGGAGTTGGGCACGATCACGTTCTGGTTGTCGCGGGTTCGGATTCGGGTACGCCGGCTGCCGATGTCGACCACAGTGCCCCACTTGTTCAATTCCTCGATCTCGATAGCGTCGCCTGCCCGGAACGGCTGGTCGAGGAGGATGACAAACCCGTTGATGGCATCGGAGATCACGTCCTTGGCACCCAAGGAGATGACCAGTGCGACTACGACCAGGACGGCGGACAGGACCGTGATGTTGATGCCAAAGTGGCTCAAGACAATGCTGATCCAGATGATGATGACCAGGGCATAGGCGAGGCGCTGCAGGACCAGCAGGAACGGCTCGAGCCTCTCCTTGTCCTGGCCCGGTTCAAGGTCATCCCGGTACCACTGGCCGGCAGTCCGGATCAGTTTCAAGACCATGGCCAGAATGATGAGCGTGCCCACGGTGAAGCACAAGTCGTTGATGAGGGTTCGCAGCCCGTCGCTCAGAAAATCCAGGCGAAGCAATGCATAGCGGACGACGAACACCATCAACAGCCAGCGAAGCTCTGAAGCGATCGTCTCCAGGAAAGCATCGTCAAATCCGCTGGGCAGCCGGTGGCTGACCCTCCTTAGCAGGAGCAGCACCAGTTTGACGGCCAGCACGGACAGCCCGTAGCCAACCAGTATGATCAGCAGCGAGACCGCCAGGTCGATCCAGTCTTCAGCGGGTAGGCCCAGGAAGGTCTTGCCGGTCAAGCCCGCCTCCGCCGCGAACTCCTCCACCCGTTCGGCGACGAAACCCGGCGTCGGTGTGGGCTCTGGCGTCCGGCTGGGAACGGCAATAGCCACCCCTCCGGCGCCTGTACCGCTACTGGCACTGACAGGCAAAGGC
>Ga0209013_10004705_pt1 | contig 11908 bp, 10 predicted proteins | sample Cruoilmetagenom2_FD_187291 | JGI IMG/M metagenome (GOLD analysis project Ga0209013, IMG submission 187291) | Oil polluted marine microbial communities from Coal Oil Point, Santa Barbara, California, USA - Sample 2 (SPAdes) (version 2) | ecosystem: Environmental > Aquatic > Marine > Oil seeps ...
GTCTGCGGCCATCGGCTCGAGCGCCTCGAACGCATCGTCAAAATGGACCAGTGGGTCCACACCAAACTCCTGCTCCACCCAGGCATTGTCGAGCTTGAGCGTGCAGATGATACGGTGGATCACCGCCCGCCGCAGCTCGTCCTCTTTGCTGCGGAGAATGCCCCTCTCGACCGGGAGCATACCGGCCGCCACCTTTCGTTGATAGGCGGCGAGTCCCTTGAGGTTCGCGGCGTAGGCACCGGCCACGTCCCCAATCGAGCTGACTCCGACTCCGATTTGGTCGGAGGCCGGCATCACGGTGTAGCCCATGAAGTTCCGGTGCACCCGGTCTTCGTCGAGCGCGCGGGCGAGCTCGTCGTCCGGGCGGGCGAAGTGGTCGAAGCCGACGAACCGGTAGCCGGCGTCGACGAACTCCTGGGCCGCACCGACGAAGAGCCGGAACTTCTCCCATCCGGTCGCCATCGTGGCACTGTCGAGCCGGCGCTGGTGGGGTTTGATCCAGGGCACGTGGGCGTAGGAGAAACAGGCAACGCGGTCGGGCGCAAGCTCCCGGATCACCGTCCGAACCGTGTCCCGGAAACCGTCCTCGGTCTGCAGCGGAAGCCCGTAGATGAGGTCGACGTTGACCGAGTCGAAGCCCAGCCGCCGGGCCTCTTCGACATGCTCACGGGTGAGCTCGAGAGACTGCACGCGCTCGACCGCCAGCTGCACGTCGGGATCGAGGTCCTGAAGCCCCATGGAGAGGCGGTTGAAGCCCAGCCGGCGGAGGGTGGCGAGGTGCTCCATCGTGGTGACGCAGGGGTCGATCTCGAGGGCGACCTCGGCGTCATCAGCGAGTGGGAAGCGGGACGTGATCGCATGAAAGAGCTGCTCGCACTGCGCGGGGGAGAGATATGTAGGCGTTCCTCCTCCCCAGTGGAGCTGGTTGAGGCGTCTGCGCGGCGCGAGCGCGGTCTTTAAAAGGTCCAGCTCCGCCTCCAACGCCGCGAGATAGGGTTCCTCGGGGCCGCGGCGGGGTGAGATGACCACGTTGCAGCCGCAGAAGGTACATCGTGCCTCGCAGAAGGGTAGATGGACGTACATCGAGAGCGGCTCGTCCGCGCGGGCGGCAGCCTTCTGCAGGCGCGCGCCGTAGGCTTCCTCGTCGAACTCGGTGTGGAAATGCGGCGCCGTGGGATAGGACGTATACCGCGGCCCAGGCCGGTCATACTTCTCCAAGAGATCGGGAGTCAGTCCGGTGAGATCGAGAGTCATGGGGATCCCCGACGGTTTGGATTCGGAATTCGGAATTCGGAATTCGGAATTCCCGCCCGCGTCCCTGTGAAAGGTGACGCTTGGCTTCGGATGGAGCGATCACACAGCGAATCCCAAGACTCGATCACGAAAAAATCCATCGCGTTCTCGGGATATACACAAGGGGGTTGGGGAAAAAAACCGGATTCCTATTTTCCGGCACCCATGCGGGCGCCGCGACCAGCCGCCACGAGCGAGTGGCCGCCCGCCGGCGATCCCCGGCTTTTTCCACATCCGCTCCCGTCAGCGGGTTCTCAATTCCGAATTCCGAATTCCGAATTCCGAATTCCTTATTCATATCGATAGCCCTGAACTGTGCTGACAAACGTTTTCATCGCGTGAACAGGCACGTCGGGGGTGATCCCGTGGCCGAGGTTCGCGATGTACCCCGGGTTCGGCGCTTGATCGAGCATCGTAAGGGTTCGCCGACGGATCTCCTCATCCGGACCCATCAAGACACCCGGGTCGAGGTTGCCCTGAATCGCGTGCTGGGGCAACGATCGGGCTGCCGTGGCGAGATCCGCCCGCCAGTCCAGGCCGATCACCTCGCACGGCATTTCTCCCAGGTCCCCGAGCAGGTGTGTGCCGCCGTTGGCGAAGTAGATTCGCGGTACACCGAGGTCGGCGATCGATTGGAGCAGCCGACGAGCCGGACGTAGGGCCCAACGTCGTGCATCCTCGGCTCCGAGGGTGCCGACCCAGGAGTCGAAGACCTGCACGGCCTGGGCGCCGTGCTCGACCTCCGTCCGCAGGTAGGCCGCCATAGCATCGGCGAGCATCTCGAGCAGTCGATCGAAATCGTTTGGGTAATGGTGGGCGAAATGCTTGACCTTCGTGAACGAGCGAGAGGTGGCCCCCTCGACCAGATAGCTGGCCAGCGTCCATGGCGCGCCGCAGAAACCGATGAGGGCGGTTTCCGGGTCGAGTTCCGCACGCACCCTGGCGAGAGTTTCGGAGAGGAACTCGGTTCCGCTCCACGGTTGGGGCAGGCGCAGCCGTTCGAGATCATCCGGGGTGCGCACGGGATTGGAGATATGTGGAGCAGGCCCAAAGCTCAGCTCGGCGCCCATTGGCACCAACGGTGTGAGGATGTCCGAGAAGACGATGGCGGCGTCGAGCCCGAAACGGCGCACCGGCTGCAGGGTCACCTCGGCCGCGACCTCTGGGTCGCGACACATGGCGAGAAAGTCCCCAGCCTTCCGCCGGACCTCGCGGTACTCGGGAAGATAGCGTCCAGCCTGACGCATGACCCACACAGGAGGACGGTCCACGGCCTCCCGCCGACAGGCCTTCAAGAAGCGGTTCATTGGAAGCACTGTGTAATTCGGAATTCGGAATTCGGAATTCGGAATTGGGGTCGCAGCGCACTGCCGAGAGTGAGGTGGGAAGGCGGAAGTTTTGAGTTTTGAGTTCTGAGTTTTGAGTTCTCCCCGGCGACGCTCCACTCGCGTCGGTCGATGCTGTCCGAAATTCCGAATTCCGAATTCCGAATTCCGAATTCCCTCATGCGATCTCCTTGACCGCTTCGTCGAAGGCGTTGACCGTCTTCTCGATGGTCTCGGCATCGTGCGCCAGGGACACGAAGATCACCTCGTACACCGATGGAGCCAGGTAGATTCCGCGCTCGAGCAACGCGCGGTGAAGGCCCGCGTAGACCTCCGCCGCCTCCGGCCGGATAGACTCGAAGCGTCGCGGCGCCTCGCCCTCCTGGAGGGCCAACCACAGGATCGAGCCGATGCGGACGACCGACCAGGGAACGTCGTGCTTGGCAAAGACGCCGGCAATGCCCTTCTCGAGGGTGGCGCCGAGGCGATCGAGCTCGCTATATGCGGCGCCGCCGTCGGCCAGGAGTATGCGCAGGGTGGCGGCGCCGGCAGCCATGGCAACCGGGTTTCCCGACAAAGTGCCGGCCTGGTAGACCGGGCCGAGGGGAGCCAGCTGTTCCATCAATTCGCGGCTTCCACCGTAGGCGCCGACCGGCATGCCGCCGCCGATCACCTTCCCATAGGTTGCGAGATCGGGCTCGATCCCGTAGTAGCCTGCGGCGCCGTTGGTGCCCAGGCGGAAGCCGGTGATGACCTCGTCGAGGATCAGCAGCGCTCCGTAGCGCGTGCACTCGGAACGCAGGAGGCGCATGAAGTCGGGGCGTTGAACGAGGAGGCCGGAGTTGGCGGGGACCCCTTCGATAATCACCGCTGCGATCTCCTGGCCACGATCCTCCATGAGCCCGAGAAAGGCCTCCTCATCGTCCAGCGGCAGGACGATCGTGTGGCCGGCAAAGCTCGAGGGAACCCCGGCCGAGGAGGGCGTGCCGAAGGTGGCGAGGCCCGACCCCGCAGAAACCAGGAGATGGTCGGCGTGGCCGTGGTAGCAGCCCGAGAACTTGATGACCGCGTTGCGCCCGGTGGCGCCGCGGGCGAGGCGCACCGCCGACATCACCGCCTCGGTGCCGGAGGAGACGAAGCGCACCATCTCCAGATGGGGCACGGCGCCGGTCACGAGCTCAGCCAGCTCCACCTCCTGACTGCAGGGGGCGCCGAAGGACAGGCCGGCGGCGGCGGTCCACGCGACCTCTTCCACGACCTCGATACGGGCGTGACCGAGGATCAAGGGTCCCCACGAGCCCACGTAGTCCACGAAACGGTTGCCGTCGGCGTCGGTGATCTCGCAGCCTAACCCGCGCTCGATGAAGATGGGTTCGCCCCCAACGCTGCGGAAAGCGCGAACCGGGGAGTTGACGCCGGCGGGCATGAGCTCGCACGCGCGGCGGTAAAGCTCTTGAGATCGTTCGTAACGGCTCACAGCCACCCCTCGGCCAGCGCCTGCCGCCCGTGGTAGGTGATGATGATGTCGGCACCGGCGCGCCGGAAAGCGTGCCAGTTTTCGAGCACGATCAACTGTTCGTCGATCCAGCCACGCGCGGCGGCAGCCTTGACCATCGAGTACTCGCCGGAGACGTTGTAGACCGCGAGCGGGTGGGGGAAAGCCTGGCGCAGGTCGCTGACCACGTCGAGGTAAGCCAGCGCCGGCTTCACCATCAGGATGTCGGCCCCCTCGTCGACATCGAGCTCGGCCTCGGTGAGGGCCTCGCGGCGGTTGCGGGCATCCATCTGATAGGAGCGCCGGTCACCCTCGGCCGGGGCGGATTGAGCGGCCTCTCGGAACGGTCCGTAGTAGGCGGAAGCGAACTTCACCGAGTAGGACATCAGCGCCGTGTTGACCATGCCCTCCTCGTCGAGGGCTTCGCGAATGGCGCCCACCCTGCCGTCCATCATGTCCGAGGGGGCGACAACGTCCGCTCCGGCGCGCGCGTGGGCCACCGCCATGCTCGCGAGGTGGGGGAGGCTGGCGTCGTTGTCGACATGCCCGTCGACTATCAGCCCGCAGTGCCCGTGGTCGGTGTAGGCGCACAGGCAGACGTCTGTCATCACCACCACTCGGTCGCCCAGCTCGTCCTTGATCGCGGCCACCGCCGTCGATACCAGATTGTCGGCGGCCGAAGCCGCCCGCCCGTCGGGCGTCTTCTCGGACTCCTCGGGCACCCCGAAGAGCAGAACAGCGCGGATGCCCAGCTCGAGATCGCGAGCCACCGTTTCCAGCAGGCGGTCAACCGACTGGTGCTCAATGCCGGGCATGGCGCCGATGGGTTCGCCGATGCCGCTTCCGCCGACCACGAAGTGAGGCTGGACAAGCATCTTGGCGTCGAGGCGGGCCTCGGCCACCATGTCGCGCATGACGGCGCTGAAACGAAGTCGGCGGGGCCGGATGATCATATCTTGCATAATTCCTCCGCTAGGGATTCGAGAGTGGGTTCTTCCGGGGCGTGGCAGCTGATGCCGAGGGCGGTAGCTGCCCCCTGGGTCGTGGGCCCGAGGGCCCAGTGGGGACAGGGCAACGGCCGCCCGCCGACCCCGTCGAGATAGAGGGAGGCGGCGCGCGGCGAGGTGAGCACCACGGCGTCGAGGCTCGGCCCGAGGGGCGGCAGCTCGCGTGGTGGCGTGGGGTCCATCTGATAAACGACGAGGGGCAGCACCCGGTGGCCGGCCCCGGTGAGAGCGTCCGGGAGCTCGCGGCGGCGGTCCCGCCCGCAGGCGAAGACGATCGTGGTGCCCGGCGCCAGCCGATCGGCAAGTCGTTCGGCAAGCCCGAGGCCGGTGCCGGGTCCCACCAGCTCCACCTCGAAGCCCGCATCCTCCGCGGCTCGGGCAGTGCCTTGACCAACCACCGCGATCGGCAGGCGCAGGAGATGCTCGGCCTCACGATCGCGGCAGGCGTCGGCGAGGCGTTGGGGTGCACGGGGCGAGGCAAAGACCAGCCAGGCGCCGTCCCCATCCTCGGGAACCTGCGCCAGCACCTCGCGCCAGCCGGGTTCGTCGGCGACATCCCCGAGCCGCAGCACCGGGTAGGGGCGGAGCTTCAGGCCGCAAGGGTCGAGAAGGACCTGCAACTCGGCGCAGTCCGCGGGGCGGCGGGTGATGAGCACGAAGCGGCTCACGCCTCACCCACACCGGGCACGGCGAGACGGAGCGCCTCGAAGCAGATCTTCGCCGCGGTTTCGGGATCCGGGGCGAGGGCGCCCACGCGGGAGACGCTGGCCCGAGTGATCTCATCGTCGATCTCGCCCAGCACCGCCTGCAGACGAAGACCGCGCTCGTCCTCGGTGGCAAGGCAACCGAGGGGAAGGTGGCAACCACCGCCGAGGAGCTCCAGCAGCCCTCTCTCGGCCCCGACGCAGCTCGCAACTGCGTGGTCGTGAAGATCCGTGAGGGCCCGCGTGAGGGGGTCATCGGCTCGGGCTTCGATGGCGAGAGCGCCCTGGCCCGGAGCGGGGAGCATCACCTCGGGGCCCAGCAGGTGTCGATCGAGGTCGATGAGGTCGAGGTCGAGGCGCTGCACTCCTGCCGCGGCGAGCAGGATGGCATCGTAGTCGCCGTCCCGCAGCTTGCGAATGCGGGTGGGAACGTTGCCTCGGAGGGCCCGGACCTCGAGGTCAGGGTTCTGGGCGAGGGCCTGGGCGGCCCGTCGCAAGGACGAGGTGCCGAGGACAGCGCCGGCCGGCATGCCGAGGGGATCGGCGTGAGACGGCTGCAGCAATCCGGGCCGGGCGAGCAGCAGGTCCGCGGGGTCGGCCCTCTCGGGGATCGCCACCACCTCGAGGCCGTCGGGCTCCTCGGTGGGCAGATCCTTGAGCGAGTGCACTACCAGATCCACCCGGTTCTCTAACAGAGCATCCTGGAGTTCCTTGGTGAAGAAACCCTTGCCCTCCATCTTGCGAAAGGCAACGTCCTGGATCCGGTCGCCCTTCGTCTTGACGATCGCGATCTCGCAACCGAGTCCCAGTTCTTCCTCGAGGAGGCGCTTGACGTGGTTCGCCTGCCACAGGGCGAGGTCGGACCCACGGGTGCCCAGACGCAGGGACCGGGAGCCGCTCACTTCGGCGGCTCCTTGCCGAAGCCGTTGTCACCTTCCAAACCAGCGATGAAGCCGTCGATCACCGCGCTCGAGTGATTCCATGCGGCGCCCTTCAGCCCCTTCAGTGGCACCTGTACGAGGCGTTTGACCAGCCCGTTGGCCATCCGCTCGACAGCCTCGCGGTCGGACTCCTCGAGGTGGGCCAGGTCCTTGCCAAGGCTGTAGGCGACCGCCCTCTCCGCCATTTCTTGAAAGCTTTGGTGCAGGCTGCGGGCAGCTGGAGAGAGGGCGCGGTCAAGGAGGTGGCGGCGAAGAATCGTGAGCTGGTGCTCCACCAGCTTTTCACAGCGGTCCATCTCGGCGAGACGGAGATTTCGGTTGCGCTCGGCTTCTTCGCGCATCTCCTCGATGCCGTGAAGAGCGACACCCGCCAGAGTTCGGGCCTCGGGATCCACATTCGGCGGCATGGCCAGATCGACAGCCAGGAGCTGCTCGTCCTCGGGAAGCTGTTTCCGCACCGCGGCCACGAACTCGCGGTCGACCAGCACTTCCTGGGAAGAGGTGACGGCGACTATCAACCCTACGGCTGGCGGGTCGAGCATCACCGACTCGAGCGGCAGCACTCCGGCGGCCGGGTCGCTCCTGACCATCTCCTCGGCTCGACTGGGAGTGCGATTGGCCACCACCACGCGGCGCGTGGTGTCGCCGGTGCGCACCAGGCGCAGGGCCTGGTGTGCCATCTCGCCGGCGCCGAGAATCAGAATTGGAGTCGAGGTGGTTTCGAGGTGGTTGTGGATGGTGCGCTCGACCAGGGTCACCAGCGAAACCGGTCGGCGTGTGAGCTCGGTCTCGGTGCGAACCCGCTTGGCGAGATGGAAGGCCTCGTGAAAGGTCTGGTCGAGAATGCCCCCGAGCAAGCCCGACTCGTGGGCGAGCTCGTGAGCTTCCTTGGCCTGGCCGGCGATCTGCGCCTCGCCAACCATCATCGAGTCGAGGGCGGAGGTGACGCGGAAGAGATGGCGGACCGCGGCGCTGCCGAAGTGGACGTAGAGGTTGTCGTTCTCGGGGAGCTGGCAGGCGCCGCCGGTGAGGTCGGCCAGACTGCGGCGGAGGTGGAAGAGCAGGGAGTTGGAGTGAATGCGGTTCTCGCCTCGGAAATAGAACTCCACACGGTTGCAGGTCCCGAGGTAGACCAACTCGGAGAATCCTGAAAGGTGGGCGAGCTCCACCAGGTTCTCCGGCGGAAAGTCGCCTGGCAGAGCCGCCGCCGCGAGCTCATCAACGTGTACGGTACGGTAGCTGGTGCCGACGACACCGATTCGATCCACTCTTTCGAACCTCCAGGCATGGATTCTACGCGAGATCGGATCTCGGATCAGTCACCGACGCGTAAAAGAACGCTTGCGTAAATTTTCACAGGCCATTTGAGAATTTTCTCGGACCAGAGTAGGCTTCGATCCACACGACGCGCGGGCGAGCTCGAACCGCCCCACCGTCAAACGAGGAAGGGTTGGTATCGGCCTATGAGCAGTGAGATCGGATTGTACGGGTCGACGCTGGGCAAGAAGGTATTGATGGCGGTCACCGGCATCATTCTCTTCGGCTTCGTGGCGGGCCACATGCTCGGCAATCTCCAGATCTACCTGGGCGCGGAGCAGCTCAACCACTACGGCGAGCTGCTGCAGGCGAACAAGCCGTTCCTTTGGGCGGTTCGTTCGGTGCTGCTGTTCTGCGTCGGGTTGCACATTCTGGCCGCGGTGCAGGTGTGGCTGCGTAACCGGGCCGCGCGGCCGGTGAAGTACAAGGTCTTCCATCCGCCCGGGTTGGACTATGCCGCCCGCACCATGGTGTGGAGCGGGCCGATCATCGCCCTCTTTATCGTTTTTCACCTGCTCGATCTGACGGTCGGGTCGGCGAATCCGAACTACGTACACGGCGACGTTTACCATAACGTAATTGCGAGCTTCAGCCAGCCCGTGGTGGCGCTCGTCTACATTGCCGCAAACCTTTTGCTCGGCTTCCACCTCTACCACGGCCTGTGGAGCTTGTTCCAGACGTTTGGCTGGGACCATCCACGCTTCGGAGGACTGCGGAGGCTCTTCGCGGTATTTTTCGCGGTGCTCATCGGCGCCGCCAACATTTCTATCCCGTTGGCCGTGCTGACGGGCTTTATTCAGTAGGGAGGTGGCGGAATGAAACTGGATGCACGCATTCCGTCCGGCCCGCTGGCTGAAAAGTGGCAAGGGCTGCTTAATGAAATCAAGCTGGTGAGCCCGGCGAACAAACGTAAGCACACCGTGATCGTGGTCGGTACTGGCCTGGCTGGCGGAGCGGCGGCGGCGAGCCTGGGTGAGCTGGGTTACAAGGTCAAGGCGTTCTGCTACCAGGACAGTGCCCGCCGGGCGCACTCGATCTCTGCCCAGGGCGGGATCAACGCGGCCAAGAACTACCAGAACGACGGCGATTCGGTCTATCGCCTCTTCTACGACACCATCAAGGGCGGCGACTACCGGGCGCGCGAGGCCAACGTCTATCGCCTGGCCGAGGTCTCCAACGAGATCATCGACCAGTGCGTCGCGCAGGGAGTGCCCTTTGCCCGCGAGTACGGGGGCTACCTGGCAAACCGCTCGTTCGGCGGGGCGCAGGTCTCACGGACCTTCTACGCTCGTGGACAGACCGGCCAGCAGCTCCTGCTCGGCGCGGTCTCGGCCCTCAATGCCCAGGTTGCGGCGGGTACGGTGGATCTCAACATCCGTACTGAGATGCTCGACCTGGTGGTGGTTGACGGGCACGCGCGGGGAATCATCACCCGCGACATGGTCACCGGCGAGGTCGAGTGCCACGTCGCCGACGCGGTCTTGCTGTGCACCGGCGGCTACTCGAACGTCTACTTCCTCTCCACCAACGCCAAGGGCTGCAACGTCACGGCCATCTGGCGGGCCTACAAGAAAGGCGCCGGTTTCGCCGGCCCCTGTTTCACGCAGATCCACCCCACCTGCATCCCACAGGCAGGGGACTACCAGTCCAAGCTCACCCTGATGAGCGAATCCCTCCGCAACGACGGCCGGGTCTGGGTGCCGAAGGCAGAAGGTGAAACGCGGGCGCCGTCCGATATCCCCGAGGCCGAGCGTGACTACTACCTCGAGCGGATTTATCCCTCCTTCGGCAACCTCGTGCCGCGCGACGTGGCGTCGCGCAACGCCAAGAATGTGTGCGACGAGGGACGCGGCGTGGGATCCAGCAAGCGAGGGGTCTACCTTGACTTCGCAGACGCTATCGAACGCCTGGGAGAGGACGTGATCCGCGCCCGCTACGGAAACCTCTTCGACATGTACCAGATGATCACCGATGAGGACCCCTACAAGGTACCCATGCGCATCTATCCGGCGCCCCATTACACGATGGGTGGGCTGTGGGTGGACTACTACCTGATGAGCACTATCCCCGGGCTTTTCGTCCTCGGCGAGGCAAACTTCTCCGATCACGGCGCCAACCGCCTCGGCGCCTCGGCGCTGATGCAGGGGCTGGCCGACGGTTACTTCGTGATCCCCAACACCCTCGGTGAGTATCTGGCGCGGGTCAAGCTGGATGAGGTGAGCCCGGAGCAGAAGGAGTTCACCGAGGCGCGGAATGAGATCCAGGATCGGACGAAAAAGCTGCTCGCTATCAACGGAACACGCACCGTGGACTCGATCCACCGCGAGCTGGGGATGCTGATGCTCGACGAGTGCGGCATGTCGCGTAATGAGAAGGGGCTCACCGAAGCGATCAGCAAGATCCGCTCGTTGCGCGAGCAGTTCTGGACGGATATTCGGGTTCCGGGTTCCGACGGTGAGTTCAACCAGGAGCTCGAGAAGGCCGGCCGCGTGGCGGACCTCTTCGAGCTCGCCGAGCTGATGTGCATGGACGCCATACAGCGCAACGAATCGTGCGGGGGCCACTTCCGCGAGGAGTACCGGACGGAGGAGGGTGAAGCCCTGCGCGACGACGAGAATTTCACCAACGTCACCGTCTGGGAGTACACGGGCGCCGACTCCGCCCCGGTAGCACACACGGAGGACCTGAACTTCGAGTTCGTGGAGCTGACGCAGAGGAGTTACAAATGAAGCTGACCCTGCATATCTGGCGGCAGAAGAACACCGAGGACCGGGGCAGGTTCGCGACTTTCGAACTCGAGGACGTCAGCACCCATATGTCCTTCCTCGAGATGCTCGACGTGCTCAACCACGAGCTGATCGAGAAGGGCGATGAGCCCGTGGCCTTCGAGCACGATTGTCGCGAGGGCATTTGTGGCGCCTGCGGCTTTGTCATCAACGGCGTTCCCCACGGTCACATGAAGGGCAACACAGTCTGCCAGCTCCACATGAGGCACTTCTCGGACGGGGACGAGATCACCCTCGAGCCTTGGCGGGCCAAGGCCTTTCCGATCACCAAGGACCTCGTGGTGGATCGCACCTCCTTCGACCGTATCCTGCAGGCGGGCGGCTATGTCTCGGTGCGTACGGGCTCGGCCCCCGATGCCAACGCGATCCCGGTGACCACGGACACCCTCGAGCACGCCATGGACTTCGCCGAGTGCATCGGCTGCGGTGCCTGCGTGGCTTCGTGTCCGAACGGCGCGGCCATGCTCTTCGTGGGTGCAAAGATCTCCCACCTGGCTCTGCTGCCGCAGGGACAGCCCGAGAAGGCCAGAAGAGCGCTCAAGATGGTCGAGGCGATGGAGCGCGAGGCCTTTGGCGCGTGCACCAACTTCACCTCCTGTGAGGCGACGTGCCCCAAGGAGATCTCGATCTCGGGCATCGCGCGCATGAACAAGGACTTCCGCCGGGCGGTTCTGGCCGGCGCGGCGGCTCCGCACGGCAAGCAAAGGTAGCGCGGCAGCAGGTTGCAGGGATCAAGTCTCAGGTCTCAGGTCACGCAGGCTTCAGGTCTCAGGTCTCATTGAAGAACTCACGAGAGTTGCCAATAGTTTTGACATCACAGGAATCCAGTCAACGATCGTGGTGCGACCTGCGACCTGTGACCTGCGACCTGTTAGCCCGGCCTCAATCCAGCAGTGAGGTGATGATAATCCCCGCCACCATCACCAGAATGGCTGCGCCGAGAATCGCCATGGCGATCTCTCCGGCGGTGTAACGAGGCGGCTTCGCCTTGGCCGACTGGCCGCTGCTCTTCTTCTTTTTCCGAGGCTTCTTCGACATGG
>Ga0209013_10004706_pt1 | contig 11908 bp, 7 predicted proteins | sample Cruoilmetagenom2_FD_187291 | JGI IMG/M metagenome (GOLD analysis project Ga0209013, IMG submission 187291) | Oil polluted marine microbial communities from Coal Oil Point, Santa Barbara, California, USA - Sample 2 (SPAdes) (version 2) | ecosystem: Environmental > Aquatic > Marine > Oil seeps ...
GCAGCAACCATTTTTCAGGAAAAAGGCTACCATGCGGCATCCATGCAGGATATCGCTGAAGCTGTTGATTTAAAAAAAGGTAGCCTCTATCATCATGTCAGCAGCAAGCAGGAAATCCTCTTAGCTCTGCTGGATGAAGCCCTGGGGTTGATCGTGGAGCGCCTGGAGGGGGCAATTACACCCGACCTATCCCCCAGTCAGAAGCTGCGCCAGGCCATGGGTGCTTATTTAGACTTTTTAGCTGAAAATCGTTCTCTCTCTGCCGTTCTTCTGCTCGAATACCGTTCCCTTGAACCAGAATATAAGGATCTGCACATACCTCTCCGTGATCACGTAGACCGCATTTGGCAGGAGATCATTGAAGAAGGTGTGTCCACCGGAGAATTCAAAACCCAGACACCAGGCCTGGTTAGCAAAGCCCTGTTAGGCGTTTTGAATTGGACCATTACCTGGTATCGCGAGGATGGACCACTCTCAACCAAGGAGATAGCCGACCATTTTACAGAACTGTTTCTCCAGGGTTTGTATCTCCGTGAATGATTGCATGATCAGGTAAACAGGAGGTGTATCAGAGTTCTAATTAATTCCAATGCTGCCCAACCTCGTTATCCAACCCATAGATCCCCGGTTGATCAGTATTCAACATTCATCTTTCTAACCGTTTTTATATTGGAGGGTTTTATGTACTCATTTACCCCAACTGAAGAGCAGCAAATGCTCCTGGATGCAGTAAAACGTTATGCCGAGGGTGATATCCGGCCGGCAGCGCGGGAAGCGGATGAAAAATCCGAACTTCCCCCTGATCTCATCGAAAAAGGCTGGGAGCTAGGCATCTTGCAGGCATCAACACCGGAAGCCTATGACGGCTTTGGAGATTATTCCGCCCTAACCGGGGTCCTTGCTGCAGAAGGTTTAGGATACGGAGATCTGGCAGCAAGTTTAGGGGTGATGACTCCAAATCTCTTTGTGCTCCCTATCCTGCTTGCGGGAACAGAAGAACAAAAGAAGGAATTCATTCCGCCCGTGATCGAAATGGAATGGAAAGCCTATACGGCAGCTCTGATAGAGCCAAAATTCGATTTTGATCCTCTTGATCTGCAAACTACTGCAACAAAAAAGGGTGATTCGATCTTGATCGATGGGGAAAAGACTTATGTCCCTTATGCTGCAGAAGCAGAGAAATTCCTGATCTACGCGAACCTGGATGGAATAACCCAGGCATTCATCGTTGAAGCTGATGCCGAAGGTCTAACTGTGGGAGAAAAACAAAAGACCCTGGGAATCCATGCCTATCCCCTTTATTCATTGAAACTGGAGAAAGTGAAGGTCCCCGCCAGCCACCAACTAGGCGGCCCAGAAGGCCATCCCATGGATGTCATCCAGGGATCATGGAATATAGGTCTGGCTGCACTTGCTGTGGGTGTTGCCCAGGCAGCTTATGAATACGCAATTGAATACGCCAAAGACAGAGAAGTATTTGGTGTCAAAGTTGCCCAGAAACAAGCAATCGCTTTTATGCTGGCTGAGATGGGCACAGATATCGAAGCTACCCGCCTGCTAGCCTGGGAAGCCGCCTGGATGATTGATGAAGGCAAAGAGGGAGCTTATAAACAGGCTTTCCTGGCCTACCATGCCGCGGTGGACATGGTCATGATGGTCACAGACCAATCGGTCCAAATCCTGGGCGGACATGGATATATCCGGGAGCATCCTGTAGAAATGTGGATGAGAAATGGCCGTGGTTTTTCAACTTTCACCGGCCTGGCAATGGTCTAAACCACAAATTGATTATCCCCCACCCGGATTTCTGATCCGGGTTTGAAAAGGAGAAAGATCATGATTAGTTTCGAGATGCCAAAACCCCTGGTTCAAACCAGAACTGTGGTTGAAACGGTTGCCAACAATATGATGAGAACTGTTTCCCGCGAATTGGATGAAAATGAACACGAGATCCCCTGGGCTTATATCGAATTCATGCACACAGCTACCAAAGCCCTGGGGAGCTCATCAATGGCTCCTGATGAAGCAGCCAAAAAGAAAAAAGAGGATGATCCAAAGAAGAAGAAACGCCCGCCCATCAATTACCAACGCCTGATGGTGATGGTGGAAATGTTATCCTGGGGTGATGCAGGGATTTACCTCTGCACACCTGGTGGCATGCTAGGAGCGGCTGCAGTCAGCGCTGCTGGAACTCCAGAACAGAAGAAACGATTCCTGAGCCGTTTTACCGGCAAGGAACCAGTCTTCGACGCTATGGCCATGACCGAACCCCAAGCTGGTTCTGATACTTCAGCGATCCGGGCCACTGCGGTCTTGGATGAAAAGACCAATGAATGGATTCTCAATGGGGAAAAGATTTTCGTGACCGCCGGTAACAAGGCCCTGGTGGATTCAAAAGGATTCATCGTAGTCTGGGCCAGCCTGGATCTGGAAGCAGGCCGAGCTGGCATACGCTCCTTTGTCATTGAAGCGGATACTCCCGGCTGCAAGGTCACCAAATTTGAAGAGAAACTGGGTATCCGGGCCAGCGATACAGTTTCAATAGTCATGCAAGACTGCAGAGTTCCATTTGAAAACATCCTGGGGTCTCCTACAGTAGAAAAAAGTACAAAAGGTTATAAAGGCGCCATGGAAACCTTTGATGCCACTCGACCCATTGTAGCTGCCTCTGCTCTGGGTGTAGCCAGGGCCGCTTTGGAATTCGTCCAGGAAAAACTGGCAGAAGATGGAGTGGAGATCCGCTATGGTCTACCGCGCCAGAAGATGTCAAACCTGGAACGGGAGATCATCGATATGGAAACTCAGCTGCGCCAAGCCTGGCTGCTGACTGTTAAAGCCCTCTGGATGGCAGACAACAAACAATCCAACGGCGCGGTCGCATCGATGAGTAAGGTCAAAGCCGGCAAAGTAGCCACAGTGATCACCCAGAAAGCAGTCGAGTTGATGGGTCCTGTGGGATACAGCCGAGAATTCTTACTGGAGAAATGGTTCAGAGATGCCAAGATCAATGACATTTTTGAAGGCACCGGCCAGATCAACCTGCTGGTCGTAGCCCGCAACATTCTCGGATACCGGGGCAGTCAGCTCAGATAACCTGCTGCATTAACTGTTTTCCAAAATAACCTCCTGAAGGAGGAGAGAAAATATGAAATATCAAATCAACAAAGCAGTAGTCATTGGATCCGGAACCATGGGAGCTGCTATCGCTGCCCACCTGGCAAACACCGGCATCCAGACCAGTTTGCTGGATATCATTCCCCGGGACCTTACCGAAGGTGAGAAAAGTAAAGGCCTATCACTTGATGATCCAGTTGTTCGGAACAGGATCGTCAACCAGGGTTTTCAGGCTGCCTTAAAATCAAGGCCGGCGAGTTTTTACTCAGAAACTCCGGCAAACCTGGTCAAGCTCGGAAATTTGGAAGATGATTTCGATCTCATCAAGGATGCTGATTGGGTCATTGAAGTGATCATCGAAAACCTGAAGATCAAACAGGATCTGATGAAAAGGATCGATAAGATCCGTTCTGACACCACCATCATCAGCACCAACACTTCCGGGATTCCTGTGACTTCCATTGCTAAAGGCCTCTCCAAAGGATTCCAGGAACACTTCCTGGGCACTCACTTCTTCAACCCTCCCCGCTACCTGAAACTCCTGGAGATCATCCCCACAGAGAATACCCTGCCTGAGGTTGTTGAAGATATTAGTCATTTTGCTGAATATCGCCTTGGGAAAGGTGTAGTCTTGTGCAAGGACACACCCAACTTTATCGCAAACCGGATGGGTTTTGGCAGTGGAGCATTTTCCCTGGATTTCATCCTTAAGAACAAGTATTCAGTTAAAGAAGTAGACAGCATCACAGGCCCATTGATCGGCCGACCGAAAACCGCAACATTCAGGTTATTGGATCTGGTTGGGATCGATGTTTGGAATCACGTGGGAGCAAATCTCACTGAGGCATTACCGAAAGACGATAAAGCAATGCCTTACCTGGATTCCGAACCAGCCAATAAGCTGATGGGAGATATGGTTGAGAAAGGAATGCTGGGCAATAAAGCCAAACAAGGATTTTATAAACAGGTCAAGGTGGAAGGCAAAAAAGAATTCTGGCCCCTGAACCTGGAAACCAGGGAACACGAACCATCTGAGAGCATCCGTTATGACTCAGTCGGCGCAGCCAGAGATATCGAGGATCTTGGTGAACGCTTAACCAAAATGCTTGAGGGTGACGATCGGGCTGCTGACCTGGTGCGGGCAATTATCCTCCAGGGTTTGTCATACGCTTCTCACTGCATCCCTGAAATAGCCGATTCCGCTAAACCCATCGATGACGCCATGAGATGGGGTTTCGGTCATGAGGCCGGCCCCTTCGAAATCTGGGATCTGTTGGGCGTAGAGAAACTTGCCAAAATGATGGAAGAGGCTGGTTTCCCTGCCGCCCCCTGGGTGGAGCAGATGGTCAAGGATGGTGTAACCGGATTTTATGAATATGAAGGAAAACAAAAGACCACTGTCTATGAACCTGGGACGAAGAAATTCACACCTGTCCTGCCCACTCCACAAATTCTTCTTTTGAGCGAAATCAAAAGTGACAAAAAGAAGATCCTTGACCGCAACACAAGCGGTTCCCTGGTCGACCTCGGTGACGGTGTGGCCTGTATTGAATTCCAGACCAAGATGAACTCCATCGATGACGACACGCTCAACTTGATGAACAAGTCCCTGGACTATGCAATGGAAGGAAATTTGAATGGTATTGTGGTCGGTAGTGATGCTGCTAATTTCTGTGCTGGCGCCAACCTGTTCGGAGTAGTAATGGCAGCTCAGGGAGGAATGTGGGATCAGCTGGATGAGATCGTTCGTAAATTGCAGGATGTGAATATGCGCATGCGTTATTTCCCCAAACCTGTAGTAGTAGCCCCTGCCGGTTTGGCACTTGGCGGAGGAGCTGAAATCACCATGCACGGCAATCGAGTAGTCGCCGGAGCTGAGTTGTATATCGGGTTGGTAGAAGTCGGCGCAGGAGTCATCCCCGCCGGTGGTGGAACCAAAGAGATGATCCGCAGAGTAGTCAATCCACCCATGCGAACTAATGATGCAGTATGTTTCCCCTACTTGCAGCGAGTTTTTGAACAGGTAGGTATGGGAGCAGTTGCCACAAGCGCTGTAGAAGGCCAGGAAATGGGAATTCTAGGGCCTGCGGACCGGATCATCATCAATCGTGACCATCTATTGTCTGAAGCCAAACGCGAGGTCCTGCACATGGCCCAGGGTGGTTATCAACCTCCCCCACCAGAAAAAATGTATGCCGCTGGTCGTGATGGATTGTCGGGATTAAAGATCGGCTTGAACAGCTTTAGATCAGGCGGATATATCACTGAATTCGAAGTAGAGATCGGCAGCAAATTAATCCACGTTATGACTGGAGGGAATATATCCCAACCTGAGTGGGTAGATGAACAATACTTCCTGGATTTGGAGCGGGAAGCATTCCTCAGTTTATGCGGTGAACAAAAAACACAAGAGAGAATGTGGCATCTGCTTCAAAAAGGCAAAGTACTTCATAACTAATCCCAAGAAATTCCGACCAGGAAGTGAAGGAGAGTCATATGATAGAACCAAAAGATCCTAAATATGATCCAGTGATAGTTGCTGCTACGAGAACCGCCGTAGGAAAGGCCAAACGAGGAACACTGAAATCTACTCGCCCGGAAACATTGGCGGCAGCTGTGATCAAGGAACTTCTCAAACGGGCCCAGGACATGGATCCCCATGAGCTGGACGATCTGATAGTAGGCTGCGCTTTTCCAGAGGGAGAACAGGGAATGAATATAGCCCGGCAAATTGGTTTCCGGGCTGGACTCCCTGTAGAGGTCCCCGCAGAAACAATTAACCGTTTCTGTTCCTCTGGTGTACAAAGCATCGCTCATGCTGCCCAAGCAATCTCGGCAGGATATTTTGACGCCGCTATTGCCGGTGGAGTTGAAGTGATGAGCATGGTGCCAATGACCGGATACAAATTCAGCCCGGATCAAACCCTGGCAGACGAGTATCCAGAAGCTTACACCAGCATGGGCATCACAGCAGAAAATGTCAGTGAGCGCTTTAAGATCACCCGGGAAATGCAAGACGAGTTTGCCCTCAAGAGCAATCAGAAAGCCCATAAAGCAGTGGAATCCGGCCGATTTGATGAAGAGATTGTCCCCCTTGATCTTGAGATCGTCACGCCCGCAGGGACAAAACAGATCACCTTTAAACGTGATGAAGGGCCTCGCGGTGATACCAGCCTGGATTTATTAGCCAGATTGAGGCCAGCATTCAAATTGGGCGGCACTGTCACCGCTGGAAATTCCTCCCAGATGTCGGACGGGGCAGCGGGTGTGATCATCATGTCCAAAGCCAAAGCAGATGCCCTGGGGCTTAAACCGTTGGCACGATTTGTTTCTTTTGCCGCCGGAGGGGTTGCTCCGGACATCATGGGTATGGGCCCCATTGCGGCAGTGCCCAAGGTGCTGGAACGCACAGGTATGAGTCTGAAGGACATCCAACTGATTGAATTAAATGAGGCTTTTGCAGCTCAGGGTTTGGCTGTCATCCAGGAATTGGACTTAAACCAAGAGATCACCAATGTTAATGGCGGCGCAATCGCTTTGGGCCACCCGCTGGGTTGTACAGGAGCTAAATTATCAGTCCAAATGATCCATGAATTGAAGAGAAGGGATCTTGAATTTGGATTGGTGACCATGTGCATCGGCGGCGGTATGGGCGCAGCTGCGATCTTCCAGAATATAAACTGATCAGGATCACATTAAGGAGAGAATAATGGCTGAATATACTGTAAAAGAATTGATCTTCAATCACGAGAAAGCTTTTATACCCGAGAAAGCAGCCGGCTTGGAAGCTGTGGTCCAATACCATCTGACCGGGGATGAAGGGGGAGATTATATCATCACCATAGGGAGCGATAAATGCAAAGTAGAGGAAGGCGTGGCTGAAAACCCCGTAATGACCATGACCGCAGATGGAAAATATTTCGGAGATGTCCTGCTCGGGAAAGCCGACGGCATGAAAGGTTTCATGGATGGTAAACTCCAATTGGGCGGCGATCTCAACCTGGCCATGAAACTGACCAGTTTCTTTAAGATGGGCTAATTGCTCTTCATAACTAATATTAAATAATCAAATCCATCAGAACCACCATGCGATATAATGTGCATGGTGGTTTTTATGGGGTTATTTCAACCAATATTCCCACAATCTTCCATATAATGATAACGACTCTTTTGATTGCTATAAATTTTGTTAAATGTTTACGGGTCATTAAATGTCAACAAGCGAATCCATCGCCAAAAAAGACATCAGCTTCCAGCGGAAGGACCAACACCTAAGTCTCAAATATATCTCTGGATTAGATGGGATCAGGGCAATATCCGTGATTGCGGTGATCTTCTACCATGCCAATTTTTCCTGGGCCCTAGGTGGCTATTTAGGAGTTGAAACATTCTTTGTGATCTCCGGATATTTGATCACATCATTGCTGATAAACGAATGGAATAGTTCCGGAAGCATAAACTTGCTCAGGTTCTGGCTCAAACGGGCCAGGCGGCTGCTTCCTGCCTTATGGTTATTAATAGTCACTTTAGCTATCACAATTCCAGTATTGGCCCGAGATGGAATCTCCACTTTTCTAAAGGATATTCCTCCCGCTCTGTTCTATTACACAAATTGGGCCTACATCTTCCGAAATACTTCATATTTTGAGACCTTCGGACGACCGCCTTTGTTAAAACATTTGTGGTCATTAGCCATAGAAGAACAATTCTATTTATTCTGGCCGATAATTCTATTATTCCTACTGAAAATTATTGGAAACAGAAAACGAAAAAATCTCTTGTACCCTATCTTGATGATGGTTGTAATGTCAGCACTCTGGATGTCATCACTTTTTACTTTATCGAATGACCCTTCTCGAGTATATTTTGGCACTGACACCAGAGCAGCCGGCCTTTTGATCGGCGCCTGCCTGGCGACTCTCTGGCAACCTTGGAAAGAATCTCATCAAATACCTCGAAAAAAATGGCTGATAGATATCCTGGGATGGGGTTTATTATTCCTGATTATTTATCTTTTTGTGAGCTTAAATGAATTTCATCCTCTTCTCTACCACGGCGGAATTACTATATTCTCACTAGCCAGTGTCGGATTGATATTCGCGGCTACCCATTCCGAGACTACTATAAGCCGTTTCCTAGAGATCCCTATTATGCGATGGCTCGGTACTCGCAGCTACGGCATATACCTGTGGCATTTTCCGGTCTTCATGATGTCTCGATCTGGTTCAGATGTGAACCTGCCTGTTTTTCCCTTGTTTGCCATCCAGCTTTCACTTACTTTTCTATTTGCGGAAGCCAGCTATCGCTGGATTGAACTTCCGATCCGGAAGGTCGGATTTAGATCTTTTGGTACCTCACTAAAAAAGCAATTTATAATAAAACCCTTCCCCTATCTACTATCCATAATCATCTTGGTAATCTTCACTTTCAGCACCACGAATATCGGAAGAGAATTAATCAGGGGAACCTTCACTTCTGATTTCTTTCGTATCCAAACCTCATCTTTAGAAAATTTAATCCCAGTTGGAAAACAAGTGACCCAGCCCTACTCACCTCAACCTTCCCAAACCGTGGAAACACAAAGTCCGCCACCAACAAATACAACTGACGTGAATCCTCAAACTCCTACTTTTCCTTCCACTATATCAACCCAGGTAGAGCAACAGACCAAAGGGACAGAGTTAATTGGGACTCAATCAACTGAGGAATACCATCATGTGGACTACACCTTTATCGGCGATTCCGTCATGGAAGGTGTGTCTGGGATGCTGCTAGCAACTTTTGGGGAGAATATATACATCGATACAGAACAAAGTCGAAACGTGGAAGATGGTCCTGAAATTATAGACACGCTCGCAGAAGAAGGAAACCTTGCTCCAATCGTTATCATCCATCTGGGCACTAATAGACTATTTGAAGAAGATCATTTCCAATCTTTATTGGAAACGTTGGTCAATCACCAGGTTACCCAGATTTACATCATAAATGTTCGAAGGCCGATCCGATGGGAATCATTAGCAAATAAACGCCTGGAAGAAGTTATCAGCAAGTGGGACCAAGCCATCCTTCTAGATTGGTATACAAAATCCGAAAACAAACCAGGCTATTTTGGCGAGGATCAAGTTCACCTGACAACTTATGGTAAAAAAGCTTATCTGACCCTCATCCAGGATACAATTGCTGGCAATTCTGATTGATCTAGGCCATTCACATGGGCAACTTGACTCTACCCTTCAAACTCTATAACTTCCAGATTATCCAGCACATCTTGATACAAGCCCTGAACGATCTCTTTTACCTTTTCAACTGCCTGATCAAGCGAAATAGTGCTCTTTTCACTCTCGGTGCGAAGTTTGGCTTCGATACCGCCTTCTTTTAACGCTCGAGAGCCCACTGTCAACCTGAGTGGAACACCAATCAGATCTGCATCGTTAAATTTCACACCCGGGCTTTCGTCCCTATCGTCAAACAGGACTTCCAGGCCAGCATCGGTTAGATCTTTATAAAGCTGTTCAGCTACCTTCTTTACTTCTCCACTCTCATCTTTTTTTCCTATTAATTCCACCAGGTGCACTTCATAGGGAGAGATTGTAATAGGCATGATTAATCCGTATTTATCGTTATATTCTTCGGCAACAGAGGCCAGCAGGCGGCCGCTGCCAATGCCGTAGCTTCCCATAACGATCGGCTTTTCATCACCATCCGCATCCTGATATGTCGCGCCGACTGCCTCGCTGTACCAGGTGCCCAGTTTGAAAATATTACCGACCTCTACACCACGGACAGCCTTAAGCGCCGCGCCACAGCTCGGGCAAGCATCCCCATCCTGGGCAGCAGCAATATCAGTGACAATATCGGCTGTAAAATCACGGCCGTAGTTAACATTTTTAAAGTGGAAACCTTCTTCATTGGCTCCCGCTACCAGGTTAGGCGATTCCGGGATCAAGTCATCCACAACGACCAGGATGTCCTTTAACCCTACTGGTGATGCATATCCAGGCACAGCACCACAGGCTTTGATCTCTTCTTCCTCAGCTGGCCTGAGGCTTCTGGCGCCAACAGCGTTCACCAGCTTGGTTTCATTCAATTCCATATCGCCCCGGACAATAGCAAATACCAGCGTTTCCTCATCGCCCTCTTCGGTTGATTTGGTTGCCATCATAAAAACTGCTTTGGCGGTTTTTGCCTCAGGGATTTCCAGCAGCACAGCCAGATCGGCAATTGTCTTTGTTTCAGGTGTGGCGATTTTCTCACGCTTGAGTGCTTTTTCCTCTTGGGCTTTGACCTTTTTAAATTCCGCGATCTGTCGATTCGCAGAATAACCGCATTTATCACATAACAGCAGGGTATCCTCTCCGATAGGAGTGATGTACATATACTCGTGAGCCAAGTTACCGCCCATCATACCAACGTCAGATTCCACAGCGATAACCGGCAGCTTGCAGCGCCCAAAGATATTAAAGTAAGCCTGGTAATGATTGGCATATTGATTATCCAATCCATCCCAATCCCGATCAAGGCTGTAGCTGTCCTTCATGGTGAATTCCCGGACCCGGATCAAACCCGCTCTGGGTCGGGGATCGTCACGCCATTTGGTCTGGATGTGGTAGATCATCATTGGAAGTTGGCGGTAGGATTGGACCTCATCCTTTACAACCGCAGCTACTGCTTCTTCGTGGGTCATGGCCAGCACCATATCTCGTCCATTGCGGTCCTGGAAGCGGCCCATTTCCGGACCTACTTTCTCCCAGCGCCCTGTCGCTTGCCAGATCTCCGCCGGATGTACTACCGGCATGGACATTTCCTGCCCGTCGATCTTATTCATTTCGTCCCGCATAATATTTTCGATTTTGGTCAGGGAGCGTTTTGCCAGAGGCATGGCTGTAAAGATTCCCGCTGCCATTTGGCGAATATAACCAGCACGGACCAGCAGTTGATGGCTGATGATCTCTGCATCTGACGGGGCTTCCCTGAGTGTTTGACTTAGCAATTTGGACATTCTCATGGAGGTTCTCCTAAATTCATATCAAAATCAATAAAAAAACTCCGGAATTTCAGTCCGGAGGTTTATCTGTTTCATCCAACAAAACCAAGCGCCAGGCGACCGAAATCCATCTACAGGATCTGGATGCTAGGGACGGGAGCTTTGGCTTGATTCCTTTTGTTCATGATGAAGTTAGTGTACCAAAGGCTGTAAGTCTGTCAAGGATGGATATGCGTTAGGGCCCTTCGACTAGCCTGTCCCGAGTGTACACTGAGCGCGAGCGAAGTGGGAACCGAGGAGCTCAGGGTAAACTCTTGACTTCGAATTGGGAGGGAGAAGTGTGCATCTTGTATCTGGGGGAAAACCGCGTTTATGCTCTCTATGGAGTTGACAACAATCCGTCCATCAATCCTTCCTTTCACTCCTAATTGCACCAGTAAATATCAACTGGTAGGTACTAATATAGAGAGTATTGTATTCGAGACCTAAAGCGATATGAATGGTAGTTGGAGTCTGTGACCTATAAGAATATCAAATGTATAGACAAGCACTTATTGACAATATCGCGTATTGCGGGCTGATCTGAGGTTTGTGTCATCTGAGTGCGGAATGTGATTTCTGAAAGAATAGTACACATGGATGCTCGTAATGCTACGGCAGGGGCAAATCCTTGGCGATAACGATCAGGTAGGCTCCCCAACCGCGATCAAGAAGATCATCGGGGCAGAACAGCGGTTTGCCATCCTGGCTGCCGCACTCCGGCAGCAAACCATCCAGATAGGCCTGTTCAGCCCACTTGGTGCCCCAGTA
>Ga0209013_10004707_pt1 | contig 11908 bp, 12 predicted proteins | sample Cruoilmetagenom2_FD_187291 | JGI IMG/M metagenome (GOLD analysis project Ga0209013, IMG submission 187291) | Oil polluted marine microbial communities from Coal Oil Point, Santa Barbara, California, USA - Sample 2 (SPAdes) (version 2) | ecosystem: Environmental > Aquatic > Marine > Oil seeps ...
AGTTGCATACCAAGACAGATACCAAGTAGAGGTTTACCTGAAGAAGCATAGGCCTTGACCGCTTCATCCATGCCATTACTTTGTAAATGCTCCATGGCATCACCAAAGGCACCTACACCAGGTAAGATGAGTTTGTCATATTGGCTAAGTTTGGAAGGGTCACTCTCAAGTGTGGCATCTGCACCAACTTTTGCAAAAGCATTGATAACAGACGCAAGGTTACCCATATTGTAATCGACGATTCCAATCACTGTATTGTTCCTTATAAGGGGTTATTATTATCGTGATTATAGCTAATTAAATTGAAAGCAGATATTTTACACGGAATCCTTTAGGCTATTTGGGTAGAATATGTATAGTTTTGAATCTAAATCAGGTGGAAAAAATGGGCAAGATATTGATCCTTAGCGATGATCGCATGGGACATCTCAATCAATCACTAGCATTTGTAAAATATACGGACATGTCTTTTGATGTTGTATCTGTAAAGTTTAAAGCCAGATGGTGTAAATTGTTGAGCTATATATTTGACAACTTGGGTATCTATACAGAAAGTTTATTTGATATGGAAATAGATCAAACAAATGACTATGATATCGTTGTAGGTACGGGTTCTACAACATCCTATTTGACTAAAGTCTTAGCTAGAAAAATGAACGCAAGATCTGTATCTATGATGTTACCTCGTGGATTTCGTTATGATTTTGATGTCATCTTTGCCCAAAGTCATGATCATCCACCTAAACTAGAGAATATCACAGAAATACCTGCAAACTTTTCTTATGTGGAACCTAAAGGCATATATCATGCAAGAAAGAAATCCATAGGTATTGTCATTGGTGGAGACAATAAAATTTTTACTCTCTCTAAAGACAAACTTCAAGAACAGATAGATGCCATTGTCACGTTATATCCTGGCTATGAAATTGCTATTACCACTTCCCCTAGAACAAGTGAACAGATCGAAGATCTGGTAGCATCCTATGGATTTGATTATGAAGTTATTTATTCTAAAAATGCCATTAATCCTATCGCTGACTTCCTTGACCAATGTGAAACCGTATTTTTAACAGGTGACAGTACATCAATGATATCTGAAACAGTTTCATATGGTAAATCCAATATTGTTATACTGCCTTTGGCACAACAAGAAGAGAAGAAAAATAAATTTACTAGGTTCATAGATACCTTACAGCAAAAAGAGTATCTACATATTTTTGACGGGACTGTAAAAAATAAAAATAAGAAATTAGATTTTCATGCATATCTTAAACAAGTGAATTTATGACCATAGTGCAGTTGTTGCCTGAACTTAATGAAGGCGGTGTGGAACGTGGTACTGTGGAACTTAGCCGTGAATTGGTTAAACTGGGACATAAGAGTATTGTTATAAGTGCAGGAGGAAAACTCCAAGAACAGATAGATGAAGATGGGGGACGACACATTACATTGGATGTCTGTTCTAAAAATCCTTTGAGTGCATTTTGGCGTATGATCAAACTAAGAAACTTACTCAGCACATTAAATCCGGATATTTTACATGCACGCAGTAGAGTACCGGCATGGCTGACTTATCTTGCAAATAAAAAATTACATATTCCATTTATTACCACTGTACATGGATTTAACTCTGTGAGTACTTACAGTGCCATTATGACAAAAGGTGATAGTGTGATATGCGTCAGTGAATCCATTAAGTCTTATATACAAGAGCATTATAATACAGAAGATCAAAAGATAACGGTGATTCCCAGAGGTATAGATCTAGTAACCTTTAATCCTGGGAACAGTGATCAGAAATTTATAGATAATTTTAAAAAAGAGTATCATTTAGAGGATAAATATATCATTACCTCTGTGGGTCGGATCACACAGTTAAAAGATTTGGAAACCTTTATCTCTGCTATTTCTATATTACGTAAAAGTCATGACAATATAGTTGGGTTGATCGTGGGTGGTGTACGAGAAGATAAACAAGAGTATTTTAATTCTTTGAAAGTATTGGTTAAAGAGTTAGATTTAAAAGATAAGATCATTTTTACTGGCTCACAAAGTCAGGTCTCTGAAATCTATGCTTTAAGTGACGTAGTCGTCAGTAGCTCCAAAAAGCCTGAAAGTTTTGGTAGATCTGTGGCTGAAGCACTTGCGCTAAATACACCTGTTGTTGCAAGCAATCATGGTGGAGTACTGGATATCATCGTGGAAGCTCAGAATGGTTTTTTCTATCCTGTGGGAGAGAGTGAAGTATTGGCTGCACAAATCAGAAAATGCAATGGGTTGGAATTTGATGGGTATCGTTATATAGCTGAACATTTTTCTTTGGGACAGATGGTAGATAAGACGCTTCAGGTATATGAAAAGGTAGCATAAATGTTCAATATCTTAGCCCTTGGTGATTGTAACACATTAGGTGTAGGTACTTTGAAAGGGAATGCATATCCTGAAATGTTTGCTAAAGCTCTTGATAAAACGGTTGAAAACTGTGGATTTACTATGTCTACAACCCGTGAAATGTTATCTCTTTTTGAAGATTATAAAGGAGAGGAAAAGGAAATTATTTTGATCCAATACGGTTTGGTCGATTCATGGAAAACATTTAAATATGCTCCTTATGTGTTATATTATCCAGATAATAAAATACGAAAGATGTTTCGTAAAATAGTGAAAAAATACAAAAAAACTGCAAAAAAAATAGGATTAAATAAACTTCTGGGTGTTTTAAATGTTGTTGCTTTGGATGAATATGAAAACAATATAAAAAATGTACTTCGGAAGACAAGTAAGAGTACAGTGTTTCTTCTAGATACTATACCAAATCTAGAGATTTCCAGAAACAGTGAAATAGTACGATACAACAAAGTACTGTCACAACTATCAAAAGAATATGATCACGTATATTATGTGAAAGTATATGATGACTTTCTTGACAGACCGGAATATTATTTGGATAATACGCATATGAACGAAAAAGGTTATGAACATGTAACTCAAAATATTCTATCTGTTTATTACAAAAGTAATGAGTCTTGATGAAAGTGTTACAATTTATAGCTTCAAATGGGTGGGGTGGGGCAGAAAAAAGCTTTGTAGAACTTTGTAATGAATTATCTAAAACGATGCAAATCGAAGTATTACTCTTTAAAGAAAATCAAATTGAAGAGAGGTTAAGCCCACATATAAAAATACATCAACTTTACTCTTCATCTAGCAGGCACAATCCTTTATTGTATTTAGAACTTAGGAAGCTTATTCAAAAAATAAAACCAGATATTATTCATACACACTCAGCAAAAGCAAGTGAAATTATCTATAAGTTGGGTAAATTTACCTCGCTTAGACAAGTAGCAACAAAAAGAAATCCTAGAAAAGGAAAGATCTTTAATAAAATTGATCATGTCACGGCAATTTCAAAAGATGTGGCAAACTCAATATATAAAGATGATGTTGAGGTCATCTATAATGGACTTCTTAGGGAAAATATCATAGCAGAAAAAAATATCAATTCAGTCTTTACACTCATAGCTATTGGAAGATTGGATAAAATTAAAGGATTTGATATTCTGATAAAGGAAGTTGCTAAATTAGATTTCCCTTTTTCTCTTACTATTGTTGGTGAGGGGGATGAACGAAAACATCTTGAAATGTTGATTGAGGAATTAGATCTATCTGATAAAGTGACTTTGTTAGGACATAGGGAGGATATTCCTTCTCTTATAGCTGCAGCAGATCTAGTTGTTATCAGCTCTCATTCTGAAGGTTTTGGAAGGGTATTGGTTGAAACACTGTTTTACGGAAAATGTATTATCTCAACAAAAGTTGGATTGTCTATAGAAATACTCCCTGATGCACTTTTAATAGATGATTTTAAGATTGCGAACAAAATGAACAATACGTATAGAAATAAAGAAGAATGCAATAATCTTTTCCTACAATTAAAGGACACACATACGAAAATGTTCCTATTAGAAAATGTGATTAATGGGTATGTTAATTATTATCAGCGACTATTAAATGAAGCATAAAGTGCATAAGGATAAAAATGAAAAAAGATATTAGAGTTAAGCTGTTACATCGTAGTAGCAAGGCTGATGAAGAATCACTTTATAAAATACAATCTCCGGGTAATGAAGCTAAGTGGGGATCATGTGCATTCACTTTTAACCCGTTAGAAAAGAATTATGACTGGTTGGTGATCATAGATGATATTTCCAGGATAATCCCTCATGGAACTGAGCACCTTTCATGTCCCAAGGAAAATACGATTTTAGTCACCACCGAGCCTACCTCTATTACACGATATGGTAGAGCGTTTGCTAAACAGTTTCACTACCTCATAACTAATCAAGATGAAAATGTTTTACCACACCCCAATGCCATACGTTCTCAGACAGGTAATGTATGGTTCTATGGGAGAGATTATGATGAGATCGTGAGTGTTACCCATCCAACAAAAACAAAAAAAATATCAACTGTATGTTCAAATAAACAACAAGGACATACGTTACACAAACTGAGGTATGAATTTACTAAAATAATGGAGGAGAGAATCCCTGAATTGGAGAGATTTGGTAGAGGTTTTAAATGGATCGAAACGAAAGCAGATGCATTAGATGATTATGAATTTCATGTTGCTATAGAAAATCATTATGCTCCACATGTTTGGACTGAAAAATTGGCAGATGCTTTTCTAGGTTATACAGTTCCTATCTATCATGGTTGCCCGAATGTCTATGACTATTTTCCCAAAGAGAGTGTTATTCAGATAGATATTCATGATGTGGAAGGGTCTATAGCTAAAATAAAAGAGATCATCGCAACCAAGGGTGAATATGAAAGAAGATTAGCTGCCGTAACAGAAGCAAGAAGAAGGGTTATCGAAGAGTATAATTTATTAGCAATGATCAATAAGATCGTTGAAGCATCAAATGAACAAAAGTCAGAGGTATCTGATTATAAGATATATAATAGAAAAATTATGAGAATAAAACATATTCCTGATCTCATACGGTTCCTTTCTTGGAAAGTTAAAAATATGATAAAAGAGTAGAGAATGTATTATCGTAATTTAGAGTATTGTGGTAAAATTATAAAAATAGATTTAATGAAGGGGAGTTGATGAAGATAGCTATAGTTAAACTCTCCGCAATGGGTGATATTATCCATGCTATGGTGGCATTACAATATATGAAACAGGCAGATCCCTCCTTGCAAATTGATTGGATCGTAGAAAAAGTATTTGTTCCTGTATTGGAAGGGAATCCTGATATAGAGAACATACTTCCTGTAAATTTAAAAGCGATTAAAAAAGATAAAAAAGCATTTTTCCCACAGTTAAAACTTGTAAAAGAGTATGCAAAAAATGAGTATGATCTGGTCATCGATGCACAAGGACTTATAAAGTCTGCGATAACGGCAAAATTTTTAGCTAAAAACAGAGCAGGGTTCTCTAAAAATTCTATACGGGAAGGTATAGCTTCTTATTTATACACGCAAAAAGTTGATATTGCATATGATGCAAATACGATAGATAGAAATGCAAAAGTAATGTCACAGCCTTTAGGTCTAGATATCACGCAAGAAATGATACGTAATAAAGAGCCTTTTTTATTTTATGATCAAGCTGAAGATATAGAACCTTATTTGAGTAAAGAGAAAAAAAATATTATTTTTGTGATAGGGTCGACTTGGGAAAGTCGTAACTACCCTAAAGAAAAGTTTGTTCAAATCGCTAATGATCTAAAACAAAATGTGCTTGTGTCATGGGGTAATAATGAAGAGAGATCCAGGGCAGAATGGATAGCTGAACATTCAAAGTATGCAAGAGCCCTACCTAAGATAAATCTAAATGCACTTAAAGCAGTCATAGGAAAATCAGATATACTTATAGGAAATGATACTGGTCCTACACATATGGCATGGGGTCTTAATGTACCATCTATTACACTTTTTGGACCTACACCTGTAAACAGAGTGTATGAAACACAAATAAACAAAGTATTGTCTTCTTCCTCAAAAGTAAACCATTATAAGTTAGACAAACAAGACTTTTCTATTCAAGAGATAAAGGTCACTGATATTGTAGATATGGCCAAAAGGCTTTTGGGTGATTGATTATATTTATTTTGGACTCTATAAATTTTTTGGACTTCTGTTTAAAATACTGCCTGATTTTATGATCAGAAAACTTATGTATAGTCTAGCTTGGTTGGTTTATACTGTAAGTGCTAAACACAGAAATAGAATAAAAAATAATTTAGAGTTAGTGTGTCATTCTGTACAAAATGATGAAGAACGAAAAAAAATAGGTATTCATGCTTTTATGAATTTACTCGATACGGTATTTGGTATAGTGAGACGTGATGGCATACCCAAAGATCAAGTACTTCAAAACATTACATTTGAAGGCTCAGAGATCATAGAGCAGTATCAGAAAGAAGAGAAGAATTTTATACTTATCACCGGACATTATGGGAATTGGGAACTCCTTTCTCAATCGATCGCCATTAAATTTAATCTGAGACTTGTCGGAGTAGGACGAAAAATCGACAGTGACATTATGGATAAGATACTCAAAGAGAACCGAGAACAGTTTAATGTAGAAATGGTCTATAAAAAAGGGGCAATGAAAGACAGTATCAAAGCGATACATCAAGGTAAGACCATTGGTATACTGACAGACCAGGCCATAGGTAAAAGTCAGTCTATCAATGTAGATTTTTTTGGTATTAATGCAACACATACACCTCTTGCATCTATCCTCTCAAGAAAGTTTGAGCTTGATCTGATCCCTGCATTTATAAGTACAGAAGACTATATAAATTACAAAGTAAAAATATATAACCCGATAAAGAGTTTAAAAACAGATGATCAAGAGCAGGATTTGGCTACGCTTACACAATTACAAGCAGGTATCATGGAACAGGTTATTAAAGAAAATCCAAAGCAGTGGTTTTGGATGCATAGACGATGGAAAGGGAGTGAAACGTAGTGTTTACCTCTTCGAATCATCGGGATAATATAGTCCTATTGGCTTTTAGAAAAAGCCATAGGGTTTTTTTTGAAAAGATAATAGCAAGTTGTGAAGCGAAAAATATCAAGATAGTGTCAACAAAAAGTAGTTGGCTGGTCTCACTCCAGGCTTTTAGTCAATTTAAATATATCAATACGGATAATGCATGTGATTTTGCCATAGATGAATTTTATGCCAAAACAAATTTAGGTATCCCAAATATACTACTAAAAACCTATTTTAAGACTTTTGCGTACATTAATTTTTTGAGATATTACGCTGTATTAGATGAACAGTGTGAAAAAATACTACTATGGAATGGGGGAAAGTTTCGCCAACGTATTGCACTTGAAGTAGCAAAACTAAAAGAGATAAAAGTATTCTATTTTGAAAATGGCTTACTGCCAAATACTATTGTTTTTGATGACAAAGGGATCAATTATGAAAATAGTGTACCAAGAGAATTAAGTTTTTTTAAAAAGTTCTCTTCAAATGTGGATCTACCTAAAGAGTTAGTACCTAGAGTTGGTAAAGGTAGTCAAAAATTTGTAGGAGATAAAGAGAGTTTGCCTGAAAGATATATATTTGTGCCATTTCAAGTTGATTATGATACACAAGTGATATCTCACTCACATTGGATCAAAAATATGAGGATGCTATTTGATGTGATTGAAAAGCTAGCTCAAAACAGTGAATATACGTTTGTACTTAAAGAACACCCATCAAGCGGTGTAGAATATTCAGACCTCTATACTCGTGCAGATCAACTTTCAAATGTCAGTTTTCATAATACCTATAGTACGCAAGAACTAATAGAAAACAGTTTAGCGGTGATCACGATCAATTCAACTGTAGGTATAGAGTCGTTGTTGTTTCACAAGAAGGTTATAGTACTTGGAGATGCTTTCTATAATATTGAAGGTATTACCTATGAAGCACGTGATCAAAAAACATTACTTGAGATTATTGATACTATAGAAGTGTTGAAACTTGATACAAAGCTCATAGATAATTTTTTAAAATATTTATATAATGATTATCTGATCCCTAAAAATGATAAAATGTATATGATAATGTGTCAGAAATTATTGCAAAATAATAGTGCAGAGGTTAAAAAGTGATTGCCAACATGAAACAGATAAACTATAGTCAATATATTAATTATTTGATAGTGGCATATGCATTTATATTACCACTTTCCCGGGCAGGAGTCGTTTTTTTCTCAGCTTTACTTACATTGCTCTGGATTTTAGAAGGTGATTTTAAAAAAAAGTATCTGTTGTTGTCTCAAAGTCAAATTATACAGGTATTGTTGGCATTTATACTCTTTAACCTTTTTTCGGTACTTTGGAGTGACTATATGCTCGAAGCGCTGGAGTATATTAAAAAGTATTGGTATTTCTTACCTCTTTTTGTGATTTTTACATCCATTCAAAAAGAGTATATAACCAAGGCTTTATCTGCTTTTATTTTTGGGATGTTTATTAGTGAAGTCATAGCCTATGGTGTTTTCTTTGAATTATGGCAATTTGATAATGCAACACCTGAAAATCCTTCTCCTTTTATGCACCATATTGAATACAGTATATTTCTTGCATTTACAGCACTTGTATTGTTGGGTCGTATTTTTAATGAAGACAATATTAAATATACACTTATATATATTTTCTTTTTTGCTACAGTCAGTGGAAACCTGTTTTTAACAGCCGGACGTACGGGACAGGTAGCATTTATTTTAGGACTTTTTGTCTTGTCTATGTTAAGTTTTAAAAATAAATTAAAAGCTTTTTTTGTTTCGATCATATTAAGTGCACTTGTATTGGGTATCGCTTTTAATTTAAGTGCAACTTTCTATGATCGTATCATGACCGGTAAAAATAGTTTAATCAATGTTGTAGAAAAAGAAGATTACTGTTCTTCATGGGGAAGCAGGGTAGCTGTTTGGATCGTTTCAAAAGATATCATGATAGAAAACCCTATTTTGGGTGTAGGTATTAGCGATAACATGACTGAGTTTCATAACCTTATGAGTGACAAACATCCAAAGATGGAGTGTGTGCAAGGTTATTTAATGCATATGCATAATCAATATATACAAACTTTTACACAATTGGGTATTATTGGTTTAGTACTTTTACTAGGTATCTTTTATAGGATCCTAAAGTTACCTTTGAAAGAGATGGAATATAGGAATATACAATATATCTATGTAACAGTTGTTTTATTTGCCTTTGTTTCAGAAGTCTTATATCACAGACAATTTTCCATGGCACTTTTTGCTTTGATCGTTGGATTCTTACTTGCACAAAACAGGGCTGAAAATGAGGTATGAAGTAAGTGACACTCTTTATAGTGATTTAATTCAAAATATAAGAGTTTATTTTGCAGAAGCAAAAAACAGTATATGGGATAAGAGAAATAAAATAAAGATCATCTCTTATGACAAAGAAAAACTCACGATCAAGTCATTTAAAATTCCACATATTTTGAATAAAATAGCGTATACATTTTTACGTGACTCCAAGGCTAAAAGATCGTATGATAATAGTATGAAAATATTGGAATTTGTCCCTAAACCTATAGGGTATGTTGAATATGAAAAATTTGGGTTACTGCATGACAGTTATTTTGTTTGTGAAAAGTATGCATATGATTTTACGATAAGAGAAGTGTTACTTCAAAATAATTTTGAAAACAGAGATAATATCTTTAGAGAGTTTGCAGCATTTACGCATGCCTTACATTGCAAAGGTGTGGTACATTTAGATTATTCTCCAGGTAATATTTTAATTAAAAAAATGAGTGATGATCTGTATGAATTTAAGATCATAGATGTTAATAGAATGACGTTTAAGGAGTTGACACTAGAAGAGCGGTTAGAGAACTTTTCTAAACTTTGGGCAAAAAATGAGGACCTGAAATGTATCATTATTGCCTATTCTCAATTTATTGATATGGATGAAGAGAGTGCTGTTTCTATAGCGCGGAATGCTTCGCAGAAACATAAGGATAAAAAGAATTTTAAAAAGAGACTCAAAGGAAAAAAAGTTGTTGATTAAACAAATATCTGTTGTAATCATAGCAAAAAATGCAGAGGGTACTATTGCTGAGTCGTTAGATGCTTTAAATGCGTTTGAAGAGGTTGTGCTCTATCTGAATAATTCTGCAGATGATACTAAGTCTATTGCTCAGAGATATGAGAATGTTCGGATAGTAGAGGGAGAGTTTCATGGTTTTGGTAAAACGAAGAATGAAGCAGGGAACCAGAGTAAACACGATTGGATATTATCATTGGATAGTGATGAAATACTGAATGATAAACTGATAGATGAGATCAGTCAATTAGATTTTGATGATACTAGCAAACTATATAGATTAAAGCGAAATAACTATTTCTTAGGGCATAAAACACAAAGTGCTGATCTTATTGTGAGAATCTATAATAAAAAACATACGGGTTTTAATGACAATGCAGTACATGAGAAGATCGTTGTACCAAAGGCTAGCGAGGTTTATACATTAAAAAACAGTTTTAAACATCTTAATATTGTAAACATTAACCAAACGCTTACTAAGATCATACACTATACTGATCTTGGATCGAAAAATAAAAAGACCTGCTTCTTTACAGTTGTCATAGCTAAAGCTGTTTTTGCTTTTTTAAAGACGTATATTATTCAAGGTAATATTGTAAGAGGATGGGTAGGATTTGCTTTGGCAGTGAACTCTGCTAATAAACGTTATTACAAATATATCAAACAGTTTATTAACTGTCAAGAAGAAAAAAAGTTATCATGAAGATATTAGTAACAGGTACAGCGGGCTTTATCGGATTTCATTTAGCAAAAACTTTACTCGAAAGAGGAGATGAAGTTGTCGGAATTGACAATATCAATGACTATTATGATGTAAATCTTAAGTATGCAAGACTATCTGAACTGGGTATAGATATTTCAGATGAAATCAATCAATCATCTATCTACAGTAAACATACATTTATTAAAATGGATCTGTCTGACAGGGAACGTATAAACAAACTTTTTGACACAGAGCAATTTGATGCAGTATGTCATTTAGCTGCTCAGGCAGGGGTACGATATTCGTTAGAAAACCCACATGCTTATATAGAGAGTAATGTTGTAGGTTTCATGAACATACTTGAGTCATGTAGAGTGTATGGTGTGAAAAATCTTTCTTATGCTTCTAGCTCTTCAATTTATGGACTCAACAAAGCACAACCTTTTAAGACTTCAGATCATACAGACCATCCTATCAGTATTTATGCAGCTACAAAAAAATCAAATGAAATGATGGCACATAGCTATGCGCATCTCTATGGTATACAAACTACCGGACTTAGATTTTTTACCGTTTATGGTCCATGGGGACGACCCGATATGGCACCTATGCTTTTTGCCAATGCTATCTTAAATAATAGGCCTATCAACATCTTTAATCATGGCAAAATGAGTCGGGACTTTACTTATATAGATGATATTATTGACGGGATCATAAAAGTCATTGACAATCCGGCAAAAGCAGATAAAAACTTTGATGCCCAAAAACCAGACCCTTCTATCTCTTCAGCACCTTATAAGATCTACAATATCGGACACAATGCACCCTTATCATTGATGACATTTGTAGAAACATTAGAGCGAATACTTGGTAAAGATGCTGAGAAGAATTTTATGGACATACAAGATGGTGATGTCGTCTCTACTTATGCAGATGTGAGTGGATTGATAAAGGATTTTGGATATAGACCTGATACACCTCTGGAAGAGGGGATATCAGCATTCATTCATTGGTATAGAGATTTTTACAAAGAACAGATATGAAACGTTTCTTGATCTATATTTCCCAAGCATATGGTATACCCATTGGTATCCCTCTACA
>Ga0209013_10004708_pt1 | contig 11906 bp, 13 predicted proteins | sample Cruoilmetagenom2_FD_187291 | JGI IMG/M metagenome (GOLD analysis project Ga0209013, IMG submission 187291) | Oil polluted marine microbial communities from Coal Oil Point, Santa Barbara, California, USA - Sample 2 (SPAdes) (version 2) | ecosystem: Environmental > Aquatic > Marine > Oil seeps ...
AAGAATGTATAGATGGTGCCTTTCCCAACAGTAGCCAGCTTTGCTACTTGGTCCATCGTTGTTGCTTTATACCCGAACAAGGAAAATGACTTAGTAGCCGCTTCCAAGATTTCCTTACGTCTATCCAAGAATATGTCACCTCTTTCAATTAAAAATGACTAAAAAACCATATTGGTCATTCAGTCAATATCATATACAAGTTATTGGTTTTTGGCAAGAAAAATTTCAACCTAGATAGATTCATTTGTTTACTTCTCAATAGGTGGAGTTAAATATCCAGTAATGCATCGATTAGTTTAATGATGTAATACGTTGAAATTATCGCAAGAACTGTTGCCACTATTGAACTGATGAATATCGTCATTATACTTCCGGATCCAATATGATCGAATATGAGAAAACCTAGCAAGAAATCATAAAAATAGATAAGGATAATGAAAATTAAAAACTTCATGATTTTAAACATCGGCTTCCATCCTTTCTAATCTGCTCTAATTCATTAAATGATACACCATATTTACCCAGGATTGTACAAGCTCAAATGGTCTATTAATTCGGACGGAAAAATCCAGGCCCAAAAGCGGACCTGGATTATTATGATCATTCAGTTTTAACAAATAAATCCTCCAACATTTCTCCTACCGCGGCTTTCCCTTGATTAACACAGTCCGGTAAGCCAAGACCATCAAAAGAGCTGCTTGCCAGTTTGACCATAGGGAACACGTCTTGAACTTCCTGCTTCACTTTAGCAATTCGTTCTTTATGTCCCACCGTATATTGAGGAGAAGCCTTTTTCCAACGAGTCACGACTGTAAAAAGAGGTTCTCCATCGATTTTGGTCGTTTTTCGAAGGTCTGCCAAAACCAACTTTTCCAATTCATTGTCTGACAGCTCAACAACCGATTCATCACCTGCGCGTCCTACATATCCGCGAAGCAGCACATGCCCTTCCGGTGTTGTGGTCGGCCATTTCCGATGGGTCCATGTGCAAGCAGTAATGGAATAATCACTATTTCTTGAAACAAGGAAACCTGTGCCTTCTTTATCCTGTGTTACAGCATTCTCTTTGAAAGCCATTGCAACGGTTGCAACGGATGTGGCAGGCATCTCTTTAAGTCCAGTCATCAGTCCATGTTCTTCGAATAATGGAAGTGACGCTAGATGTGGTGTCGCCATGATCAACCCATCCAGTAACATATCAGATCCATTGTTCAACTGAACGTTTACTTTCTCGCCGACTCTCGTTAAACGCTCTACACGAACACCTTTCATGACCGAACCAGGTTCAAGCTGTTTCTCAATTGCTTCCACAACTGTTTCCAGACCATTTTTGAAGGTACGGAAAACCCCTGTTTTCGACTTGTTTATTGGAGCTTTTGGAGTTGTTTTCTTCGTTCCAATAATCAAACTGCGATGTTCCTGCTCCATCTTGTAAAACTGAGGAAAAGTTGCCTGCAGGCTCATCTTGTAGATGTCTCCAGAATATATCCCAGCCAATAAAGGTTCAATCAGATTCTCCACTACTTCCCCGCCAAAACGTCTGCGCAGGAAATGGCCGACGGATTGATCGCCTTTTACCGCTGATTTCGGTAAGACAAAATCACCGGCAGCACGTATTTTTCCGCTCCAGGAAAACAATCCTGAAGTGATGAATGGTGAGATTTGCGTCGGGATACCCATGACAGATCCACCAGGAATTGGGTGCAATTCATCATTTACAAGGACATATGCTTGTCCAGTGGCATTGCTCACAAGCTGATCACTGATTCCCAAGTCATCCGCCAATATCCCAAAACTCTTTTTGCGTTCCAAGAAAGAGTCTGGACCTCGTTCAATGACAAAACCATCTTTCCGTACCGTCTGGATTTTCCCTCCAAGTCGGTGTGAAGCCTCAATCAATACGACTTCGAGTGGGTAGCCTTTTTCCTTGGCTTCTTTTTGCAAATAAAATGCTGCTGCAAGACCGGTTATCCCGCCCCCTACAACCGCTACTTTTCGTTTTTCTCCAGACACGTTCATCATCACTTTCGGGTTAGGATTCCTTATTTCTTTCCTAAATGTTTCAATACAACATCAGACATTGCATCGATAAATAAAGGTTGTGTATTCGGCATTTCCGGACGGTAATATTTTGCACCGATTTCATCACATACCACTTTGCATTCATAGTCATTGTCAAACAGTACTTCCAGGTGATTGGCAACAAATCCGACTGGTGTATAAACGAATGATGTATACCCTTTTTTCTCGAACAACTCTTTGGTTAAATCCTGGACATCCGGACCAATCCAAGGTTCAGGTGTCTGTCCGGCACTCTGCCAACCCAATTCGTAATTTTCAATTCCAGCAGATTGTGCAATCAGGTCTGCTGTTTCTTTCAGTTGGTTCGGGTATGGATCGCCATTTGTAATGATTTTTTCAGGTAAAGAATGCGCAGAAACAATCAAGCATGCTTTTGCTCGTTCTTCAGATGACATTGCACTGAAGGTCGCTTCAACTTTCTCTGACCAATACTGGATGAATTTCGGTTCATCATACCAGCTTTCAACCGATGTAATATTCAGTCCGCCGAGTTTCCCAGCTGTTTCCTGCACACGACCGTTGTAAGACTTGATCGAGAAGGTAGAGAAATGTGGTGCCAATACCATGGAAATGGCTTCAGTAATGCCATCGTTATGCATCTGTTCAACTGCATCTTCCACGAAAGGCTCGATATGTTTCAAGCCAATATATAGTTTGAATTCAATTTCATCCTGTACTTCATTCAATCGGTCACGTAAAGCCTCGGCTTGATCGTTCGTGATTTGGGCAAGCGGGGAAATTCCCCCTATTGCTTTGTAGCGGCTGCGCAAGTCCTCAAGTGATTCTTCACTCGGTGGACGACCATGACGAATATGTGTATAGTACCGTTCGATATCTTCTTCCTTGTATGGCGTACCATAAGCCATTACAAGCAGTCCCATTGTTTTTTTAGACATTTTCTTCACCTCATTGGTCATTTTGAAAACGATAACTTACCAGTTGATCTTATGAATTTGCTTTCATTTGTTCGCGACTGTATTCATGTACAAATGTCGTCAAACGCTTCAATGTATCAGGATTCACTTCAGGGAACACCCCATGTCCAAGGTTAAAGATATGATTCTGGTGTGTAATTCCCTGATCCACGATTTCTTTCGCACGTTCTTCAATAACAGACCAGTCAGCAAGCAATAGCGAAGGATCCAAGTTTCCTTGAAGTGTTTTCGTCAAGCCCATAGCACGGGCTTCCTTGATTGACAAACGCCAGTCAAGTCCTACAACATCCACAGGAAGATCATGCCATTCTTTTGCCAAGTGACTTGCTCCTACACCGAATGTCGTCACCGGGACGCCGAGTTCCTTGATGCTTGAAAAAATGCGTGTCATGACTGGTTTAATGAAGATTCGGTAGTCTTCTATATTTAAGGCTCCTACCCATGAATCGAAAATCTGGATAGCTTTCGCACCTGCATCCACTTGTGCTTTTGTATACACAATGATCATGTCCGCTAGCTTGTCCATTAAAGCGAGCCAAGCTTGTGGTTCAGATACCATGAATGCTTTTGTTTTATTGTAGTTTTTTGAAGGACCGCCTTCAATCATGTAGCTCGCCAGCGTAAACGGCGCGCCAGAGAAACCGATCAGTGGTACATCAAGTTGTTCTTCCGTCAAAATCTTGATTGTTTCAAGAACGAAAGGAATGTGATCTTGAGGAGAAAGTTCCCCAAGTTTCTCAACATCCTTTACTGTACGGATTGGATTCGAAATGACCGGACCGACACCAGCTTTGATTTTTACATCCACACCGATGCCCGGTAGTGGAGTCACGATATCTTTATAGAGGATTGCCGCATCTACATCGTAATTTTCTACAGGCAAACGAGTAACATAAGCACATAGTTCTGGTTGGTGCGTAATCTCTTCCAAAGAATATTTTTCTTTGATTTTACGGTATTCCGGCTGGGACCTTCCTGCTTGTCGCATGTACCATACTGGCGTATAGTCGACTTTCTCGCCTCTGGCCGCACGTAAAAATGTATCATTGATTTTTCTCATAAAACTGGTTCCTGCCTTTCAACAAAACGTTTTTTAGGTATCTTCTTTATATTCGTTCTAAATATAGACGTTCTCTAGACTATTGTATAGATTTCAGGTCCAATTGTCATAGAATTGTCTTGATTGGGGGACACTCTTTTGACAAATGGTTGTTTCGAGCATTTTTGAATGGGGAATATTATACTGTAGCTATAGATGCGGAGGGATTTTAGATGAACATTTACTTAACTTCAGGAACGCCAGAATTCATGAATTCTGTGAGGGAAAAACATGCGGGTGAAAAAATGGTGGTATTGCACGGGGAAGGAAATTCTGTGTTGCTCCATGAAACGAACGGGAAGACAGTTTTTTCAACTCCCCGCAAATATGAAGTAATCGATTCTTCAGGTGAAATCAGTGAGCAGGGATACTTTGTATTAAATAATATTCCGGTGACGGATGAAGGACGTCCTATTTTTGAACATCGTTTCAGCAACCGCGCACGGGCAATTGAAAATGAGCCAGGTTTTATCGCCATTCGAGTATTACGTCCAGTAAATTCAGATACGTACATCATCTTGACCGAATGGACCGGACCAAGTTCATTCGAAGCATGGCAAACATCGCAATCATATAATAAAGCCCATGAAAAACGCGGGACAGAGGAAGGACTGGATCAACGACCGAATATCTTTTCGAGCGCATCTTACGTTTCGTCCTACACTACTGCCCCCAAAAATGAAGAAGCATAAAATAGCAGGAGCTGAACCTTTATGGTTCGGCTTTTTTATTGTAGGGATTTAGCCTTTTATCATTTACAATCTTTAAAACCTGCTCATTAAAAGGACTGAACTGCACACTATAATGCAGGGAGCTGATTTCATGAAAAAAACATTGGTCGTTTTTTTTCTTACGGGCATCGTGATACTGTTTATTGCTTTTGCCGTTCAGGCGGACATCGAAACGATCACCTTGCAGAATGAACTGGATGAATGTCCAAGAGCAATGGACTTGGAAGAAACCCCCATTGTATACAAGGAAGAATTCCTGAAGGCATTGGAATCCTTGATACCCGAAACCTATACCAAGGATGAGCAATATGGGGATTATTATTCAAAATGGAACATCATTACTGCAACTCCCTTGCCTCTGACTATGGACAGTGATGAGAATGATGTCTATTATGAAATCGCCAAAAACTTATGTGGGAAAGAGGTGGCTAATAAGTCTTGGCTGGTCCTCCTTCATTTCCCAAATTGGGATGACGTGAGTGCAGGCAATGCAGAAGGCGAGATTTTCTTGGCAAAAAGCAAAGAAAAAGGATGGTATGTGTGGTATAGGTATCACTGATTATTAAATTCAATGACACTAATTGCCATTCAATTTATTTACCAAATAAAAAAGCACCCAATTGAGGTGCATTTAATTAGCCATTGTCTATTAATCCAGTACTTTATTCACAGTGTGTAATATTCCATGGCGATTGGCATATACCGCAGCTTGCGTACGATCCGTCAGTTCGAGCTTTGACAACGTGTTGCTGACATGTGTTTTGACGGTCTTGACTCCGATAAACAGTTTCTCTGCAATTTCCTGGTTGCTCAATCCATCACCTAGGCATTTCAATATATCCACTTCACGTTCAGTCAAGTCGTCGTGGGGCAAGCGCTTTTTCGGACGTAATTTTTTCATCATCAAGTCCGTCACTTTCGGCGCAATTGTTGCTTGGCCATTTACTGCATCACGGATGGCTTCGGAAATTTTATGGGCAGGCAATGTTTTCAGTAAGTAACTGAACGCTCCCGCTTCTAGTGCCGGGAATACCTGTTCTTCATCATAATAACTTGTCAAGATCAGGATTTTGCATGTCGGATGAAATGTGAGAATTTCTTTTGTCGCTTCAATTCCATTGCCATTTTCCATCAATAAATCCATCAATATCACGTCGGGCATATGTTCCTTTGCCAACGCGACTCCTTCTTTGCCGCTTCGTGCTTCCCCAACTACTTCCATATCAGTCTCCGTCATGAAATAGGAAACCAGTCCCAAACGAACCATCTCATGATCATCCGTGATGCCAATCCGAATCGATTGCATTGTTCTACTCCCCTTTAATTTGTTGGCACGGAATTTGGAATGTCCACTCCGTCCCTTCCCCTTCTTTTGCATATAAACGTGCTGTCCCGCCAATTTCCTCACACCGTTCGCGAATCGTCAATAGACCGTATGAGGTTTGTTTTTTCTTGGCTGGGTCAAACCCTTTTCCGTCGTCGCGGATCAGCAGTGATAATTGCAGTCCATGAAGCTCTGCTTTTATTTTCACGTGATTTGCCTCTGCATGCCGGAGACAGTTTGCCAGCACTTCCTGTACCATTCGGTAAACATGCTCTTCACTTCCCTGGGACAAACAGGATTCTTTCGGAAAATGGAGTTCAAACGAAACCTCGGTACGGGTTTCCAGTTCCTCAACCAGTTCGGTCAATGCAGTCAATAAGGATTTATTTTGCAAATCCATAGGTCGCAAATGAAGCAATAACGCTCGCATTTCATTTAGTGTTTTCACTGATAGCATCGACATTTGCTTGATAAGTGGAACCGCTTTTTCTGGATTGTCAAAGGCTGTTCTTTCTGCAGCAGAAGAAAGCATGGATAAGGCAAACAATTGCTGGCTCACTGCGTCATGAAGTTCCCGAGCTATTTTTTGGCGTTCCTCTGTCATGGCCGCCTTTTCTGCTTGCTTGATCATCGTGACATTTTGGTCAACCAGACGCTGCAATGATTTTAACTGGACATTCATTTGATGGGCCAGTTCATTGAACCCTTCCTCAAGCAAGCCCAGTTCATCGTCTCCTTGTATTGAAAGACGTGTTCCGTACTTCCCATTTTGGAGCATCCCGACACCGACCAGGAGTTCACGATGTCGTTTGGACAGTTTGTCCCCTCTTCGATAGCCACGGAAAGCCTCATTGAAAAAGACGATCAGAAAGGCAATAAACGGGACGATCAGTGCACCCTGGACCGTAATGAAGCCAGACGGATCGAAATATACATACAATTGGAGAATCATATACAAATAAATTGCACTAATAAAAGCAGTTGATAAGCCTTGTTTGATGAACTTATTCTGAAACGACTTCACACATTCTCCCCCCTTCTATACGCCCTGAATTTTGACGTCTACTACATTGAATTCGATGTAGATGCGCAGACGTTTGTCAGCCTCTTCAAAATTGGGGGATTGGAAGACGAGATTCGTGTGTATCCCATTATCTTTTCGGTCAAATAGCTCCACGTCACCTACATTCCCCTTTACCGTAATATGGACGGCAAGATTCTCTGGAATGAGCATATGGATATTGCCGACATACCCTGTCAACTGAACCGGTGTTTCACCAGGAGGGATGATCGCTTTCGAAAAATCAAAATAATAGTCCGCCACCTTTTTTTGTAGATTCAGGGGTTCGAGTGTCCACTCCGGACTATGAAAGGACCTCTTTTCAAGCTTTTTTTCAGTTTCAAAGCTCATGGTTCCCTTGATCTTTTTTGCAGGCTTTTTAAATAATTTGTGCAATCCAAAAGCAACGATCAAGATTGGCCACAGTTTCAGCCAATCTCCATAACTGAACTCAAATAAATCCAGAATCCCTAGAGTGACTAATATTCCGAAAATAAACCAAAATAGTCCCCAAAACAAGGACATGCCATCCCGACGTTTTTTTGTGTAACTGTCCAGGGAACTTGCACCAACGATAATAAAAATCCCAGGAATAACGAGTTTACTCCAGGAAGTCTCACCAAGATCAAATAACCCTAGATTCAGACTGAGTAAGGCAGCTCCCAGCCCCACGAAAAAAAACACGGTTAAAAATGGTCGTTTCATATCTTTACCACCTATCTCATATATCCTACTATTATCATTTTAGCAGTGGCATCCAGTAAATCGTCTCTCGCTGGAGGGATTCAATCTCCGCCTACAGACGGAATTCAATTTAATTACTTCCAAACTTACATTGTTTCAAATCATTCCACAATGATATAATAACAAACATTCAAACTATTTCGACATACGAAAGGAGATTTATCCATGAAAAATCAATTATTTGAAAAACTGGATGCGGCATTTGAGGAAATGCAAGTTATCCGCCGTCATTTACATATGCATCCAGAGGTTTCATTCCAAGAAACTCAGACTGCCAAATACATACAAGATTTCTATGCCGACTTAGGAATCGAGTTCAGCCCAAATGTAGGCGGCAACGGTGTGGTCGCTCGCATCAAGGGCTCTCATCCCGGGAAAACAGTGGCATTGCGGGCAGATTTCGATGCATTGCCGATTCAGGACGAAAAGAATGTTCCTTACAAATCCACAGTGCCAGGTGTCATGCACGCTTGTGGTCATGATGGCCATACAGCCACTCTATTGATTCTTGGAAGAACGTTACACGAAATGCGCGAACAACTCTCCGGTGAATATGTATTGATCCATCAGCATGCAGAGGAATACGCGCCAGGCGGGGCGAAACCGATGATTGAAGCGGGCTGCTTGGAAGGTGTCGATGCCATTTTCGGAACCCACTTATGGTCATTGACACCTTCTGGCACGATTGAATACCGGGTAGGACCGGTAATGGCAGCTGCTGACCGATTCGAAATCACCATCCAGGGTCGAGGGGGCCACGGTGCAAGTCCCCACCAAACAAAGGATTCGATTGTAATCGGTGCCCAACTCGTGACAAACCTGCAGCAAATCGTTTCCCGCAGGGTCAGCCCGGTGGAATCGGCCGTTCTGTCTGTTGGTTCTTTTGTTGCACACAATGCATTCAACGTAATTGCAGACTCCGCAAAATTGATTGGGACTGTCCGAACGTTCAATCCTGAAGTGCGCGACTTGATGGAGGAGGAAATGGAACGTGTGATTCACGGAACTTGTATTGCCAATGATTGCACGTATGAATTCAATTTTGTTCGTGGCTACAATGCTGTCGTGAACCATGAAGCAGAGACCCATCTATTAAAAAGAGTTGCCGGACAGATACCGGGTGTCTACGAAGTTCGCGAAACCGAACAGCATATGGGAGGCGAGGACTTTGGTTACTATTTGGAAAAAGTTCCTGGTACATTCTTTTTTACAGGGGCGCAGCCTAAAGGCGAAGTGTACCCTCACCACCATCCTAAATTCGATTTTGAGGAAAGTGCCATGTTGGTTGCTGCCAAAACATTGGGCGCAGCGGTCATTGATTATCAAGACGTGGAATAAATACTAGGGACAGAATAAAGTTATATACGTCAAAAGGCTACTTTTCCATTGAAGAGTAGCCTTTTCTGTATATCACTGAATATTTACTTTGCTAAAGCATATGATTTAGAACAACTGTCTAAATGGAGGATGCGCGTGAAAAGGTCAAACAACGGTGTTATTCTGCTGCTTTGTTGCCTATTGGTAAGTGTTATCGCTATCATTTTAATCTTTTCTTCCCTTAACAGAGAATCAGATCATGACCTATACCTCCGTGATATTGAAGAAGTCGAACTAGTACAGAATAAAATGATTGAAACAGATTTTGAAGCTCAGCTCACAGCGGCACTGAAAAACGAAGGATACAAACCTACGGGAAGCTTTTCCTATACCATTTTCAGTATGAGCAAAAAAGAGTTGACGATCGTGCTGCACGGAATCGATACGAGCCGTAAAAAAGCGGAAAATTACATACAAGAACTTACAGACAAACTCTCCACTTCAATTGGACTCGGGTCGTTTGAAGTCACTGTTTTAGAGGATAAGGATTAACCGGAGATTATACACATCTTAACAAAATGTGAAAGGATGTTTTCATGGATTTTCCTGTTTCTGTTGGGTATAGAACCTTGCAGAAAGTATCTCCGAAAGTAACGATTTATTACCCCTTTGTTTTCGGGTTAGCGAACCATCAAGCGGAGATGAAAATCAATACTGCTATTGTTGATATGTTGAACAATATCTTGGTAGAACTGGGATTTCATGATCCTAATCTTCAGGAAATGCTCGGACAGTTTGAAATCAAAACGAATGAAAGAGGCATCTTCAGTCTGTCCCTGACCGTCTATTCTTTCACTGTCGGTGCTCACGGGATGACCATAATCAAATCATTGTCGTTTGACGTTGCGACAGGTCATCAATATGAATTAAACGAGTTGTTCAAAGCAGATAGTGATTACGTCACAAAATTATCAGCCCTCATTCAGAAGAAAATAACGGACTGGGAGACAACACTCCTCGATAAATTTACCAGCATCAGGAGCGACCAAGATTTCTATCTGGCTGACCACTCCTTGGTAATCTACTTCCAACTATATGAAATCACTCCCTATGTTGCAGGCTTCCCCTACTTCCCAATTCCGATTCTTGATATCCAGGATATCATCAAACCAAATGGACCCCTTGAAAAATTATTGCCTTTTTAAATCATGACAGTCCTTCCTATGAACTTATAAATATTTCCAGACAAAAAAGGTCTCTTAACCCCTTACCGGGGCTACGAGACCTTTTGAACATTCTATTTACTCATTCTCAGCGTTATTTCACTCACTGCAATTACCAAAATCGGCAGGAAGTACAATATGAAACTTTCTGCTCCCGCAATCAACACCATCGCTAAAACAATGACTGCCTGCAAGATCTGTACGGCACGTACCAGCTTGATTACTGCCCCACTTCGTGCATTTTCATGAACAGGGAAAAGCATATCCATACGAAATTCACTCGATGAGGAAAGGGCCTGTTTGATTTGTATCGTGGAAGCGAATGCCAATGCTCCCGCAAATATCATGACCACGATTGGGATTCCTAAAAACGCTGCTCCCAATGCCGCAAGGGCCGTCAATCGCAGCCATAAGTAGAACGTGTCATCTGTCCGTACGAACGTGCGGAATACCAAATAGTTTTGCGAATTCTTCTTGTCAAACGGTACCAATCGATACACGCCGTCCAGCCATGCCCGACGGCGGATACTTCCCCGGATATGGGGTACATCTGTAAAGTAATTTGCAAAGCGGTAAAAACGCAGCATTCTATTTTGTTCCAGTTTCACAAAATGCTCATATGGAAATGGCTGGCGTTTCATTTGACGCTCCCATGTAATGGCATAGAAAAGGACTGGAATGACCAATAAAAAAAGATACATCGGTATCAATACAAAGGTTGCTGCAAGAACGGCAATAGAAATCAACGCCCGCACGATTCTGTCTCCCCAGACCCCTTGTCCTAAATTTGACCATCTGAATGCGAATTCAACACGCACATTCCAAAATTTCATGAGCACGATCGTAATGAAAACAATCCCTAATGTAAGTTTATCCACATTCCCCACTTGCATTAACATTGGGATGGCAACGATAAATGGCAACAGTACGATAAATACTTGCGACCAAACCGTCCAGGATAATGCTTTTTTCATGTACACCATCAATTTGGATTCCATAGGCAATAAATACACTTGATCAGGTTCCCGAATCAATGTCGTCGGTGGACTGAACGACAACAAGATTCCGATGACTACAGCCACCAACCAAGTTGCCGGAAAATCACCTGGAGCATTCTTCAACCATTCACTGTATTGATAGCCTGCCGCACCGAGCGCAAAAACGATGACAATGACCAAGTGTCCCGTGAACACATATTTCAAATATTTTTGGAGTTCGTTTACGTAATGAAGGAACCGTGTACGCCACACGTCATGAAAGGTCTTCATGGTCCTGCTCCTTCGTCATGGCGATATATAAGTCGTCGAGAGTAGCTTGTGGCATGTTGAATGCAGCCCTCAAGTCATTCATTGTGCCTTGTGCACGGATCCTGCCGTTGTGCAACAGCAAGA
>Ga0209013_10004709_pt1 | contig 11901 bp, 9 predicted proteins | sample Cruoilmetagenom2_FD_187291 | JGI IMG/M metagenome (GOLD analysis project Ga0209013, IMG submission 187291) | Oil polluted marine microbial communities from Coal Oil Point, Santa Barbara, California, USA - Sample 2 (SPAdes) (version 2) | ecosystem: Environmental > Aquatic > Marine > Oil seeps ...
GGCTTCCAAGTTTCCGAGTGTTTTTTGTATCATAAATCCAATGCTTTTCTGTCCCTCTATAGCTTAACATGCCTAGCTTAGTGCATATCGGTAAATAATCATTGTTAATTTGATTTCTTGGAAACACAAAACTTTTGATTTGAATTTCGTTTTGCTTTGCTATTTTAATATTGGCCTTTAAATCTTCTTCAAACTGTTCTTTATTTTGACCTTCTTCATTAGTGAAATAATGACTAAATGAATGGCTAGCAATTTCATGATTTCCATTTTTAGAAATTATTTTAATCAAAGAATTTGCATAATGATATGGATCTTCTTCTTCAATCTCTCCTATGGTATCAATATATCTATAAGGACTAAAATTAGGATTAGTATATGTTGGCTTTAAATTCGGAGCTGAATTTAAGATGTCATCTTTAGTTTTTGCAAATAATAAACCAACAGTTGCAAAACTTAACTTTGCATTATAGGCATCACATAATTCTAATAATCTTGGAATAACTATTTTAACATTTTCTAAGTTCTGTTTATAACTGTCTAGACTTCTAACGTCAAATATTCCCCAAAACAATTCAAAATCTAGTGATAAAACTAAATGTCCATTATTACTTTTCATTATTTGAATATAGCTTGTATGGTTTTTAAAATAATTTTTAAATCTGTTATTATACCATTGTTCCTAATGTACTTTTTATTGAGTTCTAATTTTTTGGGCAAAATTGTTTTAATATATAATGCTTCTGGATCATTTGTGTTTTTTAATAATTCCACTTCATTTCTATAATATATAGATGCCAAATCTGTAATCCCAGGTTTAACGGACAAAATTAATAAGTCATCATTTGAATAACACTCTACATAATGTCTTATTTCAGGTCTTGGTCCAACAAAACTCATGTCGTTTACCAAAACATTAATTAATTGAGGGAGTTCATCTAATTTATATTTTCTTAAAAAATATCCAACTTTGGTGACTCGCGGGTCTCTGTCTCCAATGGTTAATAATCCCTTTGTGTCAGAACCTATAATCATGGTTCTAAATTTAAAAATTCTAAAGTCTACATTATTTTTGCCAACTCGTGTTTGCAAATAAAAAATAGGATCTTTAGATTCAATTTTAAGAAAAAATGCTATTAAGAGTAGTAAAGGTAATAATAAAATTAAACCTAATAAAGAAAAGATAATATCAAATATTCTTTTTATCATTTTATGATTCTACTGCTGTAATGATAGTATTCACAATAAAATTTAATTGTTCACTATTGAGTTGAGGGTATATTGGTAAAGAAATCTCATTTTTATACATATCATATGCTTTTGGAAAATCTTTTATATTATAATCTAACTCTTTAAAAAGACTTAACATTGGTAATGGTTGAAAATGAACATTTACAGCGACACCAATACTAGAGATTTTAGTAATTAAATCATCTCTTTGTTTTTCAGAAAAGTTATTGATTCTCAAAGCATACAAATGGCAAGAAGACATTTTGTTTTCACTTATGTAGGGAGGCAAAATAGCCCAATCTTTATTTGAAAATGTTGTATTATAAAATTTAAATATAGCTTCTCTTTGATTAAGAGTTTTATCAAAATATTCGGGCAACTGTGCAATCCCAATTGCTGCTAACACATCTGGCATGTTTATTTTTAGTCCAGGATAAATAATATCATATTTCCAACTACCAATTTTAGATTTGGCAAAAGCATCTTTTGTTTGACCATTTAAAGAATAACAGCGTAAATAATCATATTCATCATTATTATTAAAAGGCTCTGGTAAATTAATACAAATAGCACCACCTTCAGCAGTTGTCACGTTTTTCACAGCATGAAATGAAAATACAGTGAAATCTGTTGCTGTGCCAATAAATCTGTCATTATACTTAGCTCCAATTGAATGCGCAGAATCTGAAATGACAATAATTCTACCTAATTTTTCCTGATTGATATGTGAAGGGGTAAAGACGTTCCGTTTATTTTCAACTAGACTATTTATGTCATCATAATCACATGGCCAGCCAGCAATATCAACTGGAATAATCGCTTTGGTTTTTTCTGTAATTGCTTTATTTATTCTATCTATTGAAATATTAAAATCATTCTCTACATCTACCATTATTGGTTTTGCTCCAACATGTATTACAGCTAAAGCTGTTGCAGCATATGTATATGCTGGAATAATAACTTCATCTCCTTGTCCAATCCCATACCATTTTAATGCAAGCATTAAACCAGAAGTAGCTGAATTTACACACAATGTATTTTTTGTGCCAGTGTATTCTGAAACTAGTTTTTCAAGTTTATTAACCTTGGGGCCAGTTGTAATCCAACCAGATATTAAAGCATCTTGCACTTCATCTAGAACAGCTTTATTTATATGAGGAGGAGAAAATGGAATCTTCATTTTTTTGTATTCTTTATTACAGAATCAAATATAGCTATATATTGATTAGATACATTTTCTAAACTAAACTGTTTAACACGATTAAAAGCATTTTCAGCTAATTCATCCGCTAAACTCTTATTATTAGCTAAGCTAATCATAGCATCCGCTAAAGCTTTAGAATCTCTTGGTTCAATAATTAGTGCTTCTTTATTATGCCTAGCAAATTCTCGAACTCCCGGTACATTAGTAGAAATTATAGGTAAGCCTACAGCCGCAGCTTCTAATAAAACTCTCGCAAAACCTTCTCTAAAAGTTGGAAGCACAAGAGCATCAGAAGATAATAACAAATCAAAAACATCTTCTCTAGCACCCAATATTTCAACAAGATCTTCATATTTTTTTAATATGTTTTTATTAAATCGTTTAGAGTTTTCTTCCATAGGGCCAACAAGGATACACTTAAAATTATAACCTTTATTTGCACAAATCCTTGTGGCTTCTAATAAATTTAAAATCCCTTTCTCATAAACTAAACGAGCCACACATATAAATTTGAAATGAATATTATCTCGATTTGCTTTCTGAGTGATACTTTTTAATTCTATACCACTGCTAAATATTAAATCAGAATTAAAAGTAGTGGCCAATTTTTTATTCAAATAAATATTTCTATCATCTGTGTTCTGAAAAATTGTTTTATTTACTCTATGTCTCACACTAAAATGAATAAACATATAGATACGTCTTAGTATAAAGTTGAACATACTTTTTGACATAAATATAGTGCCTAAACCAGTTATTGTACGTGTTATAGGTGTTTCTGTTTTTAATAAAGCTAAAGGAACTAAAAAGGCAGGTTTAGTATCGAAAGTATGTATAATATCAAAAGTGTGTTCTTTAAAAAATTGTCTATACCATTGTACTGTTTTGTAATCTGCACTAGGTGAGAATTGACGTTTTAAATTATAAGGAACATAGTTTATTTCTTTGGGAAACATTTGAGAGCTTGTTCCTAAAATAGTTACTATATAGCCAGCATCAATCAAATATTTAGATAAAGCAATTCTTTTATGAACATCTTCGCCACCAACTAAGCATATTTTTTTTTGCATATAAATAAAAGCAATAATTTATCTTTCGTATAAGCAACTAAAATAGAGATAAGTTTTCTATTTTAGTTGCTTATTTATTCTAATTTCTAAGCAATATTAAAAAAAAGCATACCTAATTAACTCTAGCGGAAGAATAAAACGATACTTATGAATAAATGTCTTTCAAAATTATATTATGAAACTAGATTTGGATTTAAAATTATTCAGCCATTCAAAAATGTATACGAATACTTTAAGTATGCTTTAGTATCTGATGAAGTTGTCATAGAAAGAGAGTTTATTAAGAACTTAGGGTATAAACCAAATTTAAGCAACCCAAAAACTTTCAATGAAAAGATCCAATGGCTTAAATTAAATGACAGAACACCGTTACATACAAAATGTGCCGATAAATATGCAGTAAGAGATTATGTTAAAGAAAAGATAGGTGAAGAGTATTTAATTCCACTACTGTATCATACGAAGAAAACCAAAGATATCATCCCTGAAAACTTACCAAATGTTCCTTTTATAGTAAAAACTAACCATGACAGCTCTGGTGGTATTATTATTTATAATAAAGAAGGAGTGAACTGGATTAAAGTGCAGAATACTTTATCAAAATTTTTAAATATAAACTACTATTATAGATATAAGGAATGGCAATATAAAAATATTGAAAGAAGAATAGTTGTTGAAAAATTATTGATAGATGAAAATGGTAATATACCTTTTGATTATAAGATGCACTATTTTAATGGTAAACTCGTATTCACTCAAGTTGATATTGATAGACAAAAAAATCATAAACGAAATTTATATGATACAGAGTGGAATTTATTAGAAGTTGAATGGATATATAAAAACGGAAATGAAATAGCTAAGCCAAAGTTATATGACAAAATGATTGAGTTAGGAGAACAGTTTGCTAAAGATTTTTGTTATGTGCGTGTCGATTTATATCTTGTAAATAACAAATTATTTTTTGGAGAATTAACGTTTCATGCAGAATCTGGCTGTGGTAAATTTAAGCCTAAAGAATGGGATGAGGAGTTTGGGAAAATGCTAAGGCTACATAAAACTCCTTTTTAAGATGTGTAAATAATGCTATACCACTTTTGGAATGTATAATACGTCCAAACTTTATAACTATTATCTTCTTTACCTGTTAAATGATTTAAGACTAATTTCTTTACATAATCAATATTAAATATATTCTGCTTTTCTAAAAAATTGGTATCTAAATAAGTCTCTAATTCTTGTTTTAAACTAGATCTTAACCAATCGCCAACAGGAACAATAAAACCTTTCTTAGATTTATCTAAAAAATGTTCAGGAAACTCGTGTTTAAAAGCTTCTTTTAAAATATATTTTTTATTCCATCCTTTTAAAAGATAATTATCAGGCAAACTATTTGAAAACTCCCAAAGACCTTTATTTAAAAAAGGAGCCCTGCATTCTAATGAATTAAGCATGCTTGTTCTATCTACTTTTACCAGCAGATCACCTTCTAAACTTATGTGTCTATCTATTGCTCTATAATCAGCTAAAGTCTCTGGATTATTTAGACCATACGCTTTCTTATAATAATCTAATGCATGTTCTTCTGAAAAACTTTGCTTAAGCAATACAGAAGATTCACTTCCAAAACCTAAAGAAATAATATTCCAATAATTTTCATTATCATAATTAATAGCATTTATTAGCTTTTTTAGTTTAAAACGCTTTCCTCTATTATCGTCTTTAGTAGATAATATTTTACTAAAAATTGGTTTTATACCATGATGTAAAAACTCAGGAATTATATGTGTATACTTTGCATTAAGCTTGCCCATATAATATTTGTTATAGCCTCCAAAAACTTCGTCACCACCATCTCCAGTTAATGCAACTTTAACAAAATCTCTAGTTTTTTTTGCTACCAAATAAGTTGGTAATGCAGATGAATCGGCAAAAGGTTCATCAAAATTTATTAGAATTTCATCTAAATGTGCTTTAACATCATCTTCAGAAAGTATAAATTCATGATGACTACTATTTATAAGTTTAGCGACCAATTGTGATTTTTCTGTTTCATTAAATGAAGCTTTATCAAACCCAATAGAAAATGTGTCAATTTTCTTTTCTGAAAGCTTTGCTAATCCTAGGCTAATTATAGATGAATCAACACCTCCCGACAGAAAAGTGCCTAATGGGACATCTGAAACAGAACGACTCTCAATGCTTTTCATAACCAAATCATTTAGCTTCAGTGTCGCATTTTTAAAAGTTATATCTTGCTTTTCATTGCTTAGTTCATTAATCTCATGAGAACTAAACTCATGTGTCTCTAAATTATATTCTATGTAATGATTAGCGTCTAGCTTAAATATGTTTTTATAGATTGTAAATGGAGCAGGAGTATAGGTTAATTTAAAGAATAAATTTAAACCTGTTTTTGAAATTTCAGGTTTTGATTTAAGTGAACTAATGATAGATTTAAGCTCTGAAGCCCAATAAAATGTGTCTTTATCTTTAAAATAATATAGTGGTTTTTCACCAAAAAAATCACGGGCTATAAATAGCTTACTTTTAGTTTTATCATAAATACTGAAGGCATACATACCATCCAATAATGCAAAACTAGACTCTCCTTTAGTTTCATAAAGTTTTAAAATAACTTCTGTATCACTTTGAGTTGAAAATTTTACACCTTCATTTTCTAACTGAACCCTTAAAAATTTGTAATTATAAATTTCTCCATTGAATACTATAATGATGCTTTTGTCTTCATTAAAGATTGGTTGCTTACCCGTATTTAAGTCAATAATAGATAAGCGCCTCATTGCCATTCCAATCGAAAAATTTGTTGTATTATCAATATATGAGCCATCATCATCTGGACCACGATGAATAATAAGCTGATTCATTTTATTTAATGCTTCACTTATAGATTCATTACTTGAAGGCTGAAATTTTATAATACCATTAATTCCACACATACTATCCTATAAACTATCAATTAATTTTTTAACATGAATACCAATGTTTGACACATCATAAGCTTTTGCACGTTCAAAACTGAGTCTACTATATAATTCTCTTTCCGCAATATTATTTTGCAAAAACTTTATGGCTTGTGATAAACCTACAGCATCATCAACATTAACCAACAACCCATATTTTGCTTTTATAAATGATCCAGATAAAATATTAACTTTTTCATTATCATTAAGTAACTCTAATGGACCTGACATACAATTTGTAGATATTACAGGTAACCCAACAGACATAGCTTCTAAAACAACGTTTGGAAAGCCTTCCGTTAAGGAACTTAAAACAAAACAATGATAATCTACGATATGAGATTTAATTTTAGAAACATTACCATTAAAATTAACACGCTCATCAATACATAAGGCTTCCGTCTGTTCTTTTAAATCATTAGCTAAATCACCATCTCCATAAATTTCTAAATAAAAATTACTAGGTAGAAGGCTTAGACTTTCTATAAGGCTTTTCTGATTTTTTACAGCAATTAACCGACCAACAGTAACAACTTTGAAAACATCTTCTAAGTCTTTATATTGCTTTAATTTTGGTTTTCTGCTTTCAGTAAGAATTGGATTATAAATTACTGAAGCATCAATTTTAATATTATAATTGGCAATTAAGTCGTTATTGATATAAATAGAATTAGAAAAAAGTTTGTCATTTTTATTGTAAAAAAATGGAATAACCAGCTTGGTTAAAAATGAAGTAGCCATATCATCTTTATACATAAGAGAAGGAAAACATCGCTCACTAATGATAGTTTTCAATTTAGGATTTAATGCTTTCGCAATACCATTCATTATATTTTGACGTGCTAAAAAAGAAACAGCGACTTCAATTTCTCCTTTTTTTATTGCTTTAATATATTTGAAAATAAATTTTATATTATCTAGTATTTTCAAAAATTTAGAGGTTTTAAATGTTTCACCTGGTTTTGAAAGAATTATTATGTTTACATTCTTATTAATAGGGAGTTTTATTTCGTCATAAAATAAAATCAATGTCACATCAAAATACTTAGTAAGTTCATCTAATAAAAGACTCACAACTTTTTCTGCTCCACCAAAACCAATTGCTGAAATAAATAATGCTATTTTTCTTTTTTTTATTTTATCTTTCATTAGGGCTCATCAATTCTAAAAATAAGGCTTCGTATTTAAGAATAATCCTATTTTTATCAAATCGCTTTTTTACAACTTCACTGACTATTTCTGGATTAAAAGTAAAGTTAGTATTCAAACTATTTAAGCAGTCTACAATATCTTCAATTGTATTGTGAATATAACCATTTTTTCCTATTTCAATGATTTCATCTAGACCTCCAGGTGCATTAAATGCAACTATAGGTGTGCCAACAACACAACTTTCGATAAGTGCATTAGGAAATCCTTCAGAATAGGATCCTTGAATGAATATATCGCTTTTCAATAAATATTTTTCAACCTCATTTGTAAACTTGATATATTCCACTTTTTCTGTTAATTCTTTTTTTTCAATCAAATTTAGAATAGTATCTTTTTCATTTCCATCTCCAATCATTATATATTTAAAGGGAAATTTAAGTTTTGATAAAACCTCAATGATTCTATGATGTCCTTTTTCCTTACTTAATCTTGCTACAGTAATCAAGGTTAAAATATTAGGATTACTTCTTGCTGCTTTTTTGTGTTGAAATACATTAGTAATTGGGTTATTTATAAGTACAGTTTTATCTATGGATACACCATAATTAGCAATCATATCTTGTTGCATATCTTTTGATTGACATATTAATAGGTCTACTAATTTATATGCGTAACTAATCAAAAATTTAGGAAAAATAGATTTTTTTAGTGGGTTGTGTTTCTCTAGTACACTTAAAACATTAGCTTCTCTGGCAACAAATTTTATTTTCGGGAAACAAATTGAAATTAATGCTATTAGTGTATTTAAATGAACAATAGAGCTGACTACTATATCTGGTTTTACTGAATTGAAATATTTAAATAAGCTAAATGTTCCTTTTAAAACTCTTGATTTATTTAAGTAAATAATATCTAAATTTTGAAGATTATATATAGTGTCTTTTTCATATCCAATAATTAATAAAGTTGGCTTAAACTTATTTGAATCTAAATGCTGTGCAACAAAAGAGAGTATGCGTTCAGCACCGCCAGCTGCTAAAGAAGGAAGAATAAATGTTATTTTAATTTTTCTATTCATCATTATTGTATACTATATCCTTTACCATTTTTATTAAGCCATTGTTTTAAAACTAAAAGCTTCCAAATAAGAGGATACCTATTCCATGTTCCATCCATATGCTGCTTAATCATTTTGCTGACTTCTTTAGCATCTATACATGGGATTTGCTTTAAGTTTTCGTCACTTAATTCAGTTAATACATAATCTTTTAACTCTGTTCTGAACCAATCTGAAAAAGGCATGCCAAAACCAGATTTTGGTCTATCGAAAATATGTTTTGGAACATACTGATACAAAACATCTTTTAATATTCGCTTTTGATTTTTGCCTTTCATTTTAAAATCTGTAGGTAATGAACGCGCAAAATCAATAATTCTATGATCTAATAAAGGTGCTCTTGCTTCAAGTGAAAAAGCCATTGTAGCACGATCGACTTTAGTATTAATATCCCAATTTAAATAGGTCTTAATATCAAAATCTGAGATTCTTTCAAAAATATTTTTATTAGTATGCTCCAAATATTTTTTTTCAATAACATCCATATAATCATGCTTTGTTTTAATCCAAGTAGGATTTAAAGCAGTGATGGTCCCTAAATAGACACTATTTGCATCTTTAAAACTTAATGCATCAGCAAGAATTTTTAATCTATAATGTGGAAGGGTTTTTAAGATTTTTGATAAAACAACTCTCAATTTATAAGGCAGAATATAAGCTATAAGCCCTTTCTTCATCCAATTATATCTATGATAACCTAAAAAGCTTTCATCACCACCATCTCCAGATAAAGCAACGGTTACTTTCTGTCTAGTGTGTTTTGCTAAAAGCATAGAAGGAATAGCAGAAGAATCAGCAAAAGGCTCATCATAATAATGACAAAAGTTTTCGATTAAATCAATACCATCTTTATAATTACAATTTATAACGTGATGATCTGTATTTAAATGATCTGCTACTTGCTGAGCATAAACACTTTCATCAAACCCTTTTTCATTAAATTTAACTGAAAAGGTTTTAACTTTACTTGATGTCGATTTTGTTGCTAGAGCTGTTATTACAGACGAATCAACTCCACCAGATAAAAACACACCAACTGGAACATCTGCAAAAAGTCGTGTTGAAACTGCTTCTTTAATAAGATTGTTTAAAATTTCTTTAGCTTCAGAATATGTCCCTTTAAATGGTTTTGCTCCGTCTTTATCTATATCCCAATATGCATTATTATTAAATTCTTTAGTTTTTAGACAATACGTAAATGAATGCCCAGCAGGAAGTTTTTTAATTTCATTAAATATTGAATATGGATCTGGAATTGTATCCCAAGCAAAATAATAAGATATCGCCTTTTTAGAAATGGTTAAGTCTTTATGATGTAACTGTATAGACGAAATTTGACTAGAAAACTCAAAATCGTTTTCATCCAAAAAATAATAAAAAGGCTTTTGTCCCGTACGATCTCTTGCTCCAAATAATGTTTGCTTTCCTTCATCAAAAATAACAAAAGCAAACATTCCGTTTAACTGACTCACGAAGGCTTCACCGTATTCTATGTATGCTGCACAAATAACTTCAGTATCGCTAGTTGTTTTAAATGTATAGTTCTTTTTTAAAAGCTCATCTTTTAATACTTGAAAATTATATATCTCACCATTAAAAACTATATGAATGTCTTCATTATATGTAAATGGTTGATTGGATCTTGCTTCTAAATCAATTATAGCTAACCTATTATGCCCAAATATTATATCACTTTGTGAGCCCAAAACTTTCCAGTCTAGTTTATCAGGGCCACGAAAAGAAGTTCGCTCTAGCTTTTCTCTGACTTGATTATTAGAATACTTAATAGTTGTACCATAAATGCCACACATATATTATACAGAATTTAAAGAATTAGAATCTACACTATTAGTTACTCTTGTAAATAGCCATATAGTCATTGCTAAAACAATATAATTGTAAAAATAATTATGTGTTACTAACAAATAAGTCAATAAAACAATTGATAGATAAATATACTCTGGATTAGTTGAAAAATATTTTAAACTTTTAAAGAATAGCATAAAATATGTAAAAATAATTAAAAGAAAAGTTATAATACCGGATTCACCAAGTACCATTAAATATGTGTTATGTACACCAACATCAAAGTTTGGATTATGAACCCTGCCGTGCAAAGATTTATAACCATTACCTATTAAAATATTTTCTAAAATAATATCAGTATAGATTGCCCAAGTTTCTTCTCTAGATCCTTTGGTTATGGTTTTTGTATCTACATCATCGCTAAAAACACTTTGCAGCGCAGAGAACCTTTCATTATTAAGTTGAAAATAAGAGGTGCTTAATATTAATAAAAGTGCTACAGCTCCAGCAATTAAACTGATACTATTTCTTTTATTAGAAATTACAGAAACCACATTAACAATAATTAAAAGTAAAATGAAATACCTTGAAAAGGTCATGAATCCAGATATGGCAAATATGAATTGTGCAATTAATTTATATTTTTTATTTCCTAATGTATATGTTAACGCAAATCCAATTAAACATATAAAGCCTGCTTGGTTTGGATTTAAATAAAAACCACTATATCTCCCATAAACACTTGGAAAAATTAATGCATTTATCAATATACTTATTGCTCCAATTAAAAAAATAAAACACAACTCTTTACTATTAGTTTTTTTCATTAATGTTACACTACCGATAATAAATATGAAATATTTTATAATGTCATTTATAAACTCTGATGTTGGTACAAGGCTATTTATACCTGAAATAAAAAAATAAGCTATTCCTAAAATAATGAGTGGCGTAGTGAGTTTGCTCTTTTCATTAAAAAAAAACCATAGAAAAATTAATGCAAAAAATAATGTGCTTGTAATATTACCAATAGTATCTCCTAAATAAAAGAGACCAAATGGAGGCACATTTAGAATGACTAATAAAAGAATAGTATATTTTAAAATCTTCATTTATTAAATTCTAAATTAAGCATTTTCTTTTTTTGAATATTAGCATATTTAAGGAAAACGCTAATTTTAATAATTTCTATTACTGTTGTACATAATGCTATTCCAATAATACCATAATATTTCATCAATAAAAAATCTAATATAACATTGAGTATAAAGCTTCCTAATGAAACATAAGCCATAAAAGTATTTTTATTAATACTCGTCAGAAATTTAACTAAAATATTTT
>Ga0209013_10004710_pt1 | contig 11900 bp, 9 predicted proteins | sample Cruoilmetagenom2_FD_187291 | JGI IMG/M metagenome (GOLD analysis project Ga0209013, IMG submission 187291) | Oil polluted marine microbial communities from Coal Oil Point, Santa Barbara, California, USA - Sample 2 (SPAdes) (version 2) | ecosystem: Environmental > Aquatic > Marine > Oil seeps ...
ACATCCTTCAAGAAGCCCTGAAACTATCTTTGATACTATTTCGGGTTTAACTTCTCCTGTAGCAATATAATCAAGAAAAAAAAGAGGTTTTGCGCCATAAACAAGAATATCGTTAACGCAATGATTAACAAGGTCTTTGCCGATAGTATCGTGAACATCCATCATAAATGCTATTTTTAGTTTTGCTACATCACGGAAATCTTTATATTTATCCAATCTTACTAATACTGTTTGCGTGAACTCGACCGCAATATCTACAGGAAATAAAAATAAAATAGTATTGATAATGCGGATATCATTTAGATACCACTGTTCATATTTTGACATATTTATCCAAATTGGTTCCACTATATTTTGGGCTACTTCTATATTTTTCGTATCATGAAGTTGGATAAATGCCTCACATATTAGGTAGATATTCTTTATATCTTCGTCATACTGCTCTTCTAAAAAATCGCTTACTTGGTTCTTTAATTTCTGTAAGCTATCCATGTGATTGTAATCTAAAGAAAATAATGAATGAATAAGATTTTGTTTTCTTCCGTAGTTATAATCATTCCGAACATAATCAAACTCTTCCGATGAAATATTCAACCGATGAAGCAACTGAAGGTAAATGCTCGCATCTACATCCCTTATTCCAGCTTCAAATTTAGAATAAGCGCTTTGAGAAATAATATTAGTCGATACATCCATTTGCCTGTATGTTCTATTCTTTCGAATCTTTTTAAAATCTTTCCCCAAATACATGACATTCCCTCCAATATTTATTACATATGGAATATTTCGTCACATAATGCTTTTTATCCTTTAATATTTATTTAGAAAGGAGGAGGTAAGTAATGGAATGGATACAAATTCTGGTTGACATTTGGATTATAGGATAATTTTACTTAGTACTAATTTTTATACTTCTTACTAAAAAAGGGGAACTTTCATATGAAAAAAACATTAAAAATAGCAACAATATTTTTAACAACATTAGTATTATTTCTTACTTTTAACATCTCTAATCTTCAGGTAAAAGCTGACGCAAACCAAGAAAATCTTTTCGGAACAACTGAAGAATTAATCGAACAAGAAAGAATATTTCAAGAGACTATAAAAGATGTACCTAGTAGCACATTTTTAAATACTTCCGACACTGACAACTCTTTTTCACTTACATCTAGCGCAGGTTATATTGCACAAGCCGGAGATGTACTATTTACACCTAGCACTCAATGTGTTGGTGATCAAAACGTTTGTTTAGGTATTAGTGGTCATGTTGGTATAGTAAATGCTTCTAAGGGAAGTGTTACTCATACTGCTGGCAAAGGGCAACAATCTACGGTTATTTCTCTAACTACGTGGTTTTCAAAATATCCACAAACGATAGTTGTAAGACATAAAGATTCTGCAAAAGCTTTAAAAGCAGCTACTTGGGCTCTTAACTACTATGGCGTAGGTGGGACTGGTGCAAGTAAAACCTACAAAGTAACAGTTGATTCAGATTTAACAAAAACACTTAGCTTAAAAACTACATATTGTTCATTACTTGTATGGCAAGCTTATTATTTCGGAGCAAATCAATATCTATCTCTTAACATTCCAGTCCATCCAGTACTCTTTGTTAATTATGCAGCGCAGCATGATATGTATGTATTTACAAAAATAGGTTACTAGCAAAATAAAAGAGTAGCATTTGCTACTCTTTTTTATTTAAACTAATTTAGATCTGTTCAATTAATGTTTTTTAAAGAACGACCCTCGATATTTTCCAACAATTCCTTTAACATTTCTTTTGTTAGTTCGCGTTTATCTAAAAGGGAGAATGCGATGTTATGTCGAATGATATAACAAGAAAGAGGTGTATGCTATGTCGAATAAAACGCAACAAATACAAGCGGTTTACAGCTCCAGTGATGTAGCTGTTACTTTAAAAATACAGGAGAGTACCTTAAGGAAATATTGTTTAATATTAGAAAGAAACGGCTATGGATTTTTGAAAAATGAAAATGGACATCGTGCATTTTTCGATGCGGATAGTATTGTTTTAAAGAAATTTATAGAACTGAAAAAGGGTAGTGATATGACACTGGAACAGGCAGCAAAGTCAGTTGTAGCGTGGAAGAAAGGAACCGATATAACGGACCGTGACACAGAAGAATCTCGTTATGTCGCGCGTTATAACGATTTAATAGAGGAATTTACATCTTTTAAAGAAAACCAAGAAAATTTTAATAAGGAACTTTTAAATCAATTGCAAAAACAGCAGGAATACATAAGTGATAAATTAGAAGAACGTGATAGGAAATTGATGCTAACATTAAAAGAAACTTTGGAAACAAAAAAACAGCTTACAATCACTTCTGCAGAAGTATCCAAAAAGAAATGGTGGAAGTTCTGGAAGTAATATTTAGTGGTTCAGTTGCGTCTGGGAAAGAGATAACAGAATGCAAATACCACTAATGTATATGCTGCACCTATAAAATAATTGATTGATTGATTTTCTATCATATAGCTTTAAACTAATATACAATTATAAATATTATGTATATACAAAAAGCTATTTTGGTCTCCATCAAAAGAGTTGATTTTGAGGTAAACAATTAACAAGAATTGAGGGCAAATTTATGAAGAAAAGATGGTTTATAAATGTTTTCGTTATAGTAATTTTATTAGGGGTTATAATATATTTTAATTACCAAAACTATCGGTTAGGTGAGAGAGAAGATAGAGAAGAACTTCTAGTTGCTGTCGTGTTTGATTTAATTGAAATTGAATCAATTTCTAAAGAAGATGTCAAAGAAATAAAGGTTCTTCGTCAAGATGCGGGAGTTTATCCCTTCTACTATAATATTTTGGTAAGATTAAACAATGGAGAAGAATTAAGTTATGAATGGGCTAATAAAGAAAAAAGTAGTTTAACAGTTTCACGTTACGGAGAAGTAGATGAACAAGAGTAGTATTAATCTACTCTTTTATATCTTGGGGCCACATTATACGCAGGAATTATCCTTTATAGTTAAGTCCTCCAATTTTGATTGGGGGACTTTTTAATTTCTTTTTGATATAGCCAATTAGACAACAAAAAAGAGTAGCAAATGCCACGCCATTTCATGGTTTTAAAGATGCGGTAGTGCATCTCCATCATTTCTACTAATTTTCATTTTTTCAATCCTTTTTATTTTTTGTAATTGCATTCAGTTCTTCTAATAATCTTCGTCGTTCTTCTTCGATATTTGGATCTTCCACTTCTTGGTTTGGATCATCTTTTTCACCAAACCAAGAAGGAATCATTTCAGTTCTTCCAGTAGTCCTTTTATTGATTTGTAAATCTGCAAAAGAAATAAAGATTCCATCTTCATGAAATTTCCATGCAGCTTTTAATTTCGACTTAATAAAACCTAATGGATTTTTTATTGTTTCTTCTTCATTTACATACTTAATCAGTAAAGTTAATTCTTTTTCAGCATCTTCATTAAAAATAAAAGAAGCACCCTGGAACATTTCAGAAAAATAGTTTTGATCAAAATTATAGTTGCCGCCTGCTAAAGTATTCAAACGTTCACGGACATCTTCATTTTCAGCTTGTTTTTTGGGCTCATTTTTTTTCATTTGTACGGGAAGCTTGATTGATTTTTCTGGTGCATACTTGATAGTGAATTCAATTCGTTCCACACTACGTCCTTTTTTAATTTCTTTGAAGCTAATTTGAATATCTGTTTTTTTATTCACTTCTTCGATAGCCTTACTTAAAACACGTGCTTTAAAATTAGCATATCTTGGATATGTATTTTCACCGACACCTAATTTCCCTCTTAGTTCTTCAACTGGATATTCCCATTTACCAAGATACTGCCACTTTTTCATAAGCTCATATAAACGTATGGCATATGTACTTCTCAAAGCTAAAATATTTCCCAACTGGTAGGTAGTAAATTGATTTTTCAACTGTAACATATAAGGTTTTAATTTTGGAGAAAACGTTAATTCAATTATTCCTTCACCGTCTATATATTCCGCACTAGAAACCCAATGAGATAATAACCAACCGCCATTTTTTTTAGGTATTTCAATAGTTTTTTCCAACAAACTTTTTACAACTTCTTTGATTTCAACGTATTTTGTGCTCCCTTTCAACCCTAACATTTCACTGAAGTTTTTTAGTGAAATTCGATATTCTTTAAAATCTTCATCATTTGGTTGGATTCCACTAACCATAGTGAGGATAATTTTCTGTTCTCTCGCTGTCAAAGGTTTGTTATGACGTGCTTCAATAAGTTCATTTGATTGTGTTACAACATAAATGTCTTTCATAACTTCCTCCTTTAAACTACTTATGTAAATATTTGTTACCTTAAATAAATATTAAACAGGTAATTAATTCAATGTCAACCTCAATTATAACAAGTATATATAATTGTTACCTTTTGAACCGAAAACGTTATCTTTGAGACCGAAAGTGTTACCTTTTGAGACCGAAAACGTTACCTTTTGAGACCGAAAACGTTACCTTTGAGACCGAAAGTGTTACCTTTCAACCGTTTGAAGTATTGGTATGACTGGCTTTGAACGGTGTCTAAATCACTTAAAACAAAGACCTTAAACAAAGATCTTTAAAACAACAACAAACAAACAGAATGTTGGTGGTAATAGAAAAATAGATTGCAAATAATAAAAAAAAGCCCCTCACAGGACTTTCTATCAATCTATTTGCTTACAGAGGCATTTAAATGCCTCAAAAACTACTTTTAAGTGCCCACAAGAGATTTTAAATAGATTCATAAGGAAAACATAGGATAAGCTACCAAAGCATCTTAAAACACCTTAAAATGCTAAATTATGAGTTATGGTTGTTTATTTTATAAGATTATGTCATATGTTGCATGATTTTTTATTAAATTACGCTGGTAACGGTACGATGCTTCTTTAATCGTCAGGGACATTTTGTAATCAATTCGTTGAGTAAGGAGTTTGCTCTCCTTCAGGAATGACTAAACCCTCTTCTGGTTCTTCATAGACAATTATATTTCCCTCTTTTGATTTTTCTACATCGATTCGTAGTAAATCATTTTTATGTTTTAGTGCACGATCTTTTAATCCATATGCAACTTTCTCCGCTTGATCTTCTCCAACAATGTCAAAATACTTTTCAAAAATTGCTCCTACTTGAATCAATCTTCTAGTTCGTTCTTTCCGTTCTTTTGTTTGAATTCTATTTGCTATTTGCTGTTTTTGTGCTTTTATTTGTGTAATTTTCTCTTCTAGTTCTTGTAATTTTTCATCATCTGTTTTGCGAGTCATCATTAGTTCACCATCCTGTTTTCATCTTTGCATTAAGCTTATCTTAATTGCGTTAAAATTACTATCAGAATACTGGAATAATGTGGACGGTAGTGTTATGATTCCCTTACGAACAAAAGAGAGAAGGGCGCACTTATACACCCTACACCCTATCAGGTTTGTACGATTGCTAGCGCAACTTTAAGACCTTCCGCCTTCGGACGGGGACAAAACATAAAGTGAACAGTCTTCGACTCTTCACTTTCCGTTTCGTTTATGGTTGGATTCGCGTAGCGTATTAATTTACCAATAAAAATATAATTCCTGTAATGATGGTTCCAGTTGTGCTAACTAATGCAATTGCTACTTTGTTACTTAATTTTAATTTAAGATCCATATTGTAATTTCACCTCCGTAGTATCTATTGAGAAAGTCGAATGAGAATCCTTTTATTTTTTTCAAGGAATTTTACTGACCTATATTCTTATAGATTTAAACGGAGAATTTATAACACTAAACTTGTCGTACTAAAAGTTATGAAGAGGGGAGGGGGCAAAATCATGGCGATCTATCATTTTTCAGCGCAAATCATTACAAGGGGAAAAGGGCAGTCAGCCGTCGCAGCTGCAGCTTATCGATCAGGCGAAAAATTACAAGACGAACGCACTGCAGAAGAAAAGTTCTACAAACGTGAAGTACAACCGGAAACCATGATTCTTGCTCCTAAGAATGCTCCTGAATGGGTTCATAATCGAGAACGTCTTTGGAATGAAGTAGAGAAAATAGAGAAAAACAAAAACAGTCAATTAGCTAGAGAGATCAATGTTGCTCTCCCAGTGGAACTTTCCAATGACAGACAAAGAGAATTAATTAGAGGTTTTATTCAGGAAGAATTCGTTGACCGTGGGATGGTTGCAGACATTTTCATTCACCGTGACGACAAATCAAATCCTCATGCGCACATTATGTTGACCGTTCGGCAATTTGATGAAGAGGGAAAATGGGGGAATAAAAAAAGAAAAGATTATGAACTAGACCAGGACGGTAATAAAATTCCTGATAAAAATGGTAAACCAAAATATAAAACAGTCTCTCTTACTGATTGGGATAAAAAAGAAAATCTAGTACAGTGGCGAGAAGAATGGGCAAATCATGCAAATAAAGCGTTAGAAAGAGAAGGTAGTCTAGAGCGTATTTCTCACCTATCCCATGAAGCACGAGGGCTTGAACAACTCCCAACCGTTCATCTTGGCCATATCAACAATGAAATGGAAAAGCGTGGAGTTGCAACTGTCCGTGGCGATTTAAATCGTGAGCGCCAGGAATATAACAATTTAGTTGTTGATCTACAAAAGTATCGTGAAGAAAAGCAAGCGATTGAGCAGGCTAAAGCAAGCCAGCTGGAACAACCAAAAGAAATTAACCGGGAACGTTTTTTTATTCCTAAAGAGGAACCTTCAGCAAAGACGATACAAAAAGAAATAATAGAAAAATTCAAGCCTGAATTTGAAGAAAGAAAGAGCATTGATAAAGTAGAATCACATGGCCAGGAAAAGGAACAACACCTTTACACATCTGAAGAACAAGCACATTTACAGGGTGCTCGCAAAATATTGAAGGCAGAGCCTTCTCTTGAAAATATTCAGGAAAGACATAAACAAATCGATAAATGGGAAATTCGAGTGACGAACGGTGACCAGTTCAACCAGTGGAAAGATAAAACAATAAAAGAAGCTGTTAATCAATTTAGTGCGATTTCAGGCTATCAAAATACAATTCAGGAACAACAGCAACGACTGAATAATATTAATTGGCTCAACCCATTAAAATTAAAAGAAAATCGTGCAACGAAAGAACAAGCAGAAAGCACTATTCTGTCTTGTAAAAAGAGTATCGGAATGCATGAACAAAACCTTAACTATCCTCGCGAAAAGCTAGGATTTACAACGGAAATAGAGTTTAAAAAGATTCAAATGCAGGATGAAAAAGAAAAACCTGAATCATGGGAGAAAAATAGAAATCAACGTTCACAGATAAGTAGAGAACGAGATACGCTTAAAAACGCTGAAATAGCCCTTAAAAACGGTGTTGTTCGTGAATTAGCTAGTAAGTATCCTGAACGTCCTGAAATGCGTTATATGAGCTATGAAAAAGCTTCAGAGCTTATGAAAATGAACGAGAAGGCGAGGCGGATTATTCCTGTCAAAGAAATTAAGGCAGCTCGTGATCAAAGGCATACTAAAATTCAGGAATTGAATAAAGAACTCCATTTTGTTGAAAAAGAAAGCGTACGCTTGAAGCGTACAGATGGCTTCTTTAAAGAAGCTGATAAATACAATGCAATAGTGGAAAAACATGAGAGTAAATTGTTCCTTTCGAAAGCTTCTAAAAAAGAATATGAGAATGCTGTTTCCAAACGAGACTTTTATAAAAATGAAGCGAAAGAAAATGGTGTGTCGAATAAAAAGGACTGGAAAAAGCAAAATCAATCATATGAAAATTCAGCTGCAAAAGTACCTTCCATCCAAGCTAAATTAAAACCGCTGCAGAGTGGGTTAAAAATATTAGATTCTATGATGAAAGCCATTGAACAAGCGGGGCGAGAAGCACAAATGCAACAAATGAAAAAGCAACACGGGAACTCTAAAAATAATTATTGGGAAAATGATCGAGAGCAAGGCCGAGGAAGATAATCATAAAGAAAGCCACTTAAGTTAATTTAAGTTAGTTTAAGTTAAATAAAAGAAGTAGTAACAATTTAAAATATATTTAAAACATTTAATTAAACAGGTTTTAATAGTGTGTATAAACAGTTTAATAACATATTTAAAGATAGTTCAAATAAAAAAGGAGTAGCATATGCTACTCCTTTTAATTCAATGGACAATGTGAGTTCGTTCATCTTCTCATAAATTAATAAATACCAATTAATATAGAAGACCCATCAGAGTGAACTTAAATTTTTTAAGTTCACTCAAAATACGGTAGGTGAGTGGAATCTATTTCATGATACACTAATTGTATTGAATTAATGCTAGGGGTCGGTGTTGCTTTGTCTAATTTATTTACTTTTGATGAGAACTCTGTTGATCCCCTTTTGGTAGGGGAATTAGATATAATAAAGATCCAGTCTCTAATAGGAGTTAATTTCACTGTTAGTGAAGTATATATTTATCCTGGGGCGATTAAACACATTAAAAAGAAACATCCAGGGATATGGGAACAGTATGGACATTCTATACCTTTAATTCTTAGAGAACCTGACTATATTGGTAAAAATCCTAAAGAGCCGAATAGTATTGAATTATATAAGCAATTAGGTGATCATCTACTTCTCGCAATTAAACTAGATCCAACAGGTTATTTATTCGTCTCTTCTCTATATGATTTGAAGAATGCACCTGCAAAAATCCAAAAAAGATTAGCCAGTAAGCGTATTGTTCCCTATGTTTAAATTGTTTTATTCTTGAAAAACATATTATCATTGCTATAATAGAGTTGATAGTAAGTTATACTATTTTAGTAAGACACGTTTAAAATATTTTTTCATACATACACTACTTGTATAGGATAGTTGAGGTGGGAAAGGTTCCCCACGCGCTCCTTTGGGAGTTACCAGAGATCCTGGATACGCCGACCAGGTAATTATCCTTAACAGTTAAGTCCTCCAATTTCGGTTGGAGGACTTTTTAAATTTTAACAAGAATAACCATTTTGTTTTTAAGGGAATAATATAAGAGTATATTTGGGGGCAAATGGTCCCGTACGTTTTGTACAAAACTTGCAATATTTAGAACTTAGCGTCTAGGACGCAATAAACTCCTTGAAGGTATGTACGCATATCTCTAAGGAGTTTTTTTGTTAACGTTATTGATTTTAGTAGACATTATTTATAATAAAGTTTGAACAAAACATTTACTATTCACTACTAATATCTTTTTTTAGGTAGTACCTTTCTAACAAATAAACAAAATTTGTGGAGTTTCTTATATTCTCTAAATTTTTATGCGTTTTAACTAGGTTTAACAAGCCTTCTTGATCATAAAAGCAATCGAATTCTTCTGGCTTTAATCTAGTTGCATTTTGTTCCTGCAAAAAAGAATTTGCCGCGTCTGAAAATTTAGCAGAAGTAATATAACAGGCCTTAATTTCTGATTTGTTGTAACCAAAAGAATTATTGTTCGTTGCTATTACCGTTTTCGTATGAGGAAAGGTTTTTCCAAAGAACCATTTAACTGTATTTTTGGTTTTATTATCCCCTAACTTAATTATTGTTTTACTTTTGAAACCTTTTAACTCTATTACAATTACTTCGTGATCTTGTTCGACTATTATGTCATATTCATAAGGTTTGAGTACTTTAGAGTGGTTTATTCTTTTAGCGAAGGGAAATAAATTCAACACTATTACATACATTAATGATTCAAATAGATCCCCTTTCAAATTTTGAAAGTTGTCTATATGACCGGTATCATCCATACTTTTCAAAGAGTTTTCTACATCACCAATCACTTTGACGCTTACTACTTGAGTATCTTTCGCAGATGTGGAAACTAACTTGTTTAAAGTGGTATTTATATTGTCTAATTGAGTGATTAATTCCGTAATTTTAGTACCAAAAATGTTTTGTAAAGAGAAATTCAATAATTTGAGACGTTTTATTTCACGTTTTACGTCTGGATCTACTTCAACAAAGAATATAATAGGCAAAATTTTCCTTGCTTCACCATGTGTACTATGCCTTACCGACTGGATACGGTTATAAAATCCATCTAAATCTTCTTTAGAATACTTTCGATGAATTAACACATCTAATACAACAAGGGTTTGTTTATCTTCTTTTCCAGTGTTAATTGAAAAACCCGTGGTATTTGTGTAAGTGAAAGCGTCCCACAAAAAATCATTGTGTTTAGCACCTATTGATGGATTATCAATTCTTCTATAAACAATTTGGTTATGGGTGATGAAATTATGTTCTTTTAACCAACTAACAATATCCGGAAGAAAAAGACTATCTAAATGCATTTTCTCAAAATGCCTTCTCATCAAACCGTTCAGCTTCACAGGATCTGCTTCATACTCCTTGGCGGCTAAATATATAATTTCTCTTTCAGGATCTTGTACTGTAAAAAGAATATTTTGTTTGATTAACTCTTTTATTTCTTTATCTATCTGAATTAATTTATATTTGTCTAAGTTTTCTATCGGAACAGCTGCAGCTTTTCTTGCTTCAAAGTAGGAAATAATTTTGTCTTCTTTATTTAACAGTGATAAGACTCGATACATTGGAGGTTTGTAGATTTTAGTGATTTTTATTAAGGTTGACAAGTCTAAATAATCTCCAGGTCCCATGTAAACATATTGTCCTTTACTAAATGTAAGAGGATCACTACTTTTAATTATTTTTTTATCTGCAGCTCTTTTAATTACTTGCCTTGCATAATCACGTTTGATTCCGTGTTCCTTACATAGCAGTTCAATTAATTCTGTTGAAGCAAGAAAGGTATTCTTCTTTAAAAAAATATCTTTTATAATATTATCCCACTTTGAATTTTTACTCACATGTCACACTCCCCTTATTTTAATTATAAATCTTTTAAACGGGACATGTCCAAATGTTTAAAAAAACGTTGGTGTATCAATCTTTTGTAAGTGATTTTGAAAGGTTAATATGTCACGGTTCACTAAAATTTATTATGAAATATTTTGGACCGAGATTTTCATTTTAATGTGTCACACAGCCCTTATATTAATTAAATTACTTAAATTTATTATTTATATACAACTGTATTTTTTTGGAGGAAAGAGCCTATCTATCAAGGTTTCATTCTTTTTTTTGATGTCACAGATAAGAATTATAATTTCGTCAAAATCGATTTTACTAGTATAGCTGCAATTGTACTGATATGATTTGCAAAAATAATTCATAGGAAATAAGAATAAACTACCAATAAAATTGTTAGGATGGATCACCAAACTCTTTTATTTCAAAACCACATACATTATTTATGCAATTTTAGTTGACATAACATCCGTTACTCGGAGTAGTCACCTTCCCTTCACCCCTTGTTGGTCCTCACTTTTTCTCTTTTCCACCTGTTTTGTCTTTATGCATAAAATATACATTGTTGAATTGACAGGCTTTGTAGGGTGTTTACTTGGACTGTTCCATGAATAAATATCCATTGGAGAATTACTAAAACTTAAAGGATATATTGAAAATATTAAAGGTTATCTTAGCGTTCATTATTGCATGCGCACTTTTTGCACTATTTATATTCTTTTAGAGCTAACAGGTGTGTAGCTATATAATAAATAAAAAGAAAAAACATCGAGATAGTACTCAGTGTTTTTTCTTTTTATTTCTAAACAGTAGTATTAATTTTTCAAGAAGTATAATAATCAAACTCTTGCTGAATGCGTTCCAAATAGTCATAATCATCATAAAGTAGCAATAGTTGCCTTGCTTTATTCAAAAGTTCTGCTGATCCTTCGCGTCGCATATTAGCTCTGCAAATGGCTTCCCTTGAAAAATGGAGTGTCAAAATAATATAGTTCATTTTTTTTTTACGTTGAAGTGAATCTTCAATAATTGTAAGTGCCTGAGCATAATCTTTATTTTTTATAAGTAG
>Ga0209013_10004711_pt1 | contig 11900 bp, 9 predicted proteins | sample Cruoilmetagenom2_FD_187291 | JGI IMG/M metagenome (GOLD analysis project Ga0209013, IMG submission 187291) | Oil polluted marine microbial communities from Coal Oil Point, Santa Barbara, California, USA - Sample 2 (SPAdes) (version 2) | ecosystem: Environmental > Aquatic > Marine > Oil seeps ...
AGACTGGATAATGACGTTTTCGAGCAGGCTGTTGCGGCGCGCGAAAAGGGTCCCCAGAAAGACCGCGAGGATCGCGATCGGGATCGATGTTTCGATGACATTACCGGTCTTGAGTCCGATGTAGGCTGCGGCAAAGGTAAAAATCACCACCATGATGACACCGATGATTACGGCCCGCGCCGAGGCCTCTGGGCGTGGGTCGTCGGCGGGGACGACGGGGGTATAGGCTTCACCTGGCTCGAGTTCTCGGAATGCGTTCGGCGGCAGGACCTTGGCGGATTTGGACGACGATTCCATCAATACCCTCCTCGCGTCTCAATATTGGACGCGAGGAGTGTAGCAGGGAGGCAAAATGAATTAGGAATTAGGAATTGGGAATTAGGAATGCCGTCCGTCCCTCCTCCCGGTGGATTCATCACAGAAGGAAAGGGTGGGCGAGTCACGACGCCCAAAGGGCGTCCGTAACTCAAAACTCAAAACTAAGAACTCAAAACACTGCTGTCCGGTTGTTTTTTCGAATTTCGGGCTAACTGACCTATTCAAATGAAGATGCAAGCGATTTCTGCATAATCGATCTGAAAACGCCCAAGGCGTCAGCGGTTACCTTTCGGGGAATACTCGGAGGGTTCGCGGATGGACAACGACCGGACAGTATTCTCACAGGTAATTGATTTCGTTCCGCTTCACGAGTTCAGGAAGTGCGTTCGGCGGTATCACGGGAGCTTCAAAGTGAGGAAGTTCTCGTGTTTAGATCAGTTCCTTTGCATGTGCTTCGCACAACTGACGTTTCGCGAGAGCCTTCGAGATATCGAAGTGTGTCTGCGATCTGTGCAGTCGAGGCTGTACCACATGGGAATTCGCGGCAGAGTGGCTAGAAGCACTTTGGCAGATGCTAACGAAAGGCGCGACTGGAGAATATACCGCGATTTTGCCCATATTCTGATTGGTATAGCGCGCCCCTTGTACGTCGGCGAGCAACTCGATGTGGACCTGGAGTCCACTGCCTATGCGCTGGATTCAACGACCATCGACCTGTGTCTTTCACTGTTTCCCTGGGCTCGATTCCGAAGAGCAAAAGGTGCGATTAAGCTACACACTCTCTTGGATCTTCGTGGAAGCATACCCACTTTCATCCATGTCTCAGACGGTAAACTCCACGATGTCAATGTTTTGGATCTTCTGGTATTCGAGCCTGGTTCGTTCTACATCATGGACAAGGGGTACGTCGATTTCTCGCGCCTGTTCAGCATTCACCAAGCATCGGCGTTTTTCGTCATCCGCAGTAAGAGAAACTTCCAGTACAGACGACGGTGCTCCTCCGCAATCGATTCTTCGAATGGGCTCCGGTGTGATCAAACAGTCGTCGCCACGGGCGTGAAGAGCACCATCAAATACCCGGCACCGTTACGACGAATTTCATTTGTTGATCCCGAGACCAAGAAGCGTTTCGTTTTTCTGACGAACAACTTCCTGCTGCCAGCTCAGAGTATCCCGTCGCTCTACAAGGCCCGCTGGCAGATTGAACTGTTCTTCAAGTGGATCAAACAACACCTACGGATTAAAGCGTTCTACGGCACTTCGCCCAACGCTGTGAAAACACAGGTGTGGATAGCGATCTCCACATACCTGCTGGTCGCGATCCTAAAGAAACGCCTCAAACTCGACCTTAGCCTCCACACGATCCTCCAAATCCTAAGCCTCTCTGTTTTCGAGAAAGTACCAATTCTAAAAGTGTTATCCAATGGAGGCTACACAACAGAGGACGGCTTCCCTCTCAAACAACTGAATCTATTCAAGTTATAACCGGACAGTAGTGTTTTGAGTTTTTAGTTTTCCATCGCCCGCGCGACCTGCGAGAAGGGAGAGAAGGTAGGAACTCAGAACTCATAACTCAAAACTCAAAACTTTGCGCTCCCGTATACTCCCTCGTTGTACGAATGAAAGGAGCCTTCATGACCACCTCACGCAGAGATTTTGTCCAGCTTTCGATCCTCGCCGGCGGTGTCGCCTGTGTCGGTCTCGCCTGCCGCAAACAGGCTGAGTCCCCTGACGTGGAAATGGCATCGAAAAAGCTGAAGATCCTGGTACTTGGCGGCACCGGCCTCATAGGTCCACCAATGGTCGAGTACGCGATCGCCCGCGGCCATGAGGTCACCCTCTTCAATCGTGGAAAGACGAACGCCGATCTCTTTCCCGATCTCGAAAAGCTCAAAGGCGACCGCAACGACGACATCACCGCACTCGAAGCGCAGGTCGCGGCAGGTCGTCGCTGGGATGCGATCGTTGACAACACAGCTTCCATACCGCGCTGGGTGACGGAATCAGCCGGTCTTCTGGCCAAGGCTGCCGATTACTACCTCTATACGTCCTCCATTTCGGCCTACGCCGACTCCTCGACCCCCAACGCGGACGAAACCGCACCCGTCGGCCAGATCTCCACGGAAGACGAAGCCAAGGTCTTGACCACCAAAGACATCACCGGCGAGAACTACGGTCCGCTCAAGGCCCGCTGCGAAGAAGAAGCGCGAAAGGCTTTCACCGATGAGCGGGCCTGCGTTGTGCGACCCGGGCTGATCGTCGGCCCCGGCGACTACTCCGACCGATTCACCTACTGGCCGGTGCGGATTTACAGGGGCGGTGAGGTCATGGCGCCCGGCAACCCGTCCGACCCGGTGCAGTTCATCGACGCCCGCGATCTCGGCGAGTGGTACATCCGTTTGGTCGAAGCCGGCACCACTGGGACCTTCAACGGTGTCGGGCCCCGGTCGCCGATGTCCATCTCGGGGATGTTGTACGGAATCCGGGCAACAGTCGACAACGACATCTCCTTCACCTGGGTCGATGCCGACTTCCTCGAAGAGCACGAGGTCCAACCCTGGATGCATATGACGGTGTGGGTGCCGCCGGTGGGCGAGTACGCCGGTTTTTCGGCCTCCAACATCGACCGTGCAATCGAAGCCGGGCTCACTTTCAGGCCGCTCGCCGACACTACCGTGGCGACAATGGAGTACTGGAATTCACTGGACGAAGAGCGACGGGAGAAACCAAAGGCCGGCTGCCCTGCCGAGCTCGAAGAGAAGGTGCTCAAAGCGTGGCACGCAAAGAATGAGGAATTAGGAATTAGGAATTAGGAATGCCGCTCACCCACCCAATTTCGGGACGGGGCGGGCGGAAATCCGAAATCCGAAATCCGAGTAGACGATGGATTTCCTGAGACGAATCGTTGCGGTTGAGGAGTCCGAAGTTCGGCCCATGCTGTGGGCCGCTCTCTATTACTTCCTCGTCCTTGCTGCCTACTTCGTGATCCGACCGATCAGAGACGAGATGGGTGTTGCCGGCGGCGTCAGAAACCTCCCCTGGCTTTTTCTCGGCACTCTCCTCGGCACATTCCTCGCCCATCCCCTGTTTACGGCGATCGTCTCACGGCTGACTCGGCACCGTTTCATCCTCCTGTCGTACACATTTTTCGCCGTCAATCTCATTGCATTTTGGATCTTCTTCCGTATCTTTTCCGAGGATGCAGGAATCTGGGCCGGGCGGGCCTTTTTCGTCTGGACTTCAGTCTTCAATTTATTCGTGGTGTCGATCTTCTGGTCCTTGATGGCCGATCTCTTTCGGCCGGCTCAGGCCAAGCGGCTCTTCGGCTTCGTTGCAATCGGTGGCACCATCGGCGCCGTCGCCGGATCGTCAATCACCGCCTTTCTCGCCGCCCAGGTTGGACCGATCAATCTCCTACTGATTTCGGCCACGATTCTCGGTCTGGCGATGTCTGCCGCAATCCGGCTCACGTCTGCGACCTCCAAGAACCGGGTTGACGACGATCCCTTGCGCCCGCCGACGGCGCAGATCGAACAGCCGATCGGAGGAAAGATCTTTGACGGCATCCGCATGGTCTTCACGTCGAGCTACCTCCTCGGCATCGTCGGCTACATGCTGCTCTACACCATCACGGCGACGATTCTTTACTTCCAACAGGCGGAAATCGTTGAAGCGACCTTTTCCGACCGTGTGGCCCGAACCGTTTTCTTCGCCCGTATCGATCTCGTAGTCAACAGTCTGACGGCGATCACGCAGATCTTCCTCACCGGCCGTATCGTCCGTCGGATTGGGCTGGCTCTTGCCCTGGCTACCCTGCCGCTCGTCTGCGCGCTCGGCTTCGCTGCATTAGGGGTTGCGCCAACCCTTATCGCGATCGCCGTCTTTCAGGTCCTACGCCGTTGGAGCAACTACGCGATCGCACGCCCGTGTCGGGAGATGCTCTATACCGTCATTCCGCGAAGCGCAAAATACAAGGCCAAGAACTTCATCGATACCTTCGTCTATCGCTTCGGCGACCAGGTCGGGGCGTGGTCCTATGCCGGCCTCGGCGCCCTCGGTCTCGGTGCGGCCGCGATCTCCCTGATGGCGGTGCCGTTGGCGGCGGCCTGGATGGTGGTCGGTCTATGGCTCGGGCGCAAACAGCACGAGATGGCTACGAAGCCGATAACTCCCGGAACGAATCCGGACTGAGAGTGATCGCGCGGGCAAAGCCCGACACCAGCCGCCCCCACTCGAAGTGCAGGCGATAGAGGTTGAAGTCGCCGAGGCGAAACGTCTGCGCCGAGGATGGGAAGCGATCGATGAAGGCCTGGCGTGAGATTTCGAAGTCCGCGTCCGCCTGTGCCACGAGCTGCACGGTCCCAGAGATCGTGACCCGTGGAACTTGAAGGGCGTCGTTTTGCTGTTCGTCACTGGCATGGATCAGAGCGCTGAACGGCGACCCGGGCTGGAGGCCTCGACTGTGGCGAGCGAGTTGCGAGGAGTGAATGAGGGCGGACCGATAGTTCGGCGCGGCCACGAACGGCAGCAGCCCGACGTGCGGCTTGCCGTCAACCAACACACCGAGCGACAGCACCCGGCAGTCGGACAAGAGGTTTTTGACGCGCCCTAGCTCTTCCGGATCCATTCGACACCCTCCATTGGGGTGGCATTCTACCGAATCCCTTCTCCGTACCCGTCTCCGTCTCCGTGCCCGTGCTCCGGTAAGGCGTTACCGCGAGAGGATGCCAGGCACCTCCGGTGAACGCGCCCATCCCGGGTGGGCGGTAACTCAAAACTCAAAACTAAGAACTCAAAACTCTCAAGGGAGGGTGGCGGCATTCCTAATTCCTAATTCCTAATTCCTCATTTGTTTGGCGTAAGATCTCCCAATGGTAACGAAGCGACTCTCCGTTCGCTTGGTCTGTTGGAAAGAGGATCGCGCCCGAGAGCTCGCTGTAGAACTCGAGACGGCAGGGTTTGCGGTTGACGCGAAGGCTCTCGACGGCCCGGCGCTCCGTGCGCTCGGTCGGTCACCGCCGGACGCTGTGGTCATTGACCTTGACCGCCTTCCCGCCCAGGGCCGGGATGTCGGAGTCCTGCTCCGAACCACCGCTGGTTCGCGCCACACGCCGCTAGTATTTGTCGACGGGACCGAAGCCAAGGTCGCTCGATCTCGCGAAGTATTGCCGGACGCCTCCTACACATCGCGATACGAAATGGTCGCGTCGATCCGGCAGGCCATCGCCAAGCCACCGATCGACCCGGTCGTGCCGAAATCGAAATTCGCCGGCTACTCCGGCACTCCCCTGCCCAAGAAACTCGGTGTCAAAGCGAATTCGATAGTAGCTCTCGCGGATGCACCGGGGGATTTCGAAACCACCCTCGGTGAACTGCCGCCGGGCACAAAGGTGATTCGTCGCACAGAACCCTACGCTGATGTGACTTTGTGGTTTCTGAACTCGCTGGAAGATCTTCGCAAAGGGATCGAGCGAATGGGGAAGATTGCGGGCGACGGACGGCTCTGGATCTGCTGGCCCAAAAAGGCCTCTGGCATCGTTACCGATGTCACCCAGAACGAAGTTCGTTCCACCGGCCTCGCCTCCGGTCTCGTCGATTTCAAGATCTGCGCCATCGACGCAACCTGGTCAGGGCTCTGCTTTACACGCCGCAAGAAGTGAGCAGCCCTCTGTCATCCTGAGCAAGCGAGCGCAGCGAGCGAGTCGAAGGGTCCCCCGCAAATCTCCGGAGAGTCATGATCGCCGGGACACTCCGCTCAGGATGACAATCAAGAACCGGCTACACTCTCCACTGATTCGGAGGGAGGACCCATGGATTTCTCAGGCAAACACGTTTTCATCACCGGCGGTTCACGTGGAATCGGACGCGCCATCGCAACCGCGTTCGCCGCAGGCGGCGCTCGCGTAGCCATCAACTATCTTTCCAACACCGATGCGGCCGAGCAGACTCTGGCATCCCTCGAGGGTGGACCGCACATGACGGTCCAGGGCGATGTCTCCGATCCGGAATCGGTTCGACACATGATCGAGGCCGTCGTCGAAGGCTTCGGCGCCCTCGACATCGTGGTCAACAACGCCGGCATTTACGTCTACCACCGGCTCGAGGAGGTGGTCTACGACGACTGGCAGCAGGCGTGGCAACAAATACTGGCCACGAATCTCGTAGGTCCCGCAAATATCGCCTACTGCGCAGCCCGCCACATGATCGAACACGGCGGCGGACGAATCGTCAACGTGACTTCGCGAGGAGCCTTTCGCGGCGAGCCCGAAGGCCCGGCCTATGGTGCCAGCAAGGCGGCCCTCAACTCGATGAGCCAGTCACTCGCACAGAGGCTCGCCCCACACGGCATCTTTGTCGGAGCCGTTGCACCCGGCTTTGTCGACACCGAACTCGCTGCACGTGTGCTCGATGGACCCGACGGCGACGCCATCCGTGCCCAAAGCCCACTCGGCAGGGTCGCCAAACCGGAAGAGGTTGCCCACGCGGTGCTGTTCCTCGCCTCCGAGGGATCGGAGTTTTCCACCGGGACGATCATCGATGTCAACGGGGCGTCCTACCTGCGAAGCTGAGTCCCGTGCCCGTGCTCCGGTAAAGCGCTACCGCGAGAGGATGCCAGGCACGCCGATTCGCGGCGAATCGGGATGCCAGACACCTCCGGTGAACGCGCCCGTCCCGGGTGGGTGGGAAATCCGAAATGACATGATGACGGGCTCGTCATACGAGCCCAGTCAGAATGTCATCCTGAGCGAAGCACGCCGCAGGCGTGCGAAGTCGAAGGATCTGCGGGGGGTGGGTGGTCGGAAATTCCTAATTCCTAATTCCTCATTCCTAATTCACTCTCGCACCGCCCACGAAATCAACACCGCCAGGAACAGCGCAAAGACGGCGCCAACGTAAAAGACGGCGTCGATTCCAGCAACGCGATGAACCAGCGCCATGACCGGAGGACCCAATGTCTGCCCGAGGCGGAGGACTGTGCCATTGAGTGACATCACCGCCCCGCGCCGGTCAACGGGCGCTATTTCTGTCAACAGAACCTGGACGACAGGAATGGTCGTGGCAAATGCAAAGCCGAGAAACACCGCCGGCACCACCAATGCCCAGACAACCGGCGCGAGCGGGATCAGCGCGAGGCCGAGGCCGAAAACGACAAACCCGACCCGCATCACTCGAACCTCTCCCAGGACTTTTGCGAGCCGGCCGAGATTGGCGGAGGTGATGGCTGTCGATATCGACAGCCCAGCCATCAGCAGGCCGATGCCCAGCGGTGTCGAGCCGAACCGGCCCGACATCAGAAATGGCAGAAAGGTGATGTACGCGCCGTAGAGCAGGATAAAAATAGAAGTGCTGGCAAAGAACAACACCAGCACTTCGCGGCGACGCACAATGTCCCAGAGATCGCCAAAATAGGCAGTCAGATCCGCCTTGTGTCCCTTTGGAGCGACGTGCAACCGGCGCACCGCCAGAACCGCCACCGGCAGCGCGAGCAGGGCGAGTGCGAATGGCGCCGACCAGGCAACCATGGCTAGCGCACCACCAACCGCCGGGTAGGCTGCGTTGCCGATCGACAAAACACTGGCGTTCAGGCCCATTGCAGTCGTGCGCTGGCGATCGACGAAGAGATCGCCGATCAGGGTCACGTTGATCGAGCCGATGGCCGACGCGCCGATTCCCTGCACCACCCGCAACGCGACCAGGCCCGAAAAACTCGTGGCAAAAACGCAAGCTGTACCTGCGATTGAGAACAGAATGAGCCCCGGCAACAAGACCCGGAGGCGACCGTAACGGTCGGCGAGGATGCCGGCTACGGTTGTCAAGATCACGCCAGGCAGAGTGAAGGCCGTTACCAGGAGACCGACCTGGCCGGCACTGACGGCGAGGGTCTCCGCAATCCGTGGCAGTGCCGGCGCAATCGAGGACACTCCAAGGACCGCCATCAGGGTGACGCCAAAAATCCCTTGCAGCTCAGGACTGCGGTAGGAGGCAACGCGTTCGTTGTGAGATTCGTCTGCGTTCAAGGTAGGTTGAGGATACAGCTTCTATTGGAGTGGGCGGAAGTGCAACCCGGCTCTCCTCGACCCGTAATTCTTAGAGGAGGCCGTCATGCAGCACAATTCCTTCCTCCCGGCCGTTTTTCTTCTCCTCGCTGCAGTGAATCTTGTCGTCGCCGGCGAGCCACAGTCGATCACTGACAACGATCACTGCTCCGCGATCGTTCTCGAAAACCGGGGACACAGTATTTTCGGAGCGAACTACGACCACACCCTCACGGACGAGGGCCTGATCTTTATCAACAAGCGAGGAGTCGTCAAGTCCAGCCTCAACACCTCTACCACCGGACGGCGCGCGCGTTGGACTTCCCGTTACGCCAGCATCACCTTCAACCTTGTGGGCTACCAGCTCGCTTGGGCCGGTATGAACGAACGCGGCCTGTCGATGAGTACCATGTCCCTGAACGAGACCCGCTACCAACAACCGGACGCGCGTCCGCCCCTCGATTCAGGCGAATGGATGCAGTACATTCTTGACACCTGCGAAACGATCGACGAGGTCCTCGCCACCGACGCCGCCGTCAGAATCATCACAGTCGACCATTACCTGATCAGCGATCGCTTCGGCAATGCCGCGGTCATTGAGTTTCTCAACGGCAGGATGGTCGCCCACGCCGGGCCGAATGTGCCTGTCGGAGCCCTTACCAACAGCAAATACACCGACTCATGTGAAACCTGGGAATCCAGGCGCGACCGTGGCGACTACGCCTCCCTTGATGGTTCCCTCCACCGATTCTGCCTGGCGGCGGACAGAGTTGATGGATTCAGCAGGGCTTCTGATGGCAAGTCCATCGCCTACGCGTTCGACACCCTGCACGAAGTCAGAGGACAACGGTTTTGGGTATCTCCTTCGCACTGGAGCATCGTCTTCGATACCAAAAACCTGCGCGCCTACTACAGGACATTGAGAAGCTCCGAAGTCCGCTGGGTGGACCTCGCGGATTTCGATCTCCGCTGCAGCAAACCTCCCCAGATGCTCGATATCCACGGCGGAGAAACGGGGCACATTTCGAATCTCTTTTTTGACTTTGATTTCGACCTCAACTACGAGCACTTCGAGAATTTTCTAACCGTTTGGGGTATCGGCCATAACCATGAAAGCGTCATGGGGACCTTGAATCACTTCGAAGGGTTCTCCTGCGTCCAGGCGCGCCGCGGACCCCCCCGCCGGGTCGTACCTCAGTAACCCAGTTCCCGCACGCGGTCGACACAGGACCCACTCGATATGTGACCGACCTCATGGATTTCGAGAGATACAAGGTGCAAGATCCAAGGCGCAAGATGATCATGCATCTTGTATCTTGCATCTTGTATCTTGTTGAACGACCCCGAGAAGCAAATCGACCATCTCCGTGTTCTCCATACCGAGGAGAGAGAAAACCATGGCCCAACCGCGATCCGTCGCGTTGCTTTTGACCGGCAACCCTACCGTCGAAGGTGCCGGCGTCCGTCTCAACCGCGTCTTCGGTTATCCCGAGGTGCCGAAATTCGATCCATTTTTGCTCTTGGACGATTTTGGCTCCAACAACCCTGAGGATTATATCGTCGGCTTCCCGTGGCACCCCCACCGCGGCATCGAGACCGTCACTTACATGCTGTCGGGAGAGGTCGAGCACAGTGACAGTCTCGGCAACGAGGGGGTCATCGGCACTGGCGATGTCCAGTGGATGACCGCCGGCAGCGGCATCATCCACCAGGAGATGCCCCGACGCGTCGAAGACAGCTTGCGCGGTTTCCAGCTCTGGTCCAATTTGCCCGCGGCGTCGAAGATGATGGAGCCACGGTACCGAGATGTGCCGGCCGACTCGATTCCAGAGGTCTCACCCCACGACGGCCTCAAGATCAAAGTCATCGCAGGCGAGGTGGTTGGTGTCCGCGGCCCGGTGCAGAACGTAGTCGTCGAGCCCGAGTACTTCGACATCACACTCGAACCGGGTGCTGACCTCGAGCACCCGACACCGTCCGGCCACACGGTCTTCGCCTATGCCATCAACGGCCGGGGAAGGGTTGGACCGAACGGCAACCATGGGCTCAGCCGCGGCCAGCTCGCACTTTTCACAGAGGGCGACTCGGTGCTCTTTAGAGCAAGTGACGTCCCATTTCGATTTCTGCTCGTGTCGGGCAAACCCCTGGGAGAGCCCGTCGCCTGGTCGGGACCGATTGTCATGAACACCCGCGAGGAGCTCGCCACCGCCTTCCGCGAGTACCAGGATGGAAGCTTCATCAAATCGTCGGGTTAACGGATCTCATCCCAAGAGCCGCGAAGCGGCAACAGACAAACAGGAATCGCCTGCGGCTGACGCCGCAGGTGAAAATCTGTCGCCCTCTCCGGGGCTCGCATTTGAATTCAACGGGTCGACCGCTTCAACGCCTCCAGCACCCGCTCCGCGGTCATCGGCATGCGGTAGATTCGAACGCCGACGGCATCGTAAATCGCATTGGCGATGGCCGCGCCGACAACGACGATCGCCGGTTCGCCTCCGCCCTGCGGCGGATCGTTCTCGGCATCGATGATGACGGTTTCGATCTTGGGCAGCCACGAGAATCGGGGAATCTCGTAGGTGTCAAAGTTGGTGTCGAGGACCTCCCCTCCCGAGAAACGCACCTGTTCGGCAAGGGCGTAGCCGAGTCCCATGGTCAAGCACCCCTCCATCTGGATCGTGGCGCCTTCGGGGTTGATGGCCAACCCCATGTTCTGAGCGCAAACCAGTCGTCTGACCGTGACCTTTCCAGTCGCTTGATCAACGCCCACCTCGGCCGCCAGTCCAACGTACGTCCCGGCATCGATCCCCAGAGCGATCCCCTGACCGCGCCCGCTCGGCGCACCTGCCTCCAACCACCCAAAACGATTCGCTGTCGTCTCGAGGACCTGACGCATCTTTTTGTCGGCGAGGTTTCTCAGCCGGAATTCGACCGGATCGATGCCGGCCTGCACCGCCAGGATGTCGATGTGCGATTCGCGCGCGAAGGTGTTGGTGTTGTTACCCGGCGCCCGCCACGCTCCGGTCGCGAAAGGGTGGGTACCGGGTCCGCCGCGCCAACCTCCCGGCGCAGCCACCGTACGGTGATGCGGGATATCGTAGAAATGGTCGGCACCACGCGAGCCCGCAAAGTAGGTTGTGTAATCCCAGTAGGTGATGCGCCCATCTTCGGCGACCCCGGCGTCGATCTTCACCACCGCCGCCGGTCGAAAGGTGTCTAAGAAGAACTCCTCGGCCCGCGACCACGCGACCTGCACCGGCCGCCCGCTGCGTTTCGCGAGTCGCGCCGCCTCGATGGCCTGGCGGTTGGCGGTCTTACCGCCAAACCCGCCGCCGACGAACGGCGGGATGACCCGGACCTTGCTCTCGGGCAGACCGAGCGCCTCGGCCGCTTCCGTCTGCAGGCGGAAGGGGGTCTGGGTCGAGGCCCAGATCGTGCAGCGTCCATCGACGAACTCCGCCACCGCGGTGTGGGTTTCGATGGGCGCGTGGGCCACGTAGCCGTCGAGGTAGGTGTGACGGGCCTCGGCGTTCGAAACCGACATCCCGG
>Ga0209013_10004712_pt1 | contig 11899 bp, 12 predicted proteins | sample Cruoilmetagenom2_FD_187291 | JGI IMG/M metagenome (GOLD analysis project Ga0209013, IMG submission 187291) | Oil polluted marine microbial communities from Coal Oil Point, Santa Barbara, California, USA - Sample 2 (SPAdes) (version 2) | ecosystem: Environmental > Aquatic > Marine > Oil seeps ...
TTCTCGTCTTTATACTCACGACTGCTTTTCCACTGCTAACCCTGGCACAGTCAGCAGCTTTCTGATCTTCATTGTCTTTACCCTTGTCAACATCTCACTGCTGATCATAAAACGTAAAGACCCTCATCCGGATGGCATCAGAACCTACTCGATCATTATCCCCATCATAGCGATCATCCTCAATCTCATCTTACTTGGATTTCAGATTGTTTCAGTATTTTAGTTATAATAAAACATCTTAAGTAAGAGAGGTGCTTTATGACCCATGAACTTTCCAACCCTGTTATCAAAACCCTGCTGAACCATCTGAGAGAAACCAAAACAGATGCACTGCGTTTTCGCCATATCGTACATGAACTTGCACGACTGCTAGCCTATGAAGCCCTCAAATCCGAATCACTTGAAGAGCAAATGATCACAACTTGGCAAGGAGAACAGTCCTTTGGCTTTATAAAAGAAGAGGATCTCATTTTTGTCTCCATCTTACGTGCAGGACTGCCGATGATCGAGTCTGTCACTGCCCTTTTTCCAAAAGCATCTTCAGGGTTTCTAGCGATGAAACGTGATGAAAAGACCCATCAGAGCGTCCTTTACTATGATCGGATACCCAAATGCAAAGGTAAAACCGTGATCATCGTTGACCCTATGGTGGCTACAGGTGGATCATTATGTGATGCACTGTCTGTCATCAAAGCCAAATCACCTAAAAAGATCATTTCACTCAATCTTATAGGATCTCCTGAGGGGATTGCTGTAGTGGAACAGAAACACCCGGATATTGAAATGTATATCGCTCAGGTAGATGAAAAGCTTAATGGGAATATGTTTATTTACCCTGGGCTGGGAGATGCCGGAGATCGGTCTTATAATACACCGGAATAGTATACATTGCTGTAGCATACATAATAATCAGGCAAAAATTTGCCTGTACACTTTCTCATTTTTCAGAAATCCCTTTAATTGTTTTCGAATTTTCAAGATCTCTTTTCTTTGATATGCTTTCAAATTAGAGAGAAGTATCTCTTTAATGAAAGGTCGTACTCTTTCATTCTCCTCTGTTTCTAACAGTGCTTCAAAGATCATTTTTTGCTGATGACTATCATGAAAGACACCCAAGACATTTTGAAGTTTTTTCATCTCTTTAAGCAGTTTCTGTATCTCTTTTTTTTCATATAAGTATCCAAAAGTCTCCAGTAGATAGCGCATTTTTTTGTATTCGATGCGTAACTTATGTAACGTTTCACTTGCATCATGTTTGGGATCTAATACTTTGATACGCTTTTTGATCTTTAAAAACCGTTGAAAGATCACATACTTCGAGAGTGAATCTATAGGATATCTCCCATAGATCGAAATATTTGTTCTGTTCGTGTCTGTAATATAGTTTTTCCACGCCATTAAAACATTTGTGCATGTTTCGCTTTGCAGATATGCTATGATCGCGTCATGCTCCTGCTGAAGTATCTTCTCCACATGCTTTTTAGAGATATCTATTGCTTTTTGATAATGGGAGACTTCCATCTCTTCTTCTATCTTGATAAGCTCACCCATCAAGACATCCATATCTCTCTTGGTATTACTGATGGTTATGAGATTTTTCAGTCCGCTTCTATGCTCTAAGAGTCTCTCCTCCTCATAAAGAAGCCTAAACTCTCCCATCAGTACAACCGATCTTCTGCATGCGATCCGAAACTGATGCAGATCTTCATCATCTCCACCTGTAAGCATCTTTTCACGATAGAGGTAGATATCATACAACAGTCTTTCAAAAACTTGCATCAAGGCATCAACACTGCCATTCTCTTTGGCTTCATTCTTTTCATCCGGCAAACCAAAAAGCGCTAAGTTCTTGTTTTTATATGCTTCGTCTTCTGTCACCTCTTTTTCAACATAAGTTTTAAGTGCAGAAGGCAATACAAAATTTTCATACGCTGCTATACTCTCAAACTCAACCTCCATGACATAAAGATCTGCAAACGGTTTTTTATAAAAATCAACACTATATTCATAACTGTCCAATTTAAAAAGATAACGTATTTTTTTGATACTCCTACCGATGCGTTTTTTGAGATTTCTTTTATAAACTTTTTTAGAAACCTCTTCTTCAATCTCTTCTCGAACACCCCCTGTACCATACTTAGTACATTTATAGTACTGACTGCCATATTTTCGAAAACGTAAACTCTTCTTGGCTGTTGTTTTTGTATAAAATTGGGTTATATTTTTATGGGTTATAGAAGTTTTATCCAAGTATTCCAGAATAGATCTGTTCAGTAGATATTTTCGTTCGATCTCTTTCATATCTACCTCCTGTCTGGGTAAGTGTGTCTATGATAACGAGACTTTTTCTAAATTATAGCATATTGTTTTTTTACTCATATTCAGAGGGTTCTATGATCTCTTCTTTAAACTCCAAAGGTATCTGCCCTTTACTTCTTCGTGCTACTGTGTCACGGTAGACCCATGCAGCTTTTATCTCTTCTCTTTTTTCTTTAGTAAGTACAGGGGTATCATACCTGCCTGCATTTTCAAGTTGTCTTTGTGCTTCATAGAGTATAAGTGCTGTGGCTACTGAGACGTTGAGGCTTTGTACCATTCCTTGCATGGGGATGATGATGACTTCATCTGCCATCTCTATCACTTCAGTTGAAACACCCTCTTTTTCATTTCCCATGACAAGGAGTGTAGGTTTAGTATAGTCTATCTCTCTAAAACAGACAGCTCGTTCTTCAAGGTGTGTTACTACTATTTGAAAACCTTGAGCTTTTTTTTCTTTTAAAAATGCAACTTTATGGGTATCATTCATACGGTAACGATGCGTCCATCTGTGTGCACCCTGTGTGATGGTTTTATGGATGCGAAGGCTCTCGTTTTCTTTAGTAGTGTAATAGATTTCAAGCACACCTACTGCATCACAGGAGCGGATGACAGCAGAGAGGTTTTGTGAGCTGTGCACATTGTCAAGCATGATTTGAAGGGTGGGTTGTTTGCGGGTGAGACTGCCGTCTATACGCTTTATGCGTTTGTCATTTATCATGGTGTAATTATAGCATACTGTAGAGTTTATACTCTACAGTTGCATACTTATCTTTTAGATGCCATCCACTCTAAGTAGTTTTGTTTTTCCTACCATAAGATCAATACTCATTATAATTCTTTTAAATACAGACTCCTGTCTATACTCAAGATTATGTTTTTTACAGATCTCTTTGACGATAGGCTGCATCTTTTGGTAGTAGCTATGCGGCATATTTGGGAAGAGATGATGCTCTATCTGGTAGTTTAGGAAACCATGTGCAAAATCTTTAAAGTCAGAACCTGTATTGTAATTTACAGACCCCATGATCTGTCTAAGATAAAACTCTCCTGTACTCTTATACGGCTCATTGAACATATAGATGTCTTCCGCTGAGTGATTTGGTACGATAACCAAAAACGAATGCAGGTTGGCAAAAAATTCGGCTATAAAAATAATAATAAATGCATTAAATACAGCTTCTAATCCTAATGGTAAGAAAAGTAATGGGAATAGAATAAATTTGATTACAATATAAGGAAGATAATACTCCATCCAAAGCTCTAAACCATTCTTAGTGCGAGGATCCAGTTCATAATCAGTTACCTCTAGCTTTTGCTGATCTCTATTTTTTTTGTTTTCCAGTATTCTAAGTGTGTTAGGTGCATAATAAAGATATTTCCACATACCCGCAAAAGCATAGACTATAACATAACGAAAAAACATTGGTGTTTTTGACTGAATAAGCCACTGAAGATTTTTCTCTACATTGTCCGGATCTTCTGTTTCACCTAGATGATAGTGGTGCATGATATTATGTTCATACTCCCATGCCTGAGGTTTGATCCAGTCTAACCAATCTATGTAACGTCTTGCACCTTTTGCAAATACTTTTTTCGTATATTTTTCCGGGATATTCGGTACTTTATCATACGCACCATGAAGTATAGGGTGTGTGACATCCGCCCACCTTGCAACATTACCAGTACTGATAAGAAGTGCTGCAACGACAGCTATAGGCCAGAAAACAAACCCACTTAACCCTCCGGTAAGAAGTTCTACAAGGCTCAATAGAGCGATCAGTCCATACCCTGAAAAAGTGAACATTCTACCCCAACGTTCAAGCTTTAAAAGATGTTGAAAATCCTCTTCACCTACCGGATCCATCGTCTCTTTTATAGCATCTATATCTTTTTCCAGCTGCTCTTTATCTACATCTGCATAACGTGCATATTTATGTTCTTTATCTGCTATAGCTAGCTCTTCGATCTCTTCTGGTTGTTTTCCCATACTTTCCTCAATCACTTATAATTATCATAATTATATATAAAGTTGATTAATCTAAGCCACGATGGATAAATTCGGGTATAATTGCAAAAAATATAAAGGAAGTTCAATGTGTGACTTCAATGCCTTAACAGATGAAGAAAAAGTACTTCATCATCAAAAACTCCTCCAGTGTGCCAATGCTTTTGGTGGAAAAAACTTCTTTTTACAGCTTCTCGAAGCTATCCGTGAGACAAAGCCCCATCCTTTGGTCGCTGGAGACAGTGAATTCAACATCGAATTAGGGACGATCAAATGGAACAAAGTCATCTTTAACGATAAACTTCAACTCCTGCTTAAAGCCCGAGTCAACGAGAGTAAACAAGATAACCTACTCCCTGCAAAAGATGAAAAGAACTATAAAAAGATTCTCAATGTTGTTCGTACACTTAAACCTATCGTTTTCAATGTAAAACCGGCAGATAAAGAAGATGGTTCAGGGTTTTTCTTCCAGCCTTTTGATGTGATAGATGAAAACACAACCAAACTTAATCCTGTGTTTGATGCACTTTTCTTTTGTTCTGTGGATACGGTCAAAAAAGTTTTAAACTACGAGCCTAAATAAGATGATCAAAGATGGTAAAAAAAGATCTAATATCAGGTATGGCTTAGATGTTGGTGTTGTACTGAAAGAAGACCAGTCTACAGGCTATTTAACTTATGGTAAAGTTCAGAAGATCCTTACAAGCTCCCCTACCCACCCTCACGGCATAAAAGTACGTCTAAACACTGGGGAAGTTGGACGTGTAAAAGAGATACTGTGACTCTCTTTATAGATGGAGATGCTTTTCCTAATCTCCTCAAACCTATCATTCTACGAAGTATCGAACGTTTGACTATCAGCACTAAAGTCATAGCCAATAAAAAAATTAACATAGGAAAATCAAAACATATCGAGTATATCATCGTAGAACAAGGTGCAGACGAAGCTGATAACCACATTGTAGAGTTATGCGAAGAAGGTGATCTTGTAATCACTGCTGACATCCCCTTAGCAGACCGTATCATAAGCAAAAATGCCCACGCCATAGACCACAGAGGCGAACTCTACAGCGTAGACAACATCAAACAGTACCTAGCCATGAGAAACCTCATGGAGAGCATAAGGGAGAGTGGTGAGATGACAGGCGGACCAAAGGCTTTTGGCGTGAGAGATGCGCATGCATTTGCTAACCAGTTAAATGCATTTTTAGCAAAGTTTTGTAGATAAAAATAGAGGCTCTCAACACCTAAATATCCAAAGCAGAGCAGACAAAACCACTTACCCCCCCTGCTAATAAAAACAGACTATCATCCCGAATTATATCGCTCAACTCTATCGTATTGATATATGGTTTTTGGTTCATTACGCACAATATTACCTGGTGTGGTAATAGACTACCTCTAATTTGTAATCTGCTATGATTATCATAAACTCTGTTAATATGAAAGTAGTTTAATAGTATGGAACATGAAACAAAGCATGAATCAGATAAAAGAGCAGAAACACTGTTAAAGGTTATAGGTGATCTTGTTACAGAGATGCATCCGCATCATCTTCCCATAGAACATATTACCCTTGACAGCAGTTTCGAAAAAGAGCTCGGGCTTGACAGCCTCTCACGTGTCGAGCTGATCGCCCGGGTTGAAACGGAGTTCAAGCTTGCGCTGCCAGAACGTACCTACGTAGAGGCCGAGACGCCACGGGACCTCATGCGCACATTGCTTGGTACAGAGGTACCTTATGCACACCTGCCGGCTTCAGAAATTTCTGCTGTAGCATTGGGCGAAGCTGCAGTCGCACCCGCCGAAGCGCAGACCCTGGTGGATGTGCTTCGATGGCATGCAGCACACCATCCCGATCGCCCCCATATCCAACTCTACCAGGATGATGGCAACGGGGAAGTCATCACTTACGCCGAACTTGAAGCAGGCGCTGAAAAAGTAGCTGCCGCTTTGCAACAACGCGGTCTTGAACCTGCGGAGCCCGTCGCGATCATGCTGCCCAGCGAATCGGATTACTTTTTTATTTTTTTTGGTATTTTGATGGCCGGTGGTATACCGGTGCCCATCTATCCCCCTGCGAGACCCTCACAGCTTGAAGATCATATGCGACGACATGCCCGTATATTGGATAACTGCCGCGCAAGCATACTGATTACCGTACCCGAGGCCAAACACATCGCGCAGCTTCTGAAATCACTGGTCCCCAACCTTCAACAGATCGTGTCGACTTCTGAATTAAAAGCATCACCAGTCAAGGCGATGTTCCCGACCCTACGTGCCCAGGATATCGCGTTTTTACAGTATACATCGGGTAGTACCGGAAACCCCAAAGGCGTGGTACTGACGCATGCCAACCTGCTCACCAATATCCGTTCTATGGGAGAGGTCGTCGATGCGGGTTCTAAAGATGTCTTTGTCAGCTGGCTGCCGCTCTATCATGACATGGGCCTTATCGGTGCATGGTTTGGAAGCCTCTACTATTCCGCACTTTTTGTGGTAATGTCACCGTTGGATTTTTTAGCCAGGCCGGAACGCTGGCTGTGGGCGATCCATCGGTATCGCGGTACGCTCTCCGCATCACCAAACTTCGGATATGAATATAGTATGCACCGTTTAAAGGATACTGATCTGACAGGGTTGGATCTTAGCTCCTGGCGCGCAGCATTCAACGGTGCAGAAGCGGTCAGCCCGGAGACACTGGAACAGTTTAGCAAGCGCTTTGCAGTGTTTGGATTTCATGAAAAATCGATAATGCCGGTATACGGCCTGGCCGAATCCTCGGTTGGTCTGGCATTTACACCCCTGCAGCGAGGAGCACGTATCGACCGCATCCAACGCGATACCTTTTCCCGTTCGGGAACGGCCATAATAGCCAAAGAGGATGACAGTAATGCTTTGCGGTTTGTCTCCAGCGGGCTCCCCCTTCCGGGGCACCAGATCAGGGTAGTGGACCCTGCAGGGCATGAGTTACCCGAGCGTCGGGAGGGGCGGCTGGAGTTTCGCGGCCCCTCTTCCACCAGCGGCTACTACCGTGATGCCGAAAAAACAAAAACCCTTTTTAACGAGGAGTGGCTCGATACAGGGGATCTGGCCTATATTGCCACCGGTGAACTCTATGTGACCGGACGTATCAAGGATATCATCATCCGTGCGGGGCGCAATATCTACCCCGATGAGTTAGAAAAGGTGGTGGGAAATGTTCCGGGTATTCGGAAAGGGTGCGTTGCTGTATTTGCAAGTATGGATCAAAAAACGCAAACCGAAAAACTGGTTGTCATGGCAGAAACACGAAGTGATGATCCGTATGAACACCGTACGCTGCGTAGCGAGATCAATACACTGTCAGTCGATCTAACCAGTATACCGCCTGATGAGATCGTCTTGGTATCACCTGGCAGTGTTCTAAAGACTTCCAGCGGCAAGATCCGGCGTTCAGCAAGCCGTGAACGCTTTGAAAAAGGTGCGATCAGTAAAGAGGCCAAAAGTGTGCCCTGGCAGGTGCTTCGCTTGGCGCTTGACGGTATCATACCCCAGTTTCGACGCACAAAACAGTACTTCAATGCCCTCTTCTTTGCCGTTTACGGTTGGGCTGTCTTTAGTCTGCTCGTACCGGTTGTATGGTTCTGCGTTACGCTATTGCCGAAGTTTTCCATGCGATGGGCCGTTATACGGCGATGTACACAACTGCTCACCTATGCAACTGCCACACCTCTCAAGATAAAAGGGATGGAAAACCTTCCAAGAGACGGATCGTCCTATGTACTGGTGGCAAACCATGCCAGTTATCTCGACAGCTATACCCTGGTAGCAGCACTGCCGGGGCATTTTCGCTTTATTGCCAAGTCTGAGCTCTCCCAAACCTTTTTTACCCGCATACCGCTTAAAAAGATTCATACGGAGTTTGTCGAACGTTTTGAGGTCAGCAAGAGTGTTCGCGATACAGAACATCTTCGTACCGTCCTCGAATCAGGCCATGCACTGCTCTTTTTCCCTGAAGGCAGTTTCAGCCGGATTCCCGGTTTGATGCCGTTTCGCCTGGGTGCTTTCAGCGTAGCGGCTCAAGCAGGTGTACCGGTCATCCCCATAGCCATCAGGGGCACACGCTCCATACTGCGGGCAGAATCCTGGTTCCCTCATCGCGGTTCGATCACGATCAAGATAGGCAAGCCGATCGATCCGAAGAAGATCGCAACCAGAGCAGATAAAGAGCAATGGGATGTGGCAATAGGATTACGTGACCAAAGCCGCGAATTTATCCTACTGCATTGCGGCGAACCTGATCTTGCATAGAAGTGATGTTATCAATATTATTACTCTGTGCGTTTTTTCATCTCCTGCTCCAGTAGCAGGCGGCGCAGCAATTTCCCCATGACATTTTTTGGCAGTGATTCCACAAATTCAATCGATGAAGGAACTTTAAATCGTGCGATCTTGTTTCTGAGATATTCGATGATCTCGTACTTCTCGGCTTCTTCACCCTCTTTGAGGACTACATATGCCTTGATCACTTCACCCTTGTACTCATGCGGTATTCCTACTACCGCCGCATCTTCCACTTTCGGATAGGTGCAGATCACTTTTTCCACTTCCGTTGGAGAGACATTGAATCCTTTAACGATAATGATATCTTTTTTCCTGTCAACGACGCGGAAATAGCCATCTTCATCCATTTTTACGACATCACCGGTATAGAGCCATCCCTCCCTTATCGCTTCGCGTGTCATTTCTGGATGGTTCCAGTATCCTTTCATCAACTGAGGGGCCTTGACAATCAATTCTCCCTCTTTGCCGATCTCCACCTCTTCTTTCCCACTTTCAAGGTCGACGATTCTACACAACGTGTCCGGCATCGGGATACCGATCGAATCAGCCTTGTTAATACCATTTATCGGGTTGGCATGCGTTACCGGGGACGCTTCTGATAGCCCGTACCCCTCTACCAGTTTTGATCCCGTCACATCAATGAATCGTTTTTTGACACTCTCCATCAGTGGCGCCCCACCGCTGATACACGCCCTGATCGAACTGAGGTCATACTTTGAAACACTCTTGTAACTTCCCAGTGCAGCATACATCGTGGGAACACCGGGCATGATCGTGATCTTCTCTTTTTCAATGGCTTTAAGGATGTAGCCCAGATCTCTTGGGTTGGGAACCAATACCAGTGTACCTGCACTGCTCATTGTAAAACTGAGGCAGGCGGTCATTCCAAAGCTGTGAAAGAAAGGGAGCCAGCCAAGTACACGTTCTTCGCCTTCGACTGTATCCGTTACCCAGTTTCTGCACTGAAGTGCATTGACAACAAGATTGTAATGAGTGAGCATAACACCCTTTGGCGTGCCGGTAGTTCCACTGGTATATTGCAATAAAGCAACATCTTCGGCATCAACCTCTACATTTGGCCTCTGTTCTGTACTCTCGTTCATCAGCGTTTCAAAACAGCGATCCCCATCAACTATATCTACCCTGTCCTCTTTCTCTTTCAAAAGCGTAAACAGGAGTTTGGTGAAAGAGGGGAAATAGGCTTTTACATTCGTAACGATAACGTTTTCAAGTCCGCTCTCCTCACGGATCTCTTGTATAAGAGGATAAAAACGGCTCATGACGATAACCGTCTTTGCACCGGAATCTTTAAGTTCATACGCCACTTCGGCAGACTGGTAGAGCGGGTTGATAGGAACTGCGATGGCACCTATTTTTAAAACACTGTACAACGCAATGATAAACTGTGGCGTATTGGCAAGATAGAGTGCCACCCGATCGCCTTTTTTAACACCCAGCTTCATAAGGCTGTTCGCCGCTTTATTTACCAGTCTGTCCAGATCGGCATACACTATATCGTTCCCAAGATAGGAGAGTGCCCTGTTTTGAGGATATTTGGAAGCCGCTTGCTCCAAAAAAGCATAAAGAGGTACCTTAGGGTACTCTATCTCAGGGGAAACACCTTTATCATACTGTTTCAACCAAACTTGTTCGTCATATGTCATATTTCGCCTTTTTTAATATGGGCACCTTTAAACTATTATACTACAAATCGACATGCAGCCTATCAGCATGTTACATAAAACAGACCCATCTCTTTCAACAGTAATACTGCTTAACCTCCATCAACATCTTAAAAGGCAATCTCCCAGAAGTCAAAAAAAATGATGATCAAAGATCTGCTATTCAGGGTTCTCTTCTTTGACTTCTACCCATTTGCTTAGATCAGATGGAAAGTTTTCAAACTCATTCTTAAATCTGTCCCATTCGATATAGTCGGTATTAAAGTTTGCGACATCCTCTGCCGCATGCTCGGCACTTTCGTAAGATCCGAGCATCTCCTCTTTTATCCATAGGTCATATCTTTTATAACCAACCTACCTTATTTCAAATCTTCCAACATCTGAATTATAAATATACATTTTCATTTACATCTCCTTTTTACCTATTATAACTATCTTATCATATTGCAGATAAAAAAGCATACAACAAGCGACTATGATGCTATAATTAAACCCTCTGAATATACAAATGGAGGATGATTATGACAAAGCATCTGTTCTACTTGATGATATGGGGTGTAGTATTCGGATATATGGAAGCTGCTGTCGTTGTCTATCTACGGGAGATCTATTATCCTGAGGGGTTTGCCTTCCCTTTGGTCATTATTCAAGGTCGTATCATGTTGACTGAAGTGCTCCGTGAAGCAGCGACACTACTCATCATGTGGGCAACAGTATGCCTGGCGTACAAGAGACTGCAAAGCCGAGTCGCAGCTTTTGTCATACTGTTTGGTGTATGGGACATCTTCTACTACATTTTTTTGAAACTGCTTCTCGACTGGCCCGAAAACCTAGGCACTTGGGATATCCTCTTTCTTATCCCCGCGCCGTGGGTTGGTCCGGTCTGGGCTCCGGTTCTTGTCTCCATCGCTTTTATCTATGCCGGTACAGCCATACTGATGCACAACCATCAAAACCACTTTTTGCATTTTGGCAGAGGGTTTATACTGCTTGAACTTTTGTCAGCACTTTTCATTATCGTTTCATTCATCATCCCGGGTTCATCCGGGCTTGAACAAAATCTTCCAAGCCACTTCCCTTGGTCTCTGTTCCTGACAGGGTTCCTTATGGGGATGGGTATTTTTCTTTACTACTTTTACCGTTCTGGGCATTCCGAATAAAAAATACTATTAAAGAGGTTTAGTATTTCAGTAATTCAAATCTCTTCAAACTCCAGGTCAAAGTGATGCTCAGAAAAATTCCTCTCAAGCATCTTTTCGATCTTTTCACGGTACTGTGCTGCTCCAAGGGAGTTTGGAGAGAGAAAGACAAAAGCAATGTCAGCTTCTTTGGCGTACTTACCACTGACGTCGAGTACAGAGAGGTTAAAGGCTTTAAGTTTCTCTTTCATGCTGTTAGTGACGCTTCTTCGTCCTTTGAGTGACTGGACATGCGGTAGTTCTAGGTGAAGGATACAGTTACATATAATCATAGAGTATTATAGCAAAAACAGGTATCATAACGACATGAATAGTCATAAAGAAGTCAATATTCCCAAGATCGAACGAACTATCTTAAAGATATCAAA
>Ga0209013_10004713_pt1 | contig 11898 bp, 8 predicted proteins | sample Cruoilmetagenom2_FD_187291 | JGI IMG/M metagenome (GOLD analysis project Ga0209013, IMG submission 187291) | Oil polluted marine microbial communities from Coal Oil Point, Santa Barbara, California, USA - Sample 2 (SPAdes) (version 2) | ecosystem: Environmental > Aquatic > Marine > Oil seeps ...
CGTTGACGAGACATCTTTATGAATTGTTTCCAAAGATAATTCGTTTAAGTATTTTAATTTTAGTGGCATTCGCTTTTCTTTATGGCGCTTATTTTGTGTTCATAAATAATACTGATTTTCTTGATCTTTTTAAAGAAGATATTGCTGAAGAAAAAGGGCGGACGATTATGGAATTTTGGTTTGTGATAATTGCTACTTTTATTTATCGTTGTCTGGAAGCGCTTTCTGTTTTGATAGAAAAGAGAGGAATGGGACCTTTGATGTTTTGGTTGGCAACTTCAGGAGCGATTTATTTTTATTGTTATGACAAATTAAAAGATGTCGCGAAAAAATCCATTGATTTAAATGCTCCTGAGTTTGAGATTTTTTATAATAAAAAATTAGCGGGACCAAAAGATCCAGTTAATATTGCTGATTACACTTCTCCTTCCGCGAAAAATATTTTGCTAGCGACTTTAGATAAAGCGCATAGTCGCAAGCAATCTCCGTCGTCGTATCATTTGGCAAAAGCACTTCTTGAAAATTCAAAGATGAAAATTTTATTTAAGCGATTAGAAATTGACGCAAAACAATTTATGAAGAGCATAGACGCAGTGATAGATAAATTACCAAAGAACAGATTTTATGAGCAAGATGGATTTTTAGGTGGCACGATAATGAGTCCAGATTTGGAAAGAATGACAGTGATTGCTTTTGAAGAAACTCTTGTTGTTGGTTTAGATAAAATTGAACCAGAAAGTTTATTTTTGGCATTATTTCAGGACGAATCTTTAAATAAATATTTCAAAAATATAAACTTAGAATTGGAAGATGTGCGGAATACTGTTCTTTGGGTAAAAAATTGGTCAAGCGCAAGAGTGAGAATGAAAAGACCGCGGAAAATTCAGCACACGACAATGAACAGAGCTTGGACAGCAAGAGTGACGCCAGAGCTGGATCGATTCAGTTATGATTTGACCGATCATGCCAGATCGGGATTGACTGGACATATCGTGGGTAGAAAAAAAGAACTTGATAATTTGATGAGAATTTTAGAAAGGAGCAGTCAAAATAACGCTATCTTAATCGGTGAAGAAGGAGTTGGCAAAACGACAATCGTGAAAGCGTTGGCGAATAAAATGATTAAGGATCAAGTTTTGCCGTCGTTACAAGACAAAAGATTAGTTGTGATGGATATTGGCGCTTTAGTATCTGGCGCTAGGGCGGGCGGTGATTTGGAATTGCGAATTAGAAAAATGTTGGAAGATATGGGCAAAAGCGGAAACATAATTTTGTATATTCCCGATATTCACAATATAGCGGCAGCGGGAAGTGGGGAGGGATTTGACGCTTCAAAAGTTTTATCTCCAATTTTGTCGCAAGGATTATTTCAAGTGATTGGCTCAACAGATTATCGAAATTATCATCGCTATATTGAACCAAGATCTGATTTTGCCAATAATTTTGATTTAGTAAAAATAGAAGAGTTAGATGAAAAAACAAGCATAGAAGTTTTAGCGACGCAAGCGAAAATTATTGAATATCAAGAAGGAATTGTGATGACTTACGGAGCGTTGAAAAAAGCGGTGGAACTTTCCAAAAGATATATCACGGATCGTTTACTTCCTGGGAAAGCGATAGATCTGCTCAGCGAAACAGCAGTGGAAGTTCGGCGAATGGGCGCAGGATCTGTTTTGCGAGACAAGGATGTAATGGAAGTAATTACAGAGAAAACGGGAATTCCTCTTGTAGATGTGACAGCGAAAGAAGCGGAGAAGCTTTTAAATTTGGAAGAAAATTTGCATCAAAGAGTTATTGGTCAAGTGGAAGCGGTCAAAGCGATTTCAGCGTCAATTAGAAGAGTGCGAGTGGGGATGAAAAAGAAAGACAGTCCGATTGGCACATTTTTATTTCTCGGTCCGACGGGGGTTGGAAAAACAGAACTTGCTAAAGCGTTAGCGGAGGCGTATTATGGCGATGAGCAGGCGATGATTAGACTAGATATGAGTGAGTATCAAACAGTAGCCAGCGTGGAAAAACTAATTGGTTCATCTACCGAAATGTCTGAATCCAATTCAGGCGGGGTTTTAACGGAAGCTGTAAAAAGAAAACCATTCTCGCTTCTTCTTCTTGACGAACTTGAAAAAGCGAACAGAAATGTTTTAAATTTATTCCTGCAAGTTTTTGACGATGGACGGCTTACGGACAATTTAGGACGAACGGTTGATTTTACAAATACGATTATTATCGCTACTTCTAATGCTGGTTCAGATGTCATTAGGAAAATAATAGTTGACAAAAAGAATAGTAACGAGAGAATGATTCAAGTGCTTGAACCCTATTTATTAAAAAGTTTTGCGCCAGAATTTCTAAATCGTTTTACAGCTAAAATTGTTTTCAAATCACTTTCCCCGAAAGAAGTAATTGCAATCGCGCGTCTTCAGATAAAAAGTTTATCAAAGCGATTAGACGAAGCGCAAAAAATCCAAATCAGTATTTCCGAAGAAGCGCTCCATAAATTAGCAGATTTGGGATACAGTCCCGAATACGGCGCCAGATTTTTGCAAAGAACAATTCAGGAAAAAGTAGAAAATATGATTGCGACGAAGTTTTTGAAAGGGGAAATTAAGAAAGGGGATGTGTTTAGGATTGAGGAAGATGATTTATAATTTTTAAGATTTTAATTTTAAAGTTGACAATTAAGAGATTCTAATATAGGTTTAGTCTTATGGATAGTAAATGATAAACTGTTATCCTTTGACAAGCTCAGGATGACAAATTTAGCTAATTTAACTTTATAACTTTTAACTCTGATGTCCAGTAAACGAAAAACTCTTCTAAATTTCATTTTAATAATCCTCATTGCGGTATTAACTGCTTATATTGTGTATCCGAAGAATCAGGGGATTAAAATAAATGATTACGGTGTAAAATATTCTAACGATTTGAAATTTCATTTGGGACTTGATTTGCAAGGTGGAACGCACCTTGTTTATCAGTCTGATTTGTCGCAGATAAAAGAGGAAGACAAAAGTTCGGCGATAGAAGGCGTGCGAGATGTGATTGAAAGACGAGTGAACGCTTTTGGTGTGGCGGAGCCGATTGTGCAGACGACGAAGAATGATAGACTAATTGTTGAGCTTGCTGGAATTAGCGATGTCAATCAGGCGATAAATATGATTGGTGAAACTCCGTTTTTGGAATTTAAGGAAGAAATGAACGAGGAAGAGAAAAGTAATTTAAGAGATCAATTTAAAGACGCTAATATTCCTGAAGAATATTTAACGCAGTTTTTTTATAAGAACACAGAACTTGGCGGGAAGCAATTAGATCGCGCTGATGTTATTTTTGATCCTAATACTTATGAGCCAGAAGTGCAGTTGCAATTTGACGGCGAAGGCAAAGATTTATTCGGCGAAATCACAGGCAGAAATGTTGGCAAGAAAGTTGCTATCTATTTAGACGGAATGCCAATTAGTATCCCAGTTGTGAATGAAGCAATAACTGATGGAAAAGCGGTCATCTCTGGAAATTTTTCTATTGATGAAGCAAAATTATTAGTTCAGCGATTAAACGCTGGAGCTTTGCCTGTGCCGATAAAACTAATTAGCCAGCAAACAGTTGATGCCAGCTTAGGCGCAGATTCTGTTCAAAAAAGTCTCGTCGCTGGATTATTAGGATTGGTTTTGTTATCGCTATTTATGATTATCTATTACAGAATGCAAGGTGTGATCGCTGTTGTCGCTTTGCTTATTTATTCCTGTTTAGTTTTATCTCTTTTTAAATTCATCCCAATTACTTTGACCCTATCTGGAATTGCGGGATTTATTTTATCTATCGGCATTGCGGTTGACGCAAATATTCTTATCTTTGAAAGAATAAAAGAAGAAATTAGAAAAGGCAAAACAATCAGTATCGCAATTGAAGAAGGTTTCGCCAGAGCGTGGAGTTCAATCTTTGATTCCAATGTTTCCACAATTATAACTTGCGTTGTTCTCGCTTATTTTGGGACAAGTATCATTGAAGGATTTGCGATCACGCTTGGGATTGGAGTTGTTTTGAGTATGTTCTCGGCAATATTTATTACGAAGACATTTTTGAAAATTGTGACGATGAGTAAGTGGGGGAGGAAGTTGTGGTTGTTTGGAGTGAAATCATAATTTTAGCTGTCATTCCCGCGGAGGCGGGAATCTATTGCTACAATAAGTGTAATTTCTTGTTTGTTGATTGTATATTTCAAAAGATTAAGATTTTCTAAAATATTATCATGAAAAAGTTTATTGAAAGAGAATGGTTTAAAATAATAATCATTATTTTATTAGCGGTAGGGATTTTATTTTATTGTTGAGGAACTTATAAAGAGCAAAAATATTATTCTGATAAACAAAAATGTATTGAGATATGTTTTTATGAAAATGACGGTAAATCAAGTGAAAAAATAGAAGTGTGTGAAAAGATTTGTAGCTATAAATTTTCAAGGACAAAAGTGCTTGAGGAAAAATAAATTTTGTTTCAAGAATAGCTCTTATTGAGATAAACTGGATTCCCGCCTCCGCGGGAATGACAAAGTTTGTTCTGTGAAATAAATTACGGATAAAACCTAAAATAAAAAAAATTCTGAAACAAGTTCAGAATGACAATTTATAATTAAACATTTATATGATTAAAATAATTCAGCGAAGAAAAATCTGGTTTGCGTTTTCAGTGATTTTAATTTCGGCGAGTATCGTCGCTCTTTCGATTTGGGGATTGAAATTAGGAATTGATTTTACAGGTGGGACTTTGATGGAATTTAGTTTTAAGGAAGAAACTTTAAACAGTGAAAAAATAAAAGATGCTTTAAAGGATTTGGATTTAGGAGAGGTTAATGTCCAGTTTTCTGGCGAGGAGAGTGTTTTGTTGAGATTTAAAGATGTTGACGAAAATACTCATCAGGAAATTATTAAGGCTTTGAATATCGCATTTTCTAGGGACGATGATGAAATCCCCATAGCCACCTTTTCTGAAAGGGGGAGTGAAATTGAAGAAGAAAACATTGAAAGCGAGCCGATTAGTTTTGTAAAAAAAGTGCTGGCAGATGAAGTTGAAGTTATCACAGAATCTGGCGACGAAGCAAATATTGAAAATATCAACATTGAAAACGAAGAAGTTAATGTAGAATCTATTGCAGAAACAGAAAATATTAAAAATAATATCAACGAAAAAAGATTTGATTCAATTGGTCCCGTCATTGGCGACGAATTAAAAACAAATGCTGTTTGGGCGATTGTAATAGCGTTGATTGCGATTGTTCTCTACATCGGCTGGGCGTTTAGAAAAGTATCGCGACCTGTTTCCAGTTTTAAATATGGAATTATCGCAACAGTCGCTTTATTTCACGATATCATTATAACTCTCGGTGTATTTTCAGCTTTGGGGCATTTCTATAACGTTGAAGTTGGCATTCCATTTGTAGCAGCATTGCTGGCGATTTTGGGATATTCAGTTAATGACACAATCGTTGTTTTTGACAGAACAAGAGAAAATTTAATAAAATCTGGAATTAGCGATTTTGAAGAAGTTGTCAATAAAAGCGTAAATGAAACTTTGATTAGATCTCTAAATACTTCTTTCACAACTCTTTTAATTCTCATCGTTCTATTTTTATTCGGCGGAGAGACAATCAAATATTTCATCGTTGCTCTGATAATCGGAATTTCCGTTGGAACTTATTCGTCTATTTTTATCGCCAGTCCGCTTCTTGTGACTTGGCAAAAGTGGAGTTTAGGAAGACAAAAGTAAAATATTTATTTTAGAAATTAAAACAGGATGATAATATATCATGCTGTTTTATAATTTGACAAGAAAGTGAGAGAATAATAAACTTAAATTATGTAAAATAATAGTATGCTAAAAAATTTAAATAAATCAGAACTTCTTGCGCCAGCGGGGAGTTTTGAGAAATTAAAATACGCTTTAGAATTTGGGGCAGATGCGGTTTACGCAGGGTTGCCTGATTTTAGTTTGCGGGCGAGAATAAATAAATTTAACGAACAGAATTTAATTGAAGCGATAAATTACGCGCATTCTAAAAATAAGAAAATCTATGTCACAATAAATATTTTTGCGCATAATTATCATTTGGATAATTTAAAAAAGCATTTGCGAGTCTTAAAGAAAAATCCGCCAGACGCTTTGATTATTTCAGATATTGGCGTAATTGAAATAGCGAAAAAGATTTTGCCTGATGTAGATATTCACCTTTCCACACAAGCAAATACAACTAATTTTGAAGCAGCGAAGTTTTGGTTTAAGCAGGGAGTAAAAAGAATAGTTTTAGCGCGAGAATTAAATTTAGAAGAAATAAAAGAAATTCATCAGAAAGTTCCGAAGTTAGAATTAGAATATTTCGTCCACGGCGCAATGTGCATGGCGTATTCAGGCAGGTGTTTTTTGAGTTCTTGGCAAACTGGTAGAAGTTCTAATCTTGGAGATTGCGCGCAGAATTGTCGTTGGCAATATAATTTAGTTGAAGAAAAAAGACCAAATGAATATATGCCAATTGAGCAGGATAAGCACGGAAGCTATTTTTTGAATTCCAAAGATTTATGCTTGATTGAATATTTAGACGAATTAAAAAAAGCGGGAATAACTTCTTTTAAAATTGAAGGCAGAGCAAAGAGCGTTTATTATTTGTCGCAAGTTGTAAAAGCATATAGAACAGCAATTGATTTAAATTTAATTTCTAATAACAATAATAAAAAAACAATCTCTTTTCTCACGACCATGAGGAAAGAGGTTGTAGAAGAAAAAAATAAGAAGGTTGAGATTAGAAAATTAAAAAGGGAATTAAAAAAACTTGTCAATAGAACTTTTACAACTGGGTTTTTATTTGGGGAGTGTAAATATAAAGGACAAGAGATGAGGTTTTCTCATACGGAGGAGGAGTATGAATTTGTGGGAGAGGTGTGCGAAGTAGATTATATGAAATCTGGAGTTCACTCTTTAGAGTGTAAAGCTAAGTTTAAACAGAATGAATTTTCTTACAGGTTAAAACCTGAACTCCAGGTTTTTAGCAAGTCTAAAAATTTAATCAAAATAAAAGTTCATAATGCGATTTTTGCGGGGGATAGAGTTGAATTTATTCAGCCGAATAATAAAAATATATTTTGCAAGATTAAAAATATTTACGACGATAAATCGTTTGAAAAATTAAAATCCGCGCATGGCGGACAGGAGAGGATGGTTTATGTTGAGGTTAGTAAAATGGTGGAGGGGTTTAGTGTGATGAGGAAGAAGATAAAAAAATAATTAAAAAAATTTGTTTGACACAATCTAAAAATATGCTACACTGTGATTATTAAGAAGATGAGAAACGATTGCCTACCCGAGAGTCGGATAGGTTTTTTTAAAAAATCAACTCTGAAGGCGACATTCCGGAATGTCGCCTTCGGAGTTGATTTTACAAAACTTAATCCAAATAATTCAAAACTATGGATCAGAAACAATTTGTGTTGGCGATAAGTCAAATTTGTGAAGAGAAGGGAATTTCAAAGGAGGTTGCAATGGATGTTGTGGAAGTGACTTTGGCGGCAGCGTATAAAAAAGAATATTGCGAGAAGGGACAAATTATAAAAGTTAATTTTGATGAGGTGTCAGGAGAGATGAAAGTTTTTCAGGTTAAAATTGTTGCGGAAGAAATTGATGACGAAGAGAGTGAAGAAAATATGAAAGAAGCGAAAGAAATAAAAGCGAAAAAAGATGATAAAGATAGTAAAAATAAAAAAGAAGATTTTGAATATAAGGAAGAAATAAAAAGGAAATTTAATCCAGAGAGAAATTTGACGATTGAAGAAGCGAAAGAATTTAAGAAAAAGCCAGAACTTGAAGATGAGATTGAAATTCCTTTGCCATCCAAAAGCGATTTCGGAAGAATTGCGGCGCAGACAGCGAAACAGGTAATGATTCAAAAAATCAGAGAAGCGGAGAAAATGGCGATTTTTGAGGAATTTAAAGATAAAGAAGGAGAAGTTGTTAATGGCACAGTGCAGAGAGTTGAAGGAAGGAATGTTTTTATTGACATTGGAAAAGCAGTGGGAATTCTTTTTCCAGCCGAGCAAATTAGCGGTGAGCGATACGAGACAGGACAAAGACTTAAAGTTTATATTGTTAAAGTTGAAAAGGACTCAAGAGAATCCAGTTTGGTTTTGTCTAGAACCAACGCTAATATTATTGAAAAATTATTTGAACTTGAGGTGCCAGAAATATTTTCCAAAACGGTGGAAATAAAAGCAGTTGCCCGCGAGGCTGGCTCCAGAGCGAAAGTAGCGGTTCTTTCAAATGAAAATGGGGTAGATCCTGTCGGTTCATGCGTTGGACAAAGAGGGACAAGAATTCAAACCATTATCACTGAACTTGGCGGAGAAAAGATTGATATTATTGAATGGAATAAGAATATTAGCACCTACATTCAGCATTCTTTGTCGCCTGCAAAAATCTCCCACATTGAAATAGACGAAGATAAAAAAATTGCTATTGCTTACGCAGACGAAGATCAGCTATCTTTGGCGATTGGCAAGCAAGGACAAAATGTCCGTCTAGCGGCGAAGTTGACTGGGTGGAAAATTGATGTTGTGGAGAATAAGAAAGAAGAGGGCGATGGTGAGAAAAAAGAAGTTAAAGAAAATAAAGAAGTTAAAGAAGTTAAAGAGGATAAAAAAGATGAGGAGAATGAAAAATAAATTAAATAAAGAATTTTTATTTGACAAAAAAAATATTTGTGCTAGTCTGTAAATGTGAATAAAATTTATTGATAAAATAATAATCACTATGACAGAAAGTGGTTTTGATAAAATTAAAAAGTTAATAAAAATTGTTGGAGGTAAAGTTATTATTGTGGAAGACGGAAAACCGACGATGGTGATTATTAATATTGATGAATATGTTGATTTTAAAGATGCGAAAGATAAGGCTGTAAATAATTCTAACAAAGATAAAGAAGAGATAGTTGAAAAAGTAAATAAAATAAATAAAGTAGAACGAGCGAATAAAGACATTAATGTTTGGAAAAATAAACAAGGTGAAAGAATGGTGAGACAGTTTGAAGTTGAGAATAAATTTAGAGAAGAGAATAATTTAGAAGATTTAGAAATTAGTAAAGATGTTGAAATTGAAAATAGTGATGATGGTGAGATAGTGATAGAAAAGTTGTAAAATTTATTTGACAAAAATAGAAAGAGTGTATTATAATGGAATTTGAGTTGAGAATTTTAATTTGAATAATTTAAAAAATTAATTTTATTTAGAACAATAAATTTATATGTTCTAATAAAAAAGGAGAAAAATAAAATGGCAGAACTATTTGACAGATCAAAACCACATGTCAATGTTGGAACAATTGGACATGTTGATCACGGAAAAACAACTTTAACCGCAGCGATTTTGGCGTGCTTAGCGGCATCTGGAAAAGCGGCTTCTAAAAAAGGTGTGAGTGATATTGATAATGCTCCCGAGGAAAAAGAGCGAGGGATTACTATCGCTACATCTCACCAAGAATACGAATCAGATAGCAGACATTACGCCCATGTTGATTGTCCAGGACATGCTGACTATATAAAAAATATGATTACTGGCGCGGCTCAAATGGATGGCGCTATTTTAGTTGTTGCGGCGACAGATGGTCCGATGCCTCAAACGAGAGAACATATTTTATTAGCGAGACAAGTTGGTGTTCCTGAAATAGTTGTTTTCATAAATAAAGTTGACCAGGTTGATGATCCTGAATTAATTGATCTTGTTGAAGAAGAAATTAGAGAACTATTAACTAAATACGAATTTGATGGAGCGAATGCGGCGATCGTCAGAGGTTCTGCTCTGAAAGCAGTTGAATGTGGTTGCGGAAAAGAAGAATGTGAAATTTGCAAACCAATTTTGGAAATAGTAAAAAAACTTGACGAGAAAATTCCAGAGCCAAAGAGAGATGTAGAAAAACCATTTTTAATGCCTCTTGAAGATATTTTCTCAATTGAAGGAAGAGGAACTGTTGTGACAGGAAGAATTGAAAGAGGAATTATTAATCTTAATGACGAAGTGGAATTGGTTGGAATTAAAGATACTAGAAAAGTGGTTATCACTGGAATTGAAATGTTTAACAAACAATTAGACAGAGGACAAGCGGGAGATAATGCGGGAGTTTTGTTGAGAGGAATTAAGAAAGAAGAAATAGAAAGAGGGCAAGTTTTGGCGGCGACAGGTTCTATCACTCCTCATTCAGAATTTGAAGGCGAAGTTTATATTCTAACAAAAGAAGAAGGCGGACGACACACTCCATTTTTCACAGGTTATAAACCGCAATTCTATATTAGAACAACTGATGTAACAGGAGAAGCAGCTTTGCCAGAAGGAACAGAAATGGTTATGCCTGGTGATACGGTAAAACTAACAATTAAATTAATTAATTCAGTCGCAATGGAAGACGGTATGAAATTCGCAATCCGAGAAGGAGGCAGAACAGTAGGAGCGGGAGTTGTGACGAAGATCATAAAATAAGGAGATTTATCTTCTTATTTTTTTGTTTTAATTTGTTAATTTATTAAATATAAAATCATGAGTTTTGAACAACAACAACCTGAAAAATTAGATAATGATGCAGAAAACAAAGAAGGTATGTCATGGGTCCAAGATGTAGCGAGAGAAGAAGCAGACGAAAAGATTGAAAAAATGAATATAAAGATTAAAACTGGGGAGATTAAATCACCAGAAGGATCTGAATATAAAGCAGGACCAAGTAAAAGTGGCAATGAAAATGAGGTCGGAATTTATTTTTCTGACCCGACAGCGAGTGAAGAGAGCGACAAAGAAAATCCTGAAGAATAGTTATTTATAAAATTTTAATTTCAAATACAAACCTAAATGACTGAAGTAAAGAAGCAGGAAGAAGAAAACGAATCTCAAGCGAAGATTCGGATAAAAATTAAGGCGTATGATCATCAGGTGATTGACCAGTCTGCTAAGCAAATAGTAGAGACTGCTCTTCGGAGTGGGGCTGAAGTTAGAGGACCTGTCCCATTACCAACAGAGATTAGTAAATTTACGGTCAATAAATCAACCTTTGTTCATAAAGATTCTCGAGATCAGTATGAAATGAGAGTTCACAAAAGATTGATTGATATTCTTGAGCCAAACCCGAAAATAATTGACGCTATGTCAAATTTGAATTTACCAGCTGGAGTGTTTGTGGAGATTAAGATGTAAAAATTATTACTGTCATTGCGAGGAGCCTGAACGAGCGTAGCGAGAGAAATGGCGACGAAGCAATCCCGTGACTATGCACATTGGACATAGTTACGGGATTGCTTCGTCGCTCAATTGTCCTTCGGACAATTTCGCTTCTCACAATGACAAGTAAAATCGATGCTAATTTAAGTGCTTATTACTGGGCTTCTAAAAGAATTTCTAGTAATAAATGCTAATAAGTATACTGAATTAGCCAATTTATAAATCGGATAAAAACGGTTGTAATTGGTTGAATTATCTGGTTTTTTGTTTGTTCAGACTTTTCTATTTGTCATCCCAGAATTTTTTTCTGAAGTCCCGAGGCTTCGGGACGTAAGAAAAAAATGTCTGGGATCCAGTAAGTCTCATTTAATAAAATTGTTCTATGATTATTGTTTATTGAGATAAACTGGATTCCCGCCTCCGCGGGAATGACATAATAAAGTAAAATCTAAAAAAATGAAATTTATTCTTGGGAAGAAAATTGGGATGAGTCAAGTGTTTATTGACAGCGAAAATGCCAAAAAAGTTGTGCCAGTTACTTTGATTGAAGTCGGACCGTGCGTCATAACTCAAATTAGAGCAGAAAAGAAAGATGGCTATCAAGCGGTGCAGATTGGATTTTTAGAAAAGAAGAAAATCAACAAGCCATTGGCTGGACATTTG
>Ga0209013_10004714_pt1 | contig 11896 bp, 9 predicted proteins | sample Cruoilmetagenom2_FD_187291 | JGI IMG/M metagenome (GOLD analysis project Ga0209013, IMG submission 187291) | Oil polluted marine microbial communities from Coal Oil Point, Santa Barbara, California, USA - Sample 2 (SPAdes) (version 2) | ecosystem: Environmental > Aquatic > Marine > Oil seeps ...
GCTGTCTATGGCATAGCGGAGGTCATGACCCGCACGATCCTTCACAAAGGTGATCAGCTCTTCGGAAGCACCCGGTGCGCGATCAAGCTTTTTGTCCATAATCTGGCAAAGCAACCTGATAAGATCAATATTCGTCCACTCGTTCAATCCCCCGATATTATAAGTGCGACCCGCTTCCCCGTCAAAGAAGATACGTTCGATGGCCGAAGCATGGTCCTCCACATAGAGCCAGTCACGTATGTTCTCACCCTTCCCGTAAATGGGGATGGATTTTTTATGCAAGATATTATGGATGGCCAGGGGAATCAGTTTTTCAGGAAACTGGTTGGGACCATAATTGTTTGAACAGTTGGAGAGTACTACCGGGATTCCGTAGGTATGAAAATAGGCCCTGACCAGGTGGTCTGAACTGGCTTTGGAGGCAGAATACGGACTGCGTGGATCGTAGGCACTGGTTTCGGTAAAGAGCCCCTCACTTCCCAGGCTCCCGTATACCTCATCGGTGGAAATGTGATAGAACAGTTTCCCCTTCATCTCCTTCCATGAATTACGACACGCGTTAAGCAAGTTGACCGTGCCCACGATGTTGGTATTGATAAAGGCCATTGGATTGGCTATTGAACGGTCCACATGTGACTCAGCTGCCAGGTGAATCACACCATCAATGGGGTAAGTTTCAAAGAGTTTTTCCATGAAAGCTTCGTCCACAATGTCTCCTTTGATGAATTGATAATTGGAACGATTTTCAATGTCCGTCAGATTTTCCAGGTTTCCAGCATAGGTGAGCGAATCCAGGTTGAACACATGGATTTCGGGGTGACCCAGCACCATTTTTCTTGCCACATGGGAACCGATAAATCCCGCTCCTCCGGTGATCAGCAGGGTAGTCATATTGTTGCTTTTAAACGAATATATTTTTCCCAATTCCAGGCGGACAGGAGGGTCTCTTCGATCCCTTTTTCTGCTTTCCAGCCCAGCTCATTGTTTGCATAGGCAGTATCGGCATACACCTGTTCCACATCTCCTTCCCGACGATCTACTATCCGGTAATTGAGTTTCTGGCCGGTGGTGTTCTCAAAGGCCTGGATGATCTCCAAGACGGAGATCCCTTTACCGGTACCCAGGTTGAATACTTCGAAAGAGCTCTTCTGCTTTTGTTCCAACAATCGCCTGATGGCTACCACATGGGCCCGTGCCAGGTCGACCACATTGATATAGTCGCGAATGGCCGAGCCATCGGGGGTATTGTAGTCTTGTCCGAATACATTGAGCTGCTCCCTGATACCGAAGGCAGTCTGGGTGATAAAGGGTACCAGGTTATTGGGTACCCCAATGGGCAGTTCACCGATTTTAGCCGATGGATGGGCTCCGATGGGATTGAAATAGCGCAATGAGATCACCCCATTTTCCGGGGAGGATCCTATTGTATCCTGCAGAATTTCCTCACAGATCTGCTTGGTATTACCATAGGGAGAATTTGCCTTCTTTATCGGTGCTTCCTCGGTTACAGGCAAACTGTCGGGTTCGCCATATACCGTGCAGGAAGAGGAAAATACCAGATTTGGAACACCATACTTTTTCATGGCTTCCAGCAAGTGGATCAGCGAAAGCAGGTTGTTTTCATAATAGGCCAGTGGTTTCTCCACACTTTCACCCACTGCTTTAAATGCTGCAAAATGGATAATAGCTTCTATTCCAGAGTATTTTTCGAACACCTCGAAGGTGGAAGAGCGGTCCCTCAGGTCCACCTTTTCAAAATGCGGTCTCTTTCCGCTGATATCCTCAATTCCATCGAGCACCTCCAGGTTGGAATTGGAGAGGTTGTCGATGATGACAACCTCCATTCCCTCCTCAAGCAGTTCAACCACCGTGTGGGATCCGATGTATCCTGTTCCTCCTGTGACCAGTATAGTGGGCTTCATGGTATCTGCTTTAAAGGCTCCAGTAATTGAAAGTTGATATCTTCCCCCTGAAGATCCCTTTCAGATCTGCAAATACTGCCCCTGGATGCGCGATGGACCGAAAATAAGACTCATCCATCTGGGCGTACTCCTTATGGTTGACCGCCACCACGATTCCATGGTAGGGCCCCTCTATGGATTCAGACAGTTCGAAATCATACTCCTCACTGATCTCTTGGGGCGATGCATACGGATCAACCACATCAACCCCCACACCAAATTCTTTTAGTTCAGCAATCACATCGGATACCTTGGAGTTTCGTATATCGCTTACATTTTCCTTAAAAGTGGCGCCCATCACCAGCACCTTGCAATCTTTCAGGTTGGGGAATGTGGAAGAGAGCTTCAGGGTCACCTGCCGGGCCACGTATGCTCCCATTCCATCGTTGATTCCCCGGCCTGAATTGATGATCTGGGCATGATGACCGAATTTGGCAGATTTATAGGTCAGGTAATAGGGGTCTACTCCAATACAGTGTCCACCCACCAGTCCGGGAAAAAAGTTAAGGAAGTTCCATTTTGTGCCGGCCGCTTCAAGTACTTCGTATGTATTGATCCCCATTTTATTGAAGATCATCGACAGTTCATTCATGAAAGCGATGTTGATGTCCCGCTGCGCATTTTCGATGATCTTTGCAGCTTCCGCTACCTTAATGGAACTGGCCCTGTGAACACCGGCCTCGATGATTAACTCATAGGTTTTTGCAATCTCTTCGGCCGATTCCGGATCACAACCCGAGGAGACTTTGGTAATGTGGGTGAGGGTATGCTCCCGGTCGCCCGGGTTGATCCGCTCGGGAGAGAATCCCACTTTGAACTGTTCGATGTATTTCAGGCCGGAAACCTTTTTTAACAAAGGGATACAATCTTCCTCGGTACACCCGGGATAAACAGTCGATTCGTATACCACATAATCACCATCTGATAACACTTTCCCAACAGTTTCAGTGGCAGACAGCAAGGGAGTGAGGTCGGGGTTCTTATGTACGTCGATGAGGGTAGGTACTGCTACAATATAGAAAGAGGCCTCCCTGAGTTCATCTAAATCTGAGGTGTAATGGATATCGCACCCATCAAAATCTTCAGCCGATAATTCATTGCTTGGATCAATTCTGTTCTTCATCATTTCAATCCGGTCATCTTTGATATCAAAGCCAATGACTGAAATTTTCCTGGCAAATTCAAGGGCGATGGGCAGCCCTACATAACCCAGACCAATGATGGCCATCTTTTTGTTCTTGTTCAATAAATCGTCATAAATCATGTTCAATCTCTTTTATAATGGGATGATAATCGCCCTTTAATCCAATGGGTTCGGAATTGCGTATGGTATATACAGTTTGAATTGATTTTCGTGCAGCATCCAATCCATACCCCTTTCCTGCAAGGATGTTCTCATAGGAGACCGTATGCAGGTCGGTAAATCCACCACTGAACTCAATCTCCTGGCCGTCTATGGTAATGGAGCGGAAAGTGCGTTGTCCCACTGCTTTGATCTCTTCCGGGATATCGTTGTAATCGATGCTCAGGAACCAACGGACACGGGCCCTCTCCAATTCGAGGTATCCAGCTGCCTTGTCCCCTTTCAGAAAATGGACCCTGTTCTCCTTCACCTCCCCGAAGAGCCAGGTGAGCATGTCAAAGAAGTGGACCCCAATGTTGGTGGCCACACCGCCTGACTTCTCCACATCTCCCTTCCAGGAGTAGTGGTACCAGTTTCCCCGGCTGGCGATGTATGAGAGGTCGATGTCGTGGATCTTATGGGCCGGACCACTACTTATCTTCTCTTTCAAATCGATGATGGCCTTGTGGTGACGAAGTTGCAGGATGTTCCACACCTTCCCGCCAGTCTCTTTTTCGTAGTCCTGCAGGGCATCGATGTTCCAGGGGTTAAGCACCAGAGGCTTTTCGCAGATGGCATCTGCCCCGTTGCGAAGGGCAAAACGGATGTGTGAATCGTGAAGGTAGTTGGGGGAACAGATGCTCACATATTCCACCTGTGTTCCCAGCCGGTTCAGCTTGGCAATGTGCCGGTCAAAACGCTCGAATTCGGTAAAGAAGTCAGCTTCAGGGAAATAGCTATCCATGAAACCCACGCTGTCGAACCGGTCCAGTGAGGCCACCAGCTTGTTTCCTGTATCCTTAATAGCCCTTACATGCCTTACAGCAATGTACCCGGCCACACCTATCAGTGCAAAATTCTTCTTTTCTTTGTTCATGGTAGTTACATGGGGGAACAGTGTACGAAGATAATAAAAAAACGGGTTGATAACTTCGTTTTGAATTCCTCGATTGACTGATTACTTTTACCAGTCAATAGTCCACAAATGATCACCGGAAAATATATCAAACAGCTCCTGGATGATCGGAAACGGGTTGTTCTGCCTGGATTCGGAAACCTGGAAGTTAAAGAGACCGGGGGAGACATGCCCACCTCAGGAAACAGGATTGATCCTCCTGGATTATCGGTCCGGTTCGATACTGGACAGAGCAAAGATGACGGGTTGCTTGCCTCTGTTATAGCTGCAGGTGAAGAGATGGAAGGTGAGGAGGCCGGACAGCGGGTCCTGGAACTGGTTGATGCAGTGAAGTTCGCGCTTGACAAAGGTGAATCATACGGCATTCCTGAGACAGGAATTTTCACCAGGGATGATGATGGTAAGATCTATTTTAAAGTGGACCCGGGCTGGGTACTTGAACCCGATCAGTATGGTCTGGAGCCAATGGACCTGCTGGAACTTGACGAAACACCGGTCAAAGAGAAAAAAATTCCGGTAGTGACAAAACCATTAAAGAAGCCTTCAGAAAGGCTTTCAGACAGTAGTTCTGGAACAAAGCCGGAGCCAGTACCAGTTCAAAGGCCTGTCATTAAAACCTCCAAACCGGTGACGAAACTTCATACACCAGAAAAAGGACCACGACGTGTTAACAGATGGAGGTTTATCTGGTATGTTGCCGGAGCATTGATTGTGGTCCTGATTGCACTGATATTTATTCCCGTGGATTCACTCCGGAAACCTAAGCAGCAGGACCCGGTGGTGACCGGTACGGAAAGCGTTGAAACTCAGGCTGAACAGCAAGCTGTTACAGATGATCAACAGAACCTGGAAGACCAGACTACGGAAAGCACAGATGCTGAAGCAGCCACTACCACTGAGGAAACTCAACCGAGTGTTGAAGATCACAGCTTCTATATTATTGCAGGGAGCTTTAAGAACCTTCAGAATGCCAGTGATTTGCAGGATCTATTGAAGTCAAGGGGTTACCCGGCAGAAGTGATGATCACCGAGAACCGCATGTACAGGGTAAGTCTGGATTCTTATGCCACAAAAGGTGAAGCAGCACGAGCTCTGGCAAGTTTGAAAGCAGGACCCAGACTGGAATCTTGTTGGCTGTTGTCTAATTAAGGTCAGTTAATTTCTGAACCGTTTATAGCTGCTGCAGACGGTTCTACAAAATGTAAAGAACCATCGGGATTTTCTGAAAGTAATATCATGCCCAGTGACTCAATCCCTTTGATCTTTCTGGGTGCTAAATTGGCCAAAACGCACACCTTTTTCCCGGGTAAGCTATCAGGTTCGTAGTATTCTGCAATTCCTGAAACAATGGTTCGTGTTTCAAATCCCAGATCAACCTGCATTTTGATCAGTTTCTTGGTTTTTGGCACTTTTGCTGCTTCCAGGATGGTTCCAGTCCTCAGGTCCATGTGTGTAAAATCGTCGAAAGAAATCTCCTCTTTCTGGGGAGATACTGCAGCAGGTTCTTCATTCTCCTCTTTTGTCTTCATCAGTTTGTCCAGTTGTGCCTGGATCTGCTCATCTTCAATCTTTTCAAAAAGAAGGGAAGCTTCTGCCAGGAGATGTCCGGTTGCCAGCAGATCAGGGGATCCTATCAGCTCCCATGAAGTCTCCTCAAACCGAAGAAATCCCCGCAATTTTTCCATGGTAAAGGGAAGGAACGGATCCATCAGGAGGGTGAGGTTGGCTGTGATCTGAAGAGAGATGTTCAGAATGGTCTTCACCCTTTCAGCATCGGTCTTAATAAGCTTCCATGGTTCGGTATCGGCCAGGTATTTATTCCCCAACCGGGCCAGGTCCATGGCTGTTTTAATGGCCTCCCTGAACCGGAACTGCTCAAGGCTCTTTTCTACACTTTGACGGATGATTTTAATCTCTTCCAGCACAGCATTGTCACTGTCCAGCATTTGGGTTATGGCCGGAACCTCCCCATCAAAATATTTATGGGTCAGGACCAGGGCACGGTTCACAAAGTTGCCAAGGATGGCAACCAGCTCATTGTTGTTCCTGTTTTGAAAATCCTTCCAGGTGAAATCATTGTCTTTGCTCTCCGGTGCATTGGCGCAAAGGACATAACGCAATACATCCTGTTTTCCCGGGAACTCTTCCAGATATTCATGCAACCACACAGCCCAGTTCCTGGACGTGGAGATCTTATCATTCTCCAGGTTCAGGAATTCATTGGCAGGCACATTGTCGGGCAGGATATAGCTGCCTTCAGCCTTTAGCATTGTGGGGAATACAATGCAATGAAAAACGATGTTGTCCTTGCCGATAAAGTGAATCATTCTGGTCTCTTCATCCTTCCAGTACTTTTCCCATTCAGGTGTCAGCTCCTTTGTAGCTGAGATATAACCAATAGGTGCATCGAACCAGACGTACAACACCTTTCCGTCGGCTCCTTCAACCGGAACCGGGATACCCCAGTCCAGGTCACGGCTCACAGCCCTGGGATGAAGTCCCTGGTCGAGCCACGATTTGCACTGTCCGTATACATTGGGTTTCCACTCCTTATGCTCCTTCAAAATCCATTGCTGGAGCCACGGTTCAAATTGATCCAGCGGAAGGTACCAGTGCCTGGTCTCTTTTAGCATCGGCTTGCTACCACTGATGGTCGAAACCGGGTTGATCAGATCGGACGGACTGAGCGAAGTTCCACACTGCTCACACTGGTCACCATAAGCACCGGGATTGCCACAGTGGGGACAGGTCCCGGTAATGTACCGGTCGGCCAGAAAGGCAGAAGCCTCCTCGTCGTAATACTGTTCCGATGTTTTTTCTATGAAGACTCCTTTATCATATAGGGTTTTAAAGAATTCCGAAGCTGTTTCGTGGTGCACCTTGTTGGAGGTCCGGGAATAGATGTCGAAGGTGATTCCAAAATCTTCAAATGCTTTTTTATTCAGTGTATGATACCTGTCCACCACATTCTGGGGAGAGGTTCCCTCCTTGCGGGCTTTCAGGGTAATGGGCACGCCATGTTCATCGGAGCCACAGACCGAGATTACATCCCTGTTGCGTTGACGAAGATACCGTACATAGATGTCAGAAGGTACATAAACCCCTGCAAGGTGGCCAAGGTGAAGGGGACCGTTTGCATAGGGCAATGCAGAAGTGATCAGGTATCGTTTAAAGGCTTTGGTAGTCATCGTGAATTCATTTGGAGTCGCACAAAGATAGTGATAAAATGGAGGAGCCGGCAACAGGTCCGGAGGATTGATGCCCTGATCTTATCAGGGCTGGACACATGAATGAAAAAGTATTTCAGTGATGAATCAATGTGAAACCGGCAGAGGTGCCGAGCAGCTGGCAGCGGCCTATTTAAGGGTCCGTGGATACCGCATCTGGAAGAGCAACTGGAGGTCGGGTAAAAAGGAACTGGATCTGGTAGCAATAGAGAGAGGTGAACTGGTCATTGTGGAGGTGAAATCCCGGGTGGGGAACCTGGTAAACATCCCTTCAGAAGTCGTTGGCCAGAAAAAACAGCGACACATTGTACTGGCCGCAGATGCATTTATCCGCTATCACAATTGGCAAAAACCCACCCGTTTCGATGTGATCGCGGTTATCTACAATGCTGGTGGTGTTGAGATCGAACATATTGAGAACGCTTTCGTTCCCGAATGCGAATAACTTTAAAAATATACACATCACGCTCTACTTCATGATTAGATTGTTTTATAATACCGGAGTTTCATCTTTTTGTCATTTCCGTCCTGAAAGCAGGAGTAATTCCAAGGTGATGAAATCAGAATTTCGTGTAACGAATTTTCCTGATGCACATCAGACCAGATGAGATGGATTGCATAACCCCCGGGTTTGATTACCCGTTCAACCTCTTTAAGCTCGTCTGAAAGGTTCCACCCAATGGCATTGGAGGTGATCACAACATCCAGGAATTGATCGGGCAGGGGAATGGAATCCAGGGTACCATCCATCACATACAGGTTATCCACCCTTTCTCTTTGTGCCTTATCCCTCATGAACGAGCGAAAACTGGTCACTGGCTCAACCGCGTATACTGTTTGAGCAAAAGGTGCAACCAGGAAGGCAATCCTGCCCGAACCTGCACCCACATCTGCAACCACCTTTCCCTCGATTGAAATGATAGAGTTGATCTCCTCAATGTTCCACTTGATTGGCCCTCGTGCATCGAATAACTCAGAATGTTTATTGAAAATAATAAGATCAGCAATTTCCCACAATGCTTCCTGAGAATGCTCTTCAACCAGGTCAATATCTTTAATAGGTTTGTTCTCCTTCAATATTCTTATGATGAAAGAACCAATGGGAGGATATTTAGAAATCAGAAACCTGTGAACCACCGGATATTCACGAAGCAAAGTGGCAAATTCCCTGACAGGAACCCTGTCAGGCAGGTATTTGATCTGGAATGTCTCCAGCAACAGAAGATCCTCCGCATGAAGTATTACTTCAGGAAAGAGCTCCCGGAGTTTTTTTGAATATTGCATCTCTTTGAAACTAATACTTGATCAATCCCTCCGCACAGTATCTGCGAGTACACTGATTAGCTCTTTGCAACCACCGTTTCTTACAAATTCCGTGTGATCATCAACTGTTTTAAAGCGCTGTCCACATATTTTATCACACTGCATTTCATAATCGGTCTCTTCATAGAATGCCTTTAGCTTAACCGTTTCTGATTTAACCGTTTTCATGTTATTAAATTACAAATAATTAAGCATTCAGGGTTAGCGAGTGAAAAAGAATAAAAAATAGAAGGTGTCAATATTTCGTATATTTTACGACAAAGCACTGGTCTATAAAGTGGCCGGGAACTTCATTTTCAGGAGAGTCAACACTAGCTGCTTCCTGTTTCAGGAGCTTGACCGGATTAATTTTACCTTCCCTGGCCCTAATTTTGCCAGTTACGATGTTTCCTCTGTCTGTCCGGGCGTGATGACTGGCCCCTGCGAAGTCCGCGGCTTCGCTTCGAAGCGATTGAAACTCCAGTTCCCTGGCTCAACAGGTTTCCGAAGCGGAGGCCCACAAATACGGTACGCGGAGCAAGTGGACCATAGACATAGGCAGGATCACGGTCGATTCCGATATCGAAATCGTCCTGATAGGAGTTCAGGATATTTTTGATCCCACCGGAAAATTCCACGGAGGCCCCGTTAAGTTTTACTGCGTATTTCAGCTTCAGGCCCATATCGAAAAAGCTATAAGAGGTCCGCAGTTCCCCTTCGGAATTCTCTGTGCCAAAATAGGGCACCAGCATTTTTCCTGTATAGTTTCCGGTTGCCGACAGACAGAAACGTTTGCTGAAGTCCCAGTCGAGGACGAGGAAACCATAAGTATTGGGTGCGCGGAAAAAGTGTGTTTCATCAAAATCCTGTGCTTCTTCAAACTCGCTTGTTTGCAAGGTGAGGCCTGAGGTCAGGAAGAAATCCCGGGCTGGACGGAGCTTGAATTCCATGTTTATTCCCTGAACAGTGGCGCCGCCTTCGGAATTAACCCGGGTGTAGATGACTGTGCCTTCTGCATCGGGTTCGCCGAATTCGTTGGCAAAGGCATCCACCAGACGGGTATAGAATGCTTCCACCAGGAGGCCCGTATAGACACGGCCAATTTGCTTATTGAAGTCCATGGAGGCCATCAGGCTGTGGGAGGTTTCCTGTTTCAGGTCCGGATCATTTACGTGGATGACCTGGCGCGAACCAGAAGTTTCGATGTGCAGATCCTCATCGAAGATCTGCGGGGCCCGGTATCCCTGTGAGTAGCTGACTCTTGCCTGCAGCGATTTCATAAGCTCGTACATAAGACTTACACGTGGACTGAACACATTCCCGTCCTTTGGTGTTTCGCCTTTATGGGCCTGATCACTAATCTTGTAGTGATCGAAACGGGCACCCAGGGCCGCTTTGAAGCGATTCAGTTTCATTTCGTATTGGGCAAAGGTACCTGTGGTGATCGACGACTGGTTGGCTACGATGGTATTGGTCGTATGGGGGATGTCGGTGATGACATTGTCAACCACAGTGGCGTTGTCCAGATCGGGATAGCCCAGTTTTTTATCCAGCAGAAAACCACTGGTGTTTTCCAAACCCCAGACCAGGGATGATTTGCCGAAAACGGATTTGTATTGCAGACCCATATTGAAGGATCTGTCATTGGAGTTACCGTAATCACTTAAGGACTGTGCAGCCCCATAGTAAGAATCCCTGTTCAGGAACTGTCCGGAGGCATAGATGGAAAGCATATCGTAATCCCGAAAATAGCGTTCGTAGGTTAGACCGGCCACCTTCATCCGGTGGGTCAGGGCCTCGGCAATGTCACGTTCGTGCAGGGGATAGTCCTGCATGTTGCCTCCGTTGCGCTCTTCATTGATAGCGAAGAAGTCAAAGGCCAGTCTGTCCTTACTGCTGAAACGGTGGAAGACCCTGGCTCCAAAGGTCAGATTTTCCAACGGGGCCAGCTCGGAAAAGCTGTCGTCGTTGGCATCAAACATCTCACGTTTGCGGGTGAAACCATAAAGGGAGAGACCCGATTTGTGATCGTCCGAGATGACCGATGTATTGAAGTTGATGGAGTAGTCTGCTGCAGAACCACCCGATTCGTCCATACCTATCCCGGTCAGGGCATAAGTGGCTCCTCCCTCGTAACTGTTATGGGTGGGATCCTTAAGGATGATGTTAATGGTTCCGGCAATGGCGTTGCTGCCAAAGAGGGCCGATCCGCCGCCACGGACCACTTCTACCTTTTCCACCATGTTGGAGGGGATCAGTTCCAGTCCGTATACCCCGGCCAGACCGCTGAAGATGGGCCGGCTGTTAATCAGGATCTGGGAATAGGGCCCTTCCATACCGTTCATTCGTACCTGGGAGAATCCGCAGTTCTGGCAGTTATTCTCCAGGCGCAGTCCGGGCGAAAAGTTAAGTCCTTCTCCCAGAGTCTGGGACTGAGAGGAATGGAAGATCTGCTTACCTATGGTGTTCACAATGACCGGCGCTTCGGTACGCTTTTGTTGGTTTCTGTCGGCCGAAACCACTACTTCTTCCAGGTTCATGATATCTTCTTCCAGATCGAAATTGATTTCGATGGTCGTATTCTCTTTGACGGTGATCTTTCTTTCCTGGGATTTGTAGCCAATGTTGGTAACAACGATGATTTGTTCACCCTCGGGAAGGTTAACCAACTGGAAGTGTCCGGTTTCGTCGGTGGAGGTGCCAATGGTGGTTCCTTTCAGGGACACGCTGGCAAAGGGGATGTGCTTCCCCTGGCACACCACATGACCCACGATGTTGGCATCGCTGTAATGCTTCTGCGCCATGCAGAGTTGGGAGAAGGAAAGCAGGAAAATGCTGATAATAATATGTAATTTTTTCATTTGGAATTCGTTATATGTAAGCGAATATTCGGATGCCTGGATGGCACAACTATCCCTTCGAAGGGATGTAATAATCAGGGGCTTACATACAGGTTGGCGGGGCCCTTCCCAGGGAATGAGGGACAAAGGCTGTAAACAGGCGTTCTGTGGCCGGCTCATTGAAGCCGGTGGAGGCTGCAAACGGCTTCAAAATAAATGCAGCACTGACAAAGAGTATCAGAGTGTACAGCTGATACAGCAGGAAGAGTTCCGTGTTCGAGTGCTGGTGGGAAGAGTCCGGGTTACCT
>Ga0209013_10004715_pt1 | contig 11895 bp, 9 predicted proteins | sample Cruoilmetagenom2_FD_187291 | JGI IMG/M metagenome (GOLD analysis project Ga0209013, IMG submission 187291) | Oil polluted marine microbial communities from Coal Oil Point, Santa Barbara, California, USA - Sample 2 (SPAdes) (version 2) | ecosystem: Environmental > Aquatic > Marine > Oil seeps ...
AAGGCAAGGTTCGACAGTAAAAGAAGGTGGCAAATGGGGCTTGCTCAGTTGCAAAAACCCACCTGGTTATTACCAATGTCCGAACTTGAGCTTATCTCTTGACTATAATATCTAATTTATGCTATAATGTGACCGGTCACGTGACCGGTCACATTGATTTCCTAATTGAATACCAATATTGAGGCCACCTTGCCCCGCTCCCGTGTCACAATTCGCGACGTCGCAGCTCACTCTGGTGTTTCCCATCAAACCGTTTCCCGGGTAATCAACAAGACCGAGCGCGTTAACCCCGAAACCCGTGCCAAGGTTGAAGCCGTGATCGCTGAACTTGGATACACCCCCAATGCAGTCGCACGCTCGATGGCGCGCGGCCGTACTTGTATGGTGGGTTGTATATCTCCCAATCTCACGGATTTTACTTTCGCCAGCATCATCGAGGGAGCTGAAAGTGAGTCTCGTAGACAAAAATATTTTCTTGTATCCTCGTCCGCCGCGGACGAGGATACTTTTTCAGAATTGATTGAAGAAATGGTAGGCAGCCGTCGAGTTGAGGGATTGATGGTGATCAACCCATATGCAGATGGGCGTCATACGCTGATACCAAAGGATTTCCCCACCATTTATGTCGGTGCCCATCCCAGACAAGAAGAAGTAAGCTCAATATCACTTGACGACATAAAGGCAGCTCAAATAGCCACGCAGCACTTGATCGATATAGGTCATCGTCGGATTGCAATGGTTACTGGCCCACCAGTTGAAGATTGCACTCAAGACCGCTGCATCGGCTACCAAAATGCTCTAGAAAGCGCGGGAATAACCTATAACCCGGATTTGGTCATTCAGGGTGACTGGTCGGCAACATCAGGGCATACTGCAATGATGACCCTGGCTAACAGCATAAATATTCCGACAGCAATTTTCGCCCAAAATGACCGCATGGCTGTCGGAGCATTGCGAGCTACCCGCCAGCTAGGACTGTCAGTCCCAGAAGATATGGCTGTGATTGGCGTCGACGATATGCCCCTCGCTTCGTATTTTGATCCACCACTTACAACCATGCATCAAGATATCCTGGACATTGGCCAGAAGGCAGCCAGAATGTTAATCCAGGCAGTCGAAAATCCAAATTCACCGATCCAACATCAACTTGTACAGGCAAAACTTATCACCCGGGATTCGACAGTCTGTCCTTAGGATTTATAAGGAGGTGCGGATTAAGCCATAAGAATTGCTAAACTATCTCTCAATCCAAATCAATTCCGAGACTCATAGAATCTATTGGAGGAGTAATAAAAATGAATAACAAATCGATATGGGCCCTCTTCAGTCTGTTTGCCTTGGCAGCATTGGCTCTTACCTCCTGTGCGCAGCCAACTCCGGAAACGATCATCGAGACCGTGGTCGTTACCGAGGTTGTCGAGATAGAAGGTGAGACAATCATCGAAACGCAGATCGTCGAGACAACGAAAGAGGTGGAAGTGCCTGTTGAAAAACAGGTGCTGATCTATAACTCTTACATGAGCGACCCGGACCCGCGTGCAGCTGATGCTGAAGTTGTGACAATGTTCTCCGAGGCTAACCCTGATATTGAGGTCCTGCATAGCACAGTGGCCCATGAGGATTTCAAGCAGGCCATCCGTGCCTACCTGACTGCCTCGACGCCTCCGGACGTGCTCACCTGGTTTGCCGGAAACCGTGCCCGCTTCTTTATTGATAACGACCAGCTCATGGACATTAGTGATCTGTGGGCAAGTGAAGGATGGAACGAAAGTTATCCAAAAGGCTTCCAGGCGATGTCCACCGTAGATGGAAACCAGTATTTTCTACCGACCTCATGGTACTGGTGGGCAGTATACTATCGCATTTCCATCTTCGAGGAATTGGGACTTGAAGAACCCACCACGTGGGAGGAATTTATAGCTGTCAACGAAGCATTGAAAGAAGCTGGCTACACTCCCATCGCGATCGGAACCAAGTATCGCTGGACAGCTGCTGCCTGGTTCGACTATCTCAATATGCGTATCAATGGTCCTGAATTCCATGTCGACCTCATGCTTTGTAAAGAGAGTTACGATGATCCAAGAGTTGCTCAAGTATTCGAAGTCTGGCGTGAACTGCTGGACAGCGGGTATTTCATCGATGATGCAGCTGCGTACTCTTGGTCTGAAGCGCTGGAACCTTTCATCAGGGGAGACGCGGCTATGTACTTGATGGGTGATTTCATTCGAGATAGCTTGCCAGATGAAATTGAAGAAGATCTTGGCTTCTTCCGCTTCCCCATCATTGATCCCAACGTTCCTATTGGTGAAGATGCGCCTACCGATGGATTCTTCATCGCTGCAAATTCCCAAAACGTTGAAGCAGCCAAGCGCTTTATGGCTTACCTGGGTTCAGTGGAATACCAGACCTACTTTGCTGAAACACTAAATCGCTTACCGACCAATTTTGATGTTGACAAGAGTATTTTCACAGAGTCACAGCAAGAGGGTTTGGAGCTGATCGAGGGGGCGGATTTCGTAGCCCAGTTCTACGACCGTGATACAACACCGGAAATGGCCGATGAAGGCATGAATGCTTTCATGGCTTTCTGGGATGATCCGGATAGCATCGACGGATTATTGGCCGATCTCGAAGCAGCGCGCTTGGAAATTTGTGCTCCTGAATGATGCGTTTTTTTGTATGGGTTCGTGGTAGTAACTGCCACGAACCCATTCTTCTTTTCTATGGAGTAAGAGTATGGTCCGCGTCCGAAAGAATTTAATCCCCTATATGTTTCTGATCATTCCCTTGATCATATACCTGGTTTGGGTTATCGGACCAATGTTTTATACCTTCTACCTCAGCCTCACGGATTGGGATGGACTCACTACACCCACCTTTATCGGATTGCAGAATTACCAGAAGTTATTTGAGGACAAAGTTTTTTATATTTCTTTATTCAACAATTTAAAGTGGTTGGTTTCTTTTATTACTATTCCGGTTGTACTTGGTTTAGCTTTAGCGATGGTCCTCAATCGCGCCATACCAGGCGAAAAGTTTTTCAAAATGAGCTTTTTTATGCCCATGGTTCTAGCTATGGTGGTTAGCGGCTTGATCTGGGGTTGGATGTTTCACCCGGCTGGCGGATTGATAAATAATTTCCTGGTGGCGACTGGAATTATGGAAAAAGGACCAGGCTGGCTTAGCGACCGGGACTTGGTGTTGTGGTCCATTATCCTTGTAGCCACCTGGCGGCAGGTAGGTTATGTCATGGTACTGTACCTAGCAGGACTCAAAAGCATCAATCCCCAGCTGCTTGACGCTGCCACTGTAGATGGTGCTACTGGTTGGCAAACTTTTTGGCGCATTATCCTTCCGCTGCTCATGCCAGTCACGGTGATCGTTATTGTGATCAGTGTGATCGATTCCCTCCGTGCATTCGACTTGGTGTCAGTGATGACGCGTGGTGGACCAGCTAATGCCTCATCGGTCCTAGCAAACTTCATGTATATAGAATCATTCAATAATTACAAAATGGGATACGGGGCGTCGATTGCGGTAATACTTTTCTTTCTTAGCTTAATCTTCATATTTATATACCTTTGGCGCGTAATGAAAGACGAGTTGGAATACTAGATATGAATACTCAATATTTTAAATCTCCCTGGCGAATTCTTGTATATCTCATATTAATCCTAGCAACTTTTTTATGGCTAATCCCTATCCTCACAGGATTAGTCACATCCATACGCACCTTCGATGATATTCTCTACAACGGTTTCATCTCCTGGCCAAAAGAGATCACCCTGGGGAACTTCCAGGAGGCTTGGGAACGGGGTGGACTGAACCGCTATCTGCCAAACAGTTTTATTATTACAATCCCATCGCTGGTGTTGACCCTGCTTCTTTCATCTCTAGGTGCCTATGCCCTGGCCCGTTTCAGATTTCGGTTTAACAGGGCTATTTTCTTCCTTTTTGTTGCTGGAATGCTGCTTCCCTTCCAGGTCCTCATGTTACCAGTGTTCAAGTTGACAGATTTCCTGGGCTTGTATGATACATACTGGGGGTTAATCGCCTTTCATACAGCATTTCAATTAGGTTTCTGTATTTTCATGTTGCGAAACTATATGCGTACCGTACCCGGTGAAATTATCGAGGCTGCGCGCATTGACGGATGCGGCGAGCTTCGAATTTGGTGGCAGATAATGATACCCTTAACCTTGCCAGCACTGGCCGCAATCGCAACGCTTGAATTCACATGGATATTCAATGATTATTTGTGGGCGATTGTTCTGCTGCGCAGTGACAATCTCAAGCCGATCACTGCTGGACTTGCGACCTTACAGGGACAATATGTCACAGATTGGCCGGTCATCGTCTCAGGAGCATTAATCGGGACAATCCCAACTTTGCTTGTTTTCCTCTTCTTGCAGCGTTACTTCATCGAGGGATTAACTCTTGGATCGACAAAATAAAAAGAGCACATCCTTGAAGAGCACAGAAGCTACCAATTCCATACGAATACATTCTGATATTTACAAAGACAAATAATGAGATTTGGGGTTTGTTACTATCCTGAACATTGGCCTGCGGAGCGTTGGTCTATTGATGCTCGATTAATGCGCGAGTCAGGATTATCCATTGTCCGTATAGGAGAGTTTGCCTGGGCGCATATTGAGCCCTCTGAGAGACAGTATGAATGGGATTGGCTCGACCAAGTGATCGAAACACTCGCTGAGGTTGGATTAGAGATCGTCCTTGGTACACCCACAGCTGCTCCCCCAGCATGGCTGGTTAAGGCATACCCTGATGTGCTCCCTGTAGATGCAAATGGACGCCAGCGGCGTTTTGGCTCTCGTCGGCATTACTGCTCTAACAACTCAAATTTCCGTCATCATACTGAGCGTGTTGTTACGAATTTGGCAAAACGATATGGAGAAAACCCAGCAGTGATAGGTTGGCAAATCGACAATGAATTTGGCTGCCATGGGACAGCACGCTGCTATTGCAGGAATTGTATTATAGCTTTTCGCCAATGGTTAAAAATCAAATATCAAACCGTTGATAAGCTAAACGAGGCTTGGGGAACAACATTTTGGAGTCAGGTTTACACCGATCTGGATCAAATAGAACCTCCAAACCTTACCGTCGCTGAAGCCAATCCTAGTCATATATTAGACTATGTCCGCTTCTCTTCTGATTCATGGATGGCATATCAGCAGCTCCAAATCGATTTGCTCAGAAAGTTTTCTCCTGGACAATTCGTGACTCACAATTTCCTTAGCAATTTTCCAAATTTAGATGTATATGCCATGGCCAAGCCACTCGATTTCGCCTCATGGGATTCCTATCCAACAGGTCATGCAGAAGTACAAGCAAGTAGATTGTACTCACCTAACGACCAATCTCCAAACTATATGTTTGATATAGGTGATCCTGCAATCACTAGTTTGTCTCACAATATTACCCGCGGTCAAAAGCAACGGACGTTTTGGGTAATGGAACAGCAATGTGGCAATATAAACTGGGGAAAATATAACACCGGGATAAGACCTGGTACGGTACGATTGTGGACCTGGCACGCGATCTCATCAGGGGCAGAAGCAGTAATCTATTTCCGGTGGCGAGCATCGCTCTTCGGACATGAGCAACACCATTCTGGTCTTCTTAAACATGATGGTTCCCAGGATATTGGTTATCAAGAATTAATAAATATGCAAGATGAGCTGCCTGAAATGACAGAAATCGCCTCCTCACCACACAACTCAAAGGCTGCCATTTTACTTGACTATAATAGCCTATGGGCTTTGCAACAGCAACCACATCACAAGGACTTTGACTACTTCTCTCATCTTTTCATCTATCATCGTGCTTTTCAGCAGCTAGGAATACCCACTGATGTCGTTTCACCTGATGCTGATCTAAGCAGATATAAAATCGTCATAGCCCATACACAATGGTTGGGGAGCGAATCATTGGCTAAAACATTTAAGAGTTATACAGAAAAAGGCGGCATCTTACTGCTTGGGGTTCGCTCCGGTTTCAAAACTTCCACCAATATTGTCACAGCTGATGGATTGCCTGGTCCATTCCGAGATCTGCTCGGCACAACTGTCACCAGCTGGTTCGCGCTACCCCCAGAAGCAAGTTTTGACATTGAATCCGATATACCTGGATTGACAGGTCCTGCTTCCATCTGGGCAGAATCGTTAGAACCATACTCCAAAGTAAGTAACAGAATTATGGTCAAAGCATTGGCCCGCTTCGCCTCAGGTCCTTTCTCATCCCAAATTGCTCTTACAGAACATGAGGTGGGGGATGGGCGAGCCTTTTATCTAGGATGGTATCCAACGGTTACGCAGGCTAAGGCATTATTAATACATCTAGCATCCATTGCCGGTCTAACATTCTATGAAGAATTGCCTTCGGGGATGGTGGTTAATCAACGCGATCCGTATACGATTTTGCTCAACTTCACTGAGCAGCCGATAACAGTTAACATCACAGGGCAAAAAGTCACAATTGATCAAAAGGATGTTGCAATCATAAATTCCACTGCTTAAGTTATCCTTGAAAAGTCCCTTAAAGTAAAACGAAGCATCAATGGAGTGATGTATGAAGAGAGAGAATGATCGATTTGAAGTCTATGGTAACCCTATAAAGAAATCACATACAAAAAATGTTGTTAGACGGCAAAATTGGTTTATTAATAAGTTCAATTATGATCCAGATGAAAAATATACATTGAGTTTGGAAGACAATGAATACTTGGGACCAATATTCGGATTAAAAAATATAGTCCGTCATGATCAAGGAGAAGCAATTGAAAATGAAAACGCAGTCATCTGCAGTACAGTGCGGATGGGATTTGGCCATTACCGGATTGCAATGGCAGGTGTATCTTGTGCAAGGGCTATGGGATTCAACCCATATTGGTTAGATCTTCTGGCGATTCCAGGAATCACAACTGAGGTAATCAGCTACTGCAATAATAACTACAGCTACTTTTCGCGTCTATCACAGAAGAGCAATTTCTTTAATAAGTATGTTTGGGAAGCTGTGACGACCGGAGAACCAACTTTACCGGTATTATCTTGGTTTCTGAACAATTGGATTGTTGGATGGCCATGGAGATTCCTCAAAACAAATGTCAAAGATTACAAAATGAGCGAGCTGTTTAAAAACTTACATGAAGCTCTACCACCAGAAATGCCCATGCTTACCGCCCATATGTGGAATTGTATGGGTGCGGTTGCGGGTGGCATGACCAACGTTGTCGATATGATGTTCGACAATTGGCCGATGGCATTTCAACTGACCGAGGGCGCAAAGCATGGAGTCCAGTCTCCATCCGGTTATTTTGGTTTCAGAACCATGCGAGGCTTTGACGAGACGAACAAGGTCATGAACCCCGTCCCAAGTGATTCTATTTTCTACACCGGTCATCATATTGATCACGAATTAGTAGATAATATCGAGGTAGACTGCGCAGCTCGACTGAGAAGAATGAAAGACAATGAGCCCAGAAGATTTCTCCTTACTATGGGGGGTGCAGGAGCACAGAGAGAACTCTTTAAAGCAATAATCGATCATTGCATCCCATTGATCAAAGATGACAAAGTGGCTCTCTTCGTCAATCTGGGAGATCACACGGAAAACTGGGAATGGTTAGAACACGAGTTAGCGATGTACAAGAATATCACCCAAACCCATTTTTCCTGGGATGACACAAAAGCATTCACGGATAAAATTAGAACGGATAACGCTGGAGGGCTTCATGTCTTTCTCTATGACAATATCTTTCACGCGGTCTATGCTACGAATTTCATCATGCGCGTGATGGATGTAATGATCACTAAACCAAGTGAACTTGCCTTCTATCCTGTACCAAAAATAATGAATGAGCGTGTTGGTGGACACGAAATGTGGGGGGCGATTCGAAGCGCAGAACTTGGCGACGGAACCGTTGAGGTGCGCACCATTCCTCACACGCTGCAGGCAATAGACTTACTCACCCAGGATAACGATTTATTAACCCTATTTTGTGATTGTATAGTCAAGAACAAGAGTATCGGAGTTTATGATGGGGCTTATAAATGTGTGGAACTGGCGACAGGCAAGAAATTCGAAAGAGGATAATTAATAATTTCTAGAATGCCAAAAATCACATTTATCGGGGCCGGGAGTACGGTTTTTACCAAGAATCTGATCGGAGACCTGCTCAGCCTCCCAGATCTGGGGGATATCACTATCAGCTTACATGATATTGATGCTACACAGCTAGGTACGACAGAGTTGATCGCCCGTAGGATTGCAGAGAGTCTAGATGTAAATCCTGTCTTTGAAACCTCAACCGACCGACGCCAAGCATTGGATGGAGCTGATTATGCCATCAATATGATCCAGGTGGGAGGCTACAAACCCAGCACAGTGATAGACTTTGAGATTCCCAAGATATTCTGTTTACGCCAGACTATCGGAGATACGATTGGAATTGGTGGCATCATGCGAGGACTGCGAACCATCCCAGTGTTACTGGATATGTGTCGTGATATGGAAGAAGTATGTCCGCAGGTATTGCATCTGAACTACGTTAACCCAATGGCCATGAATTGTTGGGCGATTGACCGTGTGAGCACCATCCAGACCGTGGGTCTGTGTCATAGTGTGCAAGGGACTGCACAACAGATAGCCGAGGACATTGGTTTACCAATTGAGGAAATCGACTACTTAGCCGCAGGGATCAACCACATGTCTTTTTTCCTCAAGTTCGAAAGGGACGGCAAAGATCTATACTCACATATCCATAAGGTCTTAGAAGAAGGTCGCGTACCAGACTGGAATAGGGTTCGTTATGAAATGTTAAGAAGGCTGGGATATTTCGTCACAGAATCCAGCGAGCACTTTTGCGAGTATGTGCCTTGGTTTATCAAAAAGGACCGACCCGACTTGATCGAAAGATTCAATATCCCCCTGGATGAGTACATTTATCGATGTGAAGCCCAGATCGCCGTCTGGACAAAGCTTGAAAAGAGATTAATTTTCCCCAGTAAGAAATCAGAGATATCATTGAGAAAGTCAGTTGGCGATATCCCAGCAATGCCAACGATGATTGATCACTTAATCGATTCTTTTCGAGCAATAGAAAGGGTGACACCAAGCAACGAATACGCTCCGTTGATTATCCACAGCATCGAGAGAGGACAGCCCAGGATCGTTTATGGCAACGTGATCAATCAAGACCTGATCGACAACCTGCCAAGGGACTGCATCGTCGAGGTACCCCTTACGGTGGATCACAACGGTGTGGATCCCATAAGTATCGGGTCCTTACCTCCACACCTCTCCGCGCTGATGCAGACTAATATAAATGTACAAAGACTGACGGTCGAAGCAGCGGTAACAGGCAAGCGAGAGCACATCTATCATGCAGCCATGCTCGACCCGCATACCAGTGCAGAGTTGGACCTTGATCAGATCTGGGCATTGGTGGATGAGTTAATAGAAGCCCATGGTGACTGGTTACCAGAATATGAATAACACACAATTATATACAACCCGACCGAACATCCCAACCGGCGCAACAACCCGTTATCAGGGGAGTAGATGCTGGTTTCCCCACATTGGACTATGCGGCCCTGATAAGTGCGGGTCGATAAGCCTGCACCCTCTGACCAGCCAACTTCTGACCCCACCGGTACCACAAGAGAAGTTCGCTTCTTTTTCCCGGTCTTGGTGATTCTGGTGAGTGCCTATGTATTTATTATCAACGGCGTCTCGGCCTCTGAGTAGTGTCTTTTCCAATTCTCATACATTTCCTTGCAGACAAGTAATCCATGATATTCGTCCTGTACTGGGTATGTAGACCGAAGCAAGATAGGTAATACAAGCGTTACTTGACGATTTCGTGGGACAGAATTATCATTCTCAATAGGTAGTTCCTAAGAGGCTCGTTGCCCCCATTGACGGTTTTGTTCTAAAATCATGGGGAAGGCGGTTCGGAACAGGTCCGTTTCCGCCCACAAAAATCGCTTGATATGCCAATCAGGCGATTTTTCGCATCTCTCCGCTTTGAACAAATGGAAATGCTGGACCAATTGGAGATCGAAATCGGCTCTATTGATTAGAAATCAAAATATTTTGTTTCGAGTCCTGTTAGGGTCATCGCCGCAAGACGATGTCTTGCTTACAGGAGAACGGGATAAAAACACCCCGTTCTCCACGAATTTAAGCAGAAAAGAGCCGTTCGATATGCCCGTCGAACGGATTTTGGCATCTTTAAGGTTCGAAAACAGAAGTAAGTTGGATGATTTGGGGCTTGAAATCGATATAAACACAAGAAAAATCAACAAATAGCGGTTCGGGTCCTGTTTCTAAATAATGATTTAGCCACCAAAATGTTCCGGATTTTAATACCTGAAAGGAAATTTAATATCCAGAATTGCGATTAATAAGCGGTAAATATATTCGTATCCTAATTGGACAACAGATTAGTTCAACGATAAGAAATCAGATGACTTATGGAAACCGTCGACGTACTCATCAGCCGCCCTGAGACGGTTGAATATATCCTGCTGGAGGTCATTGGCGTGGCTGATCCAGCGGGTATCGTGACGACTTTTACTTCGTTCAAATTCCGTGACCGCATCCGCATCGTCGAAACAAATTACTACGATGTGCCGTATGAGGTCTTGATGAGCGTTGGCCGCTACGATCCGGCCCAGATTTTTTTGGACCAGGTTGATCATAACCACGGCAATGGATCTAGTCTCGGTAAAGACCAGGATCATGGTCAGGATTTCCACACCTGGAGTTATGAAACGGACCAACCTATGTCCCTGGAAGCCTTACAAGAGATGGCTAAAAAGCTTCCAGGAAGTATCTATCGCTGCAAAGGCGTGGTCTTTTCGAATGAAGCACCCCAGCAACGAGCCGTTCTGCAGGTTGTCGGCCGCCGCTCAGATGTGTCACTGTATTACGAAAGGGGAGATAACGCCACTCACACCCAGATTGTAGCCATCGGCGCCCCTCAGGGCATCGCTGGAGAAGAATTAATAAAAAAAATTCGATGCCTGCATTGTAGAAGATGATAGGTTTTCCAGCATACTTAGTTTATAATATCTGCGTCATTTGGCGATTCCATGTAAATGAGCAAGCTTAAATAATTTGGAGGTAGATATGTTAATTAGTACAATCCTGTATGCTCTAGGTGTGCCGCTCTGGATGCTCATCGGTGCGTTGATTCTGATCATCTGGAACAGCAAGCGTGTTAAGAAGCAGCCGGGTACTTTCCCGGTCAAGGTTAGACCCGAGACAGATCCTGATAGCGATGAAAAACCAAAATGGCCTCGGGGGGTCAGTTACGCACAATGGATACATGATGTTGCGATCGTACGGAAAGGACCTGCACTGATAATGACGGTTCCCTATGGGATCAAAAGCGTGGAAGGGTCTCCACAAGATGCCGATCCAGAAGAAGTGAAGGGCTTAGGAGATCACCCGGTTCTCATGCGAGCGCGGCTGGATGATGATTCGATCCTGGAGGTAGCTCTCGAGAAAATCCATCCCGAGCTAGCCCCTGAACGCTTCCAACCAGGCAATGGAGAGGATTAAACCTAAAAGACTGATTTGTGGCTGGAGCTGGAGACCAACATCAATGGTATTGGTGAGCTTATCCAGGATGCGCTTCGCTTTTCTCAGATCGATTAGAACAATATAGCCAGGATACTCTGAGAGTCCGAATCAATCCAGAATTGATTGATGGTTGATTGGTAATTCCGCCGTTACTTGACGTATCCAACAGTCAAAATTATTATTCTGTAAAGGTAATTTCTTCGTGACTCATTGCCCCCATTGATGGTTTTTACCCAAAAAATCATGGGGAAGGCGGTTCGGAACAGGTCCGCTTCCGCCCAC